>Ga0335074_10015063_pt1 | contig 10854 bp, 6 predicted proteins | sample Lox_Sample_23_FD_206715 | JGI IMG/M metagenome (GOLD analysis project Ga0335074, IMG submission 206715) | Soil microbial communities from Loxahatchee National Wildlife Refuge, Florida, United States - Lox_Sample_2.3 | ecosystem: Environmental > Terrestrial > Soil > Wetlands | place: USA: Florida... | reverse complement strand
GTCGAGTCGTGCTGCGTGGATGCAGAACTCCCGTTATGCCTGGGGCGTGATGACGCATTATCTCTCCGACTGGCAGGCGCGCGTAAACAAGCTGGAGATGACGGTTGAGCTGTGGAACAAGATGGTGGACGGGTTCGATGTGGCGGGGATGTCAAAGCGGCTGGAACAAGTGGGTGCGGGCCACTATCAGATCAGCATCGGCCAGAATTCCGGATACTATTGCTCGCCCAATGCCGTGTATGACAAGTTCGTCGGCATCACGCCAAGCAAGTGCTCACGGCGGGATCTGATCGCGGATTTCTACGAGCCGTTGCGCAAGCGGGACATCAAGCTGATGGTGTATCTGCCGTCGGGCGCGCCGGGAAGCGACCGGATTGCGCGCGAGGCGCTGGAATGGAATGGGGTATATGTGCCGCCGGGCGCGCCGGAATCGGAGCGGGCTGCACGCGAGGCAGCCGCATGGAAGACTGGGCCGTGGCCGAATAAGAACTTCCAGCGCAAGTGGGAACAGGTGATTGCGGAGTGGTCCAAACGCTGGGGAACAAAGGTCGCGGGCTGGTGGTTCGACGGCTGCTACACGCCAAATGCCATGTACCGCTCAGTGGATCCACCGAACTTCACCAGCTTTGCAGCGGCAGCGCGCGCCGGCAATTCCGATTCGGCTGTGGCGTTCAATCCCGGCGTGATTTACCGGCTGATTTCTGTGAGCCCTGACGAGGATTTTACGGCGGGCGAGATCGACAAGCCGGATCAAGTGATGGTGCGTCGCAGCGCAGGTGGACGGATCGACGGAACGCAGCTTCACATGCTGAGTTTTCTGGGCGAAACATGGGGGATGGGCGCGCCGCGATTCACTGCGGATCAGGTGATTGGGTTCACCAAGAAGGTTCGCGACTATGGCGGATCAGTGACCTGGGATGTTCCGGTGGCGATAGATGGAACGATTGCAGATGCGTTCCTGGAGCAGTTGACGGCGCTGGGGAAGGCGTTCCCAAGAGGCAGCTCCTAGCTTCTAGCTTCTAGCCGCTAGCCGGCAGAGAAGTAACTCCTTAGAACTGGTTGCATAAATCTTTGGAGCGGGTTGAAAAACATCCCTCCGAAGTTAAACAGGCTGCGGAAAAAGTCCGAACGACAAGCAAATTCGGCAAAGGATGGATTGGCAGGGCTAAAGCCCGACTGATTCTTCTGACTTTATCGGCCCGGCTAAAGCCGTGCCCTTGTTACAAAGCCCATTGGATCGAGTTTTTCCGCAGCCTGTAAAACCCCGCTGTTTATGCGCCTTTCATGGCACGGCTAAAGCCGTGCCCTTTCAAAACTGGATTTTGCAACCAGTTCTAACCCAAAGGAAGCTTGGACGGACGCTCCCGCGCTTCGGAGTCCTCAGTTTGATTTGGTTGCGCCGGACGTTTGGCCCGCGGCCGCGACCTGTTCCAAACTCGCGACAGGCGACTGCTCCGCCGGCTGCGGCAGGAGTTGCGCCGAAGGCGCCAGAGGCAACGTGAAATGAAAGCTTGCGCCCTTGCCCAGTTCACTTTCCGCCCAGATGCGGCCGCCGTGGGCGAGCATAATGTGCTTGACGATGGCGAGGCCGAGGCCAGTGCCGCCTGACTCGCGCGAGCGGGCTTTGTCGACGCGATAAAAACGCTCGAAGATGCGCTCCAGGTGCTCTGAGGCGATGCCGGGGCCGAAGTCCTGAATTGTGAACTCGACCTCTGAGGGGAGCAGGCGCGCGCCGGCGCGGATGCGCTTGCCGGAGGCGGCGTACTTGAGCGAGTTTTCCATGAGGTTGCCGAAGACCTGGTGCATGGCGTCGGGATCGGCCAGGACCACGGCGTCGGGCGCTCCGGCAGACTGCAGATTGACGCCGGAATCAACGACGATGCCACCGATGGAGTCGATTGCATCGCGCAGAAGCACGCTGGCGCGGACCGGCTGCAGCGAGAGCTTGTAATCGGGACTCTCGACGCCGGCGAGGGCGAGCAAATCTTCGGTGAGGCGGCTCATGCGGCTGGCGTTTTTGAGAATGACGCCCAGAAATTCGAGGGTGGTTTCCGGGCTGGGGTTGGGATCTTCGATGAGAGTTTCGACGTAACCCTGGATGGAGGTCAGCGGCGTGCGCAGTTCGTGGCTGACGTTGGCGACAAACTCGCGGCGGGATTGCTGCGCTGCCTCAATGCTGGTGACGTCGTGAAGCACGGCCAGCGCGCCTCCCGAAGGCAGCGGGGCTGCGTTGATCTCAAAGACCCGTCCCGGGGCGAGCAGGCTGGCGCGGCCAACACACAGTTCGCGGCGTTCCAGCGCGCCGCGCACACACGCGAGAAGCTCGGGATCGCGAACCGAATGCACCAGCGGGCGGCCGGGCGCGAGCTGCGATCTCGTAATGCGCTGCATTACGGCGTTGGACCAGCGGATGTAGCCCGTGGGAGTAATGGCTACGACTGCTTCCTGCATAGAATCGAGCATGACCGCAAGCTCATGGCGGCTGCTTTCGAGCTCGGCAAAATCCTTGCCCAGCCGCTCGGCGGTTTGATTGAGCGCGATTTCCATGGCAGAGAGCTCGTCCTCGCCCTGCGCGTCAAGGCGGGCAGCCAGGTCACCGCCTGCGATGCGGCGGGCAAAGCCGACGACGCGGCGCAGACGCGCCGAGATGCTGCTTGCTGCCCACACTGCGAGCGGAATGGCGACTGCCAGCGCGATCAGGCCGGACCACAGGGCTTCGCGCCCAACCACACTCAGCGTGCCATCTCTCGTGTCTTCCACAAAGCGACGAAATACAATCTCCGTCACCAGGGTGTGGAAAACAAGAAAAATGATGATCAGCGCGAGCAGTTTGGTGAAGACTTTGCGCGTCATGGAGGAAATCAGCTTCTAGCTTCTAGCTCCTAGCTTCTAGCTCGTCTTTGCGTCCGCTAGAAGCTATCTCATAAACAGCAGACTGAAGGAGAGCCGTCCGGCAGGGGCTAAAGCCCGTGATTTTGTTGCTCCTTCTCGGCACGACTGAAGTCGTGCCCTGTTACAAAACTTGCGGGAGTCGTGGCTGGAGCGAGCTTTCACCAAGCTGTGAATTCGTGCCCTTTCAAAACCAATTTGTGAGACAGCTTCTAGGAGCTAGCGGCTAGAATCTCGTCTTATTCACCCTTGGGCAATTCGAAGCGATAGCCGGCGCCGCGCACGGTCTTGAGGTAGCGCGGATTCTCCGGGTCGATTTCGATTTTCTCACGGATGCGGCGAACATAGACATCGACGGAGCGGGGAGTGACGAAGCGAGCGTCGCCCCAAACCGCATCGAGGAGATGGTCGCGGCTAAAGACGCGGCCGGGATGGCGCGCCAGATAATCGAGCAAACGGAACTCGGTGGCGGTGGTCGTGGTGAGCTCGCCGCGTACCTTGAGTTGCATGGCGCCGGCGTCGATGACAATCTCCTCGAAGGTGATGACCATGGGCGACGTGGGCCGCTCGAAGCGGCGCAGAACCGCCTTGACGCGTGCCACCAGCTCGCGAGTGGAAAACGGCTTGGTGATGTAGTCGTCCGCACCCAGTTCCAGGCCCAGCACGCGGTCATTTTCGCCGGCGCGGGCGGTGAGAAAGATAACGGGAATCGTGGACAAGCCGTTGTGATTGCGCAGGCGCCGGCAGATGTCGAGGCCGTCGCCGCCGGGAACCATGATGTCGAGGAGAAACAGGGCGGGCGGCCTGCGCTCAGCTTCGGGAATGAGGTTTGTGGGGGTGTGATAGAGGCGCGCTTCAAAGCCCGCGGCTTCAAGATGATGCTGCACCAGCCTGGCAATGTCGGTGTCATCTTCCAGAACAAAAATGGATTGGCTCAATCGGTCAGTCCTCGCCCCGCGGCCGGTTGAGTTCGTCGCTTTTTCGAGACCGCAAGGAACCACCACCAGAGTAATGCACGGAGGCAAAGGGATTGCAAACGTTTGATGAATTTGGAGGCGGCTCAAGGGCTGGATATAGTGTTTCGTTGCCTGCGAAGATAGTCGTTTGCTGCTACAGTCTCAGTCCCGGCCTCTCAGGCGGGCTGGCTGGGGGTCGATAATCGACGCAGCCGCTGCGGGATGTTTTACCGTGGTGTTACCGACTGGTGGGCGACAAACCACACAGAACCTTAATGCTCGGTCCTACGGCGTCTGCGAGGGCTGAGTCTGTCAGCGGGATTAAAACGGTCGATTGTGGGCATTGTGGCGGGGCCTCCAAACTATGCAGCACTTTCGGCTTCACGTCGTTGGCGGGCTATCAATTCCAAAATCGCTGACGGTCTGGCCTTGATAGACTTCGAATTGGCCAACTCGGTGGCTGATGCGGCGGGGAGGGGACGGCCAAACAGAAAGCCCTGAACCTGGTCACAGCCGGACTCTTTGAGGATTCTTGCTTGTTCTTCAGTCTCCACGCCTTCCGCAGTTACGGTGAGCTGGAGCACCTTTCCCAACGACACGATGGTATGGACGATGGCCGACGCTTTGGGCTCTGTCTCCATCTCGCGCACAAATGATTGATCGATCTTTACGGTGCCAAACGGGAACTTCCAGAGATAGGCCAAGCTTGAATAGCCTGTTCCAAAGTCATCCAAGGCAATCGATACCCCCAATCCACGAAGCTGTCTTAGCTGATGAAGCACGGAATCTGATTCTTGAATCCACAGACTTTCGGTCACTTCCAGTTCCAAGCGCTCAGGATTTAGTCCTGAAGCTCTTAGCGCCTTTCTGACGACGGGGACAATGTTCCCTTCACGAAATTGAACCGGCGATAGGTTCACAGCCACCTTCAGATGGCTCGCCCAATTGGCGGCGGTTCGGCACGCGGTTTCAAGTGCCCAGCCCGCGACGCTGTTGATAAGCCCGGACTCCTCTGCGATAGGGATGAATTCTGCGGGAGACCGCTCAGGCCAGCCTTCTGGCCAGCGTAAAAGGGCCTCGAACCCTAACAGCATGCCATCGTGAAAACTGTAAACAGGCTGATACGCCAGCTGGAATGAATCTGTCGCGAGTGCTCGCCGGATGTCTGCCTCAATTTGGTTTCGTTCGCGGATTTTTGCATCCATTCCGGGTTCGAAAAATCTTACGGAATTACGGCCGTCTTCTTTCGCTCTGTTAAGGGCGGCGTCAGCGCAGGCCGTAAGCGCATCGAAGTCGTCCGCATCCTGAGGCGAAATCGCTACGCCGATGCTGGCTCCGCAGGTAAGTTCGGACTCGCCAATCTGGTATGGCTTCGAAAGCACTTTAATCAGGTGGTCGGAGAGAAAGCTTGCTCCGTTGGGCTGATGCCTGCCGATCTGGAGAACAACGAATTCATCACCTGCAAACCGCGCCACAATGTCTTCCTCTGGAATCGACGTCCGGAGGCGCTCGGCCGCTGCCTTCAAAACCATATCGCCGGTAGCGTGTCCAAAGCCGTCATTAATATCCTTGAATCGATCCATATCGATCATCAGTACCGCAACCGACCTCTTGCTGAGGCGACCCATGACCAATGCGCGCTTTGCCGCATCGTTCAACCGGTTTCGATTGGGGATGCCGGTCAGGCTGTCGTGCTGAGAGAGAAACAGGGCCTCCGCCCTGGAATCACGTAGCTTGAGCATCTGGCGGTAGAGGCAATATCCGGGAACGCCGCCTGCCAGAAGGACCAATGCGCCAATGATGAGTTCAGTAAGCAACAGCGATCTTTTGTAAAGAACCTCGTCGTCGCTCTGATCGAGATAGACTTCGACAACGCCTAAGGCGGCCCCATTTTGCTTGACAGGTATGAACGATTGAACGAAAAACGGCACGTCCTGCGGCTGGCTGCCTTCATGTACTTCATTGATGATCGATCCCGAGAGAAAAGCTTCGTATGCCTGCTTCCCGCCAATCGGCGCGCCGACAGATGGCATCCGCTCCGACGCGAAAACAAGATGACCGGACGCATCCCAGATGCGAAATCGATAGATGTCCCCGATTTGACTGGCCTCATCCAGGAAGTGCTTTGTCCGGCTGGAAGGAGCGGCGCCCGAGAACAAGCCCAAGGTGTCAGGATATCTTGCAATCACCATGGAAACCCACTCGCTGGATGTATCCTGTGCGTCTACGCGCAGCATCTTCCCTAAGAGCGACTGGCAAAGAAACATTCCCCCCACCAAAGGGAGGGCAATACAAACCGCGAGTACCGCTAATCCTCGACGTTCCGCGTTTAGAAATCGAATGAAGAGACGATTCATGGGCTGGTCCAATGCCGTTGATTGCGAGGTTTGTATTCGGGTCGCTCATCTTGCCCGTAACGGTTCGCTTTCGTAACCAATATATGGGCCAATCAGGCGCGGCTTTGTGATTCCGGTCACCGCAAGCGCCCTAAATACCTACAAAGTTGTACTACTGTCAAGTGATCAAAATCACTGTCGTGAAGTCGCCCTCATTGAAGATTCCGCAGGAGGAGTGAAGCGCTCATGGATGATCGGAACGTACGACGTGTAAGTTATTTCGAAGGAAGATGGAGGGGTGCGCAGTGAGACAACTACAGTTCTCTTTTGCGTTTGGTGTAATCCGAATCTCATGATTCTTACCAAAGCTCGGCTACCGCGGGTGTTGCGATTGTGGAGGCGCCCCGCGTTTTGCCTCTAGCCTTCGAAACTGTAGCGGTCGGTCAAGCACTCCGGATGTATCACCGGCCACCCGTCAGTAACACCTCGGTAAGCCCTCCCGCACACCTCCGGCGGGGATGATGGCACCTTTTCTCGGCCCTCGCATGGCAGGATGCGTTAGCGCTTTTTCTTAAATTTGGGAGCGGGCTTTTTGGCCGCCGGCCTGGCTGATTTCTTTGGAGCCGGCTTGGCAGCCGATGCGCGAGCAGCTTTATGCGGCGCAGGCCTGACCGGCTTTTTCGCGGGAGCTTTTGCCGGCTTTTTCGCTGCAGGGGTCTTCGGTTTGGCAGGCTCCGGTTTTTTGGCAACGGGTTTGGCGGCCTTCGCCGGTGCGGGCGCAGGCTCTTTCTTTGCGCCGGCCTTGGGCGGGACGGCTTTCACGGGTACAGGCTTAGGCAGAACAGCCGCTACGGGTTTCACGGCAAGCTTAGCTCCTGCGGCTGCCGGCGGTGGCGCTGATTTCGCTGCTGGAAGCGGTTTCTCCGCTTTAACCGGCGCAGGCTTCTGCCCTTTCTTTGGCGCGGGCGCTTGTTTCTTTGAGGATTTCCCTGCGACCGCTTCCTCTTCTTCCTCGTCCAGGTCCTCTTCCTCGGATTCTTCTTCCTCTCCAAGGTCGACTTCGAGCGCTCCCTTGGGGATCACGCTCAAATCGAGCTCGTCATCGTCGCCGACAACCGGCTCCAGATCCTCATCCAGCGAAGGGCCATCCTCAGCCTCTTCTTCATCGTCTGCAGGCTGCTCTTTGATCCTGGCTTCAGCGCGCCGAGCGCGCGGCCTTTTGACGCTGACCTGCGGAGGGGGCGCGGGCGGCGAGTGCGGCTCAAGGAATGCGCGCATCTCCTCCGGGGTGTTCAAGCGGCCGTCGACCAGCTCCAGGAAGATTCGCTGCACAATGTCGGCGTAGGTTGGCAGTTCGGGGGTAATGCGCATCTCCTGCATGAGCACGTAGGGGATGCGCTGGCGGGCTTCGGGCCAGACTTTGAGAAACAGGTTGAAGCGTTCCTGGACGGCCGCGGACTTACTTGTAAACCCAAGCCATAGAATCGCTTCCGGATCATAGCTCATGAAGAGCTTGTAGCTCGTCGAGGGCTTGGAATTCTGCTTTGCGAGCAGCACTTTGGCGAAGGCTGCCGCGATCGAATCGAGATGGTTCCACTCCGCGACGAAGCCAGGACGCAATAGGGATTTCTTGAGCGACGACAAATCCTTTGCGGGCAGCTTGGCGGTGAGCAGCTGCATCTGGGCTGCCGACATGTCGGGGTGAACCCCCTGCATGAGGAGCTGCACCGCCAGGTCGTGCAAAGCCGTCAGTTTTGCCTCATCGGCGCGGGCCGAGGTCCATGCCGGGAACAGAACCTTCATCCAGCCTTCGGCCTCCAGCGCGCGCAACACCTTCAGTCCATCTTCCTCGTGACCGATCTGTTCTAGTTCCTCGCTGCGTGCATGAGCGGAGAGGTATTCGATCAGCCCCTCGCTTTTGGCGTTGTCGTAGCGGGCCTGGGTTCGGGCATCCATCTCCCAGCCCAACCGTGCGCGGTATCTGGTGGCGCGAATCATCAGCGAAGGATCTTCAATGAACCCGTAATTGGAAACCAGGCGGAGGCTTCTGGTTTCAATGTCGGCTGCCCCATTTAGCGGGTCCATTAACAGCCCAAACGAGCCTTCATTGAGGGAAATTGCCATGGAGTTGACGGTAAAATCGCGGCGGCGCAGATCTTCCTGAATCGAGGCAGAATGGTAGACGGGCTTGCCGGGTTTGGGGTACTCGACGCGATGGGTGCTGATCACATTGACGCGAACGGTTCCGGGAAAGCACAAATAGAGGCTACGGGAGGGTTCATCTTCCCCCCAGACCTTCCCACCCAGCTTTTCCAACGGTTTCTTGAGTTTAAGGGCATTTCCATGCACCGCGATCTCAAGTTCGCGGACGGCGTGGCCGCTAGTGAGGTCGCGGACGGCGTCTCCGGTGAGGAATAGGATGACTCCGGCATCGCGGGCGACTGTGCGCAACTGGGTTAAAGCGTGGCGCTGGTCTGCAGAAAGCCGGTTTTCCAGAAGGTAGATGTAATCGGGCATTCCTATCCTGTTTCCGCCATCCCAACCCTCTTCCAAGTCTCTGATGAGGCTGCCCTTATGGCGCGAATCCCGGAAGTTGGCAAAGAAGAACATTAACACAAGTCGCGGTGGATGACCAGTTTTTGGAGCACCAGGATTGCAACTTTTTTGGAGCGGTGGCGCTCCGCCGCGTTTTCCACCTGCCCGCATGTGGCGCGAGAAGCATGAAATGGAGCCAGAAGGAGCAACAGGAGCATGCACCTCTAAAGCGGCCGAGCGTGCGACAATCCAGAGCGATGGCCTCGGCACGCAAACCAGTCATTGTGCGCAAGTTTTCCCGTGATTGGTGCGCCGGTTATGCGGGCGCCGACTTCGGGCAGCATAAGGCGGAGCTGGAGATCCTCGACCTATCCGGCAAGGTGGTTCGCATGGGCTGGGAACAAGTGAAGTGGGTCTGTTATGTGCGCGACTTCCCTGCCGGATCCGCCGACCAGGCAAACCCGGAGCGGCTGGTGCGGAAGCGCTTTTCTTTGCGCCCCCGGACCGCCGGGTTGTGGCTCCGGCTCACGCTCACCGACGGCGACGAACTTGAAGGGCTGGCCGCCAACGACCGCACCTTGGTGGAAGGCGCGGGATTGCTGCTGACGCCCCCTGATACGCGATCGAGCACTCAGCGGATTTATGTGCCTCGCCAGGCTATTCAGGCGCTGGAGGTTGTGAGCCTGATCGGAGCCGCCGGCCGCAGGCGGGTTGAGGCGGCAAAGTTGGTCGAGGAGCAGCGTGACCTGTTCGGCGGCGAGATCGAAACGCGATGAAGGCCGGCATGCTTGGATGCTCGATCGAACCGAATCAATTCGCCGAGGGGTGTTCGACATGATCGATGACGAGAACCTCTACCGGACCTTTGGCCGGCACCAGCTTGAGCCCAAGCTGCTCCTGAATGGCCGTAAAGATTGAAGGCCCTGAGGCATCAGGCGGTTGCGCTGCCGCGTTCGGGCTCTGGGACGGCGGAGTATCTGCCTCATCCGGCGTCCAGATAAGCGCAAAGTCATACTTGCCCTGGACCCCAGTCTTGTCGACAACGGTGCGACCCAGGGTATCGGTTAATGCCGTTGCAAGTTGATACATGACGGCATTCTGTCCTGTGATTCGACCGCGCTCCCTCTTTACGGCGCCACCGGGATCGGCGGATTTTGACAATTGCAGCGTCGGACCGCTCTTCGCGGTGACCAGTTCGTAGATTGGTAGGTCTCTCGTCTCATGGTGGGCCTGCAGCTTGAACCGGTCGGCCAACAGTGCCTGAACCATAAGCTGACGCTTGTCGAAATTGAGTTTCTGGAACACTGCGACATCGGCATCCGCCACTTTGGCCTGGATGTCAAAGTTTTCAGTACTGGCCCAGCCGGGTATACCGATGAACTTATCGTCGAGGGAGTTGAACATTCCGTAGGCCGCTCGAATGATATGCAGCAACGAGACGTTTTCTATGGCGAGGCCGTCGGAGGTGAAGGCCAGCTTGTAAGTTGCGGCTCCGGACATGTTTTGTTTCACCGAAACAACATCAAACGAGGGTAGCTTGACGGGTGCAGCGGCGGGCTGAGGAGAAGGCGGGGCCTTCGGCGTACCCGTTTGCCCAAATGCAAGTGTGGCAGCGGCCATCGCTCCGGCCACAGACGGCGCAAGAATCCTGCACCATGTCGATACGCGAGTTTCCATGCTTGCCATACTACAACTGGTTCCACAAATCGGCGGAGTCGATTGAAAAACGTTCCCCCGGAGCTGAAGCCCATAATTGTTTGGTTGCATTTGCGGCACGACTGAAGTCGTGCCCTGACACTTCGTGCTCGTCCCCAAGGAGTTTGCGCAATTCGCGTTTGCGGGGGCTAAGTGTGAAGTTTCAAGAGGTTGTTGACCATTCGTTGGCCAGGCGAGTTATTTCGAAGATCCTGACAATGCTTTATGCGCCCGCAAGGCCAGCGAAGGCGGGCGCAGCCAGAAGGCTTTGGTAATAATTCACGGTGAGGCCCACAACGCGTGCTTCGAGAAAGTGATCCACGACCCAGGCGCGGGCTGCACGGCCCATGCGGAGGCGGAGTTTGCGATCGCGAATCAATTTCAGCACAGCTTCACAAATGGCACTCGGATAGCCTGGCGGAATGAGCAAGCCCGTCACTTCC
>Ga0335074_10015062_pt1 | contig 10854 bp, 6 predicted proteins | sample Lox_Sample_23_FD_206715 | JGI IMG/M metagenome (GOLD analysis project Ga0335074, IMG submission 206715) | Soil microbial communities from Loxahatchee National Wildlife Refuge, Florida, United States - Lox_Sample_2.3 | ecosystem: Environmental > Terrestrial > Soil > Wetlands | place: USA: Florida... | reverse complement strand
AAAATCCGGGATTGCGGCCGGAGGCGACGGTCGGAGCCTTGAGCGATCGCAAGGACCTCAGCCGATTGCTGCATGACAGAGTGGTGCGATTGTATGCGCGGTTGATTGAGGGGAGCTGATTGCCCAGGTTAGCGTCCAAAGGAAGGACGCGAACCTGGGGCACCAGCCCTTTTCCTGACATACTTGTTGTAGTTACGCCGCCGCTGATTTGCCTTGATACAGTGGAACGAACTCCTCGGCGACGAACGTTTCGTACGAGGTGGGGGTTGTGTTCTGGGTGGAGCGCGGTTCCAAAGCTCGCATGTAGCCCGAGTTCATCGAACCGCACATCTCTAACAGCGAGTCCGCCATATTGGGGGACATCCCGAGCTGAATGAAGATCCCGCGAACCTGCTCATTGGGCGCTTGCGTGTAGCGAAGGTTGGGCTTGCCGATGGCTTTGCCGATGATGGCAGCGACGTCGCTGTAACTGATGTCGCGTTGCCCGTGCAATTCCCGTGTCTGTTTTTGGCGGAAGTTCAGATTCAACAATGCCTGCGCGGCTGCGGCTCCGATGTCGCGTGTTGCAATCATGGGAGTCTTCAGGTCGGGGCGCAGGGCGCCGGCAACCGTACCCGTTTTCTGGATGGCGCCCACCTGCGGCAGTGTGTTCTCCATGAAATAACCTGCGCGCAAGTGAAGAGCATTCAGGCGGTCGATGCTGTTGAGCTGCTGCTCGAGGTAGTGCAATCCCACGACCGGGCCGGTCTTCGCCGGCTTGTCCGCTCCCATGCTGCTTAGCGTGACCACATGCGTCACCCCAGCACTGCGCAGGGCCGCGGCCATAGCATCGGCTACGCGTTTTTGATATCCAAAGACGTCCGGGGTGGAGGGATTCGGGGGAATCATTACATAGACGGCCTTGGCACCGGTAAACGCCTTGGCGAGACTTGCTGTATCCGTGACATCTGCGACAAACGGCTCGGCGCCTTGCGTCGCAAATGGCTTCAGATGGTCGGCGTGTCTGCCGATCACGCGAACCTTTTCACCCTTCGCTAAAAGAGCCTTAACAATGACATTGCCTGTGTGACCGGTTGCACCAGTAATAGCGTACATAACATCCTCCATGTAGTGCTTGGATTCGGTTGGGGGCGGTGTGGCTTCAGCGGCTCCCGTCTAAAGCAGCTGCTTTTGACAAGCAGATCCGACGGGGATTTCTTAATGGGGTAGCGAACGCGAAAGCAACCAGGGTGGATGACAGATGTCGTTGAAGGGCACGCGCCAATGCGAGCGTCCGTCTGACCTTTCCGCTAACATCCCGGTCACGCCTTTGCCCGATTCGCCTTGCCTTCCTCGAACGCCAGCTCGGGATGCTGAATCTCCTGCCAGTCCTGCGCCTGGAGTTCGCGCGGAGTACGCTCCAGTTGCCTGAGTTCAGGTAAAGATTCTGCTGCGAGCGAGCGATCGAGCTCGGGGAATTTCCGTGCTTCCGGCAGAACGCGGCGCTCCATCGAGGCGAGAAGATCGTTGTACGATTCGACTGCTCCGCCTAGGCGCTTGCCCATTCTTTCCAGGTGTTCGGTCATGGTGCACAGGCGTTCGTAGAGCGTCTTGCCCGCGTCACTGATTTTCTTCGCGCTCTCGGCGAGGTTCTTCTGATTCCATCCGTAGGCGACGGCTTTTAATAACGCGATCAGCGTGGTCGGCGAGGTCACGATGACTTTCTGGCTGACGCCATATTCGATCAGCTCGGGGTCGCCGTCCACGGCCGCGCGGAAGAAAACTTCGCCGGGCAAGAACAGCACGACGAACTCTGGCGTGCACGACAGATGCGACCAGTAAGCTTTGCTGGCCAGCGAGTCGATGTGATTGCGCACCTGGCGCGCGTGCTCGGCGAGACAGATGTTGCGGCCGAGCTCGTCCGGTGACTCCAGCGCTGAGAGGTACGCCGTGAGGGGAACTTTGGCGTCGACCACGACTTGCTTGCCGCCGGGCAGATCGACGATGACGTCGGGCCGATAGCGGCGCTCGTCGTCGTTGAAAGAGAGTTGCTCCCTGAAGTCGCAGTATTCCAGCATGCCAGAGAGCTCCAGCACGCGATGCAGTTGCAGCTCGCCCCAACGGCCGCGCGCCTGCGGTTCGCGCAGGGCCTTCACCAGATTTCCGGTTTCGGCTTGCAGTGCCTTTTGCGTGTCGAGCAGGGAAGCGACCTGCGATGTGAGCGTACCGTAAGCTTCGGCGCGCGCCTTCTCCAGATCCTGGATCTGCTGATTCATTCCTCTCAGCGACTCGGAGATCGGCGCGACCAGACTTCTTACCGCCTGTTCTTTTTGTGCGAGATCGCCCGCGGCCTGCGTCTGATAATTCTGCAGAACGCTTTTGGCAAGCTGGAGGAAGTTGGCGTTATTGTTGTCGAGCGCGGCGGCCGCGAGAGACTTAAATTGAGCCTTTAACTGCTCGCTGGCATCCTGTAACAGCTGCAGTTTTTCTTCAGCGGAGCGGCGCTCACTGGCCAGTGTGGCATCGAGCGCCGATCGCGCTTCGGTGAGAGCGCGGATTTCGTCAGCCTGACAATCGGCCGCAGCGCGAGCCGTGGCGAGTTCCTGCTCCAGCGAGCGCTTGCGTTCGGCAAGAGCAGCGCTCTGTATGCGGCAAAACAAAAGCGAAACCACGGCGCCGATCAGCGCACAACTTGCCGTCAGCAAGACAATAGCAATGATGCTCATCGCATTTGGCCCTGCCGGTCATTGTATGGCGGCAGCCTGTGGATGGAAAAGGGGCGAGAGTTGGCGACGGAGGTACGCCGCTGAAGGATATGAGCAAGCTTCTTCTGGCCATATGCTTGCTCCGACAAGCTTTTCTGACGGGAGTCCGACCCAAGCTGGTTTTTGCCCTGGCCGCGTCCCTGCCAACCGACAAACTGCCTTCCCCTTTCGAGACCTGGGCAATACGCGGCTGGCACGACTCTTGCTCTGCGCCAACCAATTGCATCGGCAAAACTAAGTCTAGCGCTTTCAACTGCTTAAGCCGTAATGCAGAAGTAAGTTGACTGGCATTTGCAATGGCCTGATATTCGTCCTGGGACAACGACGTAGGGGGAGCAATGTCGGGATGGAAACCCAACAGTCCGCAAAGGAGCCCGTCATGACAACCCGGCCACTCTGCACATTTCGTCTACCACTTGCGGCATTCGCGCTCGCCATGCTTGGTTTGCTGACCGTGCTCGCGACACCAGCACAAGCGCAGACCTTCGGTGTCCTGTACGACTTCACTGGCGGGGCGGATGGCGCCAGTCCCAACGGTGTGACTATCGGGGGTCCAGGACTTCTTTACGGAACCACATTTGAGGGAGGGACGCACAACTGGGGTACGGTGTTCAAGTTGGCGCATCGCGGTTCGGGTTGGACAGCGAGCCCGCTCTACGAATTCACGGACGGCAACGATGGCGGTCAACCCCTGGCGGGGGTGACGCTTGGTCCCAACGGTGCTCTCTATGGCACGACCTTTCAAGGGGGTATCGAAAATCAAGGCACGGTTTTTGAAGTGCAGCCACCGCCCAGAGCCTGCAACACGGCCATCTGTTATTGGAACGAGACCGTGATCCATTTGTTTTCCGGAGAAGGAGATGATGGATTCTACCCGTTTTACGGCATCCTCAGCTTCGATCAAGCTGGGAACCTCTATGGCACGACGCTAGATGGAGGAGCTTACGACTACGGAGAGGTTTTCGAGCTATCGCCGTCCAGTGGAGGGTGGAGCTTCAGCGCCCCGGTTAGCTTCCAGTACAGCAACAACGGCGCGTGGAGCCCCTATTATGGTGTGATCATCGACCCGGCAGGAAACCTCTACGGAACTACGTGGTACGGAGGGACGGCAGAAGCTGGCACGGTTTATGAGGCGTCGCCCTCCGGCGGGACGTGGACGGAAAATACCCTCTATAGTTTCCCCAGCATTAATGGGGAGTCGGCTCAACCGACTGCCTTAATCATGGATCAGTCCGGTAATCTCTACGGCACCGCTTGGAGTACCGGAGGAGCTAGCCGTGGCAGCGTCTTTGAACTGACGCCGTCCAACGGAGGCTGGACCTACTCTACGCTTTACGGCTTTCCGGAAGCCTGTGCTCCGGAACCCGTCGCCATGGACAGCGCCGGTCATATCTATGGGAACTGCATTTTGGGCGGCGCTTACGGTTTCGGCTATATCTTCGAATTAACCAATTCCAGTGGATCGTGGACGATTACCGATCTCCATGACTTCACCGGCCAGACAGATGGAGGCGGTCCTTCTGGCCCCGTCGTCGTTGACAGCAGCGGGAATGTCTACGGTGGCACCGCCATTGGCGGCAACCTGTCGGATTGTCAGGGATACGACACCGACGGCTGCGGCGTGATCTGGGAGATCACACCGTAAATGCCGGATGCCCCAGACAATCCCGTCGTTTGGGAATGTGTGGGAGATATGGCGCCTCAGTTGGGTCCTCGCGGGTGTCCCAAGGCTCGCGCCTTGTGGGGCCTGGGCGATTCCACTGCTGCGGTGCCGCGCTGGCTTTCGCGCACGGGCGTGTCAGCCGCGAAGGCGATCGCAACCTTCGCATCCCGCCAGTTTAACGCGCTATCATTTCCATTCACACACCGGGGTGCCAAATCGCCTCAAAGCCTTTCTCGGCAGCCTGCGGTTCATCCGCAGCCTCTGCCGGGATTGACACCAGGCGAGTTGGGGTTGGGAGAGCTGCATGAAACAAATTGCCTCATGGGCGCTGGAGACGGCACGACTGCGCGGCGCATCGCTGGCCGAAGCCCGCATCGTTGACGAGCGCAATCGCTCGCTGGCCACCAAGAACGGCAGAATCGCCGCGGCCTCTGACGCCGAATCGCTAGGCGTTGGCATCCGCGCCGTGGCCAACGGCGCTTTTGGATTCGCTGCGACCGACGACCTCTCGCGCCAATCCGTCGAAGCCTGCGCCGCCAAAGCCGTCGATATCGCCAAAGCGTCGGCGACGGTAAAGACTGGCGAGCTGTTCATGATTCCTGAGCCGACGGCCAAGGCCGAATGGACCTCGCCCTACAAAATCGATCCCTTCACCATCCCGATCGAGAAAAATCTCCAACTGCTCTTCGCCATCGACGAAGCTCTGCGCAAGGTCAAAGGCGTAACTCTGGCCGAGACCAGCATGAACTTCCGCCGCTACGAGCAATGGTTCTTTTCGACCGAAGGCGCCGAAATTCATCAGACCATCACGTCCAGCGGCGCTGGATACTCCGCGCATTCGTTTGAGGGGAGCGAGATTCAGAAGCGCTCCTATCCCAACTCTTTCGGCGGACAGTTCCAGAACAAAGGTTATGAGCTGATCGAAGAGCTGAAGCTACTCGATCACGCGGAGGAAATTGCCGAGCAATCTGTCGCGCTGCATTCCGCCGAGCAGTGTCCCCAAGGCGCCTTCGACATCATCCTCGACTCTTCGCAACTCGCCCTGCAAATACACGAATCCGTCGGACACCCCATCGAGCTTGATCGCGTGCTGGGCATGGAAGCCAACTTCGCGGGCACGTCGTTCCTCACATTTGACAAGCTCGGCACGCTGAAGTACGGCAGCGAGATCGTCAACGTGGTCGCCGACGCGACCGAAGCGCACGGCCCAGGACTCGGCACTTTTGCTTACGATGACGAGGGCGTCGCCGCGCAGTGCACACCGATTGTCACCAACGGTCTCTTCACCGGATATCTGACCTCGCGCGACACCGCGACCGCGATCGGCGCGAAGCGCAGCGGAGGATGTCTGCGCGCCGAAGGCTGGAATCGCCTGCCCATCGTGCGCATGACCAACATCAGCATTCTGCCTGGCGACTCGCCGCTGACGCTGGAGCAGCTCATCGCGTCCACCGATCTCGGCATTCTGATGGAGACGAATCGCTCCTGGTCGATCGACGACAAGCGCTACAACTTCCAGTTTGGTTGCGAGATTGGCTGGGAGATCGTGGCCGGCAAACGCCGCCGCATGCTGAAGAACCCATCCTACTCCGGCATCACGACCGAGTTCTGGAACTCGATGGACGCAATCTGTTCCCGCGATGAGTGGACGCTGTGGGGCATTCCCAACTGTGGCAAAGGCCAGCCGCAACAGGTGATGGGCACCGGTCACGGCGCCGCAGCGGCGCGTTTCCGCAACATCAGTGTCGGCACCGCGTACAAAGGCAGCGATTAATGACTATTTGACGACCTCGTTGCGTAAATCGCTTCGTGTCAGGGCACGGTTTCGGCCGTGCCGCCCGAGTCGTAAAAACGTGGGCTCAAGCCCTGAGGGGAATCGCGGTTCACCGCTCTCGTTCATTACGAGATGACTTCTAGGACGAACTCACTGCGCGTTGCTCTCTTCCTTGTGTTCGCCTGCATTGGCCTTATCGCGCAGACGCATGTCTGGCAGCCATCGCCCGGACACACGCAAGTGCCGATCTGGCATGGTGCCGTGCCCGATGCGCGGCCTGTCACCGGACCGGAAACCTTCACCATCACGGGCAAAAACGATCTGGTCGCCGGAAGGCCCTGGTCTTATGTCGGCAACGTTTCGCAGCCGACGATGACCGTCTATTCTCCATCGGGAAAAAATACCGGCACTGCCGTTATTGTCTTTCCTGGTGGCGGCTATCAGATCTTGGCTATCGATCTTGAAGGCACCGAAATCTGTGATTGGCTCATATCGCGGGGGATCACGTGTGTTCTGCTGAAGTATCGCGCGCCGGGCGAGGGCAAGCTTCCAAAATCCGGGCCCTATCCGGAGTCAGCGGAAGCGTTGCAGGATGCGCAACGGACGCTGGGTCTCGTGCGGTATCACGCCATTGAGTGGCACATCGATCCGCACAAGATTGGAGTGCTCGGGTTTTCCGCAGGCGGACATCTGGCGGCAGCGATGAGCACGCATTTTGCGAAGCGTTTGTATCCGGCCGTGGATGCCGCCGACAAAGAGAGCTGCCGTCCCGACTTTGCCGTGGCCATCTATCCGGGCCACCTGTCGCTGTCCGCGGCGGAGTGGGATGCCAAGCAAGGAACCAAAAAGCTTGTGATTCATTATCCGGCGACTGTGGATAAGGATTTGGGGTTGAATCCCGATATTCCTGTCACCCATAACACCCCGCCCACCTTCTTGCTACAGGCGGAGGATGACCACGTCGACAATGTAAACGACTCGCTGGCGTACTACATTGCGCTGAAGAACGCTGGCGTTCCCGTGGAGATGCACTTGTACGCGAAAGGTGGTCACGCGTTTGGACTGCGCCGCACGAACCTTCCGATAACTGCCTGGCCGCAGCTCGTGGAAACCTGGCTGGTATCGATCGGGATGATTGCGAAGTAGACGCAGCAGCCGTCGTCCGATTTTCTTCCGCGTTGGCGTCCGTACCCCTGCGACGCAAGTCCCGCCGAAGCCGGGTCCTCATCGTGCGCCGGGTTTATTAATCGAGTGAGAGGCGGCGAAACGAATTAGCCCACTGCGGAAATGGTTGTTAGGCGATCGATTTATCCCAGAGCCCCTTCAGGGACGGCACAAATCTTACTGCTTCGCAGGCCGCGCTTTAAGCGCCGGCGCCGTGGCCGCTTCTTGCGTTACCGGCGGCGCCGCCACCAGCTGAACCACCGACATCTTGCCATCCGTCAGCATCTCATCTCCGGTCGCGTTCTCGGTTTTCCGCGGCACGTCTGGCCGGTCGATGTCGGCGTACGACTTAGCGGTTCCGACGAAAAGCAGATCGGTTTCCACCCAGTCGCGTTCGCGGTCAACGTGCGGATCGATCCGATGTCCCCACTTCGTGCCGCCTCTGCCATTGATTGTGGCAATGTCGTGCGTGGCCGCGCCTACCCACACTTGCTGGCCGTTATACTCGACCGGCAATTTCCAGATGCGCACATGGTGACGCTTGGCAAATGTGTCCAGCGATTTCTGGAAGATCAGATCCGGCGGTCGTCCCTCCAGCAGCAGCGTCGACACTGGCCCGCTGGAGTAGCCGGTTTGCCGGATCGTCGCCTGCGCCGCTTTCAAGGCAGACACCACCTGCACATTGTCGGCTTCGTACCAGCCCGCCTCGGCGAACGCTGACTGTATATCTCGCTCCGATCCGATGAAGAGCAGGTTGGTCATGTCCGAAGGAACGTTCTTGGGAGTGTAGGTGCGCAGCGGCGCCTTCTCCACCAGCTCATGCAATTGCGCGTCGACCGACATCTGCTGCCATCCTGCCCACGATTCCTTTTCCACCAGCATCGACGGGCGAATAATCTGAATCTGCAGATCGGTACCTTCGGGGAAATACACTTCGCGGCGGATCGACAGCCCGTAGACCGTTTGAACGCCTTTGATCGTGTAGCCTGCGATCGGGTTCGCGGCGCTCAGCGCCGCCATGGCGACCGAAACTTTCTTCGAAGCGTGGGGCTGTACGATGCCCAGGATCTCGTTGTTGCGCACCGTCTCGCGCGCGTTGTCCACGTCAATTACGCGAGCGTACAACGGCGACTTCTTGCCGTCCTTGTGAACAATGTAAGAAAAATCCAGCACCAGGCGCGGCTGCGAGTATTTGTCGGGCGCTTTATGCGCGAACAGAATTGTACCGTCAACCTCAGTGCCCGGCGGCACCAGTAGCTCGTCGGGTTTGCACTCGACCTGTTCGCCGTTCTTGCAAAGCGGATAGGTCACGACCCCGCGTATAGGATCTCCGGTGCGCGAACGGTCGCTATAGGCGGGAGTCTCCAGCCGGATGCTCATGGTGGCTCCCGGAGCAAGATCGGCCTGCCGCGACATCGCAACCGCTTCCGCATGAGTCGGCGGCGGACCGCTGGCTGGCGTCTGGTTGAAGAACTTGTAGAACGCGGACAGGAATCCACTGCTGGCGCCGTTTTCGATCAGCAAGGTCTGCATTTCGAAGTTCGGCGAGTACAGCAGGTAATCCAGCGCGGTGTCGTTGTAGATATCTTCCTTGTTGATGTCGACGCCGCGGTTAATCAGCTCGTTAGCGATGGCCTCGTATGCGACGATGATCTTCTGGTTGGTGTTATAGCTGGAGCCGAAAACCGCCCAGTGCAGCGCAGTTCGTCCTTGCGGATCGGTGGCCTTGACGTCTGCCGTCGCCACCAGCCCCTTCGCGGTCTCCAGCCGAGCGAGGATGGCTTTGTCCTTGGTCTCGCGCGTGGCGCGATAGAGCTCCTGAATCAGCGGCGAATCCTTGGAGACGTCCATCTCCACCGCCGCCGGCGCCATTTCCTCTTCTTCGGCTTCTTTCTGAGCTTCCTGTGTGTCCTGATCCTCCGAAGTGGCGGACTCCTCCTGGCTCGACTCGGCCTTCGCCGGCTGCTTCGCCTTCGAGGACTGGACAGAACTCTGCGATTGCGGGTAAGGACGCGCGCCCATCGTCGCCGGAGCAATCAGCGCGATGATGCAAAGCATGAGGAGCAGACGTCGAGAAATCCCAGACTCAAGCATGGTATTTACCTGACTTTGGATCTTGCGTTGCCTGACTTTTGGACTTCGGCCATTTAGCGCACAATACTATACATCCAAACCGCGCTGCGCACGCTGATTTTCGCTCTTGGGTAGAGCTGGCCTTCAGGCCAGCGTCCAGACCGTTAATGCTCTGCTGAGCCGGCTTTAGGCAGCGACATTGATCTTTCAGCGAACGCCAGCCGGCCTTGTTCCCGTAGGCTGGATTTACCCTGCCAAAACAAGTACAACTTCTATCGATGCACGCCCCCTGGTTCCTGAACTCCACCAGCCCAGCTCCTCGCTTGCGCATCGGTGTTCTGCTCGACCGTCCTGCCTTGCCGGCTTACCTGGCGGAGACTCTGGACCACATCGCCAAGAGCAACTTCGCACGCGTGGAACTGGCGATTTTCAATGCTGACGCATCGCACACTCCGGAAAAGAACGCAGGCCTCTTTGCGCGCTACGTCGCTTGGGACGCCAAGCGAACTTCCGAAGCTCCCGATCCGCTGGCCGAGGTCGATTGCTCGCACTACTTTGAACATGCCGAATCTCTCTCTGTAACGCCCATCGTCGATCAGGACTGCCAACGCTTTCCCCACGACGCCATCACTCGTATCCGCGCGAAGACCCTGGACGTGCTGCTCAAGCTTGGCTTCGGATGTTTTTGCGGAGAGATCCTCGGCCTTGCGCGCTACGGCGTCTGGGCCTATCACCACAGTGATCCTGATCGTTATCGCGGCGGCCCGCCATATTTCTGGGAAATTTACGAGAACAATCTCCTCACATGCACTGCTCTGGAGCGCCTGGCGGACGAGCCGAACGAGAACCGGATTCTCTACAAAGGTGTGTTTACGACGATTCAGGGAAGCTCATGGGCGCGCAATCGCGTGCAGCCCTATTGGGGCTCGACCACATTTCCTATTCACAAGCTGCATCAGTTGCATGAGTCGGGCTGGGACAGGGTCGCGGCGGAAATTCCGCAGCCGTCTTCAACTCGCAGTCGCAAGTCGTATGCGCTCCCCACTGATCTCCAGATGTTGCCCTGGCTCGGCAAAATCCTGGCGCGGACGCTCGTCCAGCGAGCGCGCCATTCCATCCGCGGCGAAGAGCTTCCCCATTGGATGTTAGGCGTAAGAACCAATTCTTCGCGCAATCACTCGCCGCTGAACTTGCGCGATTGCCGCTGGATTCAATCGCCACGCGGACACTTCTACGCCGATCCGTTTGTCATTGAGCATGACGGCAAGCCTTGGGTCTTTTTCGAAGATCTCCCGTACAACACTGAGAAGGGAATCATCGCCTGCGCCGAAATCAACAACGATGGTACCCTCTCGCAAACCACTCCTGTCCTCGATCTGCCCTACCATCTCTCCTATCCGTGCATCTTTCGAGACGCCGGTCAGCTCTTCATGGTC
>Ga0335074_10015060_pt1 | contig 10854 bp, 2 predicted proteins | sample Lox_Sample_23_FD_206715 | JGI IMG/M metagenome (GOLD analysis project Ga0335074, IMG submission 206715) | Soil microbial communities from Loxahatchee National Wildlife Refuge, Florida, United States - Lox_Sample_2.3 | ecosystem: Environmental > Terrestrial > Soil > Wetlands | place: USA: Florida... | reverse complement strand
GCAGCCACGCCTCTTCTTGCTCGTCGATCTGATCCTTCACGTGATCTTCGATGGCGGTGCAGCGGACGAATTCGCGGTTGTAGTTCCCTTCCACGATCGACTTGCGAAGCGCGTAAATCAGCCCGCCCGTCATGCCGGAGCCCATGTTCACGCCCGCCGGCCCGAGGATCACCGCGACGCCCGATGTCATGTATTCGCAGCCGTGATGGCCCACGCCCTCAACCACCGCGAGAGCGCCGCTGTTGCGCACTCCAAAGCGCTCGCCCGCGCGCCCGGCGATATAGAGCTGGCCGCTCGTCGCGCCGTAAAGGCAGGTATTGCCCGCGAGGACGTCGCCGCGCCGCGAAGCCTCGACGCCGGAGGTGATCGCGATCGTTCCGCCGCTCAGGCCCTTGCCCACGTAGTCGTTCGCTTCGCCCAAAAGACGCAGGCGCAGCCCCGGAATCGTGAAAGCGCCGAAGCTCTGCCCAGCCGATCCGCGGAACTCGCAGTCGATCGTCGTTTCGCGAAGACCCGCATATCCGGAGCGGCGCAGAATCTGGCCGCTGAGATAGGCTCCGATGGTGCGGTCGGAATTGGCGATCGGGAAGCGGATCGGCTTGCCCGGTACGCTGGCCTGTTCGAGGGCGCGGCTCAGCTTTGTCTGGAGAGTGCTGGGCTCGCGCGCAGGCTCGGGGAAATTGCCCGTGGGTTGGGGCACCCTTTCCAGCAGCGCGCCGAGCGAACGCTCCGCATTCGCGTTGCGCGGCTTGAGCATGTGAACCGCTCCGGAAATTTCGTCGAGGGAATGCGCGCCCAAGGCTGCCAGACGTTCGCGAATTTCCTGGGCGACGCCGCGGAAATAGGCGACCACCATTTCGGGACTTCCGGCGAAGCGCGCGCGCATCGTCTCATCCTGCGTGGCGATGCCCGCGGGACAGGTATTCAGATGGCATTGCCGCGCCATCACGCAGCCGATGGCCAGCAGCGAAGCCGTGCCGAAGCCGAATTCATCGGCGCCCAGCATCGCAGCGACAATCACGTCGCGCCCGAATTTGAATCCGCCGTCCGAACGCAGACGTACGCGGCTCCGGAAGCCGGTCATCACGAGCGCGTTGTGCGCGTCGCGCAAGCCGACTTCCCCGGGCAGGCCGGTATTCTTGATGGAGGTGAGCGGCGACGCGCCCGTGCCGCCGTCGAATCCGGCGATCGTGATCACGTCGGCGCCGGCCTTGGCCACGCCCGCCGCGATGATGCCGACGCCGTCGCCCGAGACGAGCTTCACGCCGATGCGCGCGGTCGGGTTGATCGAGCGCAGGTCGTAAATGAGCTGCGCAAGATCCTCGATGCTGTAAATGTCGTGGTGCGGCGGCGGTGAAATCAGCGACATTCCCGGCACTGCGTGTCGCAGCCGCGCGATATACGAATTCACCTTCGCCGCGGGGAGCTGGCCGCCTTCGCCCGGCTTCGAACCTTGCGACATTTTGATTTCGAGTTCATCCGCGCGCGACAGATACTCGGCCGTCACGCCGAACCTCGCGGAGGCCACCTGCTTGATCTTGTTGTTCGCTTCGGGCTCGAAGCGGTAGATGTCCGGATCCTCGCCGCCTTCGCCGGTATTGCTGCGGGCGCCCAGACGGTTCATCCCGATGGCCAGCGCGCGATGCGCTTCGGGGCCCAGCGCTCCGAGCGACATCGCCTGCGTGCTGAAGCGCGCGAGGATCGAGGCCTCGGATTCCACTTCCTCGATCGGGATCGGCTTGCCGGGTACGAATTCGAGCAGGTCGCGGACGGCCACCGGCTCGCGCGTCTCAGCGAGTTCGGCGTACGCGCGATATCCTTCGGGCGTCGGCGCTTTCACATACTTGTGCATGCGCCGCACGAGTTCGGGAGAGCTTGCGTGCCGCTCGCCGGTTTGCCGGAAGCGATAGAGCCCTTCGTCGTGCAGGGTCGGCGCTTCTGCCGCGTAGGCTCGCGCGTGGCGCCACAGCGTATCTTCGAGCAGGCTCTCGAGGGTCTTCCCTCCGAGCGCAACTGCGGCGTCCTCGAAGAACGTCTCGACGACCCTCTCGTCCAGGCCGACCGCCTCAAAGAGGTGGCTGTTGCGATAGCTCGCGATCGTCGAAATCCCCATGCGCGCGAGAACCTTGCGCAGTCCGGCCTCGACCGCGACGCGATATTTCGCCGCGCCGCCGGGCTTGAGCGCCTCCGAAAGCTCGAGGGCGATGTAGGGACAGACCAAACTCGCGCCGACCGCGACCAGCATCGCGATGTGGTGCGTCTCGATCACCTGCCCGGTTTCGACGAGCAGCGGAACGTCGTACGCGCCCTCGCGCACCAGTTCTTTCCAGACAGCGGCGGTCGCCAGCATGGCGGGCAGCGCCGCGCGCTTCGAATCGGTTTTGCGGTCGCTGAGAACCACCACGGCGGCTTTCGACGCCGCGGCAGCTCGCGCGTCCGCGCGAATTCGGTCGAGCGCGGCAATCGCGCCATCCACGCCGGCCGCTGCCTCGAACGTGATGTCGATCCGCGAAGCCGGCTGCAAAAGATTTTCCACCTGCGCCGCTTGCCCGGCGTCCAGAACCGGCGAACCCGCGACCAGATTGTGCCCCGGATAAACGTCGAGGGACATCACGTGGGATTCGCGCAGCGGGTCGATCGCGGGGTTCGTCACCTGCGCGAAGCGCTGCTTGCAGTAATCCCAGATCGGGCGATGCATGGCGGACGCAAACGCCGGAGGCGCGTCGTCGCCCATGCTCCAGGTAGCTTCCTTGCCCTCCGTGCCCAGCGACTGGAAGAGCAGCTTGAATTGGTCGTCGGTCCAGCCAAGCGCGGAGGCGAGTTTCTTCGGCTCGGGATTCGGCGAATGAACCACGCCTTCGACCGCGGTGATTCGACTGGGCGGCACGTAGGGCCCACCGTTGCGCGCGTACGTCAGAAGGCCCGAAAGATCGTTTCCGCGAAATACGCCGCTGATGGCCGGATCGACCAGGAGAATTTCGCCCGGGCCAAGGCGCTGGCGTTCGGAAACGTGCTTGCCTTGAAGGTCGGTGAGACCGGTCTCCGATCCGCAGACGATCAGTCCCTCGGAAGTCACTGTGTAGCGAAGCGGGCGCAGGCCGTTGCGATCGAGCTTCGCTCCCACCACCTGTCCGTCGCTGAATACCAGCGCTGCCGGTCCGTCCCACGGCTCCTGCTTTTGCACCTGCGCCTCGAAATAGCGGCGCAGATCGGGAGTCATCCCGCGATCCGATTCCCAGGCCGGAGGAACCATACGCAAAACCGCGGCCGCCGGACCGTACCCGCGATGCAGCAAAACCTCGTAACCATTGTCGAAACTCGCCGAGTCGCTCACGCGCTCTTCGAGGATGCGGAACGATTCCGGCGCGCCCAGTTCCTTGCGCAGCGCATTCTCTCGCGCGCGCACCCACCGGCGGTTCGCGCCGATCGTGTTGATCTCGCCGTTATGCGCCATGAAGCGGAAAGGCTGCGCGAGTCTCCACGTCGGCTGCGTGTTCGTCGAATAACGCTGGTGGAACATCGCGAACGGCGCCGTGAACTCCGGGCTCGCCAGGTCCGCGTAGAATTCGCGGAACTGCACCGGCGCCATCAGTCCCTTGTAGACCACCGCGCGCGACGACAGCGAGCAGAAGTAGATCCCCGCCGGCCCTTCGGACTCCACTCGCTTCCGGAAAAAATAGAGCAGCCGCTCCAGATCGGCTTTCGGATCTACTGCCGCGAAGAACGACTGCCGGATGGTCGGTACGGTGGCTTTGGCGCGAGGACCGAGCAGAGCGGGGTCGGTGGGCACTTCCCGCCAACCAAGACAGCGCAAACCGCTCGTGCTCGCGATCGATTCGATTGCCGCGACGGCCGCCGCCTCTTCGCCTGGCGGCAGAAAAGTCATGCCCAGGCCGAACGACTCCGGCAGCTCGAAGCCGGCTTCGCGGGCGCACTTGCGGAAGTAATCCTGTGGGATTGGGGTCAGAAGTCCAGCGCCATCACCACTTAGGCCGTCTGCGTCCAAACCGCCACGGTGCGACAGGCGCGCCAGTGCGGTGAGCGCGCGGTCGACAACCTCGCGCGACGACGCGCCGCCCAATTGGGCAATAAACCCAACGCCACAAGCATCATGGTCGACCCTATTCCGCCAACTGCATGACATGGTAAAGACTAAGTTACCGCTACACCTACGGAAAGGTACAATCCACAATTTTGATGCAACCGATCAATTTTCACCGGGGAGTACTCGAAGGTTTCGCTCGGCCCACGGCATTGTCACGAGGGGCATTTGGCCCTTCCGAAACGCGCCAAATTCGCCTTTTTATCGAGGTGTAAGGTGGAGTTTGTGGCTTTTTTGCGGCGCGTAAGCAGGTCTTAACAAGGGTTCAGACACGATCGCGTCTCGCGTCGGCCCCTGGCGCGCGATCGCTACTTGGAAGCTGTGGTCGCCTGCTGCGTGGCGTACGCCGTGGGCCCGGCGGTGTGGCGGCCATTCGTATGAGTGGGATCGCGCCACTCGCGCCCATCGCGGCGAAGAAGTTCTTCGGCCAATGCCGGTCCCCAGGTGCCCGCGGCGTAGTTGGGGAAATCGCGCGGCGGCAAAGCCTTCCACACATCGAGGATCGGCTGCACTACGCCCCATCCCGCCTCGACCATGTCCGCGCGCTGGAAGAGCGTCGGATCGCCCATCATGCAATCGTATATCAGGGTCTCGTATCCGGTCGAAGGCCGCGTGCCGAAGTAATCGGAATACTGGAAATCCATGTTCACAGCGCCGAGACGAACAACCGGCCCCGGAACTTTCGCCTCAAAGCTCAACGAGATTCCTTCATTCGGCTGGATGTTGATCACGAGCTCGTTGGGCGTGATCCGATCGACCGACGTCTTGCGGAACAGGATGAAAGGCGGGCGTCGGAAACGGATCACGATCTGCGTGGATCGGGCCGCGATACGCTTGCCCGTGCGAAGGTAGAACGGCACGCCGGCCCAGCGCCAATTGTCGATGTGCAGGGCCATCGCGACGAATGTCGGTGTCTGCGAATCGGGCGCGACGTGAGGCTCATGGCGATAGGCGGGAACGCGCTTCCCGTCGATGACCCCCTCGCCGTATTGGCCGCGCACAGCTTGATCGAGCACGCGTTCGGGGCTCAGCGGCTGGATCGCGCGCAGCACTTTCGTCTGCTCGTCGTGAACGGCGTCCGCGTCGAAGTCGGTGGGCGGCTCCATCGCGGTGAGTGTGATGAGCTGGAAGATGTGGTTCGGCACCATGTCGCGCAGCGCACCTGCGGTCTCGTAATAGCCGCCCCGCAATTCAACGCCGAGTTCCTCGGCGACGGTCACCTGCACGTGATCGACGTAACGCCGATTCCAGATCGGCTCGAAGATTCCGTTGGCAAACCGAAACGCGAGAATGTTCTGAACCGTTTCCTTGCCGAGATAATGATCGATGCGGTAGACCTGCTTTTCATCGACGACCTGGCCAACGGCGTGATTCAAGGCAACCGCCGAGGGCAGGTCGTGGCCAAATGGCTTCTCGATTACCACGCGGCGCCACTTGTTGCTTTCCTGCTTCGTAAGGCCGGCGGCGCCAAGCTGCTCGACGACCACGGGAAAAAATTCCGGGCTTGTGGCGAGATAGAAAAGAATGTTGCCCTGCGTCCCCTGCTCGGTTTCAGCCTGCTTCAGCGTCTGGGAGAGTCTGGTGTACAGCTGCGGATCCTTGAAATCGCCGCTGACGTAGTAGAACTTCTTCACGAAGGCATCCCAGGAAGACATATCAACGCCTTCTTCAGAAAATTGCTTGATGTCTTCGGTCATGCGCCGGCGGAATTCTTCGGTCGAAAACGGCTCGATGGATACGCCAACGATCGCGAACTGCTCCGGGAGGAGCTTGCCCCGCGCGAGATTGTAAATCGAGGGAATCAGCTTGCGCTTGGTGAGATCGCCGCCCGCGCCAAAGAGAGCCATCGCGCAAGGGCCCGCCGCACTGCCCGGCGTCCCAACTGCTGCAATCTCAGGTTCAGTCACGTCCATTAGAGAAACCTCCCGAGAACGGAGTCTCGATCGCTTTGACTTTGGCTGTGATTGGCGCGTTCGTCATGTCTACTCCATCTTAGCGGACGGAAACCGAAGTGCAAGCAGGCAAGTCCTCCGAATTCGGTTCCCGTTCCCAGACGCTCAACAGCTTACCGGCGAAACGTGACTACAGCATGACAACCACTCACCGGCTGCTGTGATAGATGCGTGCCGCGCATCGCACGCGTCAACATTTGTCGTTTAAAGCTCGTCCTTTTCGGGAGCCTGGCGGGTACCGACTGCCCCGCGCAGCGCGGCAACTGCAAGCGAGGAGCGCGGCTTCGGGCACTTCGGCACCAGCGCTCTTCAGTTCTGGAGTTCACCACGCTTTACTATCTTACTTAACCTAGGTTAATATCTGGCCGCAGGAGAAACTGGAATGCCAAGGGCCCTTTTCCGATGTGCTTTTGCGGCACTACTTCTGCTTCTCTTTCAGACAAGCACGCAGGCCCAGGGCGAAACAACGAGCGCAATTATCGGCCAAGTAACGGACGCAACAGGCGCCGCGATTCCCGCAGCCGCAATAATCCTCACGAGCCGCGAAACCGGCTTTCGGCGGGCGGTGAAGACGGACGGTGAGGGCCGCTTCGACTTCCCTCAGCTCGCGCCCGGCGCGTATTCGGTTGAAGTGGCGGCGCAGGGCTTCGAACCCCAGCAGGACACAAACGTCTTTGCCGGACTCGGCGTGAAGCAGACCGTGAACTTCACGCTCCGCGCGGCGCGGCTCGAACAGAGCATCGAAGTAACCGGCGCGACCGCGCTGATCGATGCTGAAAACCCCAACACGTCGACGAATCTGAATGCTCCGACTCTCGAAAATCTCCCTAATCCAGGCGGCGATCTGACGTACCCACTGCAATTCGCTCCGGGCGCGCTGATCAATACAGCCGGCAGCGGGAACGACTTCGTTGGCGGCACGAACGGATACGGCAACGTGCAGTTCAACGGGCTGCCCGCGCTTTCAAACGGCTACATCGTGGACGGGCTCGAGACGAACGATCCGCTGACCAATCTGAACAGCGGCCTTTCGACGAACCTCGTGCTGGGGCTGAATTCGATCTCGGAAGTGACCGTCAACACACTGTCGTATTCCGTAGATCAGGGACGATACGGAGCGTCGCAGGTGAACTACGTGACGAAATCCGGCGCGAACGATTTTCACGGAAATCTCTATGAGATATGGAATGGATCGATATTGGACGCCGCCGATTATTTCACGAACGCGACGCCCGGAAATCACAAGCCGCGCTCGACCGTGAATCATTTTGGCGGCAGCCTGGGCGGGCCGATCGTTCACAACAAACTGTTTTTCTTTTTCGACAGCGAGTGGGTACGCATCGCCCTGCCGATCGTGACAGCGACGACGGTGCCGACGCCGGCGTTTCAGGACTACGTTTTGCAGCAGCTGGCTCAGGGACAAACAAGCGACTGCGCGCCCGGTTCGTGCTACCCGGCGCAGCCTGCCGAAATCCCCTTCTATCAGAAAATGTTCGCGCTGTATGGAAACACGGGTGGGGCGAAACACTCGATTCTGGGATGCCCCTTCAACGCCGACGGGACTGCGGCAACGGAGGGAGATGGCTGCGCGAACCTGCAGAGCGTTTCACATTCCAGCGACGATCACGAACAAGTGCAGACGGTCCGCATCGATTACAACGTCGACGCGAACGACATCACGTGGTTCCGCTTCCAGTCGGACACCGGGCTGCAGGCCGCGTATACCGATCCGATCAATCCGCTCTTCGACGCGATCTCGCCGCAACCGCTCTACTCATTTGCCGCGGGATATACGCACGTGTTCTCGCAAAACGTGGTGAACTATTTCAATCCCGGATTCTCGTGGTACCAGAGCTTATTCGCGCCAAGCGATTTCGCGAAGACGCTGGAGGCTTTCCCAATTGTCCTGCAAGGCACCGGCGCCAATGCTTTCACGCCGGTGGGCGGACTGGACAATACCTGGGCGCAGGGACGGAGCGCCACACGCTTCTTCCTGAACGACAACCTCGCGTGGAGCCACGGTTCGCACGAATTTCGATTCGGAACCAACACTCGAATTTTTCGGCTGAACGACTACGATTTCGATGAAGGGACGGTCCCAACGGTCACCTACGCCAACTTGCAGCAATACATTTACGGAGTCGCGTCAACCGCGGCGCAGTCTTTTCCGCTTTCGCCGAACCAGCCATTCAATTTCCTCAATCTCGACCTCTACGCGCAGGACACGTGGAAGCTCACTCCTAAGCTCACCTGGACGATCGGCGTGCGGGACACCCTTAATTCCAATCCCCTGAATCCGCACGACCAGATCGCGCGGCTTGGCGGCTCGTTCGATTCGGTCTCGCACGACGTGAATCAGCCACTCGATGTGGCGATCCATACCGGCCTCGCGAATGTTTTCGCTTCCACGCCGCTTGCCATCTGGCAGCCGAGAACCGCGCTGGCGTGGCAGTTCGCGCCCAATTCCGTGCTGCGAACAGGATTCGGGCTCTTCAGCGACCTCCTGCCCGGGAGCGTCGCGGATGTGGTTGGCGTGAATCCGCCGTACGTTCGGGCTTTCCAAGGCGGACTTTTGGGCGCCGTCGGCGGCATGGCGATCGCGCCCGGAGTGCCAGGCAGCGCCGTGGACGCGACGGTCGCAGCAAATCAGGAGTTTGGCTTAGGCTTTTCCCAGGGCGAGCTTTCTTGCGCTTCGTCGTTCGCAAGTCCCTCCGCGTGCCTTCCGCCCGTCGCGATCACGGCAGTGCCAAGCGGCAAGCTCCACGCGCCTTATTTCATGGAATGGAGTCTGGGAATCCAACATCAGTTCGGCAACACGACCAGTGTGCAGGCGCAATACGTGGGGACACGAGCCGTGAACCAGCCCTATTCGACGCAGGTAAACGGATACGAGACCGTGTGCCAAGGCTGCTTTGCACCGTTCCCGTATGGCCAGCCGACCGACCCTCGATTTGGCGCTGTAACGCAGCTTGCGACCGGGGCGAACAGTCACTACGACGGCCTTCAACTCACCGCGATGAAGCGGCTTGGGCACGGCCTCCAAGGGCAGGTCAACTACACGTTCAGCAAGTGCATGGACGAAGTGTCGAACGGCGGGTTTCTGCAATTTTCCGCGGGAGGAATCCTGTCTCCGCTCCCCGGCGAGCTCGCGAGGAACTACGGCCCCTGCGATTACGACATTCGGCACAATCTCAACGCGCAGTACGTCTACGAATTGCCGATCAAGGTGCACAGCCGTCGGTGGGGATACGCGCTGAACGGCTGGCAGGTTTCGGGCACCGTGTTCTGGCACAGCGGCATCCCCTTCTCCGTCCTCAGCACTCCTTATTCGGCGAATGGCAACGGGATCGTGCAGGGCGGCGGGCCACAATTCGCGAGCGAGGTGCCCGGCGCGCCCCTCTACGAGCACCAAGCGATTCCGGGAGTGACGCAGCCCGGGACGATTCAGTGGCTCAATCCCGATGCGTTTGTCTCAAGCGTCGACCCAAGCACGGGCGCATGCAACGGCGGAGATCACGCGCAGGACTGCCAGTTCGGTACTTTGGGACGCAATGCGTTGCGCGGGCCGCAATTCTTCTGGAGCGACTTCTATCTTACGAAATGGTTTCCGCTGACCGAGCGGCTGAAATTGAGGATCGACGGCCAATTCTTCAACGTCTTCAACCATCCGAATTTCGGCTTGCCGAGCATGGTTTTGGCGGGAATTCCTGGCGAGCCTTCGACGCAGGCTGGTTTCGGTGCGTTGAGTTACACGACCGCGCCCCCAACGGGCCTGCTCGGCGTCGGATTAGGAGGAGACAGCGCGCCACGCATGATCGCGATTCAAGCGCGCCTTGAGTTTTGATCCTCCCGCCTCGGTGAAAAAGCCGGCAGTGCTCTTAAGACAGCGCCTGCTGGATTGCCTGGTTGAGCTTCGCGAGACCAGCAGCAAGATCGGAGCCGAGGTGGACGCGAAGCGCGCGACGGTTGCGGTCGGCGAGAACCTGGAAATCACCGCGAGCCTGCGCCGCCTTCACGATGCCGAAGGTGTACTTCTGCCCGGGCACGGGAAGGTCGGCCGCATCATCGCAAGTGATTTGCAGGAAGACGCCCGAATTCGGGCCGCCCTTATACGCCTGGCCGGTGGAGTGAAGGAAACGCGGTCCAAAGCCGAGGCACGTGGCTACGCGCTTCTTGTCGCGAACGGCGTGACGAATAGATTGAAGCTGAGACTCGTGCGCATCGTTCATCTGGATGTAGCCGAGGACGGCGAAGTAGTCGCCGGCTTTGAGGCGGCCGAGATGCGCGCGCAGGTAACCGACAAGCGTCGAGTCGCCGCCGGCGGCCTGCTTCAGCGCGGCGGCGTTTTTCTCGTCGGTGAAAAGCTTGATGCCTGCGTCCGTCAGGATTGGCGATTCGGGCGGGAGCGAGCCTTTTTCTTCGTACTGCGAAGTGAGCTTTTTCGTCTCGATTTTGCTGGCTTCGACATCCGGCTGGTTGAACGCGTTGATGCCGATGATGGAGCCGGCGACGGCCGTGGCGATCTCCCAGCGGAAGAATTCCTGGGCAACGTCATAGACGTCGGGCACGGCGATGCGCACGACCGGTTGACCGGACTTCTCGAGCGCCTCAACGGCGGCATCCTGCTTGGCGTCCGGCGCGCCCGGAAGGCGCAGGTACGCGAACACGCGGTCGCTGCCGTAGACGTCCGGCGAGCCAAGCTGCTCCCGGTCGACGGGAACGATGCCCTTGCCTTCTTTGCCGGTGGATTCGGCGAGCAACTGTTCGAGCCATGCGCCCAAATCGCCGATGCCGGGCGAA
>Ga0335074_10015058_pt1 | contig 10855 bp, 10 predicted proteins | sample Lox_Sample_23_FD_206715 | JGI IMG/M metagenome (GOLD analysis project Ga0335074, IMG submission 206715) | Soil microbial communities from Loxahatchee National Wildlife Refuge, Florida, United States - Lox_Sample_2.3 | ecosystem: Environmental > Terrestrial > Soil > Wetlands | place: USA... | reverse complement strand
GGGTCCACCACGATCACGTTCTTCGCCCCGGCGAACCGGGCGCCCTGCACCGCGTTGCTGCCCACGCCGCCGGCGCCGAAGATCACCACGGTGTCGCCGACCTGGACTCCGGCCGCGTGCACGGCGGAACCGAAACCGGTCGGCACGCCGCAGCCCACCAGGCACAGGATCTCGTACGGGATGTCCTGGAAGTCCTCGCGCAGCGGCACCGTGGCCCACTCCGACACGACCGCGTACTGCGAGAACGTGCCGAGCGAGCAGAACCCGCCGATGTCCGTCTCGCCCTCGTGGAAGCGCCAGGTGCCGTCCTCGAACATGCCGGTACCGGCGTTCAGCCCTTTCACGCACATGCTTGAGTGCCCGGTCGAGCAGGGCCGACAGGCGCCGCAGGCCGGAATGTAGGAGAGGACGATCTTGTCGCCCGGCTTGACGCGCTGCACGTCGGGCCCGACGGACTCGACGATGCCGGCGCCCTCGTGGCCGCCCACGACCGGCATCCGGACCGGGGCGTCGCCGGCGGTGATGTGGTCGTCGGAGTGGCATAGCCCGGCGGCCATGATCTTGACCCGGACCTCGTGCGCCTTCGGCTCATCGAGCTGGAGGTCGACGATCTCCCAGCCGATGTGCGGTCCGCGGGCGATGGCGGCGCGGGTGGTGATGCTGCTCATTCTGCTGCGTTCCTTCCTCTCCTTGCTCGCTCGCCCTAGTGCTCGTGGATGATGACGCCGCGGATGTTCTTCCCGTCGAGCATGTCCTGGTAGCCCTCGTTGATTTCGTCGAGCTTGTACCGGCGGGTGATCAGCTCGTCCAGCTTGAGCTTGCCGGCCTGGTAGAGGCCGATGAGGAGCGGCACGTCGGTGAGCGGGTTGCAGCCGCCGTAGATCGAGCCCTGGATCCGGCGCTGGTAGCCGATCAGCATGCCGGGGTTCTCGTTGATCCAGCCGTTGCCGACCGCGGTGATCGTGACCTGGCCGGTCTTGCCGACGATTTTGATGGCGTTCGCGATCACCTCGTCGTGCAGGATGCCGACGGTAATGATCGCGTGGTCAGCGAGTTCGCCCCAGGTGGTCTGGACGACGAAGTCGTGCGCTTCCTTGGGGTCAGCGAAGGTATGGGTGGCGCCGAACTCCTTCATGGCCATTTCGCGCTTGAACTCCACCGGATCCACCACGATGACGTTCTTCGCCCCGGCCAGGGCCGCGCCCTGCACCGCGTTGCTGCCGACGCCGCCAGCGCCGTAGATCACCACGGTCTGCCCGGCGCGCACACCGCCGGCCCGGACCGCCGAGCCCCAGCCGGTCGGCACGCCGCAGGCCACCAGCGCGGCGACCTCGAAGCCGATCTCTTCGGGGATCTTGATGACGGAGTACTCGTGCACCACCGCGTACTGGGAGAACGTGCCAAGCACGCACAGGCCGCCGAAGTCCTCGCCACCCTGGTGGAACCGGAACGTGCCGTCTGGGAACAGCCCGGTGCCGGCGTTCTTGCCGGCGTCGCACAGCTGCTGGCGGCCGGTCGTGCAGTACCGGCACTTGCCGCAGGCGGGAATGAACGAGCAGGTCACGTGGTCGCCGAGCTTCACCCGGGTGACGGCGGGGCCGACCGCGTCCACGATGCCCGCGCCCTCGTGCCCGCCGACCACCGGCAACCGCATCGGGGCGTCGCCCTTCTGGATGTGGTCGTCGGAGTGGCACAAGCCGGCCGCGTAGAACTTGACCCTGATCTCGTTCGCCTTCGGCTCATCCAGTTCGAGCTCGGTGATCTCCCACGGCTGGCCGGGCACGCGGCAGACCGCGGCTCGCGTGGTGATGCTCATGTAAACCCCTTTCCCGGGTGGTGTTGCTAATCCATGATCCTGCACCGGTTGTAGGCGCGCCACCGTCGTACTTTTCAGGTCGCAGGACATTTTTTGGGCTGCCGTCACAAGTTTCGTCATGTTTCCGCACAAGCGCAGTCCGCAACACTTGAGCGGCCGGCTATGAGATTCTTTTGCTGTGCTAGTCGAGGTTGCCAGCACCGCGTCCTGGCACGCTTCCGCGGTCAGGATCCCGCATGTGGTGAAGATCCCGTCCCGGGTACGGATCCCGGTCGGCCGCGACGATCTCTCGCTCCGGCCGATGATGTGGATGTTCGTGGCGATCCTGGTCACCTTCGTCGTCACCAGGATGGTCACCCGGACGATTCGTTCGGGCAACAGTGGCGGGGTGGGGCTGGGCAACGTCAAGCTCGGCGGCACGCACGTCCATCACCAGGTGTTCGGCATCCTGATCATCATCGGCACCGGCATCGACCTGGTCTCGCAGACGCCGCGGGGTGCGGCGCTGGACGCGGCGGCCGCCGTCTTCGGTCTGGGAGTCGGCCTCACCGTCGACGAATTCGCGCTCTGGCTGCACCTGGCGGATGTCTACTGGGCCGACCAGGGGCGGAAGTCGGTCGACGCGATCTTCGTCGTCCTGGTGATAACCGGGGCACTGATCGGCGGTGCGGACTTCGTAAGCGGCCGCATCGGGACGACGGCGTGGTGGTCGTCGGTCGGCGTCATCGCCTTCAACCTCCTGCTGTGCGTGATCTGCCTGCTCAAGGGGAAGGTCGTGACCGGCGTCACCGGCATCTTCATCATCGTCGTGGCCGTGGCCGGGGCAGTCCGGCTGGCCAAGCCGGGGTCATGGTGGGCGGCACGTTTCTACGCCAGCCGGCCCCGGCTCGCCAGTCGCGCCGCGAGCCGCTACGACGAGCGTCGTCTGGAGCGGTGGAACCGGCTGCGCGATCTCGTCGCGGGCGCTCCTACCAGCCGCATCGGCTGATTTGACCGGGTATCACGGCCCGCTTCGCGCTCGCTGCCGCACCGCCTCGTGTCACCCGATCGCTCGTGTCACCCGATTGGGTGTCATGACATAGTCACCCTCGATCGGACATTCTGACTGTGCAACACCCCTGGATCCGCTGACGCCGTGCCGCACGGCTGATTCCTCCGGGGTCCAGCTTGGGGGGGCTTGGGTGCTCCGGACCAGTGGGTCATTCACTGGCCCGGAACACCCAAGCTGGGCCATCGGCCTCGGCGCGGGCGAATGACCTGTACGGCACGATCTCGTCCGGCTTTATCACGCCGTCCTCGATCGCCCGGACCAGCAGCGCGTCTTTGCTGGGCGCGATCCGCCCGGTGGCGGCGTACTTGGCGCGCGCGCGGCTGATGTATTGCCGTACGGTGTTCTCGCTGATCGACATGCGCCGCCCGACCGATGCTTTTGACATGCCCTGGAACCACAGCAGCAGCGCCTGCCGCTCCTGCTCCGACAGCGCCGGCCGGGCCGGGCGCTGGTCGTCGAGCATCGCCCGGGCCTGCGACCGGGTCACGTACGGCCGGTCGTCGGCGGCGGCCAGCACGGCCTCGACCAGATGGTCGCGGCCCTCTTCCTTGGACACGTAAGCGTGCGCGCCGTTGTCCAGCGTCTCCATCACGATCGCGGGATCGCTGTGGCCGGAGAAAGCCACCACCCGGTACCCGGCTGCCACCAGCGCGGGAATCTGCCCGGTGACCAGCTCACCGGACAGCTCCAGGTCCAGGATCACCACATCGGCCGACGGCCCCGAGCGAGTACGGAGACCGGTCAGGTCGCGCGCCGTCTGCACCAGCCGTACCCGCTGGCGCGGATCGGACCTAATCCAGGACGCCACCCCCTCGGTGACGACCGGATGGTCTTCGATGATCAGCACCGTCACCGGCTGTTCCATCGCGCCTCCGCCCAGAGCATACTGCCGTCTTGCTGCTGTTCGATGGCGACGCCCTCGGCGGCGGCGGGCAGTCGCACGCCCGCGCCGGTGTCGGCGACAAAGCTGATGGCGATCCCATCGGCCACCGCCGCCAGGGTGATCCGCGCTCGGCTGCGCGCGGCGGTCAGGATCGCGATGGCGGCATCGGTTATCACCCGCCGGGCCCGGCCCGGCACCTGCGGCAGTAGCCCGGCCGTCTCGATCTCGACGGCGACCCCGCGCCGCTCGGCCACGTCGGCGCTGGCGTGCAGTTCATGCACCAGCGATCCGGGTACCTCATCGCCCTCGGCCATCAGACGGCGCAACCGGGCCGCCTGTACCGCGCACCTGGCGCGCACCTGCGGATCGCCCGGGTCGGCGGTCCCCGCCGCCATCTCGGCGACCAGCGGGGCGGCGCTTTCCTGCAGCACCAGCCAGCGAGCGTGCCGGGCGGCCTGGATGACCTCCGCGGTGGCGGCCCGCTCGCGCGCGTCGTGCTCGGTCCGCGCCGCCGCGGCGGCGTGGCCGGCGGCCATATCCAGCGCTCTGACCCCGGCGGCGACGGCCACCTGGCCACCGGTCGACCAGGCCAGCACGGCCAGGAACCCGGCGAGGTCAGTGCGGTGCAGCCCGTCCCACGCCTGCACGCTCAGGGTGGCCACGGCCTCGGCGGCGAGGAACGCCGCAAGCTCAGCGAACCGGCGGCGGAGCAGGACCAGCACTCCCGTCCAGCCGGCACTGCCCCACGACCAGTTGACCGCCAGCATCAGGGCGGCCGGGCTGGCCGCCGCCGAAGCCGTGCTCGCGGCCAGCGCGATCAGGGCCACCGCCCAGGCCGATCGCCAGGAAAGTGTTCCGCGCAGCACCAGGACCGACCCGACGGTGATCGCCACGGCCATGACCAGCCACATGGCGCCCTGGAAGGCGAACGAGCCGTAGGCCGACCGGTGGTCCAGCAGCTGCCCGCCCGCTCCCGCCAGATGCCAGCCAGCGACCAGGACGATCACAGCGAGGGTGAACGCCCGCTGATAGCGCCCGGACATCATCGCCGTCGGCTGGATGGCGGTCATGCGGGCCAGCTCACGGTGACGGTCGTGCCCGCCCCGGGACGACTGGCGATGGAGGCCCGGCCGCCGACCGCCAGCATGCGCCCGGTGATCGACTCGCGGATGCCTCGGCGGGATGGCGGGGTGGCGGCCGGGTCGAACCCGCGGCCGCAGTCAATGATCTTCACGACCGCCCAGCCCGCGCCGCCGTTGACAGTCACGTCCGCCTGACCGGTTCCGGCGTGTCGCTCGACGTTGCGCAGCGCCTCGCCGACGCAGGCGACGAGCTGGTCCGCGACCGGGGACGGCAGCGTGACCGGGACCAGCTTCAGCCGCACGGCCAGGTCACCGGTGCTGGCCGCGGCTCGTTCCAGCTCCGGTCTCAGGTCAGTCAGCGGCGCCAGCCCGCCCGTCACGGCCGGGGCATCCGCGAGCTCTCGCAGCACGCGCAGGTCCCGGGCCGCCTGCGCGGTCAGCGCCGGGGACGGTCCGGCGAAGGCGCCCGCCGCCACCATGGTCAGGGTCGACAGGACGGTGTCGTGCAGCTGGCGGTGCTGCTCTCGCTCGTCGGCGCGGCGCGCCTCATCGGCCCGGAACTGCCGCTCGGTCGCAAGGCCGACGGCGACGACCGCGTCCGCTTGCCGGGCACCGCCGCGGATCACCGCCATCAGCGCGGCGACGACGATCGCCTCCACCGCCAGCAGCCCGGCGCCGGCCGGGTAGTCGGCGCCGAACCCGTAGGCGATGACGATCACCGCAGCCCCCGGCAGCCCGAGCCACGGGCGCAGTGCGATCTGCAGGATGTACACCGAAGAGCAGGCCAGCGGGAGCATCCAGGTCGTGTTGCCCGTGATCAGCACGGCCGGCACCATGTGCTGCTGCACCAGCGCCAGCGCCGAGATGAGCGCGGCGTCGGCCAGTACCAGGGTCGTCGTCAAGCCGAACCGCCGGACCCGCCAGGTGAAGAAGGCCGACCACAAGCACAGCGCGGTCAGCGGCGCGGCCAGCCACCAGCCGGAGATCTCCTTCGTCGCGGCCAGCACGGCCACCGCGGTGAACAACACCGCGCCGCCAAGGCGCAGGGCCATCGCGTACCAGCCGGCCAGCCAATGCAGGGCCTGGTCGGATGGCCCCGCGAAGCGCGGGCGGGGTGTCCGCCGTTCGGTCTGTCCCCCGACGGAAGTTGCTGCCGGTGCCACCGGACCAGTATGCGGCAGGACCAGCACAGAAGGGCTATTTCTGGCAGTTCGGGCACCAGAACCTGAGCCGCTCCTCACCCGGGACGCCCTGCTCCGCCTTTCTGACCGGCGTGCCGCAGCGTCGGCACGGCTGGCCGGCCCGCCCGTATACCCAGGTGTGCCGGCCGGGCCTGGTATCGCCCGTCGTCACGATGCCGGGCCGGGTCTTGTTCGCGTCGAGCAGCCGCTGACCGAGGTCCACCAGGGCGCCCAGATCCTCGACGTCGCCGACGGTGTGCCAGGGGTTAATGCCCCGCAGGAAGAGCGTCTCGGAGGCGTAGATGTTGCCGATGCCGGCCAGGTTGCGCTGGTCGAGCAGCGCCTCGCCGATGGCTCGCCGGGGGTCGCTGGCGAGCCGGCCCACGGCGTCCGCCGGGTCCCAGTCAGGACCGAGCAGGTCGGGACCCAGGTGCCCGGTGACCCGGTCCTCGTCGGTCGTGCGCAGGACCTCGGTGATGCCGAGCTGATACCCGGCGGCGATCCACTCGGAATTGGCGAGCAGCAGCCGCAGCTGGTAGCTGTCCCGCGGCGGCCGGCCGCTGGCCGGCTGTATCCGCCAGGCGCCTTCCATCTTCAGGTGGGTGTGCACGGTGAGGCCGCGGTCGGTGCGGATCAGCAGGTGCTTGCCCCGGGAGACCGCCTCGGTGACCAGCTGCCCGGCGAGGTTGACGGTGGCGTACCGGGGCACCCGGAAGTCGCTGCGGGTCAGCACCCGGTCCGCGAGAGCCGCGTGCAGCCGCCGGGCGGTGTACCAGACGGCGTCACCTTCGGGCACGGATCCAGTCTGCCAGTCAAGACTACGGCGTGGGCTGAGTCCCGAGGGTGACGGTGGTGGTAGCCGAGGGGCCTGTTCCGTTCTTCGAGTATCCGAGCATGACCTTATCGCCGGGCTTCTGCGTGAGCGTCAGTTCGGACAGCTGATCGGTGCTGACGGCGGGCTGGCCATTGATGGACGTGATCACGTCACCGACAGCCAGGCCAGCGGCCGCCGACGGGCCGCCCGGGTCGATGCCGGTGATTCTGAGGCCCTCGGCCGCGCCATTGACCTTCGCGGCGTTGGCGGCGACGGGCATTGCCTGGATGCCGAAGTACGCGTGCGAGACGTGCCCGGTCGAGATGATCTGGTCCGCCAGCTTGAGGGCGTAGTCGGACGGGATCGCGAAGCCCAGCCCGATGCTCCCGCCGCTGGACGCGCCATTCTCGGACGGAACCGTCGCGCCGGCCGACGGGATGCCCACGAACTGGCCATCGCAGTTGACGAGCGCTCCGCCGCTGTTGCCGGGGTTGATCGCCGCGTCGGTCTGGATGGCGTTGATCAGCAGCGCCGACTGCGAGTTCTCCCCGGGCACCTGGATCGTGCGGTCGAGCGCGCTGACGATGCCGCTCGTCACGGTGGACGACAGCCCGAGCGGTGCGCCGAGCGCGACAACCGGCTGTCCGATGACGAGGTCACTTGAGTTGCCGACCGGGATGGCCGGCAAGCCGGTCTCGTCCACCTTGATCACGGCCACGTCGGTCAGCGGGTCCCGCCCGACCAGCGTCGCGGTGGCGGTCTTGCCGTCGGTGAACAGCACCTCGAGCGCCCCGCCCGCCCCGGTCGCCGGGGCGATCACGTGATTGTTCGTGAGGATGTAGCCGTCTGACTGGATGACCTCGCCGGATCCGGTGCCGGCGCCGCTCGCGCCCTTGGCGCTGATCGTGACGACGGACGGCAGGACCTTGTCCGCCACGGTGGTGACCTGACAAGATGCGGCCGAAGCTTGGCTGACCGACGCCGCCGACGCGGACGGGGTCGAAGACGACGGACTGTTGATGGCATTCGCGATAACCCCGCCAATCACGCCGCCCGCGACAGCGCACCCGGCACAGGCGACCCAGACCCAGCGTCTGACTCCCCCGTCCCTTCTCTCATGTGTCGTCATTCGGCACCCCCGGTCCTTCAGTAGCGTAGCGTGTCTGAATGATCGCACAGGGTGATGATGCGGAGGAACTATAGGTTCGTTACTTTCCCTTGTTCTTCGCCGCCCTGACGAAGCGGACGCAGATGGCCGGTTGCCGTGACCGAAACCGCCCGGGCGACGGCGGGAAGCGGAACTGAAACGTTTCCGCGGAAACGCGGGCTGCCGCGTGCGCCAGCTCGCCAGCAGCTCAGGCGGCGGCGCGCGGCGCGCTGTGCGATGACGCCACCCGCCGCGGGATCACCGCGATCGGCGAGCGAACTGCTTGGCCAACTGAAGGCCTCTGATCGCGCAGCAGGCGCAACCGGTCACCGGCCGGCGTCGAGGTACCCGCGAAGCTCACCTGCCAGGGTGACGATCTCGGCGGTGCCCCCGCGGCGAGCCTGCGGCCACCGGTCCACGTTAAGTCCCCAGAACTCACGGGGAGTGCCGGGGAACCTCGGCAGCAGATGGACGTGCAAGTGCGCGACCCCGTCCCCGTACACCGCCGCGTACACGTGCTCGGCGCCGGCTACGTCGCGCAGGGCCCGGCTCGCCCGCGTGCACCACCAGCCCACCCGCTGCGCCTCGGCATCGGTGAGATCGGCCAGGCCGGGCGCGTGCCGCAGCGGCTCCACGAACAGATGTCCCAGGTACGCGGTCGTGCCTTCACGTCCCAGCGTCTCGGGCGTGACGACATGCGACACCAGCATCAGCTCGTCTTCGGCGACTGGCCCGCCCGGCAGCAGCAGCCCTCGGTCCCGGTGCTTGCGGCACACGAAGCAGTCCACGGCCCCTCCCCTAGTGCGCCCGGATGCCCCAGAAGACCCGGCGCCACCACCGGCGGTTGAGCAGGATCTGCCACCTGAACTCCTGCCTTGGCCTTTCGTTCCAGCCGTGGATGCACATGATGCCCAAGTCGTCGATCAGGCAGTCGCCGGGGCAGTCGCCCGCGCAATGCCGACAGTGCCGCGGCTTGGTCATCTACTTACCTTTTCATACATCGCGTTCATACATCGCGGGTGACAACGACCGGGCAAGGCGGACGCCTCGGCGGGCCGCAACCCGCCAAGGCGTTCGCCGCAAACTGGCGTCGGTTACTGCGGCCCGCCTCCCACCGGGTAGGAGTACAGGTCGTTCCCGATCCAGCTGGAGTAGTCGAGCCCGGCCGGCGAGTTCACCGGGTGGAAGCTGGACGCCTCCGTGGTCGGGCCGCTGCCGTTGTACATCGGGATCTGCGGGTACGGGTAAACCGGCCGGGTGAGCGTCGTCGTCCCGATCGTGTCGGTGGCGGTCACCGAAGACGGCGCGATGCCCTGCTCGACCCACTGCACCATCGGGTACACGAGGTCGAAGGAGCTGTTCGCGTACCCGCCGCCGCAGTGGTACACGGTCGGGAACATGAACAGCCGGGCGAACTGCTCGGTGGACGCCAGGCCGCCCTGGGCCGCCGCGAGCTGGTCGTAGTAGTCGATCGTTCCGCCTGGTGGTATGGCGTTGTCGGCCCACCCCTGCCAGATGATGAGCTTGCCGCCGTGCGCGCGGAAGGCCGACAGGTTGACGCTCAGCGCGTCGAACGTGTTCGCGGCCGGGTACAGCTCGTCGTAGTCCTGCCGGGTGAACTGCCACTGGCTCGGGTCCGGGCCGAGGATGCCGGGCGTGTGCAGCTGGTAGCGCAGGTACGGCTGTGACAGGCCGTAATAGTCGAGCGACTCTGTCGTCGGTACCTCGCCGCCGTTGGTGCTCGGCGGCAGTTCGAACACCGACCAGCCCAGCTCGGACCCGTACGGCAGGCCCGCGGGGTAGAGCTTCTGTCCCTGCGGGTCTTCCGGTCCCTGGTAGTACAGCCGGGCTACCTGCACCTGGGCCGGGGTCAGGCAGCTGTTGCTGTCGGTGCCGGCCGGGCACTGGATGCTGGCCGGGTTGAAGTGGCAGTTCTGCGGGTCGGTGAGGATCCCGTCCCCCGGCACGCCGTCGTCTCCGCCGCACGCCGCCATCACCGCGTTGTGCAGCGCGGGCAGCTTGTTGTCGGTCAGGATGGCGTTCCCGTTGGCGTCGGTGTTGACCTTGTAGAACCAGGTCTGCGCCTCGGCGTTGAGCTGGCCGGCGTAGATCTCCGGCGCGCCGGCGATGATGCCGTTGAAGTCGGCCGGGTAGCGCTCCGCCATCTCCATGGCCTCACGGCCGCCGTCGGAACAGCCGTCGTAGTAGGTGTAGTTGGGGCCTCGCCCGTAGTAGTAGCCGATGATGTCCTTCGCGACGACGTACAGCGCCTGCTCGGACTGGTAGCCGTATTCGTCGCGCAGCTTCTGGTCGTCGAAAGCGAACAGCCCGCTGCCACCGAGCCCGGCCGCGGTCGTGTGTCCTTCGTCGTCGGTCGCCATCGCGAAGTCCCCGCCGAGGATGGCATCGCACGACGGGAACGACTGTGCGCTGACCGAGCCGCAGTAACCACCGCACCCGTTCTGCAGGTAGCGCCCCTGCCAGGTGCTCGTCGGCAGCTCTAGGTCAAAGTGGGTCTGTGGCGCGATCATCCCCTGCACGTTGCAGTAGGCGGGGTTGCCGTCGGCCGCGGCGACGACGGTGGCCGAGGCGATCGCGGTGGGGTAGTGCGGCAGGGCCGCGAACGAGGTGTCCGCGGCAATGGACGCGCATGTCTGGACGGGCATGATGATCGGGCTGGTGCCGGCTAGCTGCCTGGAGACGGACAGCAGCTGGGCCGCTGGAGCCGCCGTCGCCTTGGCGGCGCTCTGCGAGGGGCTGACGGCGAGTGCGACGACCGCTGCGCAGGCGAACATGATCGCGGCTGCCACTGCGGTATAACGCCTTCGGCGTACCGAAATCCAGTGGGACATGCTCACTCCCTTTCTCTTTTGTTTACGCG
>Ga0335074_10015057_pt1 | contig 10855 bp, 6 predicted proteins | sample Lox_Sample_23_FD_206715 | JGI IMG/M metagenome (GOLD analysis project Ga0335074, IMG submission 206715) | Soil microbial communities from Loxahatchee National Wildlife Refuge, Florida, United States - Lox_Sample_2.3 | ecosystem: Environmental > Terrestrial > Soil > Wetlands | place: USA: Florida... | reverse complement strand
GAGAGAACCCGAACTGGCCGTGTAAGTAGTCTCCAGAATATTCGTGCCGGTGAGATAGCGCCGGGATGTACTGATCCGGTCAGCAACCCGTATGGCGCAGTAGCCGCCCTTTTGCCGGTCCAGCAGCCGGAGAAAAACGGCGGGGCTATCGAAATACGGCAGGCAGGCCCAATCGATGGAACCATCGGCAGCGATCAGAGCTGCCGAGTGCATGTCGCCGATAACCCCATAATCAGCAATGGGCTTGTAGTCCGGGATCGCTCTCGGATGGGGCGAGACCGGATCGGGTTCGGATGGCGCGGCGTGAGACATGGCGAGCGAGATGCTGGTTTTAAACCACCTCGCGGATCTTATCCTTTGTAACCGTCTTTAGAATCTTCCAGCCGTCTTTCTGGCCTTTGAGTAAGGCTTGGCTGAATTTTATGAACTGGTCGGTACTGACGTTGCCCGGCAAGGGCGGCTCATTGGGATCGACCACTGCCTGGACCACCGCGGGGCCGTCGTGCAGGAGTGCCTGGCGTAGGGTTTCTTCGGCTTCTTCCGGCTTCTCAATCGTGAAGCCCGCGGCGCCACAGCTCATTGCGACTCCTGCAAAATCGATAGGTTGCAGGTCCACGCCGAATTCCGGATCGCCCTCGAGAACCATCTGCTCCCATTTGATCTGGCCGAGTGTATTGTTCTTGAAGACGATGACTTTGACGTTGAGGCCGTATTTAACCAGGGTGGCAATCTCGCCCATCAGCATCGTGAGCCCCCCGTCGCCGACAATAGCGACTACCTGGCGATTCGGATAGGCCACCGCAGCGCCGATGCTGTACGGCAAACCATTGGCCATGGTCGCCAACGTGCCGGAGAGCGAAAACTGGATACGATCGCGGATTTCGATGTAGCGCGCAGCCCAGGTTGCGATGGTGCCGCTGTCGGCCGAAACGATGGCCTCCGGTTGCAGGAGTTTATTGAGGTGATAGGTGACGGCTTGCGGCTTCATAGGCATGTCCGTCCGCCGTCCCCGCTCCTCGGTCAATTCGTTCCAGCTCTTCATGCGCTTCTGGCAGGTCTCGATGAAACTTTGGTCGGTCTTTTTCTTGAGGAGTGGCAGCAGAGCGCGAAGGACGGTCCTGCAATCGCCCACCAGCCCCACCTCAGCCGGGTAACGCAACCCGATCCTGGTTGGGTTCACGTCAATCTGCACGGCCTTAGCCTTTCCCGGTTTTGGATAGAACTCCAGATACGGAAAGCTCGATCCGGCGATGATCAGGGTGTCGCATTCCTGCATGGCGTCTTGAGAGGGCGCCGTTCCCAGCAAGCCGATACCGCCGGTTGTGTAGGGGTCGCGATCCGCTACTACTGCCTTGCCGAGCAGGGCCTTGATAATCGGAGCGCCAACCGCGTGCGCGACCTCCAGAATCTCGGAGCTGGCGTTGAGACACCCTCGACCCGCCAGGATGGCGACCTTCGATCCTGCATTGATCACCACGGCCGCCTGCGTGAGCAATTCCTGCGAGGGAACCGGAATCGCGGCGGCGAAAAGATCGGCGCTATGTGCGGGAACATTCGCCGGCGAGCGCTTGCTCTCGGAGCTCCAGTCCTGCACGTCCTTCGGAATCGTGATGTGCGCCACGGCACGGTAACTGAGGGCGGTCTTGATCGCCTCGTCAACCACATTGACTACGTGGTCGGGCCCTGTGACGCGCTGGTTGTAGGCCGCGACGTCCATATAGAGCTTGTCCAGATCCACATCCTGCTGATAATGCGTGCCGATCAGGTCGTGAAAAGTATGGCCGGTGATCGCCAGAACCGGCTGGCCGTCGCACTTGGCGTCATAAAGTCCGTTGAGGAGGTGAATGCCGCCTGGCCCGGAAGTGGCCAGGCACACGCCGAGACGGCCCGTGTATTTTGCGTATCCACAGGCGGCGAAGGCAGCGGCTTCTTCGTGCCGGACCTGGATAAAGCGGATCTTTTCCTGGTTCGTTCGCAAACTCCCGAATATTCCATTGATGCCGTCACCGGGGAAACCAAAGATCGTATCGACGCCCCATTCGATGAGGCGTTCCACCAATAAATCCGCAGTTGTTTTGGCCATTTTATGATTACCTGTGAGTTCCTTTCTTTACGACGCCCGCTTCTTAAGAGCGAAGGCGAGAATACCGAATGCGGCCGCGCCGGCCAGGGCCGTTGTGCCTTTGTGCTCCGAAAGCCACGTGGTGGCTGCCTGATGGTGGGCCTGCTGCCCGAATACGCCGTGCGCACCGAAATCCCCGGGGACGGATTCGAAAAGATTGTCCGGCCGATCTTTTGAGACTGCCTCGGATGTCTGCTGCGAATCAAAACCCGTCCTGCCCAGATAATAGTCGGCGAGCGCGGGAGCGATCTTATTGGCCTCGATAGCAATGACGGTGGGAGTGCCGACGAACACCTCGCGGCGATTGTGATGCGATGCCCAGACGATCCTTTCGGCCGCCACCTCCGGCTGGAAAATCGGCGGTACCGGCTGGGGATGGTTTGGCATCTTCGAGCGGCACCAGGTGAACTGCGGGGTGTTCATCGCTGGAAGCTGGACCATCGTCACGTGGATATTCTTGCGATCGTGGATCAGCTCTGTGCGGACCGAATCCGTGAAACCCGCTATGGCATGCTTTGCACCGCAATAGGCGGCCTGCAACGGAATCGACCGGTAAGCCAGCGCCGATCCTACCTGAATGATTCTCCCTGCATTCCGCGGCAGCATGCGACGCAGAGCCGCCATGGTTCCGTAGACAGTGCCGAGATAGGTGACCTCGGTGGCGCGCTTGAACTCGGATGGCGTGGTTTCTGCCACAGGACCGAAGACAGTGGTCATCGCGTTGTTCACCCACACCTCGATCGGGCCGAGCTCTTTCTCGATCCGCGCAGCGGCAGCCTCGACCTGGCCGGCATCGGCTACGTCCGCAGGCACAGCCAGGCCGTTTCCTCCCAGTTCTGCGGCCTCTCTGGCTGCGGCATGCAGGCCTTCCGTATCGCGTGCGATAAGGCCGACGGAAGATCCCTCCCTGGCAAATGCGCGGATGGTGGCACGGCCCACGCCGGCCGAAGCCCCCGTGACCACCACAACGCGGTGAGAATTATGTTTTCGCATTACTTTGCCGTATCGGTTCCGCCCAAATCGATGAGGGCGAGTCCGCTCTCCGGATCGAACCTGCGCTTCAATTGTTGCCCTGAGTCGTGCAAAACCAATTCCAGGGTTGGCCGCACGTGGGCCTCGAGAAGGTGGCCCCCCATGGCCGCACCGTCTTTCTTTCCAACCACGACATGGGCATGCACTTTGGGTTCGCCTTTATCGAGCGCGATGTCGCCGGTGAGTGAGACGACCTCGACCTGTTCATCGACCCGGTTTTTCAGGTAGTCCTTCTTCTGCCAGTCGAAATAGCCAATGCCTGCATCGCTGAAGGCCCCGATTGCCGTGAAGTGAGCGGCGGCAATCTGGTTGTCCTTCGCGAACCTGGTAAGCGTGGAAACCACCTCGTCGCCAGTGTCGAACACCAGCACCATTCCGCTATCCAATCTCTTACTCTTCATCGAAAGATCCTCCGTGCCAGGTACCAGGCGCCCAAGGCGACGCCCAGGCCGCCAAGGAGCAAGGCGCTATTTCGAATCAACGTAGAATTGTTGCCGGATAGCTCCTTGTCCAGCGGATCGCTTCGGGCGTCGACAGCCGAGTCGCCTCGCCGGGCCATGTGAAGGAGTTCGGCCAGGTGCAAAGGCCGTCGCGCCGTGGCCTGCTCGATCTGAGTCTTGCAGCTAAATCCATCCGCGACTACGAGGCGCTCAGTGGGAACTTCCCTCAGCCGGGGTCCGAGCTTGTGCTCGTAAATCTGCATGGAGAGATCGTACTTGTGATCCTCGAAGCCGAAGCTGCCCGCCATGCCGCAGCAGCCGTCGTCCAGAATCTCTGCTTCGGCTCGCATGGCCTCAAACAGCTTCTTTTCGGCTTTCAGGGTGATAATCGCCTTCTGATGGCAGTGTCCGTGAACCACGATTTCCCGATTCAGGACGGGCGGCTTGTAGTCCTGCCGCGTAAGGAATTCGGCCAGCGTGAAGACCTGTCCATGGAGGCGCTTGGCGTCCTGGTCGTGGGGGCGCAGATCGAGCATCTCGTCACGGAACACAGCCAGACAACTCGGCTCCAGACCCACCACCGGGGTGCCGGCCTCGATGGAGGGTTTCAGGTGGGTCAGGATCTTCTCAAGCAGTTGGTTGGCAGCGTCGAGGAAACCGTAGTCGTAGAGCGGCCGGCCGCAACATAGCGCGGGCTGTGGCACGATTACGCGGAAGCCGGCATCCTCCAATACTTCCGTAGCAGCCGCCGCAACGCGGGGATGAAAATAGTTGTTGAACGTGTCGGCCCAGAGAATGACTGCGGGCTTGCCTTGGTTGCGCGTTCCGCGGTTTCGGAACCACTGCTTAAAGGTGACGGGGGCGAATTTCGGCAAATCGCGCTTTGGCGATATACCCCCGATCAGCTTCGCGCCCGGAAGTTGCGCCACGGCATTGACCAGACGAGGAGCAAGCGACGCCATGCGCGCCCAAAGGTGAATCCATCCCATCGCGTAGGCATGGCGCGGCCGCAGGCGGCCTTCGTAATAGTGCGACAGGAACTCGGCCTTGTAAGTCGCCATGTCCACATTCACGGGGCAGTCGCCCTTGCATCCCTTACAGGAGAGGCACAGGTCAAGCGCGTCAAAGACCTCCTGGCTCTTCCAGCCATCGCGGATCACTTCGCCGCGCATCATTTCGAAGAGGAGATGGGCACGTCCGCGTGTGGAATGTCGTTCCTCCATGGTCGCCCGGTAACTGGGGCACATCGTGCCCTTCTCCTGACGCCGGCATTCGCCAATGCCGACGCACCGCATTGCGGCATGCGTAAAACTGCCCTTGTCGTGAATGAAGTGAAAGTGAGTGGCGGGTTCCTCAGGCGCGAAGTCCGTACCGAGGCGCAGGTTTTCCGTGATGGGATACGGGTCGACGACCTTGCCCGGATTCATCTTTCCTTCCGGGTCCCATATCGTTTTGAATTCGCGAAAGGCTTCACAGATTTCTGCGCCGTACATCTTCGGCAGGAACTGCGCTTTCGATTGCCCATCCCCGTGCTCGCCGGAAAGCGATCCGCCGTACTTGACCACAAGCGACGTCGCGTCGTCCATGAAGGAGCGATAATTTGCAATCCCCTCCGCGGTCAGCAAATCGAAGGTGATCCGCGTGTGAATGCACCCTTGGCCGAAGTGGCCGTAAAGCGCCCCTTCGTAGCCATGCTTGTCATAAAGCTCGCACAATTCCCGCAAGTATGGTCCGACCTTGTCGGGTGGAACGGCTGAGTCTTCCCAGCCCTCCCAGGTCACAGGCTCGTCTGGCACCCAGGCGGTGGCGCCAAGTCCGGACTCGCGGACTTGCCAGACCAGATGTTCTTCGTAAGGGTCGTCGTAGAGTTTCATCGAGGGCGCATCGCTGTGTTTTTTGAGACTGTCCATCAGACGCCGCGCCTGGCTGTCGGAATCCTTTCTCTCCTCCCCGCCGAATTCCAAAACCAGCCATCCCCGCCCGTCGGGCAACAGTTTGAGATCGCGCGGATGAAGACCCTTGATCTTCATGTTCTCGACGAGCAAGGCATCGATCGCCTCGCAGGCGATCGGCTTGAATTCGAGGATTTCCGGAACGTGATCGCCGGCGCGATAAATGTCTGGATAGCCCATGACCAGGAGCGTCCGGCCGGGCGGGCTCCAAACCAGTTTCACGGTAGCCTCCAGCGTCACCGCGCAGGTGCACTCGGTGCCCACCAGCGAACGCGCCACGTTGAATCCATTTTCGGCCAGCAGGTCCGGGAGATTGTAGCCGGAAACGCGGCGGGGGATATTCGGGAAACGGCGACGGATCTCGGCGCCGTGGTTTTCCGCGAGTTTCTTCAACCGGGCATAGATATCGGCGCGGCGGCCGCCCTCACTGAGGATGCGTTGATACTCCTCATCGGTCGTCGGTCCGACGCGCATCCGCAGGCCGTCGTAGGTGAGGACATCGAGATCAATGACATTTTCTTCGGTCTTTCCCGCCATCAATGAATGGGCACCGCAGGAATTGTTGCCGATCATGCCTCCGAGGGTATTGTGATTGTGGGTGGCGGGATCGGGACCGAAGGTCAGGTGATGGTGTTCTGCTTCCTGCCGCAGCCAGTCCAGAACGATGCCGGGTTGAACGCGGGCTGTCTTGGCCCCCGGATTAAGATCGATTAGTTTGTTGAGGTACTTGGTGAAGTCGAGGACGATGGCGACATTGCAGCACTGACCGGCAAGGCTGGTCCCGCCACCCCTCGCAAGCAGCGGCGCACCGAAGCGCCGGCATTGTTCAACCGTGAGCAGCACATCCTCGACGGTCTTCGGCACCACGACGCCGATTGGCACTTGGCGGTAGTTGGAGCCGTCTGTGGCATAAAGCGCGCGGCTGCCGGTATCGAAACGAACCTCTCCTTCGATACGGCTCTTGAGTTCGCTTTCGAGCGCGCGCGCCTCGCTGGATGGAAAATCGGCGACTCGCGGCCGCGCCCAAGCAATCTGCGATTCATGCAGCAATTGCGATTCGTGCAGTAATGTTGCCATAAAGCCTATGCTTTCCCCTTGGGTGCAATTTGCATTCCAGACCGAAACCGGCACGGGTCGAATCCGGACACAGCGTGCCGCCTTGACGGGACAAGTGGGCCCCTCGAAGGACATCTGATCGATCGTGCCAATAGTCGAAAAAGGATTCGAACTTATTCGCACATGGCGTGGCGCAAGCTGCAGGCGCGGGTTACGAAGGTGGAGTGTGCGCGGAGGAAGGTATTGAAAGACATGCGCACAAATTGCCTGTGGCGAGGAAGCCGGTTATACCCGCAGCGGATCGCATCGGCTGGGAGCGCGTGGACGCGATTCTCATGGGGATTCCGGAGTGTTTTGGCGGCGGCGGGCCGCCGGACTAAACGTGGCCTACTCGTTGCGCAGAGCCTCGACGGGGGCGGTGCCGCTGGCCCGCAGGGCGGGCACGAAAGCCGCCGCAATGGAAGTGCCCGCCAGCATCGCCGCCGCCAGCAAGATCGCGCCGGGATCCTGCGGCCGGATGCCAAAGAGCAGGCCTGCTACCAGGCGGCCGGCCCAGATGGCGGCGCCCGCACCTGCCAACCCGCCCAGGGCCACCGGAGCCAGCGCCTCGCGCAGGATCATGCTTACCACCTGCCCTTGGCGCGCGCCCAGCGCCATGCGAATGCCGATCTCCTGCGTGCGCCGCGAAACCGCGTAGCCCACCGTTCCATACAACCCCAAGGCCGCCAGCAGCAGGGCCACAAATCCGAAGAAACTGCCCACGGTGGCCAACAGGCGCTCGCGGATCAGCGTATCGTCGATCATCCTGGTTTGGGTGAGAATGTCGTTAAGCATGAGGCCACCGCCGGAGGCCGCGACTTCCCGCCGCAGCGCCGGCGCCAGCGAGAGCGTGTCGCGGCGGGCGCGCAGTACGAGGGTCATGATACGCTGCGGGGCGCCGCCGCCGAATTGGGTGAACGGCTGGTAAACCATGGCCGGCGCGGCGGTGCGCAGGCTATCGAATTTCATGTCGGCGGCCACCCCGACGATCTCGATCCAATGCGGAGGATCCGCTTCGAAGTTCTCGATTCTGCGGCCCAGCGGGTTCTCACTGCCGAAGTAGCGGCGCGCCATGGTCTCGCTGACGATGGTGACGCGCGGCGCCGCCGGCTCAAAATCGCGCGGCTCAAAATCGCGCCCTGCCACCAGGCGCCCGCCGAGCGTGCGGAAAAAGTTCGGGGAGATCGGAATGAACCAGTTGACTTCCAGGTTGGCCGGACTGGTTGCGCCCTGGACGCGCACCGGCCCGTTCATGCTGGCTCCGACGAACGGTCCGCCGATTGCCACGCTCGCCGATTCCACGCCCGGAATCGTCACCGCGCGCCGCAGTAATTCGAACCAGGCACGGGCGAGGTCGTCGGCCGGAACGGGGCTATCGGTATGGACGCCCGCCAGCATAACGTTGTGCTGGTCGAAGCCGGGGTCGAGAGTCTTCAGGTTGATCAGGGTGCGCACGAACAGGCCGGACCCCACCAGGAGCACCAGCGACAGGGCCATTTGCATTCCCACCAGCCAGCGCGCCTGCCAGGCCGGTCCCCTGCCGGCGAGGCGCACGCCGCTCTTAAGAGCCGAATGAATATCCACCTTCGATGCGCGCAGCGACGGCAAGATTCCGAAAGCGACGGCCGTGGCGATGGACACCAACAACGTGAAGGCAAGCACGCGCGCGTCGAGGCCGACGTCCAGGCGTACCGGCGCATCCGAGGGCGCCAGCATGGCCACCAGCGCGGGCGCCGTCCAGCGCGCCGCGAGCATGCCCAGCGCCGCCGCGGCGACGCCCAGCAGGAGGCTTTCGGTGAGCAGTTGCCGGATGAGCCGCCCGCGCCCGGCGCCGACCGAAATCCGCACGGCCATTTCGCGCTGCCGCGCGCCGGCCCGCGCGAGCAGCAGGTGGGCCACGTTGCCGCAAGCCAGCAGCAGCACCAGCGCCACCACCGCGAAGACGATTTCGATGGGCTGGCCGTATTGCTCGCGCAGCCGGGAGATACCTCTGGCCGCCGGTTCGATTTTCAGTTGGAGCTTGGCCGCCCGCTCTAACAGCGAGGTCCGCGTTCCCGCGGGCGCCGCGCGCATCCACTCGATTTCCATGCGGTGATACCAGACCTGCAGGGGCGCCAGCGCCTGCGCCGCCGTGGCGCCCGGTTTCAGCCGCCCGACCACCCGCAGAACCGTCATGCCGCGAAACTGCAATTGCCGCGCGGGACCCATGACGATGGGCGTCCAGACGTCCGTCATCGCTCCCACCACCAGCCCGGAAAAGCCCGGCTGGGCCACGCCGATGATCTGGAACGGCGTGTCGCCGAAACGGATCCAGCGGCCGATGGCGGCCGGGTCGCGATTGAAGCGGCGCTGCCAGTATCCATAGCTGATGACGGCTTCGGGATGGCGGCCGATTTCGTTATCGATGGAGGGCTGGAAGGTGCGCCCGATGGCCGGCTCCACGCCCAACACCGCGAAGTAATTGCCCGAGACTGCGGCGCGGCCGACCCGCTCGCGCGCGCCATCCATCACGGCCTGTACGGTGTTGGGGAAGCCCTCGGCGGCCAAGTCCAGGAACGGCGCGGCGGCAGTTTGCATCTCGCGGTAATTCACGAACGAGAAATCGTAATAGTCGTTGCCGAGCACGGAGGGCTGCTGGATCCGCACCAGGCGCTGCGGGTCGCGTACGGGCAGCATTTTCAGCAGCACCGCATCGGCGATGCTGAACACGGCGGTGTTGGCGCCGATGCCGAGGGCCAGCGTGAGGATGGCGGCGAGCGCGAATCCGGGTGAGCGGCCGAGCGTGCGGAGGGCGTAGCGCACGTCGCGCGCCAGATCCATCAGCCAGTTGACGCCGCGCGCATCGCGGCACTCCTCCTTGAGCTGCGCGATGCCTCCCAGCGCCCGCCGCGCGGCCCGCTCGGCCTCCGCGCGCGGCATTCCCGCCGCCAGGTATTCGTCCACCTGTTGCGCCAGGTGGAATTGCAACTCGTCGTCCAATTCCGCCTCAGTGCGACGCCCCACCAGGGCGCGGATTCGCGAAGCCAGACTCATTGCGATCCCCCTCGCTACACGGTCTGAATGACCGTATTGATGGCGCCCGAGAGCCGGTTCCACTGCTCCACCTGCTCCTTCAACTGCGCGCTGCCTGCGCGGGTCAGCGAATAGAACTTCGCCTTGCGCCCGGTTTCAGTTTCGGCCCAGCGGGCCTTGATCCAGCCGCGATGCTCCAGCCGGTGCAGCGCCGGGTAGAGCGACCCCTGCTGTACCTGCAGCACCTCGCTCGAAATCTGCTGGATGCGTTTGGCGATGGCCCAGCCGTGCTTCGGTTCGAGCGCCAGCGTTTTGAGGATCAGCAGGTCCAGGGTGCCCTGCACCAGGTCGTTCGGTTTGCCCATAGTATGACGATCTACAATACTACGGAGAATTGTAGACCGTCAAGGGGTGGTGGGGGGGCTTGCGGGCAGAGCCCAGAGTCGCGCCAATCGGCAAATGCACTCTTGAGCACCATTGCATCCGCGGGCGATGGTTGAAGCGAAACAAGTAGCGGCGGTCTTTCATCTACCTAGTCGTGCAACTCGGATCTATCCCGAAAGTGGATCGGCTGGAGGTATCAGCGTACACAGTTCCCACCAAAACTCCGGAATCGGACGGCACATTTGAGTGGAGTCACACCACGCTCGTGCTGGTGCAAGTCACAGCTTGCGGCGCTACAGGCGTGGGATACTCTTTCGCTGACATCCCGACCGCGAATCTCATCGACGAGCATCTTAAGCCGAGCGTCATCGGACAGAATCCTCTGAACATTCCCGAACTGTGGACCGCGATGGCCCGGAAAATCCGCAACCTTGGGCGGCCCGGGATCTGCTCGATGGCAATTTCTGCCGTCGATAACGCCCTGTGGGATCTGAAAGCGCGTCTCCTCCATCTCTGTGTGGCCGATCTTTTAGGGCGGGCGCACCACACTATCGCAGCTTATGGCAGCGGCGGTTTTACGTCCTACTCCGATTCGGAGCTGAAACGGCAACTGACGGGCTGGATCGCGGAGGGCCTGACTAAGGTGAAAATGAAAATCGGCAGCGATCCGGCATCGGATGTTGCGCGCGTGCACTCGGCTCGTGGCGCCATTGGCCCGGATGCCGAATTGTTCGTTGACGCCAACGGAGCTTATGATCGCAAGCAGGCCCTTGCCAAAGCCGCCGCATTCGCCGACCTCGGCGTGAGCTGGTTTGAGG
>Ga0335074_10015056_pt1 | contig 10855 bp, 7 predicted proteins | sample Lox_Sample_23_FD_206715 | JGI IMG/M metagenome (GOLD analysis project Ga0335074, IMG submission 206715) | Soil microbial communities from Loxahatchee National Wildlife Refuge, Florida, United States - Lox_Sample_2.3 | ecosystem: Environmental > Terrestrial > Soil > Wetlands | place: USA: Florida... | reverse complement strand
CCACCACGCGGTCAATTCGCTGGTGCAGAATGCGTCGTTCGGCGTGTATCGCGACTTCCCCGATCCGGTGCGCCATCACGGCGAAGAGCGCTTCTGACTTGCTCGATCACACTGTTCCAGTCACCGGGACTTGCCTGCCGGAACAGGCGTAGCGAGGCGTACCAAGGCGTGTCGTCGCGCCCTAGCATCCAGCGCCAATCGGGGGCGAAGGGCAGCATCACCCAGCACGGCACACCCAGCGCACCGGCGGCATGCGCCACGGCCGTATCCACCGTCAGCACAAGGTCAAGGTTCGCGATCAAAGCCGCGGTCTCGGCAAAATTGGTCAATCGCGGAGCGAGTTCGGGCAGTCCGGTTTCAGCCGCGCGGGGGCCAACCTGGAGGCTCACGCCCCCGTCGCCGCATAATGCGGCGAGCTGCGCCGCGGCTTGTGGCGGCAATGATCGCCGCCGGTCATTGCCATGCGCGGGATTGCCGGCCCAGGCCAGACCGATCTTGCGCCCAGGCGGCAGCCGCGCGCGCCCCCGCGCCACGCTGTCCGGATTGGCGCGGAGATATCCTTCGGCGGCCGGTATCGTATCGGCCCGCGTGCCGAATATGAGCGGCAGGCTCAGCTGGTCGATCCAGGCATCGTAACGCGGCAGGGGGGCGTCGTTCGGCAAGACCGCAACGCCAGCCAACGTGCCGAGCCACGGCACCAGAGCGGGAGCACAAACCAGTATCGGCTTACCCCCGCGTTCCGCGATCAGCATCAGGTAGCGGGCCAATTGGATTGTGTCGCCGAGCCCTTGCTCCGCACGTACCAGGATGGTGCGGCCCGCGGGGTCGTCGCCGTTCCAAATAGTGCCGGGCAGATCGGGAAAGTCCCGGGCGAAGTGAGGGTGCCGCTTACGCCATTCGTATTCCGCAAAGCCGCGAGCGAAGTCGCCAGCGAGCAATGCGGCGCTGGCAAGGTTCCAGTGCGCCTGCGCAAAATCGGGACGCTGCGCGATGGCATCCTCGCATGCGGTGATGGCGTCGGTCAGACGCCCAAGCGCCGTCAGCACGAAGCCAAGGCTGGCATGCGCTTCGGCCAGCGTCGGGTCGAGTTGCAATGCTGTTCGGATGTGGCACTCCGCCGCCTCAAACTCATCCAGATCCGTGCAGGCGTTGCCGAGATTGAGATGCGACGGCGCGTGTGATGGGTTCAGCGCAACAGCCCGCAGCAATGCGTCGCGCGCGGCACGCGGCCGGCCGAGCGCGTTGAGCGCCGTACCGCGCGCGAAATGCAGCTCGGCGTGGTCCGGCAACCGGGCGAGTGCGGCGTCAGCTTCCTGCAGCGCGCGAGCCATTTGTTCTGCCGCAACCAACGCCCGCACCATGTTGATGCGTGCCCCCTGATGCTCTGGGAGCGCGGCAACGACTTCGGCGAGGCATTCGGCCGCCGTTGCCGGCTGGCCGGCACGCAGCAAAAGCAGCCCTTGAAAGTAGAGGCCGTGCAGATCCCTGACCAGGCTGCCGGAGACAGACTGGCGAGACGGGTCGTGGTTCTGCCCTGGCGGTGCGGGGCTTGGGGTGGCCAGCATACCGCCAGTCTGCCCGGGCGCCGTTAAGCAAACGCTAATTCGTCTGGGCGTGATCGCGTGGCGGCGATTTGATGAGGCGGCGATACTTCAGCGGCGTCCTCGCGGATGTGCCGGGGTCCGCGAGCCCGGCTGGCGTCTTGCGTCGGATTCATGGGCGATCTGGTACATTCTCTGGGCGATGACGCGCACCGGCGCACTGCCACCTTGATTTCAGCCTTGGTAAATCGCCAGAACGCAGCGAGGCTGTCTCTACTCATCGCGGCTTCACGCACCGGCCCTCAGCGCGGTCCGGCCAATCAGCGACAACGGAAGAGGCATTGGCAGGCTCCAAGTCGTGCCCTGTCCTCTCATCGACTGGCGGTGCTGAGTGTTTCCGGTGGTCCGCGACTGCTTCGCGAGGACGCTCTGATTGTCGCCGTGATAGGTAAACTTAGAGTCCATCACCAGGCGAGCGGTTGTCTCCTTGTCGTGCTGATACTTGCTCGTCTCGGGGCTTACGTACGGGAAGTGCCAGCAGACATAGATACCGTTGAGCAGAACATCATTGAGGAAGGGCGCGCAGCCCCCACAGGGTTCGCGCTCGGTGTACACGAGGCCGATGGCGCCAATGTGGGCGACGGCTACCGGTGTCTGGTTGGCGCCGGGGGCTTGCCCGGTGACCCAGTTCGGGACTGCGATCTGGTTGTACGGGGCGAACTGGTTGATGATGCGCCAGACCTCCTTCTCTGAATGGTAGTTATTGCTGGCTTCGGATACGTGCGCGATCAGCCCGCCAGCTGTGAGCCAGAACGTAGCGTAATTTGCACCGGAGGTGTCATTCCTCAAGTTTCGTAGCGCACGCACAGGCTGCGAGTATGGCGATGTCGCGTAGTCATCCGTCAGGTGATGGGAGATGAACGGCATCGAAGCCCTGCCGAGCTAATTTCTGATCGCGGAAGGTTTGCACAAGGTTGCATGCAGCTCAAGCTGCTTGTCGACCTTCGCCGTCATCTCATCGCACGACCGGCCGGGCGACGACCGGAGATTTCCGAACTTTTCGCTGAGAATTACCGCCAAACAAGGATTTTGTCACAGTGTGGCCACGGATCGCGCGCAACTCGATGCATCCGGGTATTATGCCACCTATGGGCACCTGCGGCGGACGGCCGACCCGGCGCCGGCCGGGCGAGGCAGACATCGTGACAGCAATGGCAACGGCGCATTACAAATGCATGTCCGATCATGAGGCCGGATGTATCAACCTTCGTTTGTGTGTAGGCGTTTCGCCCACGGCCGAGCCGATCCATCGGCTGTCTGAGGCGCTGGCCCTCCACCACCGGCCACGTGGACCTCGCCGCTGGCGCGCTGGCGATCGAGGGCCTGAAAAAGCGCTGGACCGGCATCTATCGTGCCTTACCTGTCTCCCCTGCCCTGCTCGACGCGCTTGACCTGGTGCACGGTATCCGTGAGCTGCAAGGCCACCGCGGTAAGGGAGACGGTCCGGCGTGCATGGCGCTCTACGATCGGAGATGCAGATCAGACGCCGTACGGCGAAGACCGGTTGACGTATTGACGTTCAAGGTCATCTCCTCAATTCCCCACTTCCGGGCGCATGATATGATCAAGCATTGACACGTTAACCGGGGGCGGGAATGTATGCAGGCGGCGTATCGAGTGATGCGAGGGGTTTATTCTGCCTGACGAACGTAAGCCTATTGTCGCCAGATGCGGAACACATCGGCCGACCAGACAGGCACGGCTCGCAGATGAGGTCCGTGCCTCGGACGCAGAGGCGATGATCACGCACCTAAGGCTGTTTATCACCAAGCTCCACCACGTGCGCTTTAGTTCCTCCTCGGATGCCATGGAACCTACGCAGGGTCTGACACCTCTGTTGACGCCTGGCGAGCCGAGGACCAAACCGGCTGACAATTAGACCGCGTTGGGGAAGGCCCCAGTCGATGGAATTCGGTATCTACCACGAGTTTCCGGTTCTACCCGGCCGCAGCCAATCCGAATGCTTCGCCGCTGGGTTCGACATCGTCGATGCCGGCGAGGAGTCCGGCCTTGACGTGATGTGGCTCGCGGAACTGCATTTCGACAAACTGCGCGCCCTCGCCGCCAGCCCGCTGGTCCTCGGTGCCGCGATCGCGACCCGCACGGAGAGGATCAAGATCGGGACCAGCGTGCAAGTGCTTCCGCTGGCGAACCCGCTTCGCATCGCCGAGGAAACGGCGACCTTGGACCACATCTCCAAGGGCCGGCTGATCTTCGGCGTCGGGCGTAGTGGCGTCGTGAAGACCTACGAGGCGCTGAACATCGCGTATTCCGAAAGCAAGGAACGCGAGGTCGAGTGTCTTGAAATCATCCAGCGCGCCTGGCAGGAAGACAATTTCTCCTTCAAGGGCAAGTTTTACGACATCAAAGACGTCACTGTCGTTCCGCATCCGATGCAACAGCCGACGCCGGAAATCCGTATCGCGGCGGCAAGTGTCGAGACATTCCCCGCGGCCGGTAAAGCTGGCCAAGGCCTGTTCCTATCCGTGCGGCACGAGGACGCGCGGATGTTCAAGCAGCACATAGACATCTACCGCAAAGCCTGGACCGACGCTGGACATCCCGGGGAGGCTCCCGTCTATCTCCGGTGCCCCGGTTTCGTCGCCAAATCCGATGCGGCAGCCCAGGAGGCCTACGGACCCACCCTGATGCGGCATTTCCAAAACCAAAGCCGCCTCCTCGCCGACTCCGCTCGGCGGCAAAACACCCCGTCCGACCATGCACGCTGGAAAACGTCGCAGCGCCTGACCGAAATTACATTCAGGGAAACCCTGCGGGGTTCGGTGTTCATTGGTTCACCCGATACGGTGGTGGGAAAGTTGAAAGATCTACAACGCGATATCGGGTTGTCAGGAGTGCAGTTGGAGACGAATTGCGCAGGCTTGGTTGATCACGCGGCAGAGCGGGAAGCGATCCGACTACTGGCGCGAGAAGTTAAGTCGGCATTCGGTTGAACGCGGCTCCGCCGCTTGAAAGCGTTTTCACACGGTCTGCTTGATTTCTGCAAAAACGGGTGAGCCGCTTCACGGCCAACCGCGGTAGGTGAGCTGCTTCACGGCCAACCGCGGTAACTGTACTCTCGCTTAGCCGGCGGATCGTGCGACAGCGCACGCGGTCCTCCGATCAGCACGATTGCCACCGCGGGGACGACAAAGCTCGGCACGTCAATCGTCAGGACGAATGCCAGAAAGCCTACGAGCAGCGTCGCGGCCGGGCAGTTGCGCAATTGGCTCTGCCGCATCGAGTGGCGCATTCGTCGCAGGCAGCAGGGCGCGATCCATGACCAGCCCAGCACCGTCGCCTGCAAAGCGGGGCGGCACAAAGCCTTCCCGGCAACGGGAATCACTGCGCACCTGAAGAACCGCGGCACGCTGGAAAAGGCGGCGCAGATGGCGACCGTGATTGCCAAGCCACGCCAGGTGGCGATCGCAAAGATCAAAGCCACCACGCCGGCCGGCAGCTATGCGATAGCAGCAGTCGTGCGGGCGAACAAGCCGGGTGCAGCCGGCCTCGCCATGCCGCTGGCGCAAGACCCGCTCGACCGCCGCCGTTCGGGATCACGACATCCCCGCAGATATGCCCGTCCGCGGGGGCGCACCTCAAATTCTCGATCCAATATGGGCCGCCTCTGGTATAAGGTTGGCCTGCCACGGCCGCCACGCTGGGCGCCTGGGACGGTGGGCTGGAGTTGCTATGGGCCTGATCCCATCCCCGACGATTCTGAGCACCGACGAAATGGGCCGCATCGCCCCTCCGATCTTCACGTCGGTCGGACGCGACGGCCTAAACGCACCGGGTGACGTATTTGTCGTGCAATCTCTGCTGAACGACCGGCTGCCGAAGCCACATGCGCCGATCCCGGTCACCGGGGTTGCCGATGTCGGCACCGTACTCGCCATCGAGAACTATCAGGCCGCCATCGTAGGAATGAACCCGCCGACCGGCCGCGTCGATCCGGGCAGCGCGACCTACTATTCACTCGCTGCCCGCCCGCTAATCGACCCGGACAAGATCGCGAAGCTCGGACATTACGGCGAGCTGCCGCCGCCCGTGATCGATGCAGCGGTCGCCTCACACGAGCATTGGAAAGTGCCCGCCGCTGTCACGCTGGCGCAATGGGTGGTAGAGAGCGCCTGGGGCGCGGCGATGCCGCCCGACAGCAACAACCCGTTCGGCATCAAGGCGGTCGCGAACCAGCCCGGAGTGGACAGCGAGACTCACGAGATAGTCAATGGCGAAACCATCACCTTGACCGTCAAGTTCCGGGTCTTCGATTCAATCAGCCAGGCCTTCGACGAACATGGCCGCCTGCTCGCCACCAACCCAGCCTACAGCAACGCGATGCAGCAGGTGCAAAACCCGGAGGCCTTCGCGGATGCGCTGACTGGGGTCTATGCCACAGACCCGGACTATGGGACGAAGCTGAAATGGGTCATGCAAAACTATAAGCTGGACGCGTACGACGAGGCGCCGGGGCAAGGACAACCACAGCACGGACCGCCCGATGGTAGCAAACGTGGAATTAGCTCCGGACGGTAGTCCCCGGCATGCCGGAAAGCAAAATGCGCCATTGGTCGGCCTTGAGCGGTAATGTGGCATATGAGCGACGATCCATTCTCCGATCCTGGCGATGACGACCGCACGGTGATTCGGCGGGTGCCGAGCAACCCTCGCCAAGCGCTTCCCGCCGGCGCCGTACCGGCCGCCCCTTTAGCACGGCCCATCGCGGCTCCGCCGCGAGCCCCTCCTGCCGACCCCGAGGACGTCGAGCGCACGGTGATCCGGCGGCCGGTCCCGGGCGGGCGGCGCCCGATGTCTCCCCCGGATCAATCCGTGGCAACGAGCGCGCCGTCCCGTGCCGCATTTGCGCCGAGCGAGTTCGCTCCGCAGACGGAGACGGGGTTTGGCACGTCCACCGGAACGCCGTTGGCCGCCGCGGCGGCGCCGCTGCTGCAACTATTGGCGCGGCTTCGCAACACCGCGCACCCGCCGGAGGCTGGCAATCTCTACGAACGCGCCGCGCGCGCCCTGCGCAGCTTCGAGCAGCGCGCCCTCGCTTCCGGCGTGCCGGAAAACCAGCTGAAGATCGCGCATTACGCGCTGTGCGCGAGCATCGACGACGCGGTGCTGAACACACCCTGGGGCGCTGCGAGCCCCTGGGCCAACCGTCCGCTGGCAGCTCTCTTCCATCAGGACACGAGCGGCGGCGACGCATTCTTTGAGCAACTGGCGCGCGTGCAGCGGTCTCCCGCCGAGTATCTGGCGGTTGTCGAGGTCATGTATCTGTGCCTTTCGCTCGGCTTTGCGGGACGGCGCTACCGGCAGTTGCCGCGCGGCCCCAGGGAGATCGAGCAGATCCGCAGCGTCACTGGCGCCGTGATTGCCAAGGAACGCTCGCCCGCCGCCGACCTGTCGCCCCGCTGGCAAGGAGTTGTCGCGCCTTACACGCCAGCTCGTAGCGGCCTGCCGGTCTGGGTCGCCCATGCAGCGGCTCTCGCCATATGCGGCGGCCTGTACTTCTGGGTCTCGACGGGACTGAACGCCGCCTCCGACGATCAGTACGCTCGCATGCTCGCCGCCACGCCCGATCACATGCCGCAGATCTCACGCGCCGTCGCGGTGCAGCCGCCAGCACCACCGCCGGCACCGGCCGAACCCACGGCGCTCGACCGGCTGAGCGCGGCGCTCAAGCCCAATATCGACAGCGGCATCGTCAGCATCCTCGGCACCCCGGCGACGCCAATCATCCGTGTCAATACCCGCATGGGCTTCTCCCCGGGCGGCGCGACATTGCAAGCGCCGTTCGCCGCCGTGCTGCAAAGGATCGGCACGGCGTTGGCAACCGAGCCTGGCCCTGTGCAGGTGATTGCCTATACCGACAACCAACCGATCCGAACTGTTCAGTTCCCCTCCAACTTCCAGCTCTCCGCCGCTCGCGCACGGGCTGCCCGTGCGGCAATCGCCCGCTCGATCGATGACGCGAAGCGCCTCAGCGCGGAGGGACGCGCGGATGCCGACCCGATCGCCTCCAACGCCACGGCCGAGGGGCGCGAGCAAAACCGCCGCATCGAAATCGTATTACATCGGCAGGAATAGGCGACAATGCCGTCTGTCGCCCGCACTCTGCTCTCGCGCTGGACCGTCAGCTTCGTCGGCACGGCGCTCCTGGCTTGGCTCGTCTGGGCGTTCGGCCCGCTGGAGCCGGCGTTCGAGACCTGGGGGATTCGGCTCGCCATCGTCGTCGTAATACTTCTGGTCTGGGCAGTGGCTAACCTGCTGCTGGAATTGCGCCAGCGCGTCCGCGACACGGCACTGACGGCAGGCCTGACCGCTGACGCCGCGGAGGAGACGGCAGCGCTCCGCGAAAAGCTGGCCACCGCTCTGCGCCTGCTGAAGAAAAAGCGAAAATCGCGCGGCTATCTTTACGAACAGCCCTGGTACGCGATCATCGGCCCGCCCGGTGCAGGCAAGACGACAGCCTTGCTAAACGCCGGGCTGCATTTCCCGCTCGCTGACGAAATGGGACAAGGGGCGCTTGCGGGCGTCGGCGGTACGCGACTCTGCGAGTGGTGGTTCGCCGACGAGGCCGTGTTGATCGACACGGCTGGCCGATACACGACGCACGATTCCAACGCTGCCGTCGATCGCTCCGGATGGGACGCGTTTCTCGACCTCCTGCACAGCACGCGGCCGCGCCAGCCGCTGAACGGCGTCCTCGTCGCGATCTCGCTCAGCGACATCGCGCAGGCCCCGGCCATGGAGCGTATGGCGCATGCGCGCGCGATCCGGCAGCGGACCAGGGAGTTGGAGGCGCGGCTTGGCGTTCGCCTGCCAGTCTATGCCCTGTTTACCAAGGCCGACCTGATTTCCGGTTTCGTGCAGTTCTTCGACGACCTGGACCGAGCGCAGCGCGCCCAGGTCTGGGGCACGACCTTCGCGCTCAGCGACGGCAGTCCTGCTGGTTTTTCTGCCGATTTCCGCGCACTCGTCGAACGCCTGAACCTACGTATGTACCAGCGGCTGCAGGCGGAGCCGAACCCGGACCGACGCGCGCAGATCGCCATGTTTCCGACCCAGGTCGCGAGCCTGGAGCAACCGCTGACAGAATTTATCGAGGCTGCCTTCGGGAGCGCCGGCACCGATCGCCCGCCGCTGTTGCGCGGCGTCTATCTGACCTCAGGGACGCAGGAAGGCACCCCGATCGACCGCCTGCTCGGTACGCTCAGCCGGGCCTTCGGCCTCGATCAGAACCGCGCCGCACCGCTGCGCGCCGGACAGGGCCGAAGCTACTTCCTCGACCGCTTGCTCCGCGACGTGGTCTTCGGCGAGGCAATGCTTGTCGCCAGCAGCCCGCGCGCGGCCCGCACGCGAGCAATCAGTCGTGCGGCCGGCTTTGCTGTTGCGCTGCTCGTGGTGCTGGCTGCTGGGACGTTGCTCTGGCGCGTCCGCGATGCCGGGGCGCGCCAGATCGAGGCCGCGCAAACGGCACTGAATGGGTACGAACAGACCGCACACGCGTTCCCGCTCGATCCCGTTGACGATGCCGACATGCCACGACTGCTGCCGTTGCTCAATGCGGCGGGCAAGCTTGCGCACGAGATGGCAGCGGCCGCCGCACAGTCTCCGCCCTGGTGGACGCTTGGGCTTTCGCAGAGCGACAAGCTCGCCGCGTCGGCGCGCGCGGTATATCGCCACGCGCTGGAAAATGCACTGCTGCCACGGCTAATCTGGCGGCTGGAGGCGCAGTTGCGCGGAAGCATGGGCCAGCCGGCCTTTCTGTACGAGGCAACGCGTGTCTATCTGATGCTCGGCAATGCCGGCCCGCTGGACCACGACCTTGTGCACGAGTGGATGCGCCTCGATTGGGAGGCTGCCTATCCCGGTGCCGAGTTTGCGCAAATTCGCGAAGCCCTGTTAGGGCATCTCGATGCGCTACTCGCCGAGCCGTTGCCGACGGTGTCCCTGGATGGCGCTCTCGTGACGCAGGCGCGTTCGACGTTCGCCGGCGTCTCAATGGCGCAGCGCGCCTATTCCCGCCTCCGTCCGTCGGCGGCCGCCCAGAGGCTGCCGGAGTGGCGCCCGGCCGATGCGCTCGGCGCGGCTGGCGTCGGTCTGTTTGTGCGCGCTTCTGGTAAGCCGCTCAACGAAGGTATTCCCGGCTTCTTCACTGCCGAGGGATTTCACAAGGTACTGCTCCCATCGCTTGACAGCTCCGCGAGAGACGTGGTGTCCGAAAGCTGGGTACTCGGCCAGCGCGTGCAACTCGATCCGAACGGCCCGCAGATGCAGGCGCTGCACGAGGAGATCGTCGCCCTCTACGAGACCGACTTTGCACGCAGGTGGGACGCAATGCTGGCGGATCTCGACCTCGTGCAGATGCGCAGCTTGCCGCGAGCCGCGCAGGATCTCTACATCCTGGAATCGCCGGAATCGCCGATGCGTGCGCTGCTGCTATCAATCGCGCATCAGCTCCGGCTCTCGGTCGGGAGACCGGTGCAGGATGCGTCCGTCGCAAACGCTGACACCTCTGCCGACCAGCTCAGGGCCGTACTGGGCACGACGCAATCGACCGAGGCAGCCCCTTCTCTCCCCGGCCATGAGATCGACAATCGCTACCGGACGCTGTTGAAATTCGTCGGCGGCGACGGGCCGGGCGCGCCGATCGACGAGGCGTTGAAGTCACTGATCGACATCCAGCAGGAGATGGCGAAAATGGCGGCAGCGGCTGTGGGAAGCCCGCCGCCCACTGGCACCGACCCTGCCATAGAGGTGGAGGAGGAAGCCACGCGACTGCCGCAGCCGGTCTTGCGTTGGTTCGCCTCAATTGCCGCAAGCGGGACGGCGTTGCGCGGCGGTTCGTCGCGGGCGCAGCTGGCGGCGGTGTTCAACGCCCCCGGCGGGCCGGCGGAGATTTGTCCGGCAACAGTGAATGGCCGCTATCCGTTCGTCCCGGGCGTGACAAACGACGTCTCGATCGCCGAATTTTCCCGTCTGTTTGCGCCCGGCGGCACGCTCGACGGGTTTCAGAATACGTTGCTACGGCCCTACATCGACATGTCCGCCTCGCCCTGGCGTCCGAAGCCTGCAGACGGCGTGGCGGCTCCGATCACGCCGGCCGATCTCCTTCAGTTCCAGCATGCCGCAGACATTCGAGACATGTTCTTCGCGGCTGGCAGCACAACACCCTCGATCCGCTTCGACGTCACGCCACTCAGATTCGATCGCGCCACGCATCAGGTCACGCTCGACATCGC
>Ga0335074_10015055_pt1 | contig 10855 bp, 7 predicted proteins | sample Lox_Sample_23_FD_206715 | JGI IMG/M metagenome (GOLD analysis project Ga0335074, IMG submission 206715) | Soil microbial communities from Loxahatchee National Wildlife Refuge, Florida, United States - Lox_Sample_2.3 | ecosystem: Environmental > Terrestrial > Soil > Wetlands | place: USA: Florida... | reverse complement strand
TCGCCGTCTCCGGGCGTGTGCTGCGGGCTGTTGCCCTGGGTGAGGTCGGTCTGCCGTGCCTCGTGCTGCTCGGCCGCGCTAGCCTGCTCGCCGCCCTGCGCGGACTGGATCGCCCGCCACACCCGCTCGGGCGTGCACGGCATCGTGACGTCGGTGACCCCCAGCGGGCGCAGCGCGTCGATGACCGCGTTGACCACGGCGGGGGTGGAGGCGATCGTGCCGGCCTCGCCGACCCCCTTGACGCCGAGCCGGTTGCTGGCCGGGCTCTCGGTCCGGCTGGTTACATAAGACGGCAGGTCGGCCGCTGACGGCACGAGGTAGTCCGCCAGGGTGGTGGTGACCAGGTTGCCCGCGTCGTCGTAGACCGCCTCCTCGTACAGAGCTTGCGCGATGCCCTGCGCGATGCCCCCGTGCACCTGGCCCTCGACGATCAGCGGGTTGACCACCCTGCCGACGTCGTCGACCGCCACGTAGGAGCGGATCGTGACCCTGCCGGTCTCGGTGTCCACCTCGGTCGCGCACAGGTGCGTGCCGTGCGGGAACGAGAAGTTCTCCGGGTCGTAGGTCGCCTCGGAGTCCAGCGAAGGCTCGACGCCGTCCGGCAGGTTGTGGGCGGCGAACGTGGCCAGCGCTATCTCGCCGATCGTGACGCCCTTCTCGGGGTCGCCGCGGACCGAGAACCGCCCCCGCGCCCACTCCAGGTCGTCGGCCGAGGCCTCCATCATGGCCGCGGCGATCACCTTGGCCTTGTCGACGACCTTGTCACACGCGGCGACCAGCGCCATGCCGCCGACAGCCAGCGAGCGCGAGCCGTAGGTGTCCATGCCCTTGGGCGAGATCTGGGTGTCCCCGTGCAGCACCCGGATGTCCTCGAACGGCACGCCGAGCTGGTCGGCCACGATCTGGCTCCACGCGGTCTCGTGACCCTGACCGTGCGCGCTCGACCCGGTCACGACCTCGACCTTCCCGGTCGGCAGCATCCGGATCGACGCGCTCTCCCAGCCGCCCGCACCGTAGGACAGCGAGCCGAGCACCCGCGACGGCGCCAGCCCGCACATCTCGGTGAACGTCGAGACGCCGATACCGAGCCGGACCGGGTCGTTCCTGGCGTTGCGTTCCGCCTGCTCGGCGCGCAGCTCGTCGTAGCGGAAGAGCTCCTTGGCCTCGGCCGTGGCCGCCTCGTAGTTGCCGGAGTCATAGGTGAGCCCGGCGACCGTGGTGAACGGGAACTCCTCGTGCTTGATCCAGTTCCGCTCGCGCAACGCGAGCGGGTCCATGCCGAGCTCGACCGCGAGCTCGTCCATGATCCGCTCGATCGCGAACGTGGCCTCGGGCCGTCCCGCGCCGCGGTAGGCGTCGGTGGGCATCTTCGTGGTGAAGACGCCGGTGCACTTGAACGCGTACGCGTCCATCTTGTAGATCGCGTTGAACATGAACGCCCCGAGCAGCGGGATGCCCGGCGTCACCAGCATCAGGTAGGCACCCATGTCGGCCAGCAGGTCGACGTCGAGGCCGCGGAGCCTGCCGTCGGAGTCGGCGGCGACCCGGATCCGCTGCCACTGGTCCCGGCCGTGATGCACGGTCATGTTGCCCTCGCTGCGGGACTCGGTCCACTTGACCGGCCTGCCGAGCCTGCGCGTGATCAGCACCGCGAGCACTTCCTCGGCGGTGACCTGCAGCTTCGAGCCGAAACCGCCGCCGACGTCGGGGGCGATCACCCGGATGCTCTGTTCCGGGATGCCGGTGACCAGGGCCAGCATGAGCCGCAGGATGTGCGGGATCTGGGTGGCCGACCAGATCGTGAACTCGTCGCCGACGCACGTGGCGACGACCGATCGCGGCTCCATCGCGCACGGGATCAGGCGCTGCTGCCGGAAGGTTCGCTCGATCACCACCGGGGCGCCCGAGAACGCGGCCTCGATGTCGCCGTTGCCGAAGGGCCACTCGAAGCTCTTGTTGCCCGCCTCGTGCACCTTCGGTGAACCCTCGTCGAGCGCGGTCCTCATGTCCAGTACCGGCGGCAGCGGCTCGTAGTCGGCCTCGATGAGCTCGACGGCGTCGGCGGCGGTGTACCGGTCCCGTGCCACGACCACGGCCACGGCCTCGCCGACGTAGCGGACCTCGTCGACCGCCATCGGCGGGTGGTTCGGGATCACGATGTCCTCGGTGACCGGCCAGGCGCAGGGCAGACTGCCCTGCTCATCGGCGAAGTCGGTGCCGGTGAACGCGGCGATCACGCCCGGTAGTTCCTTGGCCGCGCTCACGTCCACGGAAGTGATCCGCGCGTGCGCGTACGGGCTGCGCAGGAACGCCATGTGCAGCATGCCCGGCAGCACGATGTTGTCGGTCCAGTTGGTCTGCCCGGTGACCAGCCGCGCGTCCTCCTTGCGGGGACGCGCCCTGCCCAGCTCCGGCGCCTGTGCTTCGGTCTGCGCGGTCATGACGCCGCTCCTGTCTGCGCCGTCGCGTCGGCGGCGCGCTGCACGGCGCGGACGATGTTCTCGTAGCCGGTGCATCGGCACAGGTTGCCTTCGAGGCCGTCGCGGATCTGCTGCGGGGTCGGGTGCGGGTTGTCGCGGAGCAGGTCGGCGGCGGCCATGATCATCCCTGGGGTGCAGTAGCCGCACTGCAGCGCGTGCTGCTCGTGGAACGCGCGCTGGAGCGGATGCCACTCCCCGTTTGCCAGCCCCTCGATCGTGGTGATCTCGGCCCCGTCCGCCTGGACGGCGAGCACGGAACAGCTCTTGACCGACTCCCCGTTCATCAGCACGGTGCATGCACCGCAGTTGGACGTGTCGCATCCAATGGGCGTTCCGGTCTTGCCTACTACCTCGCGAAGGTAGTGGACCAGCAGCATTCGCGGTTCGACGTCGTCCGCATAGCGGGCACCGTCGACCGTCACTGTGATGTGCGTCATACGCAGGCTCCTTGAAGACGGCCGGTGACGGCGGTTGCGCCTGATGCCCAACCTAGGGCCGTCGGGGTCGGCGCACCAGACCCACCCCCCGGAGTCCTTTGCGCTGGCCCAAGCCGGCAATCACCCGCCGTGGCCGGGCGAAACCGGGTCAAGGCGGTGCGAATGAGGCGGGTCAGGAGGTGTCGATGACCCGGAACGCCTCGGCCAGGTGGCTGGGCGGGCAGGCCGGCTCGTGCCGCGGTGGCGGCCAGGCGGTCCCGGAGCAGGTCCTCGAGGTCCTCGCGGTGGCCGGTCTGGCTCACGTGGGCCCGCAACGCGGCGACCTTCCGCGGGAACGTCTCGGTCACGTCCACGTAGTGGTCGGCCGCGCCGGGCCCGAGGACCCAGACCTCGCGGACGATCCATTCCGTCAGGCCCTCGTCGGTGAGCAGTTCGGGGAACGCGAAGGGGTTGCGAGCGTCCGGGTAGACGGCGTCCAGCGCGGCCGACCCCACCGCGCGGTGATCGGGATGGCTGATCCCGGGCCGGACGTAGTCGCGCTCCGGGGACGGGCAGAGCACCCGGTCCGGCCGCACCTGCCTGATCACCCGGGCCAGGTCCTTGCGCAGTTCGAGCGTGGCCTCGACCCGCCCGTCCGGGTAGCCGAGGAACAGCAGGTCATGCACGCCGACCCGGTCGGCCGCCTCGGTCTGCTCGTAGCGGCGCAGCGTCGCCATGTCGCTGCGGGTGATGCTGGGGTCGCTGCCCCCCGCGTCGCCGTCGGTAACCAGGCAGTAGACAACGTCGATCTTGGCTTCGGTCCAGCGTGCCACCGTCCCGGCGGCGCCGAAATCCACGTCGTCCGGGTGCGCGGCGATGACCAATATCCGGCTCACCTCATCGTCGTCAAGCACGACCATGATCTTAGGGCCCGCCGTTCGCGGCCCCGCACCCTGGCCGCTGGGCCGGTCATGGGTGGAATATCGGGTGAAGCGGCATGCAAGCCCGCGGCGGGGACGCGGCGGGTGAAAAGATAGTGACCGTAAAGCGGACATCTGGTCGCATCGCGCACGCGGTGAAGGAGGGTTCCATGGGACTGCTGGACTCGGGTTCCTGGCACGGCAAGATCTACTCGAACGGCTGGGTGGACGGCTCCGGCGGTGACTACCCGGTGACCGAGCCCGCCACCGGCGCGGAACTGGGCCGGATCGGCCACGCCACACCGGGCGACGTGCGCGCCGCTGCCCGTGCGGCCAAGGCGGCGCAGCCCTCCTGGGCGGCGGCTCCTTACAGCGAGCGCGCCGCGGTGCTGCGCCGGGCCGGCGACCTCTGGCTCTCCCACGCCGATGAGATCAAGACCTGGCTCTCCCGGGAGACCGGCGCGATCCCGCCCCTTGGTGACCTGCAGGTGCACGTTTCCTCCGATGAGTGCTACGAGGCCGCGGCGCTGGCCTCGCAGCCCTACGGCGAGCTGCTGCGCACGCCGCAGCCGCAGCTGAGCTTCGCCCGCCGGGTGCCGGCCGGGGTGGTGGGCGTCATCGCGCCCTTCAACGTCCCGACGATCCTGGCCATCCGCTCGGTCGCGCCGGCGCTCGCGCTGGGCAACACGGTGGTGCTGAAGCCGGATCCGCGTACCTCGGTCAGCGGCGGCGTTCTGCTCGCCGAGATGTTTGCCGCCGCGGGGCTGCCGGACGGCGTGCTGCACGTGCTGCCCGGTGACGCGGACGCCGGTGAGGCGCTGATCATCGATCCCGACGTCCGGATCATCGCGTTCACCGGGTCGACCAGGGCGGGCCGGGCGGTCGCGAAGCTGGCCGGAGAGCACCTGAAGCGGGTGCATCTGGAGCTCGGCGGCAACTCGGCTCTGATCGTGCTCGACGACGTGGATGTGGACAAGGCCACGTCGGTCGGCGCGTTCGGCTCGTTCATCCACCAGGGCCAGATCTGCATGTCGACGAGCCGTCACCTGGTGCACAGCTCGATCGCGAAGGAATACGCGTCCGCGCTGGCCGCCAGGGCCGAGCACCTGCCCGTGGGCGACCCATTCGCCGGCCAGGTCGCGCTGGGGCCGCTGATCGACGAGCGGCAGCGCGACAACGTGCACCGGATCGTCACCGCCAGCGTGGACGCCGGCGCGGCGCTGCTGACCGGCGGGACCTACGAGGGCCTGTTCTACCGGCCGACCGTGCTCGGCGACGTGCCCACGTCTGCTCCCGCGTACGCCGAGGAAATCTTCGGCCCGGTCGCACCCGTGGTTGGCTTCGACTCCATCGACGAGGCCGTCGAGCTCGCAGCCGGCTCCGAGTACGGGCTGTCCCTCGGCGTCCTGACCAACGATGTCTACAAGGGCCTGGAGATCGCCGAGAGGATCCCGACCGGCCTGGTGCACATCAACGACCAGACGGTCGCCGACGAGGCGACGATCCCGTTCGGTGGCGTGGGCGCGTCGGGGAACGGCGGCCGGCTCGGCGGCGCGCGGGCAAACATGGAGGCGTTCACCGAGACCCAGTGGGTCACCGTCCGCGGGGACCTGCCGGCCTATCCGTTCTGACAGGGGAACGTGCGATGTACGACGGGCCCGTCATCGACGCGCACACGCATCCGATGCTCTATCCGGAGGGACAAATCGGGGAGCCGCACCCGCCGGAGGACTACCGGCGGCGGGCCACGGGTTCCCCGGTTACCCGGGCCGCGGCGCTCGTCATCGCGCCACGTGGTGATCTGCCCGCAACCCGGCGGCGCAACGACGCCACGCTGCGGCTGGCCAGCGACTCGGAGGACTTCTTCTTCCCGGTGTGCTCGGTGCATCCCGGCGACGGCGCCGGGGCGCTGGCCGAGGTCGAGCGCGTGGCCGGCGAGGGCGCCCGGTGGCTGAAGCTGCACCCGAACAACCAGCGCTTCGACGTTGCTGACCCGGCGGTGGCCGACGTCGTGCGCCACGCGACCGCGGCCGGGTTACCGGTTCTGTTCGACGCGTACGCGCCGTGGGACGCGGACCAGCCGGGCAAGTTCGTCCGGCTGGTCCAGAAGGTACCCGAGGCACGGCTGATTCTCGCGCACGCCCACGGGCCCTCGTTCCCGCAGCTGCTCGTCTATGACCTGCTGAAGCCGTATCCGTGGTGGCGCCGGCAGGTCTGGGTGGACATCTCGGCGACCGCGAACCTGCTGGCCGGCGGGCCGTTCGCGGAGCAGTTCATCTGGGTGCTGCGCAAGTTGGGCATCGACAGGGTCATCTATGGCAGCGACTATCCCATCGGGGACCCGGTCGCGGACCTCGAGGCGGCCAGGAGCCTCGGCTTCAGCGACGCCGAGCAGGCGGCGGTGCTGCACGACAACGCCGCCGCCCTGCTCGGCTAGCCCGGCCCTGCGGCCCTGCCCGCCCCCGGCGCTCAGTCGAGCGCCGACATCACGTGCTTGACCCGGGTGTAGTCCTCGAACCCGTACATGGACAGGTCCTTGCCGTGGCCGGACTGCTTGAAGCCGCCGTGCGGCATCTCGGCCACGAGCGGGATGTGGGTGTTGATCCAGACGCAACCGAAGTCGAGCCGCCGTGACACCCGCATCGCCCGGCCGTGGTTGGACGTCCAGATCGACGAGGCCAGCCCGTACTCGGTCCCGTTCGCCCACCGCACGGCCTCGTCCTCGTCGCTGAACCGCTGCACGGTGATCACCGGGCCGAACACCTCGTTCTGGATGATCTCGTCGTCCTGCAGCAGCCCGTCTACCACGCTCGCCTCATAGAAGTAGCCGCGGTCACCGGTCTTGTGGCCCCCCGCCAGCACCCGGGCATGGTCGGGCAGCCGATCGATGAACCCGGACACCCGCTCGAGCTGGCCGGCGTTGTTCAGGGGGCCGAAGTCGGCGTCGGTGACGTCCGGGCCGCCCACCGTCTGTCCGCGGGCCTGCTCGACCAGCGCCTCGACAAAGCCATCGTGCACGCCGGGGGCTGTGAGCACCCTGGTCGCCGCCGTGCAGTCCTGGCCCGCGTTGAAATAGCCGGCGATCGCGATCGCCTCGGCGGCCTTGGCCGGGTCGGCGTCGTCGAAGATCACGACCGGCGCCTTGCCGCCGAGTTCCAGGTGAGTCCGCTTCAGCTTCTCCCCCGCCGCGGCGGCGACCTCGCGGCCGGCCCGCACGCTCCCGGTGATCGACACCATCTGCGGCACCGGGTGCGAGACAAGGAGACGTCCGGTGTCGCGGTCGCCGCAGACCACGTTGAACACGCCGGGCGGCAGGTGCTCGGACATCAGCTGGGCCATGAGCAGCGTCGAGACCGGCGTCGTGTCCGACGGCTTCAGCACCATCGTGTTGCCGGCCGCGAGCGCGGGCGCCCACTTCCAGACCGCCATCATCATCGGGTAGTTCCACGGGGTCACCGCGGCGCAGACGCCGATCGGCTCGCGCCGGATGAACGAGGTGAACCCGCTCATGTACTCACCGGCCGAGCGTCCCTCCAGCATCCGCGCCGCGCCGGCGAAGAACCTGATCTGGTCGATCATCGGCGGGATTTCCTCTGACAAGGTCAGGGCGATCGGCTTGCCGGTGTTCTGGCTTTCGGCCTGGACCAGCTGCTCGGCGTGCTCCTCGAGGGTGTCGGCGATCCGCAGGAGCGCAAGGCTGCGCTCGGCCGGCGTCTTGTCGCGCCAGCCCTCGAACGCGTCCGAGGCCGCAGCGAAGGCCGCGGTGACCTCTGCCTCGGTGGAGACGGGGGCCGTGGCGAAGACCTCGCCGGTGCTCGGGTTGATCAGATCGAGGCGCTTGTCGTAGGCGAAGTCCGTGTCATGGCCGCCAACAAAGTTCTGCAAGTCTTCCACCACGAGCCTCCGTTCTTCTTTTTTGGGCGATATGCCGTCTTACTTGCCCGCGGGGGTCCGCTCCTCCATCACCCAGGGAGATCCGTACTCGGTGAGCAGGTCGAGGAACGGCTGCGGGGGAAGCGCCTCGGGGCCGAGCACGCCCGTGCCCGCCCAGGCGCCGGAGTCGATCAGCTCGAGCGCGACCACCGGGTTCACGGCGGTTTGCCAGACCACGGCCTGGGAGCCGTACTCGGCCATGGACCACGCGTTATCCACGACGTGGTACAGGTAGACCTCGCGCGGCGCGCCATCGGGGCCGGTGCCGGTGACCCAGGTCCCCGCGCAGGTCAGCCCGGACATCTTGTCGCCGAGCGCGGCCGGGTCGGGCAGGCAGGCCGCGACCACGTCGCGCGGCGACACGGCGGAGCCGCCGACCGTCACCGGCTCGGTGCGGTCGAGCCCGAGCTTGTGCAGCGTCTGCAGAACGCCGATGAACTCGCTGCCCAGGCCGTACTTGAACGTCACCCGGCGGGCCTGCACCCAGCGCGGGATCAGCAGCACTTCCTCGTGCTCCACGTTCACGCACTCGACCGGGCCGATCCCGGCCGGGAACGTGAACGTCTCGGGCTCGCTGAACGGCGCGGTGGTGAACCAGCCCCGGCCCGCCTCCCAGATCACCGGCGGGTTGAGGCATTCCTCGATCGTCGTCCAGATCGAGAACGTGGGCGCGAAGTCATAACCGGCCACCTCGAGGTTCGCGCCGTCCCGCACCCCGATCTCGTCGATCTCACTGAACAGCGTGTCGGCTGCGTGCCTGGCAAACACGTCCGACAGGCCCGGCTCAACCCCGATGCCCACCAGGGCGAGCTTTCCGCTCTCCTCCCACTCGGCGGCCATGGCGAACTGGTCGTCACCGAGCTTGACGCCGGTCTCGGCGTAGGGCCGATCCTGGTTGGGATGGGACAGCGACATCGCCATGTCCAGGTAGTTGGTGCCGGCCCGGAGCGCGGCCGCGTAGAGCGGCATGACGAAGCGGGGGTCGGTGGCATTCATGAGCACGTCGCAGCCGTGCCCGGTCAGCAGTGCCACGGTGGCCTGCTCGTCGCGGGCATCCAGCTGCACGGCGGTGAACCGTTCCGGAGCCGCCTGGGCGGCCCGCTGTGCGCGGCTCAGGTCGTAGTCAGCAATGACGAGGTCAGCGAACCGGCGGCGGGCGGCAATCTGGGCAAATGCCGTCCCGACGCCCCCAGCGCCGACAAGCAGTATGCGCATAGGTGCGATCCTAGACCCAGCTTGACCTGGCATGAACGGGACCAGTTGTGATACATAGCTGTTACAACGGAAATCGTTGCCGTGACGGGCGGTTCATGCTAGAACCGTCGCACTGGGGTACTAATGCGCAGTGCCCGTGTGCCCGCAATAATTGCACTGGGTCCGGCAGTCCCGCCGTAGCCCGCGTGCCAGACCCGGTAAGGCCGGGTCGCTTGCCAGGAAGGGTGAGCCATGGCCACCATCCAAGACACCACGCAGCCAGGGGGATCTGGGGAGCAGGTTGCGGAGAAGGGCCTGAAATCAGGCGCGCTGGGGCTGATCTCCAGCACGGTCATCGCGACCGCCTCGGTCGCTCCCGCCTATAGCCTCGCTGCGACGCTCGGGCTCATCGTCGTCGCCGTCGCGCTCAAGTCCCCGGCCATCGCCGTTGCGGCGTTCATCCCGATGATCTTCGCATCGATCGGCTACAACGAGATGAACAAGGCCGACCCGGACTGCGGCACCACGTTCACGTGGGCCACCAGGGCGTTCAACCCGGGCTGGGGCTGGACGGGCGGCTGGGCGATCGTGGCCGCCGACATCCTGGTGATGGCCAGCCTGGCCCAGGTCGCCGGGCAGTACATCTTCCTGCTGTTCAACGCCCACGGCATCGGGGACAACCCGGCGAGCAGCTGGGTGCTGCTGGTCGGCGTCCTGTGGATCGTCGCCATGACCTACATCTGCTATCGCGGCATCGAGGTCTCGGCGAACTTCCAGAAGGCGCTGCTGTCGATCGAGGTCGGGATGCTGCTGATCTTTTCCGTGGTGGCGCTCGTCAGGGTGGGCATCGGGCATCACCCGGCGGTGTCGCTGCACCCGAGCGCGAGCTGGCTGAACCCGTTCGGCATGCCGTTCAGCTCGTTCGCCTCCGGGCTGATCCTGATGGTCTTCATCTACTGGGGCTGGGACACCGCGCTGTCGGTCAACGAGGAAACCAAGGACCCGGCCAAGACGCCGGGCCGGGCGGCGATGCTCTCCACCGTCATCCTGCTCGTCACGTACGCGATCGTGATTTTCGCCGCGCAGGCGTTTGCCGGGATCGGCACCAAGGGCATCGGCCTGGCGAATCCGGCCCACGTGGGCGACGTGATCTCGATCCTCGGCTCATCGGTCTTCGGCACGAGCGGGTTCGGCAGCTTCCTCAGCCACCTGCTGATCCTCATGGTGCTGTCCTCGGCGGCCGCGTCCACCCAGACCACGATCCTGCCGACCGCTCGGACCACCCTGTCGATGGCGACCTATAAGGCGCTGCCGCCCTCGTTCGCGAAGATGCACAGGAAGCACCTGACCCCGACCGTGTCGACGCTGGTCATGGGCGGCATCTCGATCGTGCTGTACGCCATGATGAACTACCTGTCCGGCGGCAACGTGATCTACGACGCGGTGACCGCGTGCGGCGTCTACATTGCGTTCTACTACGGTCTGACCGCGTTCTCCTGCGTCTGGTACTACCGCAAGACGCTGACCAGCAACGCTCGCGATCTGTGGATGCGAGGCATCATCCCGCTGGCCGGCGGGCTGATCCTGTGGGTGCTGGGCGGCTTCAGCATGTGGCAGGACTTCGACGTGGCGACCGAAAACAGCTACACGATGTTCACGGTGCCGGGCCTCAAATGGCAGATCGGCGGCGTGTTCGTGATCGTGTTCGTATCCGCGCTGATCGGGCTGCTCTTGTTCATCTACCTGCGCATCACCCAGCCGGCGTACTTCAAGCGGCAGACCCTGACCAGGTCGACGCCCACCCTGGTGCCCGACGAGTGACCGGCTGACCCGGGCTGACCGGCCCACCGGCTGACCGACCGAGCGGCGGCTGTCGGCGGTACCGCCTACGCTTGGGCGGGTGACCGCGACA
>Ga0335074_10015054_pt1 | contig 10856 bp, 11 predicted proteins | sample Lox_Sample_23_FD_206715 | JGI IMG/M metagenome (GOLD analysis project Ga0335074, IMG submission 206715) | Soil microbial communities from Loxahatchee National Wildlife Refuge, Florida, United States - Lox_Sample_2.3 | ecosystem: Environmental > Terrestrial > Soil > Wetlands | place: USA... | reverse complement strand
TTTACTGGGCCGATACCTATGCCGTCACATCAATGAGCCGCGGACACTTGGATGAGCCATATGTTGTCATGGAGCTGGAAGGAAAAAAATTGCAGACTATGCTCAGTACGAGAGCCACCGTATCCACTCTTTCCAGCACGGTCTCCAGGAAGCTCTACGGCTTTGACGAGAATTCACCAGGGCTGACTACTCTTCGCTATGGGGACGGGTCGTCCGTCCGACGCTATAAAGCGATGGCCCTGACCGCTAACGGTTTGAAAATCAGCAACGCCGATATAGCCGTTGACCCCGGCAGTGGTTGCTCGAAAGGCGCTGCGCTGAGCAAGGACCGCGATGGCGCGATCGGCTTTGATGGCTGTTTTGGAACACACCCGCTGCGGCTTGGAATCGGAATTTTGAAACAGCTTAGACTCTATGTCTCTGCAAAGGATCATAAACTCTATTTCACTTCATGGGACGCGCGCCGCGGCGACGTTCCTGCGGCATGGGAGCCCAAAACTGCGGAGGACTTCAGTAAGCGGGCCAAGGCCTACATGACACAGGGGCACCTCGCTCAGGCGGCGGCTGACCTGACCAGGGCAACAGAGTTGAACCCCGGGGAGCCCAGGTATTTCTACCAGCGTGCCATCGTCTACGAGTATGCGCAGGAGCGGCTTCCCGCGATTCGCGATCTTGACCAAGCCCTGAAGCTCAATCCCGACTTTGTCGAGGCGCATCTGGCCCGTGCGACGTTGGAGTTGCTCAACAAGAATACCACTGCTGCCCGTGGCGATTTTGACGCTGCTGTTCGGAGTACCCCTAAAGAATCCGATATACACTTGGCGATTGGCAATGGGTATCTCGCTGCTGGTGCCCCCGCCCAGGCGATCGAAGAATTTGATACATGGATAACCGCGCATCCGAATGGCGCGTCTTTGGCTGCCGCACTCAATGGCAGATGCTGGGCAAGGGCGCTTTGGGGACAGGAACTCGATAAGGCGGAGACCGACTGTAATGCGGCACTCCGATTACGTCCCGGAACTCTTTCCTATCTTGATTCGCGTGGATGGGTCTACTTTCGCCGCGGTGAATTCGAGCGATCTATCGATGACTTCAACACGGCTTTAGGCAAGCAGCCCGCACTTGTTTCCTCCCTCTACGGTCGAGGTCTGGATGAATTGAGGCTTGCGCGGAAAGCTGCGGCGCGCGCGGATATGACCAAGGCCGCCGCGTTGCAGCCGAATGTCTCCGAACAGTTCGAGATGTACGGAATCAAACCCTAAGGACAACGGCACTGCACGAAAGCCGACAGCGACGAATGACCACCTCGGGGCGGCCGCCCAATGCCGACAGAGCGCTCTGAGCTCCTGAGCGGGCGGCGTCAGGCATCCCACGCCCATGATCTACACGATCGGACATTCCAATCACTCGAGTGAGCGGTTCATCGATCTGCTGCGGCGGCACGCCATTACGGCTGTCGCTGACGTCAGGTCGGTGCCGTACAGCCGCCGCAATCCGCAGTTCAATCGCGAGGCACTCGGGAGATCCCTCGCCCATCAGGGCATCCGGTATGTCTTCCTGGGCGAGGAACTCGGAGCAAGAAGCAAGGATCGCTCGTGCTATGACGGGGCTCGGGTGAGCTATCCTCGGCTGGCGGCGACGCATTTGTTTCAGGAAGGACTGGGACGCCTTCGAACGGCAATGGACGAGCACAGACTCGCGATCATGTGCGCCGAAAAGGATCCGCTCGAATGCCATCGCGCTATTCTGGTCTCACGGCATCTGGCAGCGGACGGCATCGACGTTGCGCACATATTGGAGTCAGGCGAGCTGGAGCCGCACGTGCAGGCGCTCGCTCGCCTGCGCCGCCGGTTGGGGATGCCGGAACACGACATGTTCCGCAGCGACGAGCAGCTGTCCAACGAGGCCTACGAGCTGCAGGGCCACCGCATAGCGTTCCGTGCCGAGTAGAGGGCGCCCTCTGGCGGCTGGTGAGGGCGGTAGCGCGCCGGGCGGGTTGCTCCGGGCGGGTTTGCCTGCCCACCGCCGAAGGTGCACCATTGTCAGGGCGAGCGCCGCTCGTCGATGCACATCAGGTGATGAACACTTCGGGTTTCGGACGGATTGCCGCGACGCTGCTGCTCACGGCGGCGCTGCCGTGCGCGGCGCGGACGCCACCGGTCGCCACGACCGGCGATGATTCGATGCGGTTGACCTGCCTGTTTGCGTCGACCTCTGATCCGCACGCCCGGCAGACGCTGGACATCAGCTTCAGCCCTTCCAGGCAGGCGGTCGAGGTGGGACCCGACCGGCAGAGCTTCGCCGCGCAGATCACCGACGCTTCGATAACCTTCAGCGTGGGTCAAGCGCCCGAACAGGTGTACTTCTCGATCGACCGCCGGACCGGATCCATCACCGTCAGCGGGAGCTTCTCCGTCCTGCAGACCGGCCAGTGCAGATTGGCCGACAGTCATGCCGCGAAATAGCGACTGTCGAAGATCATTGGCATGAACGGGTTCAACCTCTCGTCCAGAGCGGCACTGGGCATCGCACTGAGCGCCGTGCTCGCATTCTGCGCCGTCCCCTATCGGGCGATGGCGGCCGGGACGGCTTGCGAGCGTGAGGCGCTCAGGGCGCACCAGGTGCTGCCTGCGGAGGATCTGGCCAACTGGGTGCCCGTGAATGACCGAGCCGTCCTCATCTGGACTCAGACTTCGAGGCGCGCCTACCTGGTAGGCCTGTCGCGGCCGCTGTTCGGGCTCACGGGTGCGCCGATCATCACGCTCGTTGCCACCGGGCATAGCGGCACCATCAGCGCCTGCGGGCGCGATGCCGTGACGCTCGGCGACCGCGGCGCGCAGAGGGTGCGGATCGCCGCCATCAGGCTGCTGTCCGAGAAAATGACCCGGCAGCTCGAACGGGCCGCGCGCGCTTCGCTGCACCCGATGGCATCCATCTGAGCCTACCGCGGGTGCCGAATGTCGGTGCTTGCGGTTCAGCTCGACGAAGCGCATGATGCTGCCCCGCAACAGCGGGGCCGACAATAGCCCACTACATCAGTCTTTCGTACGCGCCTGATCTGCCGCGCGTAAGCGAGTCCGCGGTAAGATTCGCGCGAAGGAGCACGCTGCAATGAAATTTCTGACGATGTCGGTATTGGCCGCCACGGTTCTGGCAGGTGCCGCGCTCACGCAGGCAGCCAACTCCGGTCAGGCGGGCACGAGTCCGCAGGAGGCCGTTCCGGCGAAGATGCCGTACGACATTCCCTACGGCCCGCCGATCTCCCTGCAGCGGGCTCAGGCGGTGGTGCGGGCGGCGATGGCCGAGGCCGAGCGGCGCGGCTGGCAGATGAACATCGCGGTGGTGGACTCCGGCGGGAATCTGGTGGCTTTCGTTCGCATGGACGGTGCAATGCTGGCCTCCATCAGCATCGCGCAGCACAAGGCGATGGCCGCAGTCACATACCGCCGTCCGACCCGGTACTTCGAGGATGCGGTGCAGAAGTCAGGGCTGAATTACGTGATGACCCTCGATGGCGTCATTGCCTCGCGCGGCGGCATTCCGCTGATCGATCATGGCCGGATTATCGGCGCCGTGGGGTGCTCGGGCGGCGCCGGCTCGCAGGACGAGGCGGTGTGCGAAGCCGCGTCGGCGCTGATCAACGGGCCGTAAGCGCCGCATCGCCGTCGACGTCTCGCCGCTCGATTGTCCCGGCTCGGGATCGCGCAACCTGGCAACGACGTTCGTGCGCAAGCTCGCGCCATCGACTGCTGCGGTCTGGTTGACCACGTTACTCGGGATGGTAGCGAGTCCGGCGGTATGGGCCGCCGGTGCGTCCGTGCAGTGGCCGAGCTACGGCCGCGACTATGCGAACACGCGCTATGCGCCGCTGAACCAGATCAACACCCGCACGGTGCACGCTCTGGCAGCCGTGTGGCTCTTCCAGACCGGCAAGACAGGCTCGTTCGAGAATTCCCCGGTGATCGTCGACGGCGTCATGTACGTGACTTCGGGCGTCACCGACACCGTATTTGCGCTGGATGCCCGGACGGGTCGCAGACTCTGGACACACGACACCGTGCTGGGCTTCGCCAGCTTCTGCTGTGGCCCGCAGAATCGCGGCGTGGCCGTCGCCGGCGGCAAGGTCTTCTACGGAACGCTCGACGGCAAACTGGTGGCGCTCGATGCGAAGACCGGGATGCCGGCCTGGTCCGTGCAGGTCGGGGACCCCAAGGAGGGCTTCAGCGAGACGATGGCGCCGCTCGCCTGGAACGGCATGGTCTTCATCGGCAGCTCCGGCGGTGAATACGGCATCCGAGGCTCGTTGACGGCCTATTCGCAGAGCGACGGCCGGCAGCTGTGGCGCTGGTGGGTCGTGGGCCCCGGGTGGGAAGGCCGATACGTTACCGAGGTGCATGGCTATTCCCTGCATCGAGACATCGCGCAGGAAAAGGCCGATGCGGCCCGATACGCCGATGCATGGAAGCATGGGGGCGGGCCGATATGGACGACTCCGGCGCTGGATCCCGGCAGCGGCATTCTCTATGTCAGCACCGGCAACCCGGCCGAGCAGCTGGTCGAGAAAACCCGCCCGGGGGACAACCTCTTCACGGATTGCATCGTCGCGCTCGATGCCAGTACCGGCCGGATGAAGTGGTACTACCAGGAGACTCCACACGACGTCTGGGACTACGACGCGGCCAGCCCGCCGGTTCTCTTCAATGCGGCCGATGCGTCCGGCAGGATGGTCCCGGCGGTCGGTGAGGCCGGCAAGACCGGCTGGTTCTACGTTCTGAAGCGCAGCGATGGCGATGTGCTGCGCGTATCCGAGCCGTTCGTGCCCATAACGAACATCTACACGCGGCCCACCGCAGGCGCAGTGACCATCACGCCCGGCGGGGTGGGAGGCTCGAACTGGTCACCGGTGTCGTACAACCCGCTGCTGCATCTGGTGTATATCGCCGGCCTGAACGTGCCGCTGGTCGTTGATCCCAACCCCTCCGAGCCGTGGACCTACGGCGGCAGGCGCTGGGCCGGCGGTCACCAGCATCCGGCTGCCGGCGTGCATGGCAATGGCACCTTCACGGCCATCGACCCCTCGACGGGGAAGATCGTCTGGCAGGACAGGATGCAGTTTCCGATGATCGATGGCTCGCTCGCGACGCCCAGCCTGACCTTCGTCGGCGAGCCCACCGGCATGTTCGATGCGCTCGATGCGAGGACCGGCAGGATCGTGTGGCAATTCCAGACAGGCGCGGGCATCAACGCACCGCCGGTCGCCTACGAGATCGACGGGCGGGAATATATCGCGGTCGCCTCGGGCGGTGGCCAGGGCGGCGATGCAGTCGTGGTGTTCGCGCTGCCGGGATCGGCGCGGCCGCCAGCGGATTGAATATTCCCCGTGCAAGGGCTGCAGCGCCGGCGCCGGCGCTGGCGCTGAGCGCGGCCGCGGCCGCGTGCGCCGGGCTCACGGGCGCGGTGGTTGCGCAGGCGCAATCCGCCGCGGTCTACACCGACGCCCAGGCGCAGATGGGTGTGAACGCCTACGAGAACAATTGCGCCATGTGCCACGGCGCCAACATGGAAGGCGCCTCCGGTGTCACCTTGCTGGGGCCCACGTTCACCAGTCACTACGTGACCATCGGCGATCTGATGCAGTTCATGGTGCAGAACATGCCGAAGAACAATCCCGGCACGCTCTCGCATGAGGACTATGTCGACATCCTGGCCTTCATCCTTTTGAAGAACGGCTGGCCCTCCGGCAGCCAGGCGCTCACGTTCGGTGGCGCCAGCGCCTCGCGGATGCCGTTTGCGCAGGCCGCGCCGTCCCAGAGTCAATAGAGCTCATCGGGCTCGCCGGATGTCCCGCGGCGAGCGGCGGCGCGCGCGAGCTCAGGAGCAGCTGGGTACCAGATCCAGAACCAGTTGAGCCCGACGCGCCTCGCGTTGCTCGGCGCCCTCGATGACCTCGAATCCGAATTCGGTCGGCATCTCGGTGGAAATGCAGGCATTCTCACCCTGCAGGATCGCCAGGAGTCGCACGCGCACATTCTCGCTGGCACCCACATAGATCCATCGGCCACGGCTCCAGAGCACGCAAACTCCGGCAGCAGCCGGTGCGGTCAGCTCGATCGTGCGTGCTTCGAACGCAAAGAAACTCCCGAGCCATGTTCCCATGCCAAGCTTCCCCCTTGCTGCTGCTACGGCTGCCGGTCATCGGGGTCATCTCGAGCGGCTCGGGGCCATCAGCAGATAGTCGAGTGCGGTCGGCGCGTGGACGCGCTCTTCGGCGGTCACTGAATTCCTATCCCCCGGGAGCCAGACCGTTGGAGACTTGGTCGAGGCTAGCAGGGCGTGCAGCGAGCGGCTGTAGGACGCTGTCCGATACGTTCTCGATTCCCGCGATTGGTGCTACGCAGCATTGCGCGGCGACGCCCGCGATGCCGCCATCGGCGAGGCTCCCGCGAACTGCCGGCCGTGGGCCTCAGTTCGGTGCGCCGGCGGGAGGGCCGGCGGGAGGATTGGCGCGCCTGTTCGGGCGGGCAATCAGCGTGCAGGTGGCGGCGATCGGTCCCGTGGGAGTGTCGAGTTGGACGCTATCGCCGACGGACTTCCCCTGACACGCGCTCAGCGCCTGCGGATTGAAGCCACCCCTGAAGAAGCGGCCCCTGCCCGGGCCGCCGAAGCCACCGAATCCCCCAAAAAAGCCGCCGTTTGCGCCGATGAACTGCAGCGATTGCTGGAAGCGGATCGCATCTCCGGATCTGGCGATCGCGTTGGGCGGCAGCGACTGGCCATCCAGCAGGTAGAGGTGTCTGTTGATGAGGAAGAGGGCGATGGCCGACCGGCTGCCATCCGCGCCCTGGACGCTCAGCTCGCGCCCGAACTGCCGATTGATGCGCGCGTCGATGGCCACGCTCACCTTGCCGGAGGTGCCGAAGGATTTCTCCGTCTCGGCTATCGCGTGGGTAGCCTCTGCGCCGGCGCTCGAAAAATCGACCACGCTCACCGAATACACGATTCCATCCTGGCGTGCCGCATAGCGCATCATCGGCAGCGAGACGCCGGCGGCGCTCGTGAAGGTGCCGCGTTCCACGGTCGGTGGCGCCGGGAATTGCACCGCGAACCCCGCGTCCGGGTACGGATAGACCTTCCACTGCTGCGCGACGGCGGCGATCGGCAGCAGGCAGGCTGCCAGCACAATCGCCACGCTTCGCTTCACGCGCAGACTCGGCAAGCCGATTCCCTATGAATCACGTCTTCAGAAGCGCTGTCCAAGCACCCGCCCATCCGGCAGGCTCACGGAAATGAGCTGACCGCCGTAGGAGCCGTCGCGCAGCGGATGAATCCGCACCACGACGCGGTCGCCGGGGTGAAAGCTGCTCTGCGTCCATCCGGACCTCTGCAGCAAGCCCGCACCTCCCAGCTCCAGCGACCACTCGTTCTGAACCCCGTGCGCGTCCGGAACCAGAATGCGCAGCCATCCGTGCGGATTGATCAGCTCGAACTCCCTGACCGTGCCGGTGATGTTTTCGGTGCGGCTCCGATCGAACATGGCAAAGGAGTGATGGGCGATGGCCTGGCTGCCAAACGAAAGCGGCGCCAAAGCCAGGCATGCGATCGACAGCAGGCGTTTCATGACGAAGTCCCGTTCGCGATGAGACACGATGCGGCGGCCATCCCGGGCGCCACCGAGTGTAGCGCAGCCCTCCCGGCGGCGGTCAACTATCGGTTACGCGAACCTCGATCGGACTGCCCGCCGGCAGCGGCACGGCGGCCGGCAGCGCCGCCGGCACCGCCGGTCCTTCCACCAGCCGCGCGATGAAGTGCATCATCAGCAGCGTAATCAATGTCGTGCAGACGAGCACATAGCCGACCCTATCGAAATGCAGCAGCGCTCCGCCGCTGCCCTCCGAGACGATCATACCGCCCACCAGGGCTGCCAGACCTCCGGAGACCTGCTGAATCGCGCTGCTGATGGCCATGTATGCGCCGCGATCGGTCGGGGTGGGAATCCCCGACACCAGCGCGGAGGAGGCGATCATGCGCGAGGAGACTCCCAAGTAGAGCACGCTGTTGACCACGATCACCCACGGCAGCGGCGTCATGCCGAGATTCGTGTAGATGAGCACCGTCACGATGGTGATGAGGCCGCCCAGCAGGAACACACGAAACTTGCCGATCGCATCGGCCAGCCGACCGATCAGCGGCCCGCCGATCATCGATACCGCCCCGGTCACCATGTAGACGAGAGGCAACTGCGACAGCGGCACCCCGAGATTGTAGACACTGAAGGCGCTGGCGTAGGGCTGGAGCATGAAGCCACCCGTGGACAACAGCACCGTGGTGGCGAAGCCCAGCAGGTAGCGTGGCGCCGAGATCGTGTGGGCCAGGTGGTGCAATGCGCTGCGATCGGGACGCAAGCGCAGATGCGCATCGATCGGCCGGATCGCTAGCACGATCCAGCTGCCGACGAGCGCGCAGATGGCGGCGATCAGGAGGAACGGCGCGTTCCAGCCCCAATGGTTCGACAGGAACAGTCCGAGCGGAATGCCCGCAACGCTGCTGGCCGCAAATGCCGTCTGCACGACGCCCATGACGCGGCCACGCAGCTCGTAGCCAAACAGATCCGTGATGATCGCGAAAACGATCGAGCCGATGACACCGGCAAATACGCCGGTAACGGTGCGGGCGAGCAGCAGAAATGCGTACCCGCGCGCGAGGCCACACAGCAGCGTGCCGAGCAGGAAGCCCGCATAGAAGAACAGCAGCAGCTTCTTGCGGTCGAAGCGATCGGCGAATCCGGCGGTCAGCAGGCCGGCGATGCCCGCGGCGAATGCGTAGCTGGACACCAGCAGTCCGAACTGCGCGGGCCCGATCCGCAGCCGCGGCATCAGCAGGGCCCCGAGAGGCGAGAGGATCATGAAGTCCAGAATCACACTGAACTGCAGGAACGCCAGCAGCGCCACGACGCGTTTCTGGTAGGCCGAGAACTCGTAAGCAGACGCGTGCGGGGGCGACATGAGCACTCTTGGAGAGGGCGGCAGGCCGGCGGATCATAGCGCAAGCGCGGACCGCGGGCTCACGCGCAGCCGCTCGGCGCACCGCCTCCATAGCCGCCTCAACGCGGTCGCGGGACCGCATACACCTCGATCCACGAGACGTTCGAGCACCCGGCAAAGCCGTGTCCACCGCCGGGCATCAGATCGGCGAAGCCGATCTCATCCACGCGGCTGAGGTCCGGATTCGATACTTCCCGCGTCGGCACGACCCGCACCGGATCGAGCTTGAACCAGCGCTGATCGTCGAACGTCAGCTCGGACACCACGAAATCGCCCGAGTAGGCGTTGGCTCCGCTCATCGGCCTCTGTGGGCTCGAGAACGACTGGCTGCCGACCAGCAGCGTGCCATCCGCGAGCTTGATCACCGGATGCAGCACGTGCAGGTCCTCCGTGCGTGTCAGCCAGCGCACCCTCGCCAGTCCCCTCAGATCCAGATAGGCGTTCCTGTCCCGCAGCGTCACGGCCACCGGGGAGGTCGTGAAGCCGGTCCACAGGTCGTGGATCCCATGGTGCACGGCCACCTGCACGTCGCGCGCATCCGTGCCGTAGAGCTGCAGCTGCAGGCTCGGATTGGTCAGGGCCTGCGGCGTGATGCGGCGATTCTGGTCATTGAGCGGTCCCGTGTGCGGCGGCTGTTGCCACACCTCGCGGAACAGCAACGGCGGCACTACGTCCGCATGCTCGAGAGCATCGGCCGTCAGCCCGCTCGACTGCGCGAGCGCCTCGCGCGCGCCGCAACCGAGCGCGCCGAACCCGAGCAGACCGATCGCAGTGGCGAGAACCCAGGCACGGCCGCCCAAGCCCGTGCCGGCGGTGCGGCGTGTACAGAGGTAGGTCGAGATCATGGTGCCCCCCGAATCGTTATTGCGGCAGGTCGCGAATCCCGCCGGCTGGTTGGGCAGGAGAGGTCGCAGGTCGGTTCGGGATACACGCCAGCGCTGCATGCGAGCGCCCGCGTCCCTTGCTGGCGGCTGCAGGCCCCCCGGCCATCGCGCCGGATGGTACGTCAGAGCGTTGCGGGTCGGCTATCCCCGGCGCGCGCCGGCGCGCGCCGGGGCGCGCCGGGCTGCACGGTGCTCGCAGTGCCGGGGAGTGAACGCCGGGATCATTTCTGGCACAGTCCCCGCGATGTCGCGCGCGCACGCCAGCGATTCGGGTCGGCGATGGCAATGGGACCTCGCCGTGGCGGCAGTCATCGTCATCGCGATCACCCTCCTGTTTGCCGTGACGCCGCTCGATCTGGACGCCGCGCGGATCTTTTATCGTCCGTACGCCATCGATCACTGGCCGCTCGCGCAGCGCCCGCCGTGGTCGTTGCTGTATCGCGCGGCCCCGTGGATCACCGCGTCGCTGGTGCTGTCAGGGCTCGTGGGGCTGCTGCTCGGCGCGCGGCTGCATCGGCCGCGCTGGCGCCTGCGCGCCGTGTTCGTGCTGCTGGCGGTGCTGGTCGGGCCCGGACTGCTGGTCAACGGCCTGTTCAAGGATCACTGGGATCGCCCGCGGCCCAGGGATATCGTGCAGTTCGGCGGGCCGCTGCCCTATGTCGCCGCGCCCCTGCGTGGTCCGGGAGGCGCCTCCTTCCCCTGCGGTCACTGCTCGGTAGGATTCCTCTACGCACTGGGGTGGTGGATCTGGAGGCGGCGCCGGCCGTGGATTGCGGCGGGCTCGCTCGCGCTGGGAATCGCGAGCGGTAGCGCGCTGGGGCTGGGCAGGATGGCCGCGGGAGGGCACTTCCTCTCCGACGTCGTCTGGTCGGCGCTGCTGGCGCTCGGCATCGCCCACCTGCTGTATTACTACGTGCTGCGTATTCCGGCC
>Ga0335074_10015053_pt1 | contig 10856 bp, 12 predicted proteins | sample Lox_Sample_23_FD_206715 | JGI IMG/M metagenome (GOLD analysis project Ga0335074, IMG submission 206715) | Soil microbial communities from Loxahatchee National Wildlife Refuge, Florida, United States - Lox_Sample_2.3 | ecosystem: Environmental > Terrestrial > Soil > Wetlands | place: USA... | reverse complement strand
CGGCGAGTTCCTCCCCGCAGCCAGCTAACCGCACACCCGCCCGGCGCTCCGCGCCGCAAAGCCGACGGCACAAACCGCCGCCGGCCGCTGCCGCCTGCCCAGCTAAGGCACGATTTTCGGATCAGCCCCGCAGGTCCTGCAGGTAGAGGGTGTTGACGAACAGGAAACCCGTGTAGATGATGTACGCGCCCGTGACGACCATCGCGGCGCCGGAGAAGGGGCGGCTCCGGAAATAACGGGGGCTCAGCAGAGGCTGGTCAGCCCGGAACTCGGCGGCGACGAAACCCGCGGCCGCGGCCAGGCCGACCGCGAAGGCCGCGATCACCAGCGGCGCGCCCCAGCCAGCCACCGAGGCATCGATGAACCCTGCGACGATCCCCAGGAGCGCGAGCGAGATGAGCGCCTGACCAGGAAGGTCGAGCTTCCGGCCGGCCGCGCGCGAGGACCGGGGAGCGTAGCGCGCGGCGAGAGCGATGGCGACCGCCACGACTGGGATATTGATCCAGAAGATGCTCCGCCAGCCGAGCGTGTCGACGAAGAGCCCGCCGACCGGCGGGCCGAGCCCGGTGCTGAGCGCCGTCGTCGCGCTCCACACGCCAATCGCCCGCGCACGCTCCCCGGGCTCGGGATAGGCCTCGGCGACGAGCGCGAGACTGCCAGGCACCAGGAAGCAGCCCCCCACCGCCTGGAGCACGCGGAAGCCGATCAGCATCCCCGCACCCCGTGCCAGGCTGCACAGCAGCGACCCCGCCCCGAACACCGCCAGGCCCAGCTGGAAGACCCCGCGCCGCCCGTACCGGTCACCGAGCGCGCCCGCGGACATCAGCAGGCAGCCGCGGACGACAAGGTAACTGTCCACGACCCACTGCAAGGCCGCCGTGCCCGCATGCAGGTCCCGGCCGATATGAGGAAGCGCGACATTAACGACGGTGTTGTCAAGCGTGCTCACGAACAACGCAAGGCATGCCGTCACCAGGACCGCCCGGGCCGCTGGTCGGCGAGTGATCGGGACGCTCGGCTCGGGCACGGTCATGCGACCGAGCCTGCCCGGCCCGCGGGTACCGAAGAAGACCCCCTCGTTCCTAGCAATGACGCTGCCAGGCGGCACCCCTGGCGAATCCCATGGCTATTGACTCCTGATAAGGGCTGTCGGGTGCGGCAGACTCGGGTGTGGTAGATGCCGCGGCTCTCATGAGATCGTTGGCCCGTCGGCCAACTTGCACCCAGCAGCCACCTTCTCCCCAGGGCCAGCTAGAGGAGGACCAGTGACACAGGTCGCGATCGTTGCCCGCGTCACCGTCAAGGAAGGCAAGGCCGAGCAGTACGTCGCCGCGTGCGCGCCCTTGCTCGAACAGGCACGGAAAGAGCCCGGCACGCTCCTTTACGCCATTCACCGGTCCAGGGACGATCCGAATATGTTCTGGACCACCGAGATCTACGCGGACGATGCCGCCTTCGCGGCCCATGGCGCGAGCGAGGTGCATGCCGCCGCCGCACCAGTATTCACCGAACTGATCGCCGGATCCGACGTCATCATCGGCGAGACTCTCATGGCCAAGGGCCTAGGCGGCTGACCTGCAGCAGCGCCGGCTGGCTACCCTTCCTGAGCGTGAAGCTACTCGCTGCTCGGCCATGAAGCGTGGCCGTGGATATTGCTGGCTTTGAGTTAGGTGTGAGCTGTTTCGGCATGGTTCTTCTGCGTTTGTTCAGCTTGCTCTCAGCCTTTGCCCCTACGGTGGGCGCCCTATGACTGATAACACTACGAACAAGGGCGGGCCAGACACCGAGTCCGGGTCCTCGCTCATCGACTTCGACTCCCCCGACGAACAAGCCGATCTTCCCGAAGAGCTCACCGAGATCGACGACGATGACCCGGGCGGGGGCGGTGTTCTGGGCACTGGCGCGGTGCGCGGAGGCTTCGGCTTCGCTGGCCTGGCCCTGGCGGTCGTCTCCCTGACGACGAACTGGACCAGCGGCATCGTGGTCAGTCGCGGCCAGTACAGCGACGAGCTCCATGCCCCGAGCTCTGGTCTGACGACCCAGCAGCAGCTGAACATGTATGCCAACGGCTGGCACACCCAGGCCTGGTGGGCCCTCGTGTTCGCGGCCGCGGCGGTGCTGGCCGGCGCCGGTGCGCTGCTGTGGCCGAGGGTCGTGGGCAGCGACGGCACCCCGGCCTGGGCCAAGGCGGCCGCAACCAGCGCGATCATCGTGGGCCTGGTCGGCGCGCTCCTCGCGGTCCTCACCGTTGTCGGGGTGTTCGGCGGGTCCCTGACCGCCCCTGGCTGAGCCGCGCTCGCAGAACACTGGCGTCCGGTTACCGCCGCGCCTTCGGCTGGCCGCCGCCCTTTCACGATCCGGGGGTGGGACAGTTCGGCTTGACCAACGCGGTGTTTACGGTGGGCGACACGTTCGTGGGGGGTGGTGGCTCCCGCGCAGCCGGACATGATCGGCGGGGTCCGTTTCGCCGGCGAGGAAGGATGAGATGACCGTGACCGTGCTCAATACTGGGACCGAGGATCTGCGTGCCGAGATCGACGGCGGCGTGGCAGTGGTCACCATGAACCGGCCGGACCGGCGAAATGCCTTCTCCCAGGCCATGGTGTCCGCACTAGGGGCTGTCCTGGCCCAGGTGGAGACGGACGAAGCGGTTGGTTGCGTCGTGCTCACCGGGGCCGGCGGCGCTTTCTGCGCTGGCGGCGACGTCAAGAGCATGGCCGCTTCGCCGGTCGACCGCTCAGACGGTGCCGACCGGTCACTCGACTCCCTGATCCACCGCCAGCGACTGAACCAGCGAGCCACCAGCGGCCGTCTGTGGAGCATGCCCAAGCCGACGATCGCCGCTATCGGAGGGCCTGCAGCCGGGGCTGGCCTGTCACTCGCGCTGGCTTGCGATCTGCGCTACGCGGTACCGGGGGCCGTGCTGACCACCGCCTTCGCCAAGGTCGCGTTCGCCGGAGACTACGGCGGGACATGGTTTCTCACCCGGCTGGTCGGCAGCAGCAAAGCTAAAGAACTGTACTACTTCTCCGAGCGGCTAACCGCTGAGGACGCCCAACGACTCGGGATCATCAACGCCATCTTCCCAGCCGCCGACTTCGAGCGTGAGGTAATGGACCGTGCTCGCCGGCTGGCGGAGGGACCGTCGATCGCGTACCGCTACATGAAGGAGAACCTGAACCGGGCCGTGTCCGGTGAGCTGGGCGATTGCATGGACCTGGAAGTTACCCACCACGTGCATACCGGGCTCACCCAAGACCACCGCGAAGCCGCTAAAGCCTTCACCGACAAGCGCGAACCGCGTTTTCACGGCCGGTAATCCGCCTGGGGCGGACGCCACATCAGCCGCGGCGATCGCACCTGTCACAAGATCATCTGGCGGAATGCCCGGCTTGGCCATGTCAGCTTGCCCTAGAGCCCGCTCCAGGGCATAGCGTCTGTTCGCATGCACGAGGGAGCAGGCGGGGAGACCGCGACGCAGGCGCTACACCGGCTGACGTCTTACGAGCCTGGCCGGGACTGGACCGTGCCGGTCGATGACCCCCGGGTGTTGCAGGATCTTCAGGTCAACGACCTGGCCCGGCTCCCGTGGTTCGTCAAGCGGTACCCACAGCGGCTGCCGCGGCTGCGGCTGCCGCGCGAACTGCCGCAGACGGCGGCGCCGGCGATACCCGTGCTGGCGGGCACGGCACGGGCAGCTCAGGCGGCACTTGACCTGCCTCGGCTTTCCCGGTTGCTGTACTGGTCCGCGGGAGTGGTGCGGACCATGGAACGGCCGTACGGGATCCACCCGTTCCGTGCCGCCGGGTCGGCTGGAGGCCGGTTCCCCCTCGAGGTGTACGTCGCGGTGCCGGACGGCGCGCCGCTGCCGCCGGGTGTGCACTGGTATGACCCGCTGGAGCATGCGCTGGTGCGGGTGGGGCCGGCGCCACGCGGGGGCGCACCGGCGGTGATCATCACCGGCGTGCCGTGGCGCACCGGCTGGCGTTACCGCGAACGCGGCTGGCGGCATGTGTACTGGGACGCGGGCACGATGCTGGCCCAGTTGCTGGCGCTGGCCGATTCTGCTGGCCTGCCTGCCGCGTTGTACACCCGGTTTCCTGACGTGGCGGTGGCCGCGCTGGCCGGGGCGGACCGGGTTCACGAGCTGCCGGTGGCGGTGGTGGGCCTCGGGGACACAGCCCCGGCTCTTGATCCGGCCGGCCCGGCGGCTGCGGGGCGGGTCGATGCGGCACCGGTCGAGTTTCCCCTCGTCACCGCCGCGCAGCGGGCGGGTGAATGCGACCGGCTCGGCCCGCCCTGGGACCGCGGCACGCCGGTCAGTGTCCCGGCCGCCGCCTCGCCGCCGGTGGAAGCGGTCATCGCGGCCCGCGGGTCACAGCGGCGCATGAACAGCACCCGCGGCCTGCCGCTGGCGCTGCTGCGCACCTGCATGAGCGTCGCCGTGCGCGGTGCCGGGGTGCCCCACTGGGTCGTGGCGCACGACGTCGAGGGACTGGCGGCCGGGGTCTACCGGTGGCCCGACCTGCAAACTCCCGTGCGCCCCGGCGCGCTGCGCGGCGAGCTGCACCGGATCTGCCTGCGCCAGGCGCTGGCCCGCGACGCCGCGTTCGTCACCATCGCCGCGGCCGACATCGGGCGGCTGGATGACCGGGAATACCGTGAGGCGCAACTCGCGGCCGGCCTGGCAGAAGGCCGCCTGCACCTGGCCGCCTACGCCCTCGGCGCCAGCGCATCCGGGATGACCTTCATCGACAGCCAGGTGCCGCCGCTGCTGGGCGAGCCACTGGACGCCCTGCTGTTCACCTGCGTGGGCGTGCCTGACTACACATCCGCAGCCGCCGGGCCGCCCGGCGCGCCCACCACGGTGCGTATGGCCGCGCCGCGGTCATAAAGCCCTGCCAGCGACTTTCGAGTGATCTGGCCACGCGGGCGCGCCGGTCGCGCTCGCCGGCAGGTTCTCAGCCGACCAGCAGCACGAGCTTCCCGCGCTCGTGGCCCCGCTCGCTCACCCGATGCGCCTCGGCAACCTCGGCCAGCGGGAAGGTCTGCCCGACCGGGAGCGAGAAGCGCCCGGACTCGATCAGCTCGCCGATCTCGGCCAGCGCGTGGACCGCGCGCCCCGTGTCCCCGCTGCTGAACCTCACCCCATGCTCCTGGGCGCCGCCGAAGTCGGCGACCGTCACGACGTGCCCGGCGCCGCCGGCAAGCTCGATGAGCTCGGGAAGCACCCCGCTCCCTGCGACGTCGAGCGCGAGGTCGACGCCGTCGGGCGCGAGCGCGCGAACCCGCCCGACGAGGCCCTCGCCGTAGGCGACGGGCTCGGCCCCCAGCGAGCGAAGGTATTCGTGGTTGGCCGAACTGGCGGTGCCGATCACCCGCGCGCCGCGCACCACGGCGAGCTGAACCGCGGCGCTGCCGACGCTTCCGGAGGCGCCGTTGATGAGCAGCGTGCTGCCGCTCCCGACGCCGAGCTGGTCAAGCGCGCGCGTGGCCGTCTCGATGGCGGCCGGCAGCGCGGCCGCGCGAGGGAAGTCAAGCGACGGCGGGACCGGCGCATAGTAGGACAGCACCGCCAGCTCGGCCTGGGCCGCCCCCGCGGCGTCGAAGCCGAACACGCGGTCGCCGACGGCCACGTCCGCAACGCCCTCGCCGAGCTCGTCGACGACGCCCGCCGCCTCGTGGCCCATGGTCTGCGGGAGGTCCTCATCCATCATGCCCTTGCGCTTCTTCCAGTCGCTCGGGTTGACGCCGGCCGCGCGCACCGCAATCCGGACCTGGCCGGGACCCGGATGCGGATCGGGTAGATCCACGATCTCGAGGACCTCCGGGCCCCCGAACTGACTGAAACTGACTGCCTTCATCATTCGTTCCGATCTCGGCTCGGGACGTCGCGCTTGCTGCGCGTGCGACAGTCTGCCAGCCCCTGCGCCGGGGACCGGAAGAGCCAGATCAGCTCCGCCGCGGCTCGCTGCCTCGCTGTGCCGTGGTGTGGTAGTCGATCGCACGGAAGCAGCCGTGGATGTGGTCGTTGATCACGCCGATGCTCTGCATGAACGCGTACACGCTGGTGGGTCCGACGAAGCGGTACCCCTGCGACTTCAGCCGTTTCGCGAACGCTTCCGCCTGTGGTGTCGATGCGGGTAGCTCGGAGATCGAGCGGGGTGCCCGGCCGCTGGTGGTCTCATAGGTCCTGGCCAGCTCGGCCAGCTTCGGTGACGAGGCCATCATCGCCCGCGCGTTGTCGACGGTCGCCTGGATCTTTCGCCGGTTGCGGATGATGGAGGCATCCTGCGTCAGCCGATCGACATCCTGCTCGGTCATGGCGGCGACCAGGCCGATGTCGAAGTCGCGGAATGCCCTCCGGAACGCGTCCCGCTTTCCGAACACGATAGACCAGCTCAGGCCGACCTCGAACACGCCGAGGGTGAGCGCCTCGAACATCGCCGACTCATCGTAGGTACGTGTTCCCCACACCTCGTCGTGGTAGCGGATGGCCGCGGCGTTGCCCGTGCCGACCCAGGCACAGCGGGGTTTCCCGTCATTCCCGATGATCACGTCGCTGCTCACTCGCCCCCCTTAATGTGGGCTACGCGGTCGAGGGGAACCTGCTCGATGATCATGACCGCCGCGGTGAGGCGGTGGCCTGGTTAGCCGGCCAGGGCCTTCTTGATGAAGCCCGCGACATGGACGGGCTGCGCGACACGCCAGGATACCAGCTTGGCTTGGTCTTCCAGGCGGCCTGGGTCGCCTTCTCGGTCAGCGCTGCCAGCGACACGCCTGCGCGGGGCCCGCGCGCTGGCGGGCACCCGGCTGGAAGACGGGGATTCGGCCGCACGCGGAGCGGCCGCGACGCCGACGCGCAGGCCCGCGCCAGGGACCGGCGGGCGAATCAGCCCGATCGTAGGTTCAGTCCGCGCTGGGCCAAGAAGGCCTCGAAACTGGCACGCTGGTCAGCTGTGGCCCGTTGCGCCGCATGGAGTCGGCTTGTACCGGCCAGGCTGGGCCGCTCCAGGTTGATCGCCCCGCCCAGGTTCGGGTCCGGCCCGGCCTGGAGGCCATCGGCCCGGGCCAGACGCCGGTTGACCTCGTCCTGGGCTGGTCCCAGTGCCGGCATAACCCACAACGGGCCGTCTACGCCCAGCTGGTAGGAGCAGTAATTACCGCCCCAGGGCTGCGCCGCAGCGCGCATGCCGGCGGCGAGGCTTGCGCTGTCCCCGTCCACCTTCACGGCGTCGCTGGCCAGGGCGGCGCTGAACGCCCGGTGGCCCTCGGCAATGACGGGACGCCCCGCAAGCGCCGGCGACTCGTGGTTCTCGGTCGGATCGCGTTCGGCGTAGAAGGCGTGCAGGTGGGCGTGCTGCACATCCTGCCTGGGATTCCTGGTGATCGCCACACCGGCGAGGCCGGTGGCGAGGGTCCCGCTCGAGGCTTCCACGTCACGCAGGTAGTCCAGGTTCGGTGCGCTGTCATTGGCGCAGAACACTGCGTGCCCGCCGTCCAGGCTGCGGTACCACGCGGCGACCAGGGTCATCGCCGTCTGGCGAGCCGCCAGTTCGGAAGCTGTGGCCGAGGACCATCCGTCGCGATGGCGGCGGGGCACCATGAGCGCGTGGGGCCGGGCCGCCCGCCGGGGCCCGTTAGCCAGCATGAAGGGGTTGCGATCCAGGACCAGGTCCACCAGGGCGGTGCCGCCGGGCGCGGTCATCGTCCCCAGATAGCCGGGAAGCCTGGGCACATCGGCGAACACGTCCACCGGCTGGAACCGGCGGGAAAATTGTCCCGCCGCAACGACACCCCGGACATTCCCGGTCCCCTGGTCGACCAGGACCCAGCTCCCGGCCCCGGCGGTCCCACCCGGCCACCAATACCCCTTGACCGTGAGGGCGTCGTCACCGTATGTCCACATTTCGCGCATCTCGAGCTGCGTGAACGGGGAACGCCAGCGCTGCGATTCATCGGCCACGCTCCCATGGTCGCCCCATGCCCGCATCGGTTAACGTGGGTGGCTAGCGCGCATCTGGTCCGGCTATCGAGGGTGAAGTGCGACGTGGCGGCCAGCAGGCATTCGCGGCAGCGCGGCGAGGGGCCCGTCGGGGCCGGGACGTCCGCTCCAGTCGTGGCGAAGGCCGCCGCGATCAACGCCGCGCAGGCACACCCGCTGACCTGGAAAGCCGTCGTCAAGCGGGCCTTGGTCCTCGCGGTGGCAGGCGCGGGCATCTACCTGGTACTGCCCAGCCTCATCGCGGTGGTTGGTGCCTGGCCGCGCCTGTCGACGCTGAAGCTGGCCTGGTTCGCGCTCGCGCTCGCCGCTGAACTGGCCTCGTTCACCTGCAACTTCGCCTTGCAGCGGCTGGCACTGCGCACCCGAGGCTGGTTTGCCGTGGTCACTGCCGGGCTGTCCGGCAACGCGGTCACCGACAGCCTGCCCGGCGGCGACGCGGCAGGCGCCGCCGTCCAGTTCAGCATGCTCACCGCCGCAGGGTTCGACACCGACACGGCCGTCGGCGGGCTTACCGCGTTCTCACTGCTCGGCGTGGGCGGACTGCTGGCGCTGCCCCTGTTCGCGCTGCCCGTTATCATGGTCGGCGCGCCGGCCAGTCCCGGGCTGGTCCATACCGCCCTGCTCGGTATCGCCGGGTTTGTCCTGTACGCGATATTCGGCGTGATCATCCTGCGCACGGAACGACCACTGGCCGCACTCGGGCGTACGGCGCAGAGCTTGTGGAACTGGATGACCCGCGGGTGGAACCGGATCACCCACGGGCACCGGCCATCGGTCACCGGCCTGGACAAGCGGCTGCTGACCCAGCGTGACACCATCAGGGCAGTGCTTGACAGGAAATGGCGGCAGGCGGTGCTGCTTACCGTCGGGCGCCTCGGCTTCGACTTCGGCTGCCTGCTGGCGGCCCTCCGCGCCACCGGAGCCGACCCGCGGCCCTCCCTGGTGCTGCTGGCCTACTCCGGTGCCAACATCGTCGCGCTCCTCCCGGTCACCCCCGGCGGGCTCGGCCTCGTGGAAGCAAGCCTCAGCGGCCTGCTGATCCTGGCCGGCGTCCGCCCCGGCTATGCTTTCCTGGCCACTCTCGCTTACCGGGTCGCGTCCTACTGGCTCCCCCTCCTGGCCGGCCCGCCGTCCTACTGGCTCTACCGCCACCGCTACGGACGGCCGACCGCCCGGCGTGCCAGGCCGGGCGGGGCGGGCTCAAGCACATAGCCCGGGTGAGACCAGTTACCTGATAGGAACACTATGGCTACCCCATTCCAGCTCGTCATCGACTGCAAGGACCCCGAGCTGCTGGCCGGCTTCTGGGCCGCCGCCCTCGGGTACGTGCTTGAGCCGCCCCCGGAAGGGTTCGCCACCTGGGACGACTGGCGGCGCGCCATCGGGCTTTCCGATGACGACCTGGGCCTCGGCGCGGACAGCATCGTCGATCCGGACGGCGGCGGCCCCCGCATCTGGTTCCGCGCGGACGAGGAGGCCAAGGTGGTCAAGAACCGCCTCCACATCGACGTCCACGTCAGCGGCGGCCGCACCGTAGCCGAGGGCCGTTCGGTCCCGCTCGCCACCCGTAGGGAGCGAGTGGACGCCGAGGCCAGGCGGCTGGTGGATCTCGGAGCGACGCTCACCGTGGTCATGAGCGCGGAAGGCCTGGATCACTACGCGGTGGGGATGAAGGACCCCGAGGGCAACGAGTTCGACATCAACTGATGGCGGGCACCACGGTCCGTTAGGTCAAAATCCTTTGAATCTTCCGAACGGACCGTGGTGTCACGATCATGAGCAGGGTAAAGATACCCACATGATCTGGTGAGCCAACGCGGCCCCCGCCCCGAGCCTGCCGCCGTCCCGGAGCACCCTGGCGATCTCCGGAACGGCGAGCGCCGGGTCGAACCAGTGCCATGCAGTCGAGACGAACACCGCGTCAACCGACGCATCGGGCAGCGGTATCGCCTCGCCGCGCCCGTCGAGCACGCGGACGCCCTCGGTCCGCTCCGCCAATACCGCGCGCATCCGGCCGTCCGGCTCGACGGCCGCGATCTCCGGCACCCGGCCAAGAAGAGCCCTGGTGAACAGCCCCGTTCCCGCCCCGAGGTCCACGGCCGCCCCGCACCCGGCGGGAACAAGCCAGTCCACCGCCGCAGGCGCCGGCCCGGGCCGCACCCGGTCGTAACTTTCCGCGACCCTCCCGAACGAACCAGCCATTTCACCGATCATCTCCACGAAACCATCATCCCGTAGCGACATGCGCAGCCAGTCGCTGGCCGGTGCTCGGATGAGCAGCCACCGCGCGAAGCAGTTGTCCTATCTTCCAGATTTCTGGAAGAGGCATTGGCGTCGCCTGCGGGTACGCTTACTGGCGGATGCGGGCCCCCTAGCGCAGGGGTTTACGGTCGTTATCAGGAAACCCCGCGTCTGTTTATGATGGTGTTGCTGACGGAGGCCCAGATGCATTTCGGATCGGCACTTCTTGCCATCTGGCTGGTCATCGGAGGTATAGCCGCCGCACAGCGCGGCGATTACACGGATCACATCGACTGCAGCAGTGCCAGCACGATCGGAGTAACGATCCTGGCCGGCCCGCTCAATTACGCAGGCGTCGACCCGCGCATTAACTGCAGCACGCCGCGGCCAAGTAACTAGCGGCGGATAAATGGCGGCTTTTGCTCGAAGACCACCGGACTCCTCGCGTACTCGTCGCGCCGTGCCGCTTCGCCAGCAGGGCCGGTCACTTCGCCGGTTCGGGCTCATTGCCGGGGCTGGCGCGGTCGTAATTATCTTGGTGGCGACCCTGCACGGGGTGTTCAGGAAAGCTGACTCCTTCGCGGTGCCGGGCCAGGCCACGCTGGCCGGC
>Ga0335074_10015052_pt1 | contig 10856 bp, 10 predicted proteins | sample Lox_Sample_23_FD_206715 | JGI IMG/M metagenome (GOLD analysis project Ga0335074, IMG submission 206715) | Soil microbial communities from Loxahatchee National Wildlife Refuge, Florida, United States - Lox_Sample_2.3 | ecosystem: Environmental > Terrestrial > Soil > Wetlands | place: USA... | reverse complement strand
CGCTCGGAGTCGTCCATCTTGGCCTGCGCGGCCGCCCCGAGATCGATGCCGACCACGTCGGCCAGCAGGACCAGGTACAGCAGGACGTCAGCCATCTCCTCGCCGACCCGGGTCCTGAGCGGCGGCGCGGCGGCTAGGTCCCTGGCCTCGGCGGCGGGCAGCCACTGGAACAGCTCGGCCAGCTCGCCGACCTCGCCGACCAGGGCCAGGGTCACCGACTTCGGGTCATGAAACCGTCCCCAGTCCCGGTCTTCGGCGAACTTCCTCATGCGGTCGCGGAGGATCTCAAGTTCGGACACGCATGGAGCATCCCACGTCTGGTCACGCCGGGGTCGGCCGTGATGACCTGGGTGTGCCGAACCAGGCGCGCAAGGCCTTCTGCAGCCCGTCGCCCGGGTCGGCCGCGTCTGGCTCCGGAGCGGCCGCCCAGGCGACATAGCCATCGGGGCGGATCAGCATCGCTGCGGCCGGAGCGGGCTGGGTCATGGCGCGGGCTGCGATGACGCTGACCCGGTCAGACCAGCCCGAAGCCGTGCTCGCCACCGAGTCCGCCCCGACCGCTGGGCCCACGCCGACCGCCGGGCCCGCCGCCACGTCCGCGCCGACCGCGCCCGCCGCCACGTCGGCCGACCCGGCCACCGAGGACTCGGTGAGGTCGAGCAGCACGCCGCGGGCGGTCCGGACAAGCTCGGCGACCCGCGTTGCGCCATCGCTGGTCTGCAGCCTCAGGTCCGGCGCGAGCCGTCCCAGCAGCGGGTGCGGCCGCGGCCCGCCCGCTGGCATCTCGTAGCGGATGTCGGAGCCCTCGATCATTGTGCCTACGTGACGCAGCGGCTCGGCGTACTGCACCAGCTCACCGAACAGCTCGCGCAGCGCTTCTGCGTGCTCACCGCTGCCGAACAGGGCCTTCTGCGCCCTGGTCTGCAGGATGGCCCGTCGGCCGGCCGCGTGGCGTTCGGCGTGATACGAGTCCAGCAGGCCGTCCGGCGCCCAGCCCCGGACCTGCGCGGCGAGCTTCCAGCCGAGGTTGACCGCGTCGAGCAGGCCGACGTTGAGTGACCCGCCGGCCCCGAAGATGTGGGCAGCGTCGCCGGCCAACAGCACCGGCCCGACCCGGTAGCGATCAGCCTGTCGGCTGTTACCCACCGTCCGGGTCAGCCATTGCGGATCGGTCATGGGCAGGTCGGTACCGAGCACCCGCCGGGCGCTCGCGCGCAGCTCGTCCAGGGTCATCGGTATATCCGGGTCGACCGGGGCTGAGGAGTTCTCCTCCATGGTGAAGAAGATGAACACGTCGGGCCGGGCGTTCTTGTCCAGCGAGGCGAGCGGCGCGAACGAGTACGTGCCGCGCGGTGTCTGGACCCTCTCTATCAGCCGCACGCGGCCCAAGCCCGGCACCTCGGCCTCGCCGCCGCCGGGCGGGATCACCACCGTCGGCAGGAGCACCCGCCCGATCCGCGAGACCTCCGACGAGGTGACGCCGGGGAAGCCGATGCCCGCCTGCTTGCGCACCAGGCTGCGGGCGCCGTCGCAGCCCACCAGGTAGCGCGTGCGCAGCCGGTAGTCGCCGCCCGGACCGCGCACATCCAGCGTGACGCCGAGGTCGCCCCCGGGCCCGGCCTGCGCGAGCGGCTCATCCCCAGACCGGGACGGCCCGCGCACGTCGTCCCCGCGCACGTCGTCCCCGCGCACGTCGTCCCCGCGCACGTCGTCCCCGCGCACGTCGCCCCCGCGCACGTCGCCCCCGGGCACGTCGCCCCCGGGCAAGGACAGCGCGAGCACCTCGTGCCCGCGCCGGACGCACCCGCCGAGTTCCCGCAGCCGCTCGTTCAGCAGCCACTCCAGCCGCCGTTGCGGTATCGCCATGATGTGCAGCGGGCTGGCGTCCAGCCGAGAAAAGCCCAACTGCAGCGGCCCGAACGAGAACTGCGGCACCGGCCCGGTGTACGTGGTCTCGGCCCGGAACCGGTCCAGCAGGCCGCGGTAGTCCAGCATCGGCACGATCTGGCCGACCAGGCCGTTGCCCTTGGGGATATCGCTGATCTCGGGCAGCCGCTCGAGCACCACCGCGTCGACGCCGCCCAGGCGCAGTTCGGTGGCCAGCATTAGCCCGGTAGGACCGCCGCCGACGATCACGACATCGGCGGTCGGCGCTTCGTCGGAGGCTGTCATGGCCGCGGCTGGTGATGCAGGTCGCTTAGCGCGCTCGGCAACCATGACTTGGCGGCGCTCGAGTTCCAGATCCTCATGCTCGCCACCCTGGCAGATTCCTGCCTTTAAGGCAAGTTTGCCCTTAGGGCAAGGTTTAGTTACGCTCTGGCTGTGGCCGACCTTGGTACCGCCGATCCCGCGATGCGCGCTGGCCTGCGAGAGCGCAAGAAGCTCGCCACGCGCCAGGCGCTGAGCTCGGCCGCGCTCCGGCTGGCCATGGAGCGGGGCCTGGAGAACGTCACGATCGAGGACATCACTGCCGAGGCGGACGTGGCACTGCGGACCTTCCGCAACTACTTCGCCAGCAAGTACGAGGCGATTTGCGCGATCGGGGCGGACCGGGCCCGCCGGATCGGTGCGTCGCTGCTCGAGCGCCCGGCCAGCGAGCCGCTGTGGCAGGCGCTGACCAGCGCGGTACTGCAGCACTACGAGGGCACCGATAAGGCATACGGTCAGGAAACCATGATCGCGCTCCGGCTGATCCTCAGCTCGCCCGCGATTCGCGGCGAGTACCTGAAGATCAATTTCGAGATGCAGAACGCGCTTGCAGCGGCGATTGCCGAGCGGACCGGCCTCGACGTCGAAGCCGACATGTACCCACAGATCGTGGCGGGCGCGGTCACCATGGCCTCACAGGTCGCGCTGCGGCGCTGGTACCGCGCGGATCCGTCGGTGCCGCTGCGGCCCATCCTCGAGCTGGCGCTGCACCAGCTGGCCAGCGCCTGCACCCAGCCCGCCCCGGCCGTCGAGGCGGTGACGTCAGCACCGCCGCACAGGTAGATTCCTCCCCCGTGGGCTGGATCGAGGTAGCGAGCGAAGTCTTCCAGCAGCGCTACAACCCGCTGGACGTGAGCGTCTGCGTCATCCGCGGGTCGGACGGGCTCGCGGTCGTGGACACGCGGTCATCACCGCGGCAGGCCGGCCAGATCCTGGCGGACCTGCGGGAACTCGGCAGCCAGCCGGTCCGGTGGGTGATCAACACCCACGCGCACTTCGACCACTGCTTCGGCAACCAGCGGTTCGGCGAGGGCGACGGCGAGGACCGCAGCATCCCGATCTACGGCCACGCCCGGGTCCCGGCCCATCTCGACGCCCACGAGCGGCCGATGCTCGCGGAGTGGATCGCTCGCGGGGAGGAACCGGCCGAGGAGTGGCGCGAGGTGGTCATCACCCCGCCCACCGAGCTGGTCGGCGACCGGCACACGCTCGACCTGGGGGACCGGGTCGTCGACCTGCTCCATCTGGGCCGCGGCCACACCGACAACGACCTGCTGCTGCACATCCCGGACGCGCGGCTGTGGCTGCCCGGCGACCTGATCGAAGAGTCCGGCCCGCCGTGCTACGGAACCGACAGCTTTCCGCTCGACTGGCCGGTGACCATGGCCCGCCTGCTGTCGCTGCTCGCCGACGGCGACGTCCTGGTGCCCGGGCACGGGCAACCGGTCGACCCGCCGTTCGCGCGGGCCCAGCAGGAGCAACTGGCCGGGGTGGCCGGCCTGATCAGGGAACTGCACGCCGATCGCGTTCCGGTCGGCCAGGCGCTCGAGGCGGGCGGACACCGCTGGCCGCTGCCCGCCGACGGGCTGGCCCCGGCGGTCGAGGCCGGCTACGCACAGCTCAGCCGCTAAGGAGCAGCCGCCGCGCGCATCGGGCTAGCGGAGCCGAAGGCACGCACCGCAGGGCCAGGCCAGTCCGGACCCTGCGGTGCCTGCCCGCGCGGTAATAATGGCCCGGTCAGGCGAGGCCGCAGGTCAGCTCCTGGTTGCTCCATCACCGCCAGCACCCGCCCGCCGTCCCCGTCGCCCGCGATGCCCTTGGCCCAGCCGGGAGACTCGCCGGCGGGCGCCGGGGCCATCCGCTGTTCCCTGGCCACCCGCTCGCCTTGGTGCTGGTACTCGCCGGGGTCCGCGTACGCCGCGAGCACCGGCTCCGGCGCCTCCGCGAGCCGCAGGAACAACGGCCCATGCTCCGTGACGGCGAGATGCCACGCCATCGGCGTTGCCGTGCCCCCGAAGCAGGCGGACGGCGAGAAGAGCATGCGGCCCCCGATCGTGACTGCCAACGTAGCCGACGGCACGTTCCCCGAGGTCACGGCCGTCTCAACGCCTAGATATACCCCCAATATTTTACGGCTAAGACCACTCCTGTCCCGCCAGGGTGCGCGGGGCCCGCCCACGAGACGTCAGAGCCCGCCCACAGAGCGTGACATCCGCCCCAAGCCAGGCCACTGGATCAAGCCAGCTCGCTGCGGCAGGATGCTGCCATGCCTACTCACGTCGCCCTGCTGCGCGGCATCAACCTGGGCGGCCACAACAAGGTCGCCATGGCGGACCTCCGCCAGCTCGTGACCTCCCTCGGGCACGCCGACGTGGCGACGTACATACAGAGCGGCAACGTGGTGTTCAGCACGTCGCAGACCGATACCGCGGCGCTGGCCGCCGCCCTGGAGCAGTCCATCGCCACTGAGCTGGGCGTCACGGCCCGGGTCGTGGTGCTGTCCCGCGAGGAACTGGCCCAGGTGGCGCGGGACAACCCGTACTCCGACGAGCCGAACCCCAAATCCGTGCACGCGATATTCCTGAGCGGTGTGCCAGGTGCCGAGGTGGCGGACCGGGTCGCGAAGGCCCAGCAGCAGGTCTCGCAGCAGGGCAGCCGTGACACGGCTCAGGTCATCGGCCGCGCCATCTTCCTGCACACGCCGGACGGGTACGGGCGCAGCGACCTGGCCACGGCGCTGGTCAAGCTCGGCCAGCGGAGGACGGACGACCTGGCCGGAACGGCCCGCAACTGGGCGACGGTCACCAAGCTGCTTACCCTCTGCGGCCCGTCATGACCGCGAGCCAGCCGCCTCGCGCAGCCGCCCGAACTCCTCGGCCAGCGAGTCGGCGCTCCAGTGCGCGTTGAGCCCGCTCGGGTTGGGCAGCACCCACAGGCGGGTGCCGCCCGCGGTCAGGTCCTGCGGTCCCACGGCCGCGCGAGCCTGGCCGAACGCGGTCCGGTAGGCGGTGACGCCGACCACCGCCAGCCATCGCGGGGCCAGCCGCTCCGCCTTGGCCAGCAGCGTCCGGCCGCCATCGCGCAGCTCCTGATCGGTGAGCTCGTCGGCGCGCGCGGTGGCGCGGGCGACGATGTTGGTGATGCCAAGCCCCAGGCCGAGCAGCTGCTCTTGCTCATCCGGCCGGAACTGGCGCGGGGTGAAGCCGGACCGGTACAGGGCAGGCCAGAACCGGTTCCCCGGCCGGGCGAAGTGGTGCCCGGTGGCCGCCGAGTACAGGCCGGGGTTGATCCCGGAGAACAGGACCCGCAGGCCGGGCGCGACGACGTCGGGAATAGTCAGATCCCTGGCCGCGGCCAGGTCAGCGGGCGTCGGCCGGCGCGCGCCCGTTACCGCAGAAGGCTCAGCCACGGGCCCAACCATAGAGGGCCCCGCCCAGCCCGGTAGTACGGTGCCATGAGTGACGTTCTCGCCGCCCGGTATGAACGGATATTTGATCTTGAACGTAACGCCAGCACCCAGCCCTGCGACTGGGCGGGCGGCTGGCTCCGCCCGCGGGGCGGGCGCGTGATCTCCTACGCTTCGGAGGGCGCCGTCTGATCAGGGTAGAGCCCGACCGGTTCGAGGAGATGGTCGCCGCGGCGCTTGACTCGCTGCCCGATGATCTCGGGCGTCTCATGCGCAACGTGGCGGTCACCGTCGACGACTACGGCGGTCCGCCCGGGCTGCTCGGGCTCTACCAGGGGATACCGCTCACCAGCCGGACCGCATCGAACTACGCCGGGGTGCTGCCCGACCGGATCACCATCTACCGCCAGGCGATCTGCGCGATCTGCTACACCGAGGAACAGGTCGTCGGGCAGGTGCGGCGAACCGTGATCCACGAGGTCGCGCACCACTTCGGGATAAGCGACGAGCGCCTGCACGAGCTCGGCTGGTGAGCCGCGGTGGCGGTCGGCGTCAGTGGACGGCGCCGCCCGGTGGGCGCCAGTGTCTCCAGCCGGGATGCACCGGGAAGTAGCGCGACGGCCCGGGCGGGGCCGGGGCCAGGCGCTCGCGCGGGATGAGGGTCAGCCCGGTGGGAATCGGCTCCCACCAGGGTTCGCGGGAGAACATGCGGCTGAACATCTCCCATGGGCGGCCCTGGGGGCCGAGCACCAGCTCGGCTGGTACCGGCTGGTCCGGGCACTGCCAGCGAAAGTCTCCGGACAGGCGCAGCGAGGCCTCCCGGTTGGGCAGCGCCGCGTGCGAGGTGAGGCAGTGGAACACCAGCGCGTCCCCGGCGCGGTAGTCCGTGGTGGCCCAGCCGCGCTCGTGCGGGCGGAGCACGCGCGGCCGCAGCGGCGGGCCGAGATGGCTCCCCGGCCGCACGGCCAGGCCACCCCGCTTGACCGGGATGTCGGTCAGCGGCACCCAGGTGGTCAGCATGTCCTGCACCCCGGAGACGCCGTAGTCCTGGTGCACGTACCGGCTGCGAGCCACGCCGGGCGGGTGCTCCGGGTAGATCGCCCGCAGCACCTTGGCCGGGTAGGAGAACGCCGTCGGCCCGAGCATCGTCCTGATCGTCCCCCGCAACTCGGCGAGATAGGGAATGCGGTTGAAGCCGCGGCCCGTGATCGCCGCCCGGAACGCCGGGTCGCCGAGCGCCTCCCTCGGGTCGAGCGCGCGCCGGTCGGCCGACGCGATCCCGTTTCGCTGGATCCACCCACCCTGGCGCAGCGCCGTGACCACGCCGTCGGCCGCCGCGCCTATCTCGGCGGCGGGCAGCAGGCTCCGGAAGAAGAGGTAGCCGTCCTCGGCCAGGCGCCGGCGCAGCGCGTCCGGGTGGCCCAGCAGCGCGTTGGCTGGTGACAGCTCGTCCACGGTGGCCACGATAGTTCCGCGGCGCCGATCTCTAGCTGGGAGAAAACCAGGCCGACGCCTGGAGAACGCTGGGGCCAGGCTGTGAGCCGGTCACGGCCCCTGCAGGTCGTGCTCGGGCGGCAGGTCCGGCGGGGTTGGCGTGGTGTCGGCCGCGTCCGGGCGCGGCGTCGCGGGAGTTGGGCGGGCCCGCGCGGGCCGGAAGCAGGACGGTCCCTGCGTGGCCCAGGGCGGCCTCGGCGGTGCGCTGAACCGGGCGACAAAAGCGGCCGTCGAGGCCTGCATCCCGGTGACCAGCCCGTCCCGGCGCTGGGTAAAGGCTTCGGTGTCGACCAGGCCGCGTTCGGAGCGCCGATGCAGCAGCCCGAGCTCGGTGGCGGAGAGCTGGTACTCGACCATGTCCCGCAGGGCGCCAAGGCCACCGTGCAGCCGCGCCCACTGCCGGGCCTGGCGGCGGTGCGGCATGCTGCTCAGCATGGAGATGTCGAGCGCGGTGAGGACGCCGGCCGGCTCGTACTCGGGCAGGTAGCGGCGAATGAGCGCGATCATGCGCCGCCGGTCCATGAGCATGGCGATGAGCAGCACGACGACGATGAAGGCCAGGACCGCGTAGGTGAGGGCGAGCTTGCTCCCGGCCACGGCCAGCGCGGCGTTCCACAGCGAGTGCAGCGTCACCGCGGCGACCCACCCGGCACCGACCGCCCATAGGCCGCGGCGCCCCCGGTTCATGGCCGCGTACGCCACGCCCGCGCCGATCAGCGAGGCGAACAGCGACTGGCAGACCGGGGAGACCACGCCGCGCAGCACGAACGTGGTGGCCACCCCGCTGAAGCCGTAGTGGGTGGCCTGTGTGTAGTAGAAGATGTTCTCGATCAGCGCGAAGCCGAGGCCGACCATGCTCCCGTAGACGACCCCGTCGCTGATGCCGTCGATCTCCTGCGGGCGCAGCCACAGCAACCCGACCAGGGCGGCGCCCATGAGCGTGTCCTCGAGCACGGCCACGCCGATGACCGCAGCAGCGGAGGCGGTGGCGAACCCGCCGGACCGCAGCGCCGGCGTGGTGAGCAGCTGGTTGTCGGCCAGCACGCCGATCAGCCCGATCAGCGCGGCCGAGCCCGCTCCCCACAGGAAGATGAAGACCAGGCTGCCGGGCGGCTCGGGCTCCAGCCGGTCCAGGCCGAGCACCCCGGCCAGCAGGGCCGGGATGGGCAGCAGCGCCAGGGTTAACCCGATTCCGGCCGGCAGCGCCCCGCGCGCGGCGACCACGGCGAGCGCGCCGAGCGCGATGAGGCTGCAGGCGGCGACGCCGATGATGAAACTGACCGGGGTGTGGGCGACCCGGCGGTCGCTGGAGACGGCCTGCGGATCGAACGGCGCCACACTGGCAGCATAGCCAGCCGGACGGACCATTCCCATCATTTGTGCAACCGTTCGCAAATGGCACGCGGCCGGGCCGGCGCGGACGCTGGCCCGGGGTATCCAGGCTGGCTACATTCGTGTGCATGGGTTTTCTGGCGGCAGGGCCGAAGCGGCCGGTGTGCTCGAAGAACTGAACGACGAGCAGCGCCAGGCCGCGACGCACGCCGGCGGGCCGCTGCTGGTACTCGCGGGCGCGGGAACAGGCAAGACCGGGACCCTGGTGGCGCGGGCCGCCTGGCTCCGGGCGCAGGGCATCGAGGCCAGCCGGATCCTGCTGCTCACGTTCACCCGGCGGGCCGCCGACGACATGCTGGCCCGGGTGGAATCAGTAGTGGCCCGGCGGGGCGGGAGCCCGGACGAGCGGATCTGCGGCGGCACCTTTCACGCGGTGGCGCACCGGATCATCCGGGCCTACGCGGAATCGTTCTCGCTGCCGCCCGCGTTCAGCGTGATCGACCCGGCCGACGTGGCCGACGTACTCGACTCGCTGCGCGCCGACCATGACCTGGTGGGCGCCAGACGGCGGGCACCGCGGGCCCAGGTCTGCGCCGATATCTACACCCGCTGCGTGAACACCCAGACCACGATCGCCGACGTGGTGGCGGGCAGCTACCCCTGGTGCCGCGACTTCACCGAGCAGCTGGCCGGGCTGTTCCGCGCCTACGTGGCCCATAAGCGCGGTCACGCGCTCGTCGACTTCGACGACCTGCTGCTGCTGTGGCGGGCGGCGCTGGCCGACCCGGCGGCCGGCCCGGCGCTGCGCGGCCTGTTCGACGCGGTGCTGGTCGACGAGTATCAGGACGTCAACGCGGTGCAGGCGGAGATCGTGCGGCTGCTCAGGCCGGACGGGCAGGGCCTGACCTGTGTCGGCGACGACGCCCAGGCCGTGTACGGGTTCCGCGGCGCCGACCCGGAGCACCTGCGGGCGCTGGCCGGCGCATATCCGGAGCTGACCGTGATCCGCCTGGTGCGCAACTACCGGTCCAAGGACGCCGTGCTGCGGCTGGCGAACACGGTCCGGCCCCAGTCCGACGGGCTCGAACTCGAGCTGACCGGGGTACGCGGCACCGGGCTGGCCCCGCAGCTCGTTCGGTGCTATGACGAGGCGACGCAGGCGCGCGAGATCGCCGCCCGGGTGCTCGACGCGCACGAGTGCGGCCGGCTGCTGCGGGAGCAGGCCGTGCTGGTCCGGGCCGCGCACCACAGCGACGTGGTGGAGGTCGAGCTGACCGCCCGCGGCATTCCGTTCGTCAAGTACGGCGGGCTGCGGTTCACCGAGGCCGCTCACGTCAAGGACTTCATGGCCGCCGCGCGCATCGTGGCCAACCCAGCGGACAACCTCGCGTGGTTCCGGGTGGTGCGGCTGCACGAGGGGATCGGGCCCGCGACCGCCCGGCGGATCGTCGACGGGTTGCGGCCCGCTGACCCACGTCCGTTCGAACGCTGGCCAGCCGCGGTCGATACCGTTCCGGCTCGTTATCGGAGTGCGGTGGCGGCGACGATGACCGCCCTGGCCGGTGCCGCTGATCTGGAACGAACTGCCGACCGGGCGGTGGCGATTCTGGCCGCGCTGGCAGATCCGCTGAAGGCCCGGTATCCGGACCATACGGCGCGGATCGCCGATCTGCAGCGGCTGGCCGACGCCGCTTCGAGCCGGCCGTCGCTGCACGATGCCCTGGTCGAGCTGGCGCTCGACCCGCCGGTGTCCGCGTCCGACCTCGCCGGGGCGCCACGGCTTGACGACGACTACGTGGTCATCTCCACCGTCCACTCGGCCAAGGGCCTGGAATGGCCGGTGGTGCACCTGCCGCACCTGGTGGATGGCGCGGTGCCCAGCGACATGGCGCTGGGCAGCCCGGAAGGGCTGGCTGAGGAGCGGCGGCTGTTCTACGTGGCCGTGACCAGGGCCCGCGACGAGCTGTACCTGTATGCGCCGCTGCGCCTGCACATCCATCGCGGCATCCGTGACGACCGGCACGGCTACGCGCAGATCAGCCGGTTCCTCAACGCCGGGGCGCAGGCCCAGTGCGAGATCGTGGAAGCCGCCCCGCGGGAGCCCGTCGTGCCGCGCATGGCCCGGCTGGCGACGACGGTCGACGCGGCGCTCGAGTCCCTGTGGAGCGGCGGCTGAGCGGCGCGGCCCGTTCTGGCTAGTCAGCCGCGTTCGATGATGCCGCGCCGGCTAGGGAGCCGGCCTGGGCCGGCCGTCAGCCGCGTTCGATGATGCCGCGCCGGCTAGGGAGTCGGCCTGGGCCGGCCGTCAGCCGCGTTCGATGATGCCGCGCCGGCTAGGGAGTCGGCCTGGGCCGGCCGTCAGCCGCGTTCGATGATGCCGCGCCGGCTAGGGAGTCGGCCTGGGCCGGCCGTCAGC
>Ga0335074_10015051_pt1 | contig 10857 bp, 10 predicted proteins | sample Lox_Sample_23_FD_206715 | JGI IMG/M metagenome (GOLD analysis project Ga0335074, IMG submission 206715) | Soil microbial communities from Loxahatchee National Wildlife Refuge, Florida, United States - Lox_Sample_2.3 | ecosystem: Environmental > Terrestrial > Soil > Wetlands | place: USA... | reverse complement strand
ATTTGACATTTTCTCCACACTAACTTTGCGGGAATAGGGCGGGTCGGAACGCTGATGTCATAAACGGCTGAACGTCTAAACTTGAATAAACGCTTAGGCGTTTAACCGTTTAACCGTTTAACCGTTTAACCGTTTCAGCGCGGAAACTATTATCACTGGTCAACTTCCCCTGAAAAGAGCTCTCCCCACAGCTTAAACGGCATTATAAGCTCGATGCCGTTTTGCACGTGGCTTCTTATTTCACTTTAGCTGTTATTCCCAGTGTTCAAATCCCGATGTCTCTTTTTTCTCCTCGGAAAGCCTCCTGACAGGCGAACGGCTCAGGCCTTTGCCCTTTGGCGACAGACTGAACTCATTCGCGCCGCGAGGTATATTTCAACTACCATCTCTTTCGCATTTTCTCGTCGTGCATGTCTAACAGTTCTCCCCCGACAACTTGTCACTTTTCAGATCAATCATGCCTTCAGCTACAACATACGGCGACAGCAATGGTCATGCCAATGGCCATACGAATGGCAGCAGTGGATCATCATCGCAGGGACTTGACTTGACGGTGCTTGGATTGAACAGTGGTACCTCCATGGTAATTATGCTCTATATCCACAAAGCAAGCGAAATTTGACATTATCAGGATGGTATCGACTGCGCTCTTTGCAGATTTCGACAGGAAACACCAACCTCGCCAATGCATTTCGAGCTTCTCAAGTACTGCGAAATTCCTCTGGAACAAACGATCAAAAGGCGAGTCATGAAAATGATTCTGCACAATACCACTACGCCTGAAGAGCTCAGCGAAGTCAACGTTTTGCTTGGAGAGACTTTTGCATCTGCTGTCAAGCAGTTCGCGAAAGAGAATGGTCTTCAGCTAACCGACATCGACGCATTGGGATCTCACGGGCAAACAATTTGGCTCCTTTCCATGCCCGAAGAAGGTCAGGTGAAGTCTGCTCTGACCATGGCAGAGGGCTCCATACTCGCTGCACGAACTGGCATCACCTCTGTTACGGATTTCCGGATATCAGATCAAGCAGCTGGTCGTCAAGGTGCTCCTCTCATAGCCTTCTTCGATGCTCTCGTTCTCCACCATCCCACAAAACTGCGTGCTTGCCAAAACATTGGCGGTATTGCAAACGTCTGCTTCATTCCGCCGGATAGCGAGGGTGGTGTTGACGAATGCTTCGATTTCGATACTGGGCCCGGTAATGTCTTCATCGACGCTGTTGTTCGTCACTACACAAATGGGGAGCAAGAGTATGACAAGGACGGCGCTATGGGCAAGAGAGGTCGTGTTGATCAGGAACTCGTCGATGACTTCTTGACGCACAAATACTTCAAATTGGAACCCCCAAAAACTACAGGCCGTGAAGTCTTCCGAGACACTCTTGCATTCAACTTCATCGAGACTGCAGAAAAGAAAGGATTGAGCCCCGACGACGTTGTGGCAAGCATCACCAGAGTTACTGCACAAGCAATTGTCGAACACTACAAGAAGTACGCACCTTCTCAGGACATCGACGAGATCTTCATGTGTGGTGGAGGAGCCTTCAACCCAAACATCTCAGCCTTCATTCAAAAGAGCTACCCCAACACGAAGATCATGATGCTTGATGGGGCTGGAATTCCTGGGCCAGCAAAGGAGGCCATCACTTTCGCATGGCAGGGTATGGAGGCTATTATTGGCCGATCAATTCCTGTCCCTACGAGAGTTGAGACGAGAGCTGAATTTGTACTGGGCAAAGTCTCTCCTGGGAAGAACTATAGGGAGGTTATGAGAAAGGGGATGATGTTTGGAGGTAGTGCGAATCATCTTGCTCCCGTGAAGGAGCTTGTGAACTATGTTGATGGAAAGGTTTTTAGTAACAAATGGTAGTCGCAGTAAAATACGTTGAAGGAAATTGAAGGCATAGCGGAACTTAGGAGCATTTTTTTTGTATCATGAATCAATTTCATTCAGTAGAAGTGAACTAAATGCACTTTTAACTGCTTTTCTAAGATAAAAGCATCACTGCAGAGCGTAGGCCACTGTTATCCCAGGACCGAGAGTGAGGAGTGCATGAGGAAGCAAATCCTATACTATAGTCGAGTCAGATAAATAACTACTGGAATAGCGGTCTGGGTCGCCGGCGGACGGGCATGATGGGCTCTGCCGACGACCCTGACGTACGGCAGGTTTTAAGCGCTTTTCGTGCCAGGCTGTAGCTTGTCCAGTCGATCGATTTCCAGAAATCTTTATAACACTTAAATCTATAATAAAAGTTCTTATAAAATAAAGCATATTAATGATTTTTATTATATAATCTATTTTAGATAAGTTATAAAGGTATTTTGTTTAGAAATAAATAAAAACTTTAGAAATACTTTGTTATATGCACACATGTGATTTGTAATGTCCCTGAGTACGATATTACATTACAACTCCGAGTACGTTACGTAATTTACGATGACGTTACAATCCCGCATCCCTAGTTGCAAGGCCCGTTATCAAAGCCAGTTACATCCCTGACACGTGACCGAGCTGTCACTCCAGCGCTGTCACATGCAAGAGCATAAGAGAAGTCATAATAGCATATAGGAAATATATGCTGCATTAACACTATAAATCATATATTCAACTTTTTAAAACAATCTTAAAAATGCATATATGTGACAAATAAAAGATCGTGAAGGTATATAAATTAATAGAGGATCCCCACGCAAATAGAGGTATTGTGGCGTTGCGATTATCGATCGACTCGAGACATGGGGACAAGCGACAGCTTGGCGCGTTTCGGGCTCAAAACCTGCCGTACTGACGCCCCTCCCCGCATTCTGCCCTCCGAGATGCAACAAACACAAATTGGCCCCCAATGAAGCCATCGTATCTCATATCTTCTTATATGCAGCAACACTAGGGTTTATCGACTTGGGATCGCAGTTGGTTAGCATGTAGATGAAGTCTCATGGCGGACGCGTTTGATGCCACGACACGGCGGACTCTGCTGCGATGGAGCTCAACGACTATCGACGAGACGTCAATTCCATGTCTGACGGGGCCTCCAGACCGAAAAAACAAAGACGTATCTCAAGAGCCTGCGACTTCTGCCACAGACGCAGTATACGGTGCAGGCCAACTCAAGGCGATGGCAATCGATGCCAGAACTGCTCGGACTTTGGCGTCAACTGCACTTTCATTCGGCCCTTGAAGAGAAGAGGAACCAAACTTAGCCCAAGGCCTCATTCTCAGTATTATGACTCCCCCTCAGGCGAGCATGCAAACCTCTTATTACATCCAACGAATCCGCAAATCAACCAACGAGAGCCATCCTACGGCACGTCCCACGAGAGCGCAGAATCTAGGCTGAAGGTTAAGTTCTCAATCGACTTGAGTGAAGATCATCAGGCGTTGGTTCTTAACAATCTCGCAAAGATTCAAGACCTTGTCACGGTCTACTTTGAAGTTGTATATCCAATGTGAGTGGTGTTGAGCACTTTACATGCGATGTCCACGCCTCTCGAGTTGGCAGTGCAGACATATTTTCTAAATGGATCTTCCTTATAGGTCTCCTTCGTATCTGAGGGGACGGATCTTGTGATGAAAGATGTCTAATTGAATCAGATTCCCATTATTTCACAGACCAACCCTCCTCCGCAAAATCAGCACCCGCGAATACCTATCAGACAAAGCACATTTTGCCATGACAATGGCAATATGTGCTTTGGCATCTGCTCGAGCACGAGATGGAGCGCTGTATCCTGCCAAATGGAATCCAGATTACCTCCGAGAGCCTGCAGCGGAGGTTTTCTCTGCTGCTGCGATAGCTGTGCTCCCTTCAGACTGGAGCAAAATGAAAAGTCTCGATTGGATGCGCACATGTGCGGTGTTGGCCCTTATTGGAATACAAGTTGGCAATATTCAAATGATGCATCAATACCTAGGTATATACAATACCCTGGTTGCAATGGATGGGCTTCATGATGAGAAGAATTGGCCTAGGGATATCGACATGGTCCAAGTTGAGGAGCGGAGAAGGCTGGTCAGTCCCTCGTATTCATGCAAGGTCAACTACTCACCCTGTTTAGTTTTGGTCCATCTACACTTTGGAGGTCTATTCATCAATTGTCTGGGGCGGCATGATTCGCTATCGAGAATCACAATCTCGAGTCCTCTATCCCAGCGAGCTCGACGACGAGATGTTCTCTCCGACAGGCATCGAGAACCTTCCCAGCTCTCCGATGACCCGACGAGTCAGTCATTTCTCCAAACCAGCCATCACCGACACGAGCTCTTGGCTTCACGGATGGAACTTTACCACAGAACTTTACCGAATCTTGGAGCATGCCATGGATGAATTCCATCGTCGTCGGCCACAGAATATTGGACCGTTTCCGCCATCCGATCTGTTCCATCAGAGTGCTCCTCCTCAGTCTGTGGTTCTTGACAAAATTATTCTCATGCATGAGAACTTGCCGGCTAGATTCAAGGAGACAAGGGGTGTCGTGGGTGAACTGACGGCCGATAGATACAGCTTTCAAGCGGCGAACATTACAGCCACCCTCCAGGTGAGTTCCCTTTCCTCCCACCATGCGTATTTCCTGACAGAACCAGCTGGCACGCATGGTCCTGTTCACAGCAGAAGATGCCACAGTTGAACAGAAATGTGCCATCGCACAAGAACTCCTTGATGACTTCGCCAATGTCCCCATCTTCTTCCTAAAGGCAATCTCCTCGCCTCTTCTGCATCATCTTGCTGGAATTGGTGCAATTCTGGGATCCGTCATCGAGGGGCAATTGTCGTTGTCAGAGTACTCTCGAGTTCGGACAGTTTTGTGAGTAGTAGTTGTATTATTTCTGCACCTCGAATGACCATACTGATAGAATGCTAGGTTGTCAATGGCAGATCTTCTAGCAAGCCTCGAAGCTTCATTGACTCAAAAAGCGGGCGCCAGCGAGCGTTTGCGTGCCTTGCTCTCTCGGATTGATGAGTACATGAGTAGTCAACGCCTACAAGAAATTCCCTTTCCGGTGGCAGACATTCGCCAACAGCAACAAATCGAATGGTCTGCTGGCACGCAAATGGATTTCGCCCATGGCGACGTGCCAGAAATGGACACACAATTCTCCTTTCAGCTGCCACAGGAACTGCTGATTGATTGGCCTTGGCCTCTTGATCTGACCCAAGGTTTTGGAAACTTCTAAGGCACCTGATTGAGAGTGTCAGAAACTTAGACTCACATTAACTTATGTTTCGTCAGTTATTCACGAGACGGTTAAAAAGAGTCATGAGGCCCCAGATCTGACCAAAATGCCCAGAGCTAGTGCTTTGATGATGTCTACACCTGTGCGGATTCCGGCGTCGAAAAGAACATACATCTTGTCGCCTAAGGTTTCAACTATCTCGGGTATGATTCCTTCATGCGTACAGAAAGTGAGGTGAAAAGTGGTGTATTTGGTGGGGACAGGCCTAATAATCTGGCCAATCAGGAAGCTACTAGTAGCTTGTAAAACCTTACTAGAGCCCTGTCAGTTAGTGACGAGCACAACCCGCATCGTCAGTTACTGAGAATTGGCCAGATTTTCAACCTGTACGAGCTCAGTGAGGACTGAAAGGCCTCGACTCTATATGACTAAACTAGCTAGAGAATGTGATAGATATTGGAGAACTGGCAAACAAATTGGAGAGTCGCATCGAGGTGGTGCAGAAACTCCATTAAAATCAAAACGACACAGGCTACTTAAAAGGCTTGGCGTAAGGTAGATTCAAGGACTGGTAACGCAAAGAATCCATTCCAAACATCTACTTCCGTTGATCGCCTGAAAAGTCACTCCTGCGAAATCTTGTCTAACCCAGCGTAGCCGCGGCCTTCAACTCACCTAAACCTCCGGCGTTTCTTTGTACTTTTGGACGTCTCTGAACGAGGCTTCAACTTGGTGCTGAAATGTACCCGCAATGTCCCCTTGCTCCTCTCCGGGAAGTGGTCCGAAATTTTATCCCACGATAAACCTTCTTTCAATTATAGTAGAAGCTCGTCCTCTTCGGGTGAAAATCGCGAATTCCTGACGGGTCTGCTTATAGCCCGTTCTTCCATTGGCAACCGTTCCAAGTCTCTCCTGTTACTGCTGCTAGAGGCGTTCCTAGCAGTACCTTGTCTCTGCGATGTTCCACTAGGCACCGGTAATAATTTTTAAGAAAAGGTGAGACAGTACACGACTTTTGATTCGATAATCTTTAGTGTTAAGTATCCATGGATGGGAATCTCTTCGCTCTCCTGCATACTGCCAGACGAGGTGGCTGCAATCGCTTGGTATGACCCGTTCAGGGAATGAGTGGAAGGGATTTCCGTGCGGGAGGACAGGTAGCATTGACGCTACCCTCCTCTCTCTTTTAACGTTACCTATTCTTCTAATTCGTTATATTAAACACCTGTTACATAGTATTATATTCTCTATTTAAACGAATACAACCAAAGTTTAAAAGCTCTAATATAGTCTACAATAAGCAGATCCTTCTAACGCTTGCTTTTATTACTTATTCTTAGAAGCTGCGCTTATAATTTATATCCTATGTTTTACAATCCTATACCGTGGTGATAAGGAGGACCTTGATGATAAGAATCTGTGTGGTAATAAGAAACACAATATACTTTAAACAATATAAGCCTTTGAACTTCCGGAAGGATGACTAGTAATATACCTAATACAGACAATTTTTATTAAGGTTATAGCTATTGACTCTAAGTGTTCTTTTCGAGGTTTTGCTAACCTTTTATAAGGGGTCAAAGTAGAGACGTACAAGGATTTGTAAAGTACTTCATTGAAGTTCACAAATAAGCAGAGTCTACTTTGCGTTTTGTTAGCAGTCGACAAAACGTACAGCCAGCTACCTTATACTAACTTGGATGTTTTAAGAGGAGTAAAAATAAGTAACACAACCATTCTCGCCAATCCTTAACATCCCTCACTTCCTCACTCATCACTCTTCCCCTCCTCCACCGTACCCGCAACCCTCGTCCGTGCCTCCCCCATCGCCTCAATAGCCCTCTCGATTTTTTGGTACGCCTACTGGAAGGAGGGATACTAGCATGTATTAGCTCTAAAATTACCACGAATATCCAACAAGGTATCTTACCAAGAAAGGTCTCATATCAAATCGATTATCATCCACACTTCACTCGAAATCAGCATTTCAATTTCGGGCAAATGAAGGGAGCAGAACAGAGCAGAATTAAGTAGTACTAAATTGTGAGATACTTCTAAGGAGTAGCTTGTAAAAAGAAGCTTCTACAACACTACGCCTGAGATAACTCCCAATACTCGAAAACGTTTCTAAAAGGGCAACTCTAAGTCAGAAAACTTGGGGAACTCACCCATAAGCCTCCATGTGATACGCCGGCGTAATCGTGGTCTGTTTGTGCCGATTGATCGCATAATTCCAGTGGAAGAACTTGACTTTCTCATAGATCTGCTGAGGAGAGAGCGAATCGCCCCAGAGGTGGAGGAGCTTTTCCCACATCCCCCACGGCCCGAGCTTGTTGATTTTGCGGAGGCGGCCGTAGACGGAGAGCTCGTCGTAGGTCATACCCATGTCGACCTCATCGGCTTGGACGTAGTTGTCTGTAATGGGCTCGAGCTCTAGATAATTGCAGAGTCAGCATATGATTCTAGAAGAGGCAGAAGTTGCAATTGAGCAGAAGGATCACCGAGAGTTGGAATTTACGTTTCGTCAACCGCTGACAAAACGTACTTAACTCAGTTTCACTTCCGAGACAGGGAAAAATGTCTCTGCAAACACTTACCAGCTGTGGGTGGAGCATCAAGGAACTCCTGAAGAAGCGCGAGTCCGAAGGTCTCTGGCTGCGAGGCCCAGCGAATAAAGAGCTTCAGATCTGTCTTTGAGATGCCACCGATCGGATTTATATCGGCAGAACTGCAGTCTACAGATGATTGCAGAGTCAGCGTATCTGTTTTGGGTGAAAGAATGGAGTGGAGGTGAGTGAAAATGGGTAATTTCTCTCAATTTCACTCCAAGATAGGGCAAAATGACTTGGTAATACCTACCGTATTTGGTCAAATAACCACGTAGAGATCTTGAAAATCTCGAAGTCAGCAAATATTCTTTCATGAATCCGGTTCGGGAGTACGTTTTATAAGAAAGTGAGAGAACAAGAGGTTGCATACTCATCCACGTTAGCGCTACCAAGAACGAGCAAGGACCCCGGAGCCCCTTCACGCCGGCCACGAATCTGAGGGAGGAGCTGAGCGAGGGTGCATGCGTTGACCATTCGAAGACGAGCCTGGATGTTCTGAGAATTGATGTTCAGTCTCGTTACATATACAAAGTAGAAGATTAATTTTGGCCAACCTGTAAAGCAAGATTTGAGGCTTTTGTGCCACCATACATCTTGAATTTCGCTTCGTAACCAGTTGTCGATTCTGCCCATTATTGGAGTTAGTTTTGCCATGTCAATAAAGAGATGGGAGTAGGAGTGAATGATTAGACGTTTCGAAGTAAGATAGAAGATTATAGGTGTACTCTTGTGGTACCGAGACTAGAAATCTTTACTCTTACTCCGTTACTCAAATAATAGGGGGACTTACGCAGTAGCTCCACCTGCGCGTCGTACACGGAATCGATTGCGAAGTCCAGGTGGTTGGCACCAATGGCTTCAGCCAAGTCTGCAGCTCGTTGCCTTCAATATTTCGGAGTCAGCATAATCTTTCAGGAGTGTTCTCGGAAGTATGTCTTGTCTGAAAACTGAAAGAAGCAGAAGTTACATACCGAGTGAGGGAGGAAGAATGCTTTTCCATAGCCATGTAGGCCGTACAAAAGATCCTATTGCAGAATAGAAGCTTGCTTTAGCTAAGTATACAGCTTAGTAGATTAATAGATTAGGTTAGATTAGGCCAGCCCCTAAGCCCCTAGGTTCGCTGCGCTCTATGAAAGTTTAGCTAGTATGTTCTGTCACTACCTACTATAATACTTATACATTGGGGGCCAGCCCCCAAGCCCCCGGGTCTGCGACGCTCTATATAAGTAACAAACTTAATCTACTTTTTATCATGGGGGCCAGCCCCCATACCCCCAGGCCTGCGGCGCTCTATCAGTTAGTATTTGTATAAAATAAAGGAAAATAGGTTAGAACGACGGCTTAGGAAAGAAATTACGGGCGGCTTTTCCCGGGTTACAGGTGGCTTAGTCAGGGTCCTAGTCACGTTACAGTAAAATTGAAAGTCATATGACTCCCAGCGAGCCACTATAGAAAACCGTTACGTGACCTGAAGAAGCGAGAAAGTTCAAGTAGTAAGGAGCAAGCTCCTAACTAGGGGCCGTGCAAGTAAACTTTACGGTAGGCAAGCGAAGCTTTTAATAGTAATTTGTAAATTTAATTGGCTTGTAAATTTAATTGGTTTATGAATTTAATTTAATTTATTTGGGGGCCAGCCCCCAAAAACCCCCGTTGTAATTGGTTGATTTGGTAAACTGTAACCAAGTGATTATACGCTTTTTACGGACCTGGAAATCAGACTGGAACTGGCGTTGGAACCGTAGATCACCTTCTACTTGATTCGACGGCCGTAAAACTACAACATCCAACTCGGAAGGCAAATTAGGCAGCATGTCAACTGTCTTGACATTGTTCTGCATGAAACTTACACAATGTCCTAAATAATGATACTGGTAGCCCTAGTAGCGATACACCATTATTTGCACATGCAACCAGGCAATAATCATTTCTTCAATCTGGGTAAGTTCTAGCAGATAGGCCGGAATATCCCCTAGGTCCATTTCGTTGTCCGCAGACATTAAAAAGGGAGTTTTATTACCCTTATCTCAATTGAAACAGCAATAACAAACGTTATCCTTTAAATCCATCGAAAACCACCGTTCTTTACACTGAATACAGGTCTCCATCTCCACTGCCGCTATTACTTTATTGAAGTTTTATATGGACTGCCATTAATCGGCAGGGAGAAAGCCTAGGGCTTAAGGTTGTACAGGTGGCGTGGGTGCCCGGATGGAGGTAGGTTGTGGTAAAGGTAGGTTTGGTTCTAAGCGTGGATTAGGGGGTATAATAGGTTTAGGTCGTAGTAAGGGTATATTAGGAGGCAGTATTAAAGGTTCCAGACGCAATTCAAGTGGATTAGGAGGAGGGATAGTAGGTTCCAAACGTGATATTAAAGGTTTTAAGCGTGTACTAACTGTAGCACGTTTCTTATAAGGGACATTAGGATCTAATAGCCGTAAAGCCTTTCTTTTCGACTTTGATTTGTCCCAGCAAGTAATACAAGTCTTAAAGACTTTACTACCTAGTTCGGCGGATGCATTAGCAAGAAAGGATGAGAGTGGGAGCTTAAAGATACAAGCAGAGCAATATTTAGAATCCATTTTGAAGGTAAATAAAAAGAATTGTAAATACAAATGCGTTTGAAAGTTGAAATTGAAAAAATCATGGATGTGGAGATTGCGATTAGGTGATCGAGTTTTTTTTCGTCACATGATGAAAATCGAGCCCCAAGAGAAATTTATATATAGAATTGGGTCACGTGGGCGGGCAGGGGGTCTGAGTGTAAAAAGCTACGCTTAATCAATGTAATCCCATCGCTGATCGATTCCATCGATCGACAGTTCTCTTACTCTACATTTCACGTGCAACGCCTTGGAGCAGGGGAGGTAAGCGAGTGCAGGGTTTAAATACCACTAGCCATAATAGTATTAGTCTAACAGGTATTAAAAAAACATTTGAGTGTTCGGAGTGAAGCTGATTTCGCATGTTACTGTATGCATAGATGTTACGAGTATCGTTGTGTCGTCTAGAGATTCGTCTTTGACGTCATGCTAAGTTAGCCTAACGGTGCCGTATGATCTCGGGCATTTGAGC
>Ga0335074_10015048_pt1 | contig 10858 bp, 5 predicted proteins | sample Lox_Sample_23_FD_206715 | JGI IMG/M metagenome (GOLD analysis project Ga0335074, IMG submission 206715) | Soil microbial communities from Loxahatchee National Wildlife Refuge, Florida, United States - Lox_Sample_2.3 | ecosystem: Environmental > Terrestrial > Soil > Wetlands | place: USA: Florida... | reverse complement strand
GCAATACGCCAGGTTCCGCCCGCCGCATCCCTCTTTGTCCCCCAGGCCAGGTTCACCCCACAGCAAGAAGCTGACTCCTCCGGCTGCCGGAACTCAATGCAAAATCAGGCATCCATCAACCCCAAAGGACTGTCGTTTTCCAAAATGGCATCAGCGGGTTGTCTCGGGACAGGACTGCGCTTGTCCCAGGACCTCCACGGCGACCGACGGCGCCCAGACCCGATACAAATCACGAAGGCCGGGTCTGTCGCGCATCGCGCTCCCGTCCAGCACACTCACCCCAGCCGCTCCACCACTCCTGCCGCTCCCATTCCGCCGCCCACGCACATCGTAACCAGTCCGTACCGTGCACCTCGCCGTTCCAGCTCCCGCAGCAGCGTCGCCGTCAGCTTCGCCCCCGTGCACCCCAGCGGATGTCCCAGTGCAATCGCGCCCCCGTTCACATTTACCCGCGACTCATCGAGCTCCAGTTCCCGCATCACCGCCAGGGCCTGCGCCGCAAACGCCTCGTTCAGCTCCACCACCTCGATCTGGTTCAGCGTTAGCCCCGCCAGTCGCAGCGCCTTCGGCACCGCGTGCACCGGCCCCATCCCCATCTCCTCCGGATCGCAACCCGCCGTGGCGAACGCCGCCAGCCGCGCCAGGGGCCGGATCCCCAGTGCCTGCGCTCGCTCCGCCGACATCACCACCGCCGCTGCCGCCCCGTCCGATGTCTGCGATGAATTGCCCGCCGTCACCACACCCTTCGCGTGGAATACCGCCGGCAGCTTCGCCAGCGCCTCCGCCGTCGTATCCGCTCGCGGTCCCTCGTCCACGGCGAAGTCGGCCGTCGTCGTGTTCGTCCTCGTCCCGCCGTTCCCCGGAACCACATTCGTCACCGTCACGGGCACGATTTCATCGGAGAACTTTCCCGATGCAATGGCCGCCAGGGCCTTCCGGTGACTTTCCAGCGCGAATTTGTCACTGTCTTCGCGCAAAATTCCGTACTTCTTCGCCACCCGCTCTGCGGTCAGCCCCATCGTCATGTACGATCCGGGCCGCTTGTTCACCAGCCACGGATTCACCGCAATCTTGTTGCCCCCCATCGGCACCATCGACATCGACTCCGCGCCCCCGGCCACCACCACCTCGGCTCCGCCCCCGCGGATTCGCTCCGAGGCCAGCGCAATCGCCTGCAGCCCCGAGGCGCAGTACCGGTTCACCGTCATCGCCGCCGACTCCACCGGCAACCCGGCCCGCAGCGCGATCGTCCGCGCCACATTCATTCCCTGTTCGGCCTCCGGCATCGCGCAGCCGATGATCACGTCCTCGATCTCCGCTGCATCCAGCTGGGGCACCCGGTCCAGCGCGCCACGCACCGCGGCCGCGCCCAGATCGTCCGGTCGCGTTGCCCGCAGCGCCCCTCGCGGAGCCTTCCCCACTGCCGTCCTTACCGCACTCACAATCACCGCATCGCGCATCGGAACTCCCGCCTCTCCGCTCTCAAATCCGTGCTCACAGCGTCTGGCCGACAACCGTCTCTTACCGCTTCCAGCTCCTCCCCCGGCTAGTTCCGCAGCGGCTTGCCTGTCTTCAGGGTGTGCGCAATCCGCTCCTGCGTCTTCCTTTCTCCGCACAGCGACAAAAAGTGCTCCCGCTCCAGATCCAGCAGATACTGTTCGCTTACTGCTGTCCCCGGGGTCACTGCGCCGCCGCACAAGACTTCCGCCAGATGGGTCGCCACCGTCACGTCGTGGTCGCTCGCGTACTCGCCCTCGCGCAACAAATAAATGCCCAGCTTCAGCGCCGCCAGCACGCTCTCCCCCGGCGCCGCCAGATCCGTCACCGGCAGCGGTGGCCGGTATCCCGACTCCGCCAGCGCCAGCACCCGCTCTTTGGCATCGTGCAGTACCCGATCGCGGTTCATCGTGATCCCATCCGAGGAACGCAGCAGCCGCAGATCCCGCGCTTCATAGGCCGACGTGGACACCCTGGCCAGGGCGATGTTCTCAAACACCGTCCGCATCGCGTGATGCAGCTCCACGGAATCCCGCGCGCCCGGCGGCGCCGCCCCGGCGGCAAATTCCAGCGCCCGCAGCGTCATCTCCTTGCATCCCCCGCCGGCGGGAATCAGCCCCACGCCGGTCTCCACCAGCCCCATGTACAGCTCCAGATGCGGCTGCCGGGCCGCAGCATGCAGCGTTACCTCCGCGCCTCCGCCCAGCGTCAGTCCGAACGGCGCCACCACAACGGGGCTCGGACAGAACTTGATCGCCTGCGTCATCTGCTGGAACGCAGCAATATACCCGTCGATTTCGTCCCACTCCTCATCCTGCGCCGACAGCAGCAGCTGCACGAGGTTCGCACCGGCGGAAAAATTCGCCGCACCGTTGGTGATGACGAAAGCACAGAAGTTGCGAACGGCGTCACTCCCGGGCCGCAGGGTTTCACGGACAAAACTCACAATATCGGCGCCCAGCGCGTTCATCTTGGTGTGGAATTCGATGCAGGCGATCCCATCCCCCACATCAACCAGCGACGCGCCGGGATTGCTCCGCACGACGCCCGCCCCGATTTTCGACTCCGCCCGCTTCGCCCGTGCCAGTGAAACCACCGCGCCCGGCGGCTCCGCCGCAACATAGGTAACTGTGCGAGGATCGAAAACCTCCGCCCCACTCTTCCGATACCACCCCTCGCCTCCCGCCGCCAGCAGCTTTTCGAGCGCCGCAGGCAGGGCAACCCCGCGGGCCTTTATCCTCTCCGCAGTGTCGCGAACCCCGGCCGCGTCCCACATCTCGAATGGCCCCAGTTTCCAGTTGAATCCCGTCCGCATCGCGCGATCGATGTCCGCGACGCTGTCGCTGATCTCCCCGATGCGATTGGCCGCATAGAGCCACAATTCAGGCAGAATGGCCCAGTAGAACGCGGCGGCCTTGTCCTTCTCCGGACTTCCCGACAGCAACGCGCGCATGCGCTCCCCCGGCGCCTCGATCGCTTTCGTCGCATCCAGCGCCGGCAGCTTTGCCTTCTGCGCCGGCCGATACTCCATCGTCGCCACATCCAGAACCAGCCGCTCCTCTTCTCCGCCCGCGCCGCCCTTTTGCTTCCTGTAAAACCCCTGCCCCGTCTTGTCGCCGAACCACTTCCGTTCCAGCATCTGCTCGAGAAACCCGGGCATACCCACGTCGCTGCGCTCGTCCTTCGCGTTCGCCGCAAAGTTCCGCACCACGCTCCCCAGCACGTCCAGCCCCACCATATCCGCCAGCCGGAACGTTCCCGTCTTCGGCCATCCCAGCGGTTTGCCGGTCAGCAGGTCGACTTCCTCCACGGTGAGCCCCTGCTGCTCCATCACGCGCAGCGTGTTCAGCATCGCGAAGGCGCCGATCCGGTTCGCGATGAAGTTCGGACGATCCTTCGCCGCCACCACGCTCTTGCCGAGCTGCACCTCCGCGAAGCGCGCCACCGAGGCGACTGCCGCCGGATCGCTCTCCGCCGCCGGCACCATCTCCATCAGCTGCATGTAGCGCGGCGGATTGAAGAAATGCGTTCCGAAAAATCGTCCCTGCACCCCCTCGGGCAGCGTCTTCGCGATCTCCGCCACCGGCAGTCCGCTCGTGTTCGTCGTCAGAATCGCGTCGGCGCGCAAATGCGGCGCCACTCGCGCCAGCAACGCTCGCTTGATCTCCAGGTTCTCGGCGACCGCTTCGATCACCCAGTCGCAGTCCCCGAGTCTGCCGAGATCGTCATCGAAATTGCCTGTTGCTATGCGTGCCGCAAACTCCGGGCTGGCCAGCGCCGCCGGCTTTGCCTTCTTCAGCCCCTCTATCGCCCGCGCCGTCAGGCCGTTCCGTTCGCCCTCCTGCGCCATATCGAGAAGCAAAACGGGAAACCCCGCGTTCGCGATGTGGGCCGCGATCCGCGAGCCCATCGTGCCCGCTCCCAGCACCGCCACCCGCCGGATCGGATACGTCACGCCCCGCGCAGACTTCGCGATGGCCGCCTCGGCAACCGAAGAAGCACCCATACAGACTCTCTCCGCTCAAGAAAATGCAACCCACCACCCTACCCGATCCGGCCCATGCCTCGCATCCTGCAGGCCATAAAATCGTCCCCGAACCGCCAAAGCGCTGCGACGCAGGGACCGCTTCCGCCAGTCGCCGTCACTCGTCTCTCGCTCGCTATCGGTTCGCCCTGCCCCGCACTCCTGCCACTCGTCACACTCGCCTTGACATGTCGATAGTCGAATGTCTACCATCGCTTCTCATCGAGGGTCGAATGTCTGCCATGAAGCAAGCCCGTCAGCGCGCCACCCTCCTCCAGGGCACGCTCGACATGCTCATCCTGCGCACCCTGCTCTACGGCCCCGCCCACGGCCACCAGATCGGCAAACACATCCAGCGCACCACCCACGACTTTCTCCAGATGCAGCACGGCTCCCTCTATCCTGCGCTGCATCGCCTCGAGCGCCGCGGCTGGGTGACCTCGAAATGGGAGACCGCGCCCGATCGCAACCGCGAGTTCAAGTACTACCGCCTCACCGGGAAAGGCAAAAGGCAGCTCACCGTCGAGGAGTCCCAGTGGAAGCAGATGGCCGAAGCCGTTGCTCGCGTCCTCTGGCCCGTCGCCCCTGAAGAAAGCTGATCGACGTCCGGCAGGAATTGGACCCGGAAACGAAGTGAGGCGAAAACCAGATCAGAAAAGAAGCGGACTCAACGAAGCCCGCTCCAGCTCAGGCCAGCATAAGGCCGGAACAAGAAGGACCGCCCCATGCGCTTCTTCCCAACCCGCAAACGCAGCGCCGACCTCGATCGCGAGCTCCAGTCCGATCTCGACCTCGAAGAGGAAGAACAGCGCGACCGCGGCCTCTCTGCCGACGATGCTCGCTTCGCCGCCCGCCGCGCCTTTGGCAATCCCACCCTCATCCGCGAACACACCCGCGAAGCCTGGGGATGGGCTCCCTGCGAGCGTTTCGTCCAGGACATCCGCTACGCCTGGCGCGGACTGCTCCGGACTCCGGGGTTTACCATCGCGGCCTGCCTCACCCTCGCGCTCGGCATCGGCGCCAACGCCGCCATCTTCAGCTTGGTCAGCGCCATCGTGCTGCGCCCGTTGCCCTATCCAATGCCCAGCCAGCTTGTCGGTCTCGGCCAGTGGCGCAATCAGACGGGCGAGGGCTACGTGCAGACCGGCGTCTCCGCGCCCAACCTCGCCGACATCGCAGCGCAGAAGAACGTCTTTCAGCAGGTCGGCTGCTATCGCTGGTCCCGATTCAATATCACCGAGGGCACCCATCCGGAAAGTGTCGACGGCATCCAGGCTTCTCTTGAAATGTTGCCGCTCTTCGGCATCCAGCCGCTCCTCGGCCGCTTCTTCACCGCGAACGAGATGGAACCGGGCCACGACCGGGTCGCCATCATCGGCCACAGCCTCTGGCAAACACGCTACGGCGCCGATCCCGCGATCCCTGGCAAAACCATCGACCTCGACCAGAAGGCCTACACCATCGTCGGCGTCATGCCGGCCCGCTTCCGCTTCACGTGGGACGAGGAGATGCCGGTCTTTGTGCCTCTTGCGCTCACCCCTGAGGAACGCAGCGAACAAGGCCGCGCCACCACCCGCGACCTCCAGGCGCAGGCGCGCCTCCAGTCCGGAGTCAGCGTCTCCCGCGCCCAGGCGGCCATGGACAGTCTCGCCGCCAGTCTCGCCGTGGAACATCCCGATGCCGACAAAGGCTGGGGGTTCAAAGTCGAGCCCCTCCATGCTGCCTACTACCGGCAAATGGGGGAGCCGCTCCTCATCATGTCCGGAGCCGTCCTCTTCGTGCTGCTCATCGCCTGCGCCAATGTCGCGAACCTGCTCCTTGCCCGTGCCACTGTTCGGCGGCGTGAAATCGCCGTGCGCGCGGCGATCGGGGCTTCGCGCCCCAGGATCGTCCGCCAGTTGCTCACCGAGAGCGTTCTCCTGGCCGCGATCGGCGGTGTCCTGGGGCTCGCCCTCGCCTCTATCGGAGATCGCCTCCTCACCTTCGAAATGACCCGCCTGCATCGCTTCAGCGTGCCCAACGCGAGCGTCATCGACATCGACTGGCGCGTCCTCCTCTATTCCGCGGGCCTGATGCTGCTCGCCGGCATCGTCTTCGGCCTTGCTCCCGCTCTGACTGCGTCGCGGAACGACTTTCATGAATCCCTTCGCGAGAGCGGCGCCAATTCCGCGGCCGAGTCCGGGCGGCGCCGCCTGCGCAACGGCCTCGTCGTCTCTGAGATCGCCCTCGCCCTCGTACTTCTCACCGGCGCCGGGCTCCTCATCCGAACCTTCCTGCGGCTCACCCAGGTCGATCTCGGCATCGATCCCACCAATGTCGTCACCGCAGAGATCGATCTGCCCCACTACAAATATTCCCTGCCTGCCACCCAGACGCTCTTTTTCCGCCAGCTGCTGCGGCGCCTGCAGAGCGTGCCCGGCGTGCAGTCCGCCGGACTCGAACAGCCTGGCTCCACGGTCTTTGTTCGTCCCCAGGGCCGTGCCCCGGCGCCCCCGGGCCAGGAACCGACCGTCCGCTTCAACGTTGTTTCCCCGGGCGACTTCAGCGCCATGGGCGTCGGCCTCGTCGCCGGTCGCGGGTTCACGCAGAGTGACGCCTCCGGCGCCGCTCCCGTTGCGTTGATCAGCGAAGTCGCGGCTCACCGCTTCTGGCCCCATGGGAACCCCATCGGTCAGCATCTCTCCATCCTGGCGAACGTCTACTCCGGTCGCACCGCCAGCGCTGACCAGTCCGTTGCAATCGTCGGCATCGTAAAGGATCGCCGCGGCTACGACCTGTGGGAACCGCGCGCCGACCTGTATGTACCCATCGAGCAGCGTCCCGTGGCCTGGGCGTATCTCGAGGTGCGCACCACGGTCCCGCCCATGAGCGTCGTGCCCTCCATTCGCGATGCAGTCTCCGCCATCGACAGCCAGCAGCCCCTGAACGATGTCCAGCTGCTTACCGACGAGGTCGCCCAGACCTACGGCACCCTGCGCTTCCCCATGACCCTGGTGTGGATCTTCGCCGCCCTGGCGCTCGTGCTCTCCGCCGTCGGCATCTTCGGCGTCATGTCGTACACCGTCAGCCGCCGCACCCATGAGCTCGCCATCCGCATGGCTCTGGGAGCGGATCGCGCGGCGCTCCTGCACCAGGTCTTGCGCGAAGGCCTGATCGTCGCCCTCGGCGGCATCCTCGTCGGCCTGGTCGCCGCGCTCGGCCTCAGCCGCGTCATGGAGAACTATGTCTATGGCATCCGGGCCATCGACCCCCTCACGTACGCGGCGGCTACGTTCGTCCTTCTCCTGACGGCGCTCTGCGCCAGCTATCTCCCCGCCCGGCGGGCCGCCTCCGTCGATCCCATGCGCGCTTTGCGAAACGAGTAGGCGCGGCCCCGAGGGGGGACTCTCCGAGGACAGCCACAATGCGCTTCTTCCCAAAAGCCCTGCGTGCCGAGTAGCTGCGCCCGGCGAGGTTCACCCGGTCCGTCTGAATCTCTTCTGCGTCTCCGAGCCGCGTTGTCGCCCTCCGCCGTCTTTCCCCTGCATGCGTCTCCTCGTTCCCCCGTATCCCGCTCGCGTGTACTATGGGGCGGACATCTTCCGCCCGGAAAGCCAGCCCATGTTCACCTGTTCGTTCCAGCGTCTCGCCCTGCTGTTGTTCCTTGCTTTCGCCGCCGTTTCTTCCGCCCAGACTTCTCAGCCCATGGATCCAGCCTTCGCCTCCAGCGTGAAGGAGTGGACCACCAAACCCGAATTCATCAGTCCTCTCGTCGATCACCTGCCCCTCAGCACCACCGTCCCCTCGCCCAAAGATGTCCTGGGCTACTACATCGGCGCGCCGAAGAAACTTACTTATTACTCCGACATCCTCCGCTACTACGACACCCTCGCCGCCCACTCTCGGCGCGTCAAAGTCCTGCGCATCGGCAAAACCGAAGAAGGCCGCGACTCCGTCATCGTCTTCATCGGCTCGGAGGATTCCATCGCCCACCTCGACGACGAGCGCGCCAACCTCGCCCGCCTTGCCGATCCTCGCGGACTCACCGACGCCGAAGCTCAGGAGATCATCGCGCGCACCAAACCCCTCTATACCCTCTCCGGGGGCCTCCACAGCGCCGAGCTCGGCCCTCCTGAGATGCTCATGGAACTCGCCTACCGGCTCGTCACCGAAGATTCGCCCCTGATCGAGAGCATTCGCAAAAACGTCCTCGTTGCTCTCGTCCCCGTCGCCGACCCCGACGGCCGCGACCGCTCCATCGACTGGTACTACGATCACAACATCGACGTCACCGACTACTCCAAAATGTCGTACGTGCCCTACTGGGGCAAATACATCGAGCACGACAACAACCGCGACATCAATTACTCCGGCCTCGCCAACCAGAACCTCCTCCGCTGGTATCTCCAGTGGCATCCACCGGTCATACACGATCTGCATGAGTCGGTGCCTTTCCTCTACATTTACTCCGGCCAGGCTCCGCAAAATCCCCTGTGGAGCCCCATCGTCTACAGCGAGTTGCCCATGTTCGCCAACTGGGACATGACCCAGCTCGCCCGTTACGGCATGCCCGGCGTCTGGACCCATGCCTACGTCGACGCCTGGTCCCCCGGCTATGTCGCGCAGATGGCCACCAATCACAACGGCCTCATGCGCTTCTACGAAATTATGGGCAATGCCGGCGCCACCACCATGGAGCGCACCATCTGGCAGCCCAACCCCGCCATCCTCGGCGGCGGCGGCGGCAGCTTTGGCAACTTCACCAAACGCGAGTGGTATCGTCCCGACCCGCCGTACAAGACCGTCCTCTGGTCGATGCGCGATAACACCAACTACGCCGAGAGCGGCGTCCTCAGCTCTCTTGAATTCGTCGCCGGCTTCCCCCAGGTGATCCTGGGCGACTTCTATGCCAAGAGCCGCGACGCCATCGCCGCCGGCACCAGGGACGCTCCCTACGGCTACGTCATTCCCTCCGACCAGCAGGATATGACTCGCGTCGCCTTCGTCATCCACATCCTCCGCATGCAGGGCATCGAAGTCGGCCGCGCCAAAGCCGCCGTCAAACTCACCGACGGCGATTATCCCGCCGGTTCCTTCATCGTCAAAACCAACCAGCCCTATGGCCCGCTCGCGAAAACCCTCCTCGAAAAACAAACCGACCCCGACCCTGACCTCCACACCTACGACGACAGCGCCTGGACTATGGGCCTCATGACCAACACCACCGTCAAGTCCACCGACGACAAATCCATCCAGGCCGTCGCCGTCGATCCCGTCACCGAGTACACGCCCGAAGGCGCCTTGAAGGGCGCCGACGCACCTGCCGTCTACGCCGTGCCTGATCACGGCTCGCCCAACATGGTCACCCTGCGCTACGCTCTCAAAGACGTCGCCATTCAGATCGCCGGGAAGCCCTTCACTGCGGAAGGCACAAAGTTCGCCGCCGGCACTTTTCTCGTCCCCGCCGATGCAGGTTCCAGTCTCAAACCCCTCGCCCGGAATCTCGGCCTCGACGTCGTCGGCCTTGCCGCTTCGCCCCGCGTCGCCACCCACCCCGCCGCGCTGCCGCGCCTCGCCATCTTCAGCACATGGGCAGGAACACAGGACGTCGGCTGGGTCCGCTACACCTTCGATGAGTACAAGATTCCCTACGACCTCATTTTTAAGGAACGCGTCCTGCAGGGCGACCTCGCCAGGGACTACGACGTGATCCTCATTCCCACCCAGGCGCGCAGCGCCAAAGATCTCGTCTTCGGCATCCCCGCAGAAGGCAAGCCCCTCGCCTACGAAAAAACCGCACAGTTCAAATTCCTCGGCGACTACGGCTCTTCGCCCGATATCACCGGGGGGATGGGCGGCCTCGGCGTCGCCGAGTTCCGGAAGTTCGTCGACGCCGGCGGCATACTCGTCACCCTCGGCGCCTCCAGCTCCTTCCCGCCGGACTTCGGCCTCACTCCCACCATCGATGCCGGCGGCCCCTCGGGAAAGTTCTACGCGCCCGGTCCCATCGTCGACGCCGACATCCTCCAGCCCGACAACCCCATCTTCTACGGCTACGCCGAAAAAACCGTCCCCGTGCGCTATGCCAACGGTCCGCTCCTGCGCATGTCGGAAGAGATGAACCGGACCGACGTCCTCATGCGTTTCCCCGGCGGCGACAAGTCCGTCCTCAGCGGCCTCTTCAACGGCGCTGACGACATCAAGGGCCGGGCCGCCGTCGCCGTCGTGCCTGCCGGCAAAGGCGAGGTCGTTCTCTTTATGACCAACCCCATCTGGCGCTGGCAGAATCTGGGCGAGTACCCCATGATGTTCAACACCCTGATGAACTACCGCAACCTCGCGCCGCAGCCCGCACCAGCAGCCTCACCCGATGCCGATCGCAAGCCTGACGCCGTTGCTCCCTGACCGCGCCCGCACCCTGCAACTTCCCCGGGAAGGCCGCGGCGCAATCCCGCTCGCTGCGGTCATCCAGCCATCCCGGAGGCTCCCTTTCCTGGTCGCCGCACCCCGTGGTTCTGCTTTAGAGTCCTGCCGTCTCCGTCCCGCCAGTTTTTTTGACAATGGAACGACAATCCGGTGCTGCTCTGCAGCGTCCAACTCTCGTGCTTCCTCGACTCGTCGCATTCATGGCCGCGGCTCTTCTCACGAATGCCATCGCACGTGACCCGCGCGGAGTCTACTCCGCCCCCGCTCCCGGTCAGCCCCTGTGTGCGCTCGCCATCCATGCCATTGGTTTTCGCAACGACATCGGTACCGCTGGCAGCCTCGTCTTCGCCTCACCCGCCGGATGGCCCGACAAGGTCGCGAAGACCATCGTCCACGGCGGTTTCCCCATCGTCCACCGCGAAGCGCAACTCA
>Ga0335074_10015047_pt1 | contig 10859 bp, 11 predicted proteins | sample Lox_Sample_23_FD_206715 | JGI IMG/M metagenome (GOLD analysis project Ga0335074, IMG submission 206715) | Soil microbial communities from Loxahatchee National Wildlife Refuge, Florida, United States - Lox_Sample_2.3 | ecosystem: Environmental > Terrestrial > Soil > Wetlands | place: USA... | reverse complement strand
CGGGCTGCGCGCCCGCTTCGAGGCCGAGTACGCGCGCGTCTATGATCGCCCGGTGCCGGGCTCGGACATCGAGATCATCAGCTACGCCGTGACCGTCGCGACCGCGCTGCCGGAAGCGGCGCCCGCGCCTGCCGCGCCGGCACCGCACGACGCGGCGGCCGGCGGCATGCGAGCGGTACGCGATCCGGCGACCGGCGCGGTCGGCGACTGGGCGGTGGTCGATCGCGCCACGCTGCCGGCGGGTGCTCGCCTCGCCGGCCCGGCGATCGTCGTCGAGGACGAGACCTCGACGCTGCTCGGGCCGTCCTGGCGCGCCGCCCTGGATGCGCGCGGCCATCTGCATCTGACGCGGGAGACGCTGCCATGAGCGCGAGCGAGGCCTCGACCGACGCCCTCACCGCCATCCGCCAGCAGGTGATGTGGAACCGGCTGATCGCGGTGGTCGAGGAGCAGGCGCAGACCATGATCCGCACCGCCTTCTCGACCACGGTGCGCGAGGCGGGCGATCTCTCCGCCGGCATCTTCGACCTGTCCGGCCGGATGCTGGCGCAGGCGGTGACCGGCACGCCCGGCCACGTCAACTCGATGGCCGAAAGCGTCGGGCACTTCCTGCACAAATTCCCGGCCGCGACGATGCGGCCTGGCGACCATTACATCACCAACGATCCCTGGCTCGGCACCGGGCATCTGCACGACCTGACGGTGGTTTCGCCCGCCTTCCATCGCGGCCGCATGGTCGGGCTGTTCGCCAACACCGCGCACGTCATCGACATCGGCGGTCTCGGCCTCGGCCCGGACGGGCGCTCGGTGTTCGAGGAGGGGCTGTACATCCCGATCGTGCAGTGCTTCGCCGAGGGCAAGCCGAACGCCACCTTCTTCGACTTCCTGCGGATGGGCACCCGCCTGCCGGTCGAGCTCGAGGGCGACGTCTACTCGCTCTGCGCCTGCAACGACGCCGGCGCGCGGCGGCTGCAGCAGATGATGGACGAGTTCGCGATCGAGGGCCTCGACGCGCTGGCCGGATTCATCTTCGACGCCTCACGCCGCGCGACCGAAGCGGCGATCGCGGCACTCCCACCGGGGCGCTACGCGGCCGAGCTCGTCTCCGACGGCTACGAGGCGCCGGTCGCGCTGCGCGCCACGATGACCATCGCCGGCGGGACGCTGTCGGTCGATTTCGCCGGCACCTCCGGCCTGTCGCAGCGCGGCATCAACGTGCCGCCGGCCTATTGCCGCGCCTATTCCTGCTTCGGCATCAAGGTCGTCGTCGCGCCCGAGATCCCCAACAACTGGGCCTCGCTGGCGCCGTTCCGCATCAGCATCCCGGAAGGCTGCATCCTGAACGCGCCGCGCCCGGCGCCGGTCTCGGTCCGTCACGTCATCGGCCAGTTGCTGCCCGACCTGATGATGGGCTGCCTCGCGCAAGCCGTGCCGGACCGTGTGGCGGCGGAGGGTGCCTCGGCGCTGTGGATGCCGCCGCTGCGCGGCGGGCGCGCGGTGTCCGGTGCGCCCGGCGGCAATCGCCAGGTTCCGCCCGACTTCGAGATCGTCACCTTCAACTCCGGCGGCACCGGCGCGCGGCCGCGCCGCGACGGGCTGGACGGCACTGCCTTCCCGTCCGGCGTGCGCACCATGCCGGTGGAGGCGACCGAGAACGTTGCCCCGGTGGTGTTCTGGCGCAAGGAACTGCGACCCGATTCCGGCGGCGCCGGCCGGAGCCGTGGCGGGTTCGGCCAGATCATGGAGATCGGCACCAAGGGCGACCTCGAATTCGCCTGCAACGCGGTGTTTGACCGGGTGGCGAACGCGCCGCGCGGCCGCGATGGCGGGCTCGCGGGAGCGGCGGGCGAGGTGCGGCTCAAATCCGGGGCTACCCTGCGCCCCAAAGGCTATCAGGTGATCCCGGACGGCGACCGGCTGGTGCTGCACCTTCCGGGTGGCGGCGGCATGGGGCCGGCGGCTTCGCGCGATCCGGCGCTGGTGGCCCGCGACGTGCGCGACGGACTCGTATCCCCTGACGCGGCGCGGACGCTCTACCGCGTCGCGGTGGCCGCGGACGGGGCGCTTGATGAAAATGCAACAGCGGCGCTGCGCCGATGACACAGCTGCCATTGCGGCTCTTTATTGTTCAGGCCGTTGCGCTACTGTGTGCGGGCCACTGCTTCCTGCCGCGGCCGGCAGGGGGACCGCCAATAACTGCAAGGTGAACCGCAATGACCTCGCGCACGATGCTGACCGCCTCCGCTGCGTGCCTCGCCGCCGCAACCCTGCTGGCGGCCCCGGCTTTCGCCGCCGATACCACGACCAGCACCCCGATGCCGAAGCCCATGCCCCATCATCATTACCATCACATGATGACCAGCAAGAAGCAGGGCGCGACCACCTCCGGCGATGCCGAGGTCGAGAAGCTGAACGAAATGAGCCTGGAGCGTGCCAAGCAGGGCATGCCCGCCATGGGCTCCGAAGGGTCGATGGGCAGCAGCAGCATGCCGGCCGCGGGCGGCGCGATGCCAATGCCCAAGCCGGGTGCGGCCGGCACGATGACCAAGACGCAGTAGGCGCGGCTTCGCGCCGGTCCGGCCGCTGCCGCGGCGTGCCGCGGCAGTTCCGACCGGGCGATCCAATCCCGGCGGGACGCACCGCCGCCGCCCGTCAGCCGGTCTTCGCCGGGGAACCGGCCTGAGCGATGGGTGGACGGTCCTCACCCAAGCCAGCGGCGCCAGGTTCGATCCAGGCGACGGCGCCGGATCTGGGCGACCTGTTCCTGGGATTTCTCAGCGTCGGACTGTGCGGGTTCGGCGGCGTGCTCCCCTGGGTCCGGCGCATGGTGGTCGAGCAGCGGCGCTGGCTCACCGGCCCCGAATTCACCGACCTTCTGGCGCTGTGCCAGTTTCTGCCAGGCCCCAACGTGGTCAACCTGGCCGTCGCCCTGGGCGGCCGGTTCCGCGGCCCGCGCGGCGCCATCGCGGCACTTGCCGGGCTGCTGCTGGCGCCATTCTGCCTCGTGCTGGCGCTGGGCGGGCTTTACGCGCGCTTCGGCGCCCTCGCCCCGGTGCGACACGCGCTGGCCGGGCTGGCGGCGGCGGCCTCGGGACTCGTGCTCGCCATGGCGGTGAAGATCGCGGCACCGCTGCGCCGTCGATCGCGCGGGGCCGCCATCGCCGCGCTCGGCTTCATCGCAATCGCATTGCTCCGCCTGCCGATGCTGCCCGTGATGCTGGCACTGCTGCCGGTCGCGATCCTGCTCTGCGGGCGCGAGGCGGGGTGAGACGCGTCGTGGCAGCGCCCTCGGCCATTCGAGGGTCGCGTGCCGGCGCGGCCGCCGTCAAGGACGCTGCGCGCCGGCGATGCCGGTCGCCTTCGGCGATCCTTGACCGCGGCCACGCCGACCCGCGGCATGATGACGCGGCCGGGACGAAGGAACGGCACCTGCAGCCGAACCAAGGAACGTGGACTGGCTCGGGCGGCGTGGGCGGCGGCGGTCCGACATGAGCCCGCTCGTGGCGCTGGGGGCGATCTTCGGCATGCTGTCGCTGCTCGCCGTGGGCGGCGTCACCGCCGTCCTGCCGGAACTGCAGCGCCAGGTGACCGAAGTGCACCGCTGGATGGCGCCCACCGATTTCGCGGCACTGTTCGCACTCGCCCAGGCGGCGCCGGGGCCGAACATGATGGTGGCGACCCTGGTCGGCTGGCGGGTGGCGCGGCTTGCCGGGGCGGCGGTGGCCACACTCGCAATGATCGGGCCGTCGAGCGTCCTCACCTATCTCACCGCCGGCGCCTGGCACCGGTTCCGTCACGCCGCGTGGCGCGGCTGGGTGCAGGCCGGGGTCACCCCGGTGACCGTCGGCCTGGTCATGGCGGCAGCGGCGCTGCTCGCCCGTTCCACCGCACAGGGCGTCGGCACCGCGGCGCTGACGCTGGCGACCGCGGCGCTGGTACTGACGACGCGGCTACACCCCCTGCTGCTGCTGGCAGCGGGTGCGGCGCTCGGATTCGCGGGGCTGCGATAGCGGAACCGCGCGAGGCTGGATCACCGGAACGCCGTCCTGCGCCGGCGCAGTTCCCACGGTCGGACGCGCCTTGGTCCGGCGCGGATCAGCGCCCGCTGGCCGCGGCCGCGTTCGGCGAGGTCGTGCCGATGCCGCTGGCATTGGCCGGGGCCTCGGCCACCTCGTCGTAGCGGCGCTTGGCGGCCCACGCCTCGCTCACTGCCTCCGCGCCGGGGTGGAGATGACTCGCCACGCGCAGATCCGCCGGCGGCGGGTTGAGCGCGGGCACCGGCGCCTCGGACGGGCGGGCGGCCAGGATCGTGCCGTGATCCGCCCGGTCATAAATGAACCCGTAGGTCGGGTAGATGCTGCCGTAATCGCCGCTGTGGCCAAGGCCGACGCGCACCGCGCTCCAGTCGTTGCCGGGCGAGACGTCGACCACCGGAATGTCGCGCGAGATGCCGCCGCGATGCGCGCCCGGCCCGGACCAGTTGGCCTGGTCGATCTGCACTTCGCGGCTGTCCACCACGGTGGTGACCACCGCGACATGGCCAAGCCGCATGCGCGAATTGGCCTTGAAACTCAGCACCGCGCCGACCTCGGGCCGCTCGCCGCGGGCATAGACGCCGGCCGCATTCTCCCACCAGTTCCCCGCATTGCCGGAGAGCTCGATGCCGGATTCCTCGCGCGCAAAGGTCACGCATTGCAGCCGCGGGACGTAATGCCCGTGTCGCCCGTGATACGAGGCCAGCCGCACGCCGTGCCGGGAGCTGCGGTGCGCGGTACGGGTTACGCGCCCGTGATGGGTCAGATGGTGGGTCGAGGAGGCGTGCCGCGAGCTTGCGTGGGATCGGCCATGCGCCAGCGCGGGAGGGGTAACCGCCAGAAGAGCCCCGAACAGCACGAATTTCGCCCCACGGCCGCAACCAAGCATGCGCCCCCCCGTTTTGGTGCCCCAGACCCGGAGACTGCGGTAGCAACGGGTTCGTGATGCTGGCAATCAGACTTGATCGGTGAGCATGGCTGACCAGTGGAATTCGCCGAATCGAGCCTGTGGATAACGTCCCGTATCAGGACGCCATTCCCAATTTGTCAGCTCTGAAATGAATCGTGATGCGGTTGGGCGTCGCGCCGTGGCGAATCAACAACAGTGTTGCGGCGGCGCGACGGGAGTCGCGAAAGTAGGCGTGTGCGACCGCTACTTGCAGGCGGTGATCATGATCTCAACCAGGTGGCGCGGATCGGCCATGTTCGCCTGCACGCAGGCCCGCACCGGAGCGCCTCCCTTGGGCAGCCAGGCCGACCAGATCTCGTTCAGCGCCTCGCGATCCCGGATGTCCTTGAGCCAGACCTGCGCCTGCAGCAGCCGCGTGTTGTCGGTGCCATGCGCTTCCAGCAGCGCGTCGATCTGCTGCAGCACGTCGCGGGTCTGACCCTGTACATCCGCCGAGAGGTCCCGCGCCGTCACCCCCGCCGTGTAGACGAATCCATGAAATTCAACGGCCTGCGACAAGACGCTGCCAGCCTGGGTGCGGATGATGCGGCTCATGCTCTGATCACTCCCGGTTCAGCTCTGCTGAGCCGCACCATGGCCGCGAGCGCACCGCTTGGCAAAGCCGCCCCCGGCGGGTGAAGGATCCGAGCCGTCAGGGCGTGGACGTCGAGCCGTCCGGCGTCATCGTCCCCGGGCTCATCCCGGGGCCCATGCCGGTTCCGGAATCGATGCCGGGTCCCCCGGCCGATGCGGGACCCATCTGGCGCAGGCAGTCCAGATAGTTCTGATCCCGCCCATAGAGCTCCGGCAATCCCGCGGTGGTGTTGCCGGTCAGTCCGTTCGCCGAGTACGGGTCCAGCCGCTGGTCGCGCTCGGAGAGCTGCGCCCGGTTCTGCTTCAGGTAGATCTCGTCGGCGCGGCTGCGGCACGCCGCCTCGGTCGCGGCATTGGCCCGCGCCTGCTGCGGCGGCAGCGGTTTCGAACAGGCCGCGAGCGCCAACAGCGCGGCGAGGGCCGAGATTTGGACGCGGGTCATGCAGCGCACTCCAGGGCGGGACGGGAGGGCCGGGACGCGCCCGGCACCGCCGGCGCCCGGCGCCATCCATCCGCATCGGGTTTCGTCAGTGTCACATTGGACCGGCGTATCGGGTGATGCCAGGGCGTGCGTCGCGTCCCGGTCATGCCGGCAGGTCGATCAGGCTCGCCTCGGTATCGAAATCCCGCAATACCGCTTCGTCGCCCACCTCGACCGCGGCGATCGCATCCGGATAGCGCTCGAGCAGCCGCCGCGCCCCGGCATCGCCGGTGAGCGCCAGGATCTCGGGGAAGAAGCGGCGGTCCCACAGCATCGGGTTGCCCGTTGTGCCGCGGCAGGTGGGCAGTACGATCAGTCGCCCGGCGTCGGGGTCGTAGGCAGCGAGCAGCCGGTCGATCACTGCGGCGCCCACCAGCGGCATGTCGCCAAGGCAGACGAGCGCCGCCGAGGCTTCCGGCGGCACCGCCCGGATGCCGGCGGCAAGGCTAGCCGACAGTCCGCTCTCATAACCCTCGGCATGCACCAGCCGCACCGGCCGGCCGGCCAGCGCCGCCTCCACCGCCTCCGCCTGGTGTCCGGTCACCACCAGCACCGGCCGTGCCCGGCTGGCCAGGACCTGGTCGACGACGCGCGCGACCATGGCGCGGCCGGACGCGTCGGCGAGCAGCAGCTTGTTGAGCGGCGCCATCCGCGTCGATCGCCCGGCCGCCAGCACGACGGCGGCGATCAGCGGCCGCCGGCGCGGCGCCGGACCGGTGCTCTCCGCCTCAGGGGCCCGGGCGCGCGGCAGCGGCCGGGCGTCCGCCTCCTTCAGCAGCCCGCCGAGGCCCATGCGGGCGATCTCGGCGGCGCCGATCGACAGCCCGGCGAACAGCCGGGCCAGCATCCAGTCGATGCCGTTCAGCTTCGGGCTGCGGGCGCAGCCGGGCAGCACAAGCGCCGGCCGCGCACCGATCCGGCCGAGGCAGATCAGGTTGCCGGGATCGACCGGCATGCCGAAATGCTGGATCTCGCCGCCGACGCGGACGATCCCGGCCGGTCCGACATCGCGCCGGTCGACCACGGCGGAGGCGCCGGCGACCAGCAGCAGCTCCGCGCCTTCGGCGATCAACGCCGCCAGTGCCTCGGCGATCGGCGCCTCCTCATGCGGGCGGCGCCGCGCCGGCAGCAGCGTGCCGCCCAAAGCGGTGATCCGGGCCCGCGTCGCCGCCTCCGTGCCGTCCAGGACGCTCTCCTTGAGTCCGGGAAGCTCGGTCATCACCAGCCCGGCGGTGAGCGGGCGGAACGGGTGCAGCGACAGCAGCCTGCCGCCCTGCCGCGCCAGGGCCTCGGCGACGGCGACCAGCGCGCCGGGCACGGCGAAGGGGATGATCTTGATCGTGGCGACGATCTCGCCCGGGGCGACGACCGCGTAATCGGGCAGCGTGCCGGTGGTCAGGCTCTCGTCGACCAGGTTGACGCGCTCGAGCATGCCGGCATCGACGCGCAGCAGCCCGGCGGTCTCGGCGACCAGGTTCACCCGCCCGGTCGCGGCCCGTGAGGCGCGAACCCCCGGCGCAAGCATCGCCTCGGCGAGCAGCCCGGCCGCCTCGTCCTCCGGCACGTCGCCGGGTTCCAGCCGGGCGGCGATGATCTCGGTCCGGCCCGCGGCGCGCAGCGCCTCGACGGCCGCCGCATCCAGCACCGCGCCCTTGCGGAGCACCCGGCCCGGCAGGCGCTGGGTATGGGCGAGAATGGCGCCGCGTGCCGCCGCCAGCGGGACGGCGCCGAAGATCAAGCGGCGCGCCCCACCGACTTGTCCGCACCGGGTCTGTCCGCTTCCGGCTGCGGCGTCTGCGGCTGGCCGAGCGGCGCGTGCCGGCGCACCGCGACGATCTCGGCCAGGACGGCGAGCGCGATCTCCGGCGCGGTCACCGCCGCGATCGGCAGTCCGACCGGGCCGCGGATCCGCGCCAGCGCCGCGTCGTCATGGCCGAGCGCGCGCAGCCGCCCGAGCCGTGCCGCGTGCGTCTTCCGCGAGCCGAGAGCGCCGACATAGAACGCCTCGGATCGCAGCGCCCGGTCGAGCGCCGGATCGTCGAGCTTCGGGTCGTGGGTGAGCGTGACGATGGCGGTGCGGGCATCGGGTCGCAGCGCGTCCAGCGCCTCGTCCGGCCATTCGGTCGAGACGGTGACCCCCGGGAAGCGCTCGTCGGTCGCGAAGGCGCGGCGCGGATCGACCACGGTGACGGCGAAGCCGAGCGGCGCCGCGAGCGGCACCAGCGCCTGCGCGATGTGCACCGCGCCGACCACGACCAGCCGCGGCTTGGGGTTGTGCACGTGCAGGAACCAGGAGGCGCCCTTGACCGTAACGGTCTGGCTGCGGTCCTCAGTCAGCGCCGTCCGCGCCGCATGCTCGAGGCCGGGCGGCGGCTCGTCCCCTGGCAGCAGCACTTGTGCGCCGTCCGGCAGCCGCGTCGCCAGCACCACGGCGCGACCCTCGGCCTGCGTCGCGCGCAGTCGGGCGAGCAGCGCGGGCGTCATGCCGCGGATCCGGCCAGCGGCTCGACGAACACCTTCACCTTGCCGCCGCAGGCGAGCCCGACCTCCCAGGCGCGCTCATTCGTGACGCCGAAATCGAGCATCGCCGGGCGGTTGCGGCGCAGCGCGTCCAGCGCCGCCTCGGCGACCGCGCCCTCGATGCAGCCGCCGCTGACCGAGCCCGCCATGCGGCCGGACTCGGTCACCGCCATCTGGCTGCCGGCCGGACGGGGCGAGCTGCCCCAGGTCTCGGTCACCGTCGCCAACGCCACGCGTTCGCCGGCATCGAGCCAGCCGGCGGCGATCGCCAGCACGTCCTCGGTCTCGCCCGTCATCGGATGCGGCGCGGCGGTGGTGTCCGCGGCGCCGGACGCAATTGCGCTGTTCATGCGGCCTGCCTCCAGGAGGCGCCGCCGCGCGCGGAAGGGGCGGGGCGGCGCAGGGTGTCGATCAGCGCGCGCAGGCTGGCCAGGTTGTGCACGGGGCGGAACTCGTCGACATGGGGCAGCATGGCGCGGATGCCCTGCGATCTTGGTTCGAACCCGTCGTAGCGCAACAGCGGGTTCAGCCAGATCAGCCGGCGGCAGGAGCGGTGCAGCCGGTCCATCGCCTCCGCCAGCTCATGGCTGCCGGCCGGCTCGCCGGGCTCGCTGGCGCGCGGCCGGTCGAGCCCGTCCGTCACCAGCAACACGACCGCCCCCTGCGCCAGCACCCGCCGCGCCCAGAGCCGGTTGAACTTCGCCAGAGCCTCGCCGATGCGGGTGCCGCCGGACCAGTCGGGCACGACATGCGCCACCATCTGGAACGCCGTCTCCGGGTCGCGATGGCGGAGCTGGCGCGTCACGTTCGACAGCCGCGTGCCGAACAGGAACACGTGGACGCGCTCCCGGTCGTTCGCGACCGCATGCAGGAAATGCAGCAAAATCTGCGCGTAGCGCGACATGCTCCCGGAGATGTCGCAAAGGATGACGAGCGGCGGCGGCCGCACCTGCCGGCTCTGCCGGGCGATCTCGAGGATCTCGCCGCCGCTCGCGATGCTGGCGCGGATCGTGCCGCGCAGATCGTGCAGCCGCCCGGCATCGTCCGGGCGTCGGCGCCGCGTGCGGCGCAGATCGAGCGGCAGCGTCAGGCGCCGGATTTCCGCCTTGGCGGCGGCGATCTCGGCGGCCGACATCGCCTCGAAATCCATCTGCTGGAGCCGCTCGCGCTCGCTCACCGTCATCGTCGCGTCGATCAGCGGTGGCGGCGGCTCCTCGCGCGGGCGGGTGGCCTGGCGCGCCATCGCCTCGGCGACGCGGCGGCTGCCGGGGGGCGCCGCCTGCGGCTTCGGCGCCTTGCGCCCGTCCATCAGCGCCATCGCCGCGGCCTGCCGCGCCGCGGTCGGGTCACGCCAGAACAGGGCGAAGGCGTGATCGAACACCTCGCGATGTTCGTGCCGATGCACCATCACGGCGCGCAGTGCGGTGCGAACCTGCGCCCGGTCGCCGAGATCGATCACGGTCAACGCCTGCTGCGCCGCCAGCGCCTCGGCCGGCCCGACCGGCAGGCCGGCCCGGCGCAGCAGCCGGGCGAACTGCATCACGTTCGCCGCCAGCCGCCCGGCCGGCGCGGCCCGCGCCGCCGCGGTCATGCCGCGGCGTCCCGCGCCTCGCCGATCAGTCGGGCTGCCTGCTCACCGCGAACACGCGCGATATCATCTTGATATTTCAGCAACAGGCCGAGCGTCTCGTCGACCACGCCGGGGACGAGCTCGTGCTGGTCGAGATGCTTCAGCGCCGCCGCCCAGTCGATCGTCTCGGCGACGCCGGGCAGCTTGAACAGCTCCTCCGCGCGCAGCCGCTGCACGAAGGCGACCACCTGGGCGGAGAGCTGGCGCGGCACCTCCGGCGCACGCGCCGCCAGGATCGCCCGCTCCCGTGCGGCGTCCGGATAGTCCACCCATTGATAGAGGCAGCGGCGCCGGATCGCGTCATGCACCTCGCGCGTGCGGTTCGAGGTCAGCACCACGACCGGCGGGGTTTCGGCGCGGATCGTACCGTATTCCGGCACGGTGATCTGAAAGTCGGCCAGCAGCTCCAGCAGGAAGGCCTCGAACGGCTCGTCGGCGCGGTCGAGCTCGTCGATCAGCAGCACCGCCGGCGGCAGGTCGGGGTCGATCGCGGAGAGCAGCGGCCGCGCGCGCAGGAAGGGCCGGGCATAGATCTCGGCCGCAAGCGTCTCGCGGTCGGTCTGCCCGGCGGCCTCTGAGAGCCGGATCGCCATGAGCTGGCGCGCATGGTCCCATTCATAGGCGGCGGCGGCGAGGTCGAGCCCGTCATAG
>Ga0335074_10015046_pt1 | contig 10859 bp, 9 predicted proteins | sample Lox_Sample_23_FD_206715 | JGI IMG/M metagenome (GOLD analysis project Ga0335074, IMG submission 206715) | Soil microbial communities from Loxahatchee National Wildlife Refuge, Florida, United States - Lox_Sample_2.3 | ecosystem: Environmental > Terrestrial > Soil > Wetlands | place: USA: Florida... | reverse complement strand
TGATCATGGTCGGCAGCGCCGCTTTGGTGACCAGGAAGGCGGTCGTCAGGTTGCGGGCGAGCGCAGCCTGCCAGGTCGTCAGGTCCATGGACTCCACCGTGCCGGACTCGAACACCGGGACAGCGGCGGAGATCATGCCTGCGTTGTTGACCACGATGTCCACCCGGCCCCAGTGATCCAGCGCAGCCGACACCAGCCCGGATGCGGCGTCGGCGTGGGTAAGATCACCGGCGACCCCGGCCGCGTCGTAGCCTGCGCCACGCAATTCGCTGACCCTGTCGTGGACCCGCGAGGTGGTGGCACTGATCATCACGGCGGCGCCGAGTTCGGCGAGCAGTCTGGCGGCGGCGAACCCGATGCCGTCGGGGCTGCCCGTACCGGTGACTACCGCCACCCGGCCGGATAGATCAAAGGAGGCGGGGATGGCCATTGCCCGATCTTAATGTGCCTCACCGCGGGGTCTTGTGGCCTGCGGGAAGGCGGCGAGTCGGTGGGGGGTCGAAACGGCGAGATCGCCGATTAGGCGTACATGCTCCACCTGGGAAGACCCGATGGATGAACGCGCAGATCGTCCAAGTCTGGCTGCTTGACGGCACCGCACACATCCTGCACCTTCCCTGGCCCGCCAGCGGCCCGTGGCGAGCAGTCCGGGCTGACCCCCACCGCGGTCTGCCAGGCAAGCTAACACCGATTCAGTCCGACCCTCTGCGTGGCTCAAGCAGAGCTGCGCGGCAAATTAGCTGCTGGCGCGAAGTTGAATTCAAGAATCAACGCGCGCGCAGACTGGTGTCAACTGGTGGACGGCGATATCGGCTCCGGCTGCACTAATGATGATCTTGCCGTGCGCCGCGACGGCCTTTACTGGTTCGGACAGGTAAAGCGGAGGGACTAGCTCCATGCCACCCGCGAGCTGCCACGCACGCAGCGCCCCGTCGTGGCCGCCGTCAATGATGAGGGTGTCCGTTGGCATCACCTCGGCTGATATCGCGAATGCCAGACCGTGGCTGCGCCGTGGTTCCCCGAAGGGGGCGCCGTCGTCAAGCCGCCATGTCCGCACTGTAAAGCCGCCGTTGCTGATGATGGCAGCGGTGCCATCTGGCAGCACTCGGATCGCTACCGAACTCGCGCTGACATCGTGATCGCGCACTACCTCCCAGATGAGTGCGCTATCGGTTAGCCGCCATATCCGCAGAGTCCCGGCGATCCCGCCAGCACTAACGATGGTTGGAGTGCCGTCTGGTAGCGAACCAGCTGCCAGCCCCCACACTTCGCGGTCGGCGTGCAGCGGCTCTCCGACCGGCGCTCCATCCTCGAGCCGCCATATTCGCACCGTCTGGTCGAGGCTGCCGCTGACGATGAAAGGAGTGCCGTCTGGCAACTCCCCGACCGATACCGCGATTACCTCGTCCTGGTGATACAGCGGTTCTCCTATGGCGGTGCCATCCTCGAGCCGCCATATCCGCACCGTCCTGTCGCTGCTGCCGCTGATGACGACTGGGGTCCCGTCTGGCAGCGCCGCGGATGCAACCGATGTCAGCTTGCCTTGGTGGCCAAGCAGCGGTTCCCCGACCGGGGCTCCATCCTCGAGCCGCCATATTCGCACCGTCTGGTCGTCGCTGCCGCTGATGACGACGGGGGTGCCGTCTGGCAGCGCTGTCAACGCCACCGACGTCACGTGGCCGTCGTGCCCATGCCGCGGCTGCCGAACGAGGGGGCGGTTGCCTAGTCGCCAGACACGTACCGTGCCGTCGAGATTTCCGCTGATGACGACGGGATTGCCTTCGGACAGCCTCCAGGCCGCTATCGCCAAAACCTTGCCGTGGCCGTACAGCGGTTCCCCGACCGGGGCTCCATCCTCGAGCCGCCATATCCGCACCGTCCTGTCGCTGCTGCCGCTGATGACGACGGGGGTGCCGTCTGGCAGCGTCGTGGACGCCACCGAGGTCACCTCGCCTTGGTGGCCAAGCAGCGGTTCCCCGACCGGGGCTCCATCCTCGAGCCGCCATATCCGCACCACTCCCTCGATGCCCGTATATCCACCACCGCTGATGACAACTGGCGTACCGTCGGGCAGCGCCGCCGACGCCACTGACCGCACGGTGCCGTCGTATCGGCGCATCCCCCTGATCCAGATCGAGGTGCCGTCGGCTAGCCGCCATACCCGCACTGTCCAGTCGACGCGGCTGCCACTAATGCCGACCGGAGTGCCGTCTGGGAGCGCTGCTGTCGCGACCGAACTCGCCCAGGCAGGCCAGCCACCCGGCGAGCCTGTGGTGGGGGTACCGTCAGGCAGGTGCCACACCCGCACCCTTCCATCGGCGTCTTCGGCGTTATCGTCGCCCCAAGCATCGCAGCCGCTGATGATGACAGGTGTGCCGTCCGGCAGTGCCGCGGCCGCTACAGCGCTAACCCTGCCGTTGTGGCCACGGAGCGCTTCCCCTAGCGGGGCTCCATCCTCGAGCCGCCATACCCGCACCGTTTGGTCGTCGCTGCCGCTGATGACGACCGGGGTGCCGTCTGGCAGCGCCGCGGTCGCTACTGTCCTCACCCACCCGCCGTGTACGAGAACCTGGTGGCCGACAGCTTGCGCGCCGTGGGACCAGAGGGTCTGCCATGGCCGGTCGCGAGCAGCTTGTGCGATACGTGAGGCGAGCCTGCGCCAGCCTAGCTGTCGGGCGGTCAGTTCGAGTTGGCTGGCCCGCATCGGCCGCTCGACGGAAGTGAGACGGTGAGCGCTTTGCCGGTAGACAGTCGCGGCAGCGCGTGCTGTGGCTTCTTGTGCAGCGTCGAGATAGGGCACCAGCCTCGCTGGGTCGACGTTGATAAGGTAGAGCGGATCTTCGAGAATCTGATCGAGCCGTCCGGCCCCGCTGGCATGATCAGCCGCGTATTCGCAGAGGTAGCGGTCCTGCCAGCCAGTGTGCTCTGCCTGTCCCAGAAGCGTGTCGAGCAGCGCGCTTTCGTCGCTGGGCTGATGCCGTGCAGCTAGCAGTTCGTCGGTGAGGGCCTGGTGGAACAGGCGAGTAACCGGACGGCCGCCGCGCTCTGTGGTCGTAGTCTGCAGCAGATAGTCGGCCGCCGGGGAATGCCGCAAGACGTCGAGGTCGGACGACGTAGCGTTGTAACCGAGAGCAGCGGCGAACGCGAGCCAGGCTGGATCATCTAGCCCGGCACCGCGGGCGTAGGCCAATGCCGTCAGCAGCACACGGTCGCGTTCCCGCCGTTGTTCTGGCAACCGCTCTAGGTACTTGCTTAGCGCCTCCCCGATCCCAGAGGGAATGTCAGCCGGATCGAATCCCTTTGCGGCCGGGTCACATGTTGTGCGGGCGATCGACAGCGGAGCCGCCGCCATCGCGGCAACCAGGAAGTTCCGCCCGGCGCGCTCCGCGATCACTCCGGCCAGCCGGACACGCATCTCGTGCTGGATCCGGTACTGCGTCCAGGCCCTGTCGCGCGGGCCCGGGTTGTCCATCCCGTCCTGAGCGAGCAGCGCGGCTGCGAACCGGCGCAGGCCGTCGATGTCGAAGTATGCATCGCTGTCGAGGTCGACGAGGTTGTCATCGTCCTGGGTCGTTACGCCCACGGCTCTCAGCAGCTGGCCCGGGGCAAACGGGTTGGCGGCAGCTATCGCCCGTGTGGCAACGGCGACCCGCATTCCTGGCAGCACGGCCAGCTCGGACAGCACCTTTGCCATCTCCTGCCGGTCATGGTCACTGGCTGCCTCGTCCAGTGCGTCCACAAGCAGGCGGGTGGGTGGCTGGCGGGGCAATTCGGCGAGGCTGGTGACCAGCTCGCCAACTGAGGTCGGCCTGTCCACCCCAGTCAGGTCTGCGAGTGCGGAGAGCAAGTCACTGATGATGGCGCTGCGAGCGTGAAAGGCCAGCCCCGGCCCGCCTGGCTCAGATTCAGCACTCAGCGCGGCCCGGGCGAGGACGGCCGACTTCCCCGCACCGGGCCGCCCCGTCAGCACCATCGGCTGACCGGGTGGCACATCGGCGGTCAGCCACGCCCTGACGCGGCACAGGGCAGCCTCGCGACCCCGGAACAGATCGCCGCCCCGGGCGACGCTTTGCTGGCCATGGGCTCGCTGGTCGAAGTGGCTGCGCGCGTCAACCCGGTCTCCCCCTGCAAACAGCCATGGCCGTGGCAGCTCCGGCCACACCCCAGCGATCACCGTAACCGGGAGGTACCTATCAAAACGGCCAGGAGCCGAGCCTTGCACCAGGATGCCGACTACAGAATGCCCATCAGCGTCGATGACAGGGCCGCCGCTGTGACCGCGGAAAGTGCCCACGTCAGCGGTCCAGTCCAGCTGCACCAACCCGGATGTAGCGGGTCCGGCTACAGCAAACTGTCGCCAGACCCCGTTAAGTGACCCTTCGGCCAGTGGATAGCCGAAAACCCGCACCGCATCCGGCAACCGTGCGGCTGGCCACAGGGATACCGGAGCGGGCAACCGGTCTATATGAACCTCGTCGAGCAGTAGTACCGCCGCATCTCCTGCACCAGCAGGTGCCAGATCGAGACGGGACGCGACTAGCCGGTCATCCTGCCTGCCGAGCCCTGGGCCTGGAAACGCCAGCTCCACCTGCTCCATGGGCACCTCGGTGCCGGTATCCGGATCAAGACCCCGCAGCACGTGTGCAGCGGTGACCAGATGTCGCGGGGTGACCAGCACCGCCGATCCGGTCCGCCGGCCGTCGACGAACACCGCTGCGGTAGCCTGCGTTACCGCAACTCGGCTCCCGGGCATCACTTGCCGCCTGACTCGACTCCGACTTGATCATGGGTGTCTGCCACGGTCGCTGGTGCGTTCGCAGACCACTTCAGGGTGACCTTGATGGTGCCCTCGCCCTGCGCTTTCGCGAAGAACCACCAGTTCACTTGGCCAGACACCTTCAGCCCGAACTCCAGTCTCACTTCGTCTGGGACCAGCCTCGACCTCAGCTCCGTGGCGACCTGCTCCGCGGCATCTGCGACCCCGCGCAGCCGCTCGGTTAACTTGCCGCCCTCGCGGACCTCCGGCTGTCCGCCATGCAGCGCGACCAGGTCGCTCTCCGCAGACTCGAAAAACACCACTGAGCCGTCATCGAGAGTGAACCGGACAAACTCAGCCATCACCCCACCCCTCCGCAGACCAGCAGCCGTCTCATAACGTCATCCTGAGCCGATGCTGTTGACGCGCAATCCCGCATTCCGGTGTACAAGCGGCTTACCACCCTGTCACGAGGCTCGCCAGGCGAGCAGGGTCCGACTGGGAGGACTGCCTGTGTACCTGCCCTTATGCTACTATTTGTCACGGAGTGCATTGTGACCGACCATGATGATCGACTTCGTATGCCACTCAGTCAGTTAACGCTGAACGACAGATTTGAGCTGGCGGCAAGCTTTGATGAATGGGCACATAACGAGTGGCCGCCACTAGTCAGACGCATTCTGCAGGCTCTTCATCTATCGGATGCCGTGAAGTTCGAGCTCTGCTGGGAATCGTATAATCTCATGTCCCCCGAATGCCGTCAGCAGTGCTTCAAGGTTCTCACCTCGACTGGCGTAGTCCCGATAGCACTTGATGATGAATTCATAGGGAAGGCTGTACCTGTCATAGCGGCTATCTCTTCTCATCCTTCAATCCATTGGCACCGTTTATTGGCGCACTCATCAAGCGCTTCGCCAGGCCGCACATCGTTAGTACTACTATTCCGATAATAGGATCTGTCGCGCATCTGCCTCGGAACGATAACAGCGACCTGGATGCTGGGCCTGGCGTACTGCATTGTCCATAGTTCCGGCAAGACTAGCCGAAGTAGCGGTCAAGCTGTCGCTCAGCGAGATCGCCGATATAGTAAACCATGAGGACGCATTACGCACTACTGTTGAACCACTAGCTGGAGCATTTGGCGATTTGTCCAAGCAGTTTGATGAAGCAGGAAACAGTGAGCCTTCAATGTTTACTTCGTTCTGACAGATTTGCGCTCAGCCGAGCTTCAGGAGATTCATGAACCGCTACTGCACATCCTCTCCGTATTTTTGCATCATATACTAATTTTGGCTAGCTCAGGGCCGGAGATCAGGTAGCCATAACACCCGCTCCAGCGGAGCTCATATCATCCGTTCGGGCAAACGAGCAGCTGGTGGGCCTGCAAAGCATTGTCCCCTTCGCGCATCGCTTAATACGACAGCAGCACTTCGTTGTATTTAGGCCTGTCTTCGCTGGTAGTGGCTTGTTCTGGCGCGGTGCTGGTGGGTGCGGCGCCAGCGGGGACCAGGCTAAGGCGGCGGCCCGGCTGGGCAGTGTGGTGATCAGGTGTGCCAGGAGACGGCGGACCTCGCCGAGCGTGACTGCGATGAGGCCGCTGCAGGGCTTTTGGGGCCCTCGCCGCCGTGACGGCGCTCCCGCGACGACGACGCTGAGGCCAGCAACCGGGCAGGCTTGGGCTCAGGAAGGATGAGAACGCGCAGGCTTGGCGCGGGCAAGAAGGTGCGGAGGCCAGCAGCCTCGCATTACATAAACCTGTAATGATAAACGGTCATGCTTACTATGAACAAGAGAAGCTGCGCGGCGGAGCCGCAGTAGTAGGTCATTGAGATTCTGCCCATTAACCAAGCTCGCAAGGGAATGCTCAGTACAGCGTCGCGGGCAGCCGCATCTGAAACGTCGCAGTCGTCTCCGAGTATTGTGGTCACCGGCTTGAGCGCCTTCAATGCAAAGGTACCCATGAGAGGGGCCGTATCCAGCTCCAGCTCCCGTTCAAGGACCAGCGCTGTGTAAACGAACGGAAGGGAGGCTTCCATCAAAACGATCCTAACCCCTTGAACAAGTAGCGGCATCGCACTGGCTATTAGCAGAATCCCAGCTACTCGCTCCGCAAAGCCATAGGCAAGTAGAAGGGTATTAGCGGTGAGTACTACGCCTGCTGCTTGCGCCCCCAGCATCGTCTGGTGACGGAATGAAATTATCGCCTCTTGAAGCTCAAGCCTACGCGATTCCGCGTCCGGGGAAGGGGAAGGGGAAGATGCCACGGGTTGATACTATTGGACAAATGGTCGCAAAGGGAATCCGTGACCGGCTGCCCAGCGGGGGCATGCGCTGTCAACGGGCAGATCCGGACGACACCGCGCACAGATCGACCTGATCGGGTGCCCGCGGCCAGTGATCAGCGAAGAGCCATCACGCGCACCGAACGGCCGATACAGCGTTAATTGAGCTGCGAGCAGCGCGGGTCACAGGGCGTGATCGCCCGTCTATGCCACGGGTCGGGTACTCGCGGCAGTCCGGCCGCGCTCAGCGGGGACGGACAGCATCAGCCAGTCCTCGCATGCGGTCGAGCCTGGATACGAGTTCCTCGAGATCCTCGTGGCGCCACCATTCGTGCTTGCGCTGCGCCATTGCTCCCAGGCTTGCAGATGCTGGCCGGGGACCGGCTCTGCAGCGTCTGCGCAGGCCAGCTGCAGGGCGGCCATGGCCCACGGCTGGTCGTAGTGCAGATCTGGGCGCGGCAGGTACATATCGAGATACCGCATCAGCACCGACCGGGCGCCCGGCGACCGGTCCTGGGCCAGGGCCAGGCAGTGCGCCTGTCCCTCGTAGCTCGACCGGCTCGGGATCAGCAGCGGCTCGACCTGGCCTGGCAGGCCGGGCCACCGCCACACCGCAGCCCACCACGAAGCCATCAAGGCCTCTCGCCAGCCGCGCGACCACAGATGCACAGCCACATCGAACGTCGCCTCGCTGGCCACCGCCCGCATCTCGCGCACGATCTCGTCCTGGCGGCTGGCCGACGACGCCAGGGCTACCAGATTGCCGTGCAGCACGTCCATATAGAACGGAGCCACCAACCGGCGCTCGATCTCACCCACAACCATCACCTTGACGTTCTTTCTGTGCCGCGATGATGTTCACTCATATCAGGTCGCCGCAGCCAAGGCCGTAGCGAACAGCCCTCAGTCCGGCTGGGCGGGTGGTTGTTGTCCGTGGTTGGCGGAGTAGTCGTCGAGGTCGGCTAGAAAGCCGTTTTCGTTCACGGGTGCAGGTGAGTGCCTTTCATGATCTTGTCGACCGCGTTTTTCGGGCCGTGCACGCCGATGCCTACAAGGTCAAGGTCGGCGCCGGGCACTGCCGCGACCACGGCCCGGTTGGCGGCGTCGTGCCCGGTGCCGAACATGTCCCGGGTGTAGACCGCTAGTGGGATGCTGCGGTCCAGCGCGCGGCCGCGGGCGGCGCTCAGATCCGCGGCGGTTGCCTCGTACACCAGGACGGGCACGCCGAGCAGACGCAGGTACTGCTGCCCGTCGGCGTCGGCGTACGGGGCGCCCACCAGGTGCGGGTTGGCGGCGGTGATGCCGCTGACAAGGAACGCGGTCACGTTTAGCCGCTGCCACGGCTTGAGATCATCACGGACCGCCACCGCAACCTTGGTCACGAACGGCGGTCTCAGCGGGTCGTCGTCCACCCGCCCATCTTCGGCGCGCTCAGGGTGCGCAGTCTTGTACGTCGTTGATCCGCCTAGGCCGCGGCGCCTCGCTGGTAACGGCCCGGCGTGGTGGCGAGCAGGCGCTTGAAATGACGCGTGAGGTGGGATTGATCGTAGAAGCCGGTCACGATCGCCACCTTCGCAGGGTCGTCGCCGGCGAGCAACCGGCGCCGGGCCAGATCGAGACGGCGCCCGAGCAGGTAACGGTGCGGCTGGATGCCGTAGCTGCGCACGAACGACCGGACAAGGTGCGCGGTGCTGACCCCGAGGGCGTCAGCAACTCCCGCGATGCTGCTGGCACCGGCTGGGTCGGCGTCGAGGACCGCGCGAGCCTGGCGGGCAACCGGGCCGGCTGGCGGGAGCGAACGGCTCGTACCACCGCCGGAGAGGTGCCAGGCGAGCCGCTCGGCCACCACGGCCAGCCGTGATTCGGCCTCCAGGTCGTCGCCGCGAACCAACGCCAGGTCCAGCCGGGACACCTGCTCGCGCAGACCACGGTCCTTGATCAGCGGTGTGTCCACCGCCGAGCCGATCAGTGCCTCGCTTAGCACCTGCTCCTCCAGGTACATGACGCGCTTGCGGAAGCCGTGCGCGGTGACCGGGTGCCCGTCGTGTGCTACATGCGGCGGCAGCAAGGTCACGCCGGAGCGGGGCGCAATGTGATTGTGCCGATCCAGTTCGTAGCCAATGAGGCCATCGTCCACGAGCAGCAACGTCCAGGTGTCATGGGTATGCGCCGGGTAGGCGTGATCGCGCCATTCCGCGTGCAGCACCTCCGCTACCCCGGCCACCCGAGGGCGCCACGCGCGCACGCGATCGGTGCCATCCATCATCGCAGTGTTGCACGTCCGGAAGTCCGGGTGCGAAGGCACTGAGACAGCCGCTCGTGATGCCCCAGCGCCAGGGCGCCGGTGCCGGACCGATAATGGGCTGATGCCGGGTTTGCTGAATGAGGGCCAGGTCACGGCCAACGGGCTGCGGTTCGCTTTTCTGGACGGGGGCAGCGGGCCGCTGGTGGTGTTGCTGCACGGCTGGCCGGATACGCCGCACACGTGGGACTACCAGATGGCCGCCCTGGCCGGGGCCGGCTTCCGGGTAGTAGCACCGTGGCTGCGCGGCTATCCGCCGACCGAGATCCCGCGGTCTGGCTACTTCGACATCGGCACGCTGGCGGTGGATGTCCGCGAGCTGATCCGGGTGCTCGGCGGCGGCGATCCGTGCCTGCTCGTCGGCCAGGACTGGGGTGCGTCGATCGGCTACCAGGTGCTCGCCGCCTTCCCCGAGGTCGTGCGGCGCGCAGTGGTGATGGCCGTGCCGCACCCGGCCGCGACCCGGGAGTCGCTGCTGCGCGCCGAGCATGTTCACCGTTCCTTCCACTGGTTCTTCTTCCAGCTGCCGGATCTGCCCGAGCGGGCGCTGAGCGCGGATAACTACGCGTTTGTGGACTGGCTGTGGGACTACTGGACCGCGCCCGGCTTCACCGACGTCGAGCACCTGGCCGAGGTGAAGCGCATGCTGGCCGTCCCGGGCGCGCTGGAGGCAACGCTGGGCTATTACCGGGCCATGTTCGACCCGGACCGGGCGGACCCGGAGCTGGCCGGGGTGCGGCAGGCGGCGGGCCGGCCGATCGTGGTGCCGACTCTTGCCCTGTGCGGCGCCGAGGACAAGCGGGCCGAGGTGATGCAAGGCCAGGCCCGCCATTTCGCCGGCCCGTACCGGTTCGAGCTCGTGCCCGGCAGCAGTCACTTCCTGCAGCGCGAGCAGCCGCAGGCGGTCACCGAACTCGTCCTGGACTGGTTCGCTGGGGAATAGCTGGCTTCGTCACACTCCGGTCAGAACGGGCCAGAAAACGACGACCGTGCGACCTGCGCCGCGTCGCGGCGGCGCGAACCAGGCTGCCCGGCGTCGGCTCGTAGGCTCAGATCATGGTGGCTGGGTTCGAGTCAGTGTCTACCTGGCGGCAGCCGCTGCCAGCTCCTGCCTCATTGACACGGTCGATGCTGGTGGAAACCGTTGCTGGGCAGGTAGCGAAACTGAGTGCGGGAAGGCTCCGAGTCGCCGTGGATGGCCTGACCGGGGCGGGCAAGACCTGCTTCGGTCACGAGCTGGCAGCTGCGCTGCGCGCCGTGGGACGCCCGACCATGCGCGCTTCGATGGACGATTTCAAGCACCCGTGGCGCCACGCCACAGAACATGGTTATGACCGAGTCAGCGGGCAGGGGTACTACCGCAACGCCTACGACTTCGCATCGGCCCGTGAGCTGCTCCTCCATCCCTCAGGCCCGGGGGGCTCAGGAAACGTAGCGCTGTGCGGGCATGATCCGCTGACCGGTCAGGACCACCGGGACAAGACGATCGACGCCCCTGCGAATGCCATTCTGGTTGTGG
>Ga0335074_10015045_pt1 | contig 10861 bp, 8 predicted proteins | sample Lox_Sample_23_FD_206715 | JGI IMG/M metagenome (GOLD analysis project Ga0335074, IMG submission 206715) | Soil microbial communities from Loxahatchee National Wildlife Refuge, Florida, United States - Lox_Sample_2.3 | ecosystem: Environmental > Terrestrial > Soil > Wetlands | place: USA: Florida... | reverse complement strand
GGCGCATTGTCGCATGACCCGGCAATCCAGGCGATCTTCGCCGAAGAGCTCGACGTCGTGGGCCGACGCCTGGTCGATGTGCTGGTCGCCGAGGGATATGTGCGCGATGCCACCGAGATCGCCGTACAGGGCTGGCTGGCGTTCGTTCGCGCAGCCTGCGGGAAATGGATTCAGTCGCCCAATATCTCGCGGACTGACCTCACCGACATGTGCCTGCGCGCATTCGACAGCGCACTCGATGTCTCCACCTCACCAAGTCGGCTGCGTGCCCGTATGAATGGACTTATGCAAACTCCGGCCATCACTTTGCTGACCCGCAAATCACAGCGCACGACCTTGGCCCGGGGCCCAGGTCCGGCCATCGGTCATGACACGACTCGGCTTGCCGCCTTGTTGACTGCTCGGTCGTTATTCACAGCTAGGAAAGGTCCGAGTGAACGGACGCCGTGAACTGGCCCACGTGAACCAGAGGTTCTGGCCTTCGTCCCCGAGCGAAGACGCGTCAGAGGTCACGTAAGCATGGGTCGGCCTGTGGCACTGCAATGTTGGCGTTGCGAGCGGAAAATCTTGCATTCACACCAGTGGCAGTCAGATACACGCTTTCGGCATGGATACCGGTCGGCAGGTGTGTGGTCGCCATCGAAGTAAAGGCATCCAGTTGCGGTTGAAAGCCTTCGCGCGGCATGGCGAACCCAAAACCGATGACCTGAAGTGCCTGCAGCGCCAGTCCACCGTCGACGACGCGCGGCCGGGTAACGATCCTGCTGGGCCCCATCTGCAGTTCGATGGTGCCGCGCGACGGCTCGGTCCTAACGGCGGTTATCAGCGCGCCAAATACTGGGATGGTGTCCTGCAGGGTCTGCTTAATGCCGTTGTTCGACCACGATATTTCAGCGTCCAGGGATCCTAGGGTGCCGTCAGAGCTATTGGCGGTGGGCAACCGCAGATCAGCGATCTGTGCCCGCACCCTCATGCCTTCGGCTTCACGGAACCGGTTACCGGCCGTCTCGATAACGATGTCGGAGAAGTTACGAGTCATGAGTTGTAGCAACAACGGTCGGATTCCGAACGACACACTCGCATGGTCGTCGGCGAAGCACTCCACTACTGAAGTAGCACGATGTCGCGCGTAGAGCTCACCCCCGAGCACGCCGGCACAGCCGAGCGCCATCACGATCACGACCACTAGGGCCATAGCCATCGGGTCTCGAGGGACGCGCAGTCCCTCGTGGTCGCCGCCGGGTCGACGGCTGCGGTGTAGCCACATCATCTGCTTATTGGTTCCGGCTGATCCACTCATCGGTGAACTGGCGCCTGGTAGTCGCCAAATCCATCAACTGATTCGCGATAACCTTTTCAATCTTGCTTCCCACCATAGGGATTCGCACCTCTACGGTGCCCCCGACCCGCAACTGCGCGCCAGTGGAGTCTACGGGGTGCGGAATGAGATCCGCGCTGCCCGAGAGCTTGACCGGTGTGCCGGGCATGCTCGCGGTAATGGTGCAGGTGGCCTTGCCATCGGTGAGAGCACTCCAACTCTCCCAGCGTTTGATCTCCAGATCACTCTTGTAAACCCGGCTTACGACACCCGGCAGCTGGTCGTGCCGTAGCGTAAATGTGCACGCCACATCGACGCTGCCGTCAGGCCCGATTTGGATCGAATCCAGGGTGGCGTCCGTGCCGTACTCGGCAGTCAGCCAAGCCCGCCAGTACTGCTCATCGCCGAATGCCCGAAGTAGGTTTTCGACGCTGTCCGGATGGTCGGCAACCCTGTCAAATGTTCTCGGCATATCGGATCAATCTCCTTGATAATAGGACTTTTTGAAGTGTCTGTTTTTAGTCAGTTCGGTACCTGCAGTTTGCAGTCCATGTTTGGGAACCGTTGGGCCTCCTAGCCTTTTGCCTGTCGCGGCCACCAGCTTGCTTCCCGTAGGAGCGTGGCGATCGCCGGCACGGTAAGGGTGCGCACCACGAAAGTGTCGAGCAGTAAGCCGCAGCCGATGATGAAACCGGCTTCGATCATGTTGGCCAGTGATCCGACCATCAATCCGAACATGCTGGCGGCGAAGATAACTCCGGCCGAGGTGATGACCGAGCCGGTGCTTGCGACGGTGCGTAGCACACCGACGCGGATGTTGCGTGTGGATTCTTCGCGTAGCCGCGAGACAAGCAGCATGTTGTAGTCGGCGCCTACCGCGACGAGGATAATGAACGCCAGAAGCGGTACCTGCCACGCAATCGCTTGACCGAAACCGTACTGGAAGACCAGCACGCCAATCCCTATTGCCGCAGCGTAATTCAGTACCACGGTGCCCAGCAGGTACAGCGGAGCCAGCACAGCGCGCAGAAGCAGCACCAAGATGATGCCGACGATGGCCAGCGTCGCAGCGCCTAACTGGATGAAGTCGGAGCGGTACAGCCGCTGGATATCGGCGTTCACGGCGGGGAATCCTGCCATCGATACCGTCGCACCCGCCAGCGAGGTATTGGGGCGGGCTTGATTGGCGACGTCAGTGATCTTGTGGCTAAGCTCCATGGCTTCCACGGAGTAAGGGTCATAGCTGGATTCGATGGCGAACCTTGCGGTCCTGCCGTCGGGAGAGAGGAAGAACTTCGCCATATCGAGGAAGGAATGATCCGTGAGAGCTTCAGTCGGTAGATGGAATCCGCTCGCCGAGTCAGCGCCGGCGCTCATGCGGGCTGAATTCTGGAGTTTGGTGGCGATTTGACCCATGCCACCTAGCATTTCGATGTTGCTGTCAGCGAGGACGTGCACACCGGTCGCAAGAGCTTGGGACCCGGAGGCGAGTTGACTGACGCCATCGAGGAGTTGTCGCATCTTGCCCGCTAAATCGGTCGGGTTGCCCAGTGCACCGGCCGCATTGTGGAACGAGGCCACGACTGCTTGTAGATCGGCCAAGGCCCCGGCGACTGTGGCGCTGTCGTCAGAGCCGTGGCTGTCTCCCAGTCCGGCGACGTGATCGAAGAAGCCACCGTTGCGCAGGGAGACCAAGACCTGGATTTGGTCGCGGAGCTGGGCGCATTCCGGTGTGGTGGCACACCACGGGGCGGTGCTCAGCGCGCCTACCAGGGGATCGATTTCGGCCACGGCATCCCCGGCTTGTTGGGCGGCTTGCCTCAGGCCGGGCCCAGACTGCAGGACTTGGTCGATAGCCGGCACGCCACCCGACAGGGTCTGAAGCTGTGGTTGGAACCGCTCGAATTGGGCTGCGGCGGATTGGGTTTGGCTCAACACGCCGGCCAGTGGCGTCAACGCGGTGTGTAGCGTAGCGTCAAGCTGAGCCAGCCCGTTCGCCAATAGGTCGGCGCCCCCGGTGAGTTTGTTCAGGTCCGCCTTCTTGGCATTTCCGTCGGCTACGACACTGGCCATCTTGTCGCCGATTTGGCCGTTCTGCCACGACAATGTGGCTTGGTCCAGCCGCGCGCCGGCCGGACGGGTCACGCCGTCCACTTTGGTGACGCCGGGGATCTGCGCGATACGAGAGGCCATTTCATCAAGATCGGCCAGCCGCTTGCCGGTGCGCATGTCGGCGGGCGACTCGACGACGAGGAATTGTGTGAAGATCATGTCCTTGGGGAAGTGTCGGTCAAGCAGCCGGTAGCCCTGGTTGGCGGCGGTGTCAGCGGGTTGGCCTTTGCGGTCGTCGTAGCTGACCTTCATGGTCAATGCCACCGCTGACAGCGCCAATAACAACACCAGGCTCGCGACCAGCATCCGGACTGGGCGGCGTACCACCGCCACTGCGACTCGGTTCCAATAGCGGCCTGTGCGATCTGATTTCGGTTCGCCGATACCACGCTTGGCGGCCTGCGCCAGCACCGGCGGTAGCAGGGTGACGGTGGCCAGGAATCCGACGAGCACAGCGATCGCGCAGGCCGGGCCGAGTCCGGAGAACACGCTGAGCCGGGCGGACAACATCACCAAGAATGCCAATGCAACAGTGGCGGCCGAGGCGAGAATGACCCGCCCGATACTGGCGGTGGCGTGGACGACCGCCTCATCGGCGGGCACCTGCGCACGGCGTTGCTCGTGGTAGCGGCTGATCAGAAACACCGTGTAATCGGTGCCCGCGCCGAGAAGGATCACGGTCATGAAGGCGACGGTGATCTGAGAGACCGGCATGCCCAGTTGGCCCAGCGCTGACATAACACCGCGTGCCACCGCCAGGCTCACACCGATGACCAGTAGCGGCAACAGCGCGGTGAACACGGAGCGATACACCAGCAGCAGGATGAGGGCGATCAGGCCGGCGGTCGCGATCGAGATCAGCACCAGGTCCTGCTCGCCGGAGGTGATCGCATCGCTGTAGGTCGCCGGCGAACCCGTGACGCGCACTACGGTGCTTGAGCCATTGAACACTTCGGCGGCGATGCGGCTCACGGCCTTTGACGATTCGGCGGCGGTGGGGTCGCCCAGCGTGCCTGCCACACCGACGGGAAGAACCCAAGCATGGCCGTCCTTGCTGACCGCTTGGGCGGCGGTGACGTGATCGGCGAGCAGGTCCTGCACCAACCGCACGTCGTGAGTATCAGTGCGCAGTCGCCTTACCAACTGGTCGTAGCGCTGTCGCGCCTGCGGGGTCAATCCCGCGGAGTCTTCCATCGCCACGAACAGCATGGTCTTGCTGCCCTGCTCACTGAAAGCCGCACCCATCCGGTCCACCGTCTGAAACGACGCGACGTTATGCGGGATCAGCTCCGCGGACTGTTGCCGCACCACCATTTCCAATGGGGGAAGCAGCAGCGTCAACACCGCCGCGACGGCCATCCACGCTCCGATCACCAGAGCCTTGTGCCGCACGGTGAATTCGGCCAGCGCAGCCAACCGCGCGCTGTACTCACGGGAGGTGGAGTCCGTTTTGCGCTTGCGCTCCTGTGGGGGGAGCGTCGCGGTGGCACCCGATGACCCACTGGCCACATCGGACACTCGATACCTCCTGGGAGAAGAAACGCTACAAATTACGGCGCTACGCTATTGTTTGTAGCGTAAGTAGGCAACTCCAGGGACGTCATTGTGAGGTTGTCGATCATCCAACGCCGCTGTGAGTACAGTCACAGGCTGGTCGCAGCGGGCATTTACAGCGCGAAATGGCAGGTGAACGAACATGGCTAGCCGACAGTCACGCTTTACTCACGATGTCGACGACGACGATGTCGACCCGCGCCGTATCCGGTCCCGAAATCGCCTACTCGACGCTGCGGAAGACTTGCTGAGCAACGGTGGCATCGAAGCCGTCACATTCGACGCAGTTACCAAAGCGTCGAAGGTTGCGCGCACCACCCTCTACCGCCATTTCGGTAATCCTGCGGAACTGCTGGCCGCGACCTTCGAACGATTGTTGCCTGGAGTCACGCCGCCTCCCCCGACGAGCGGCACCTTGCGCGAGCGATTGATTGAGCTACTCACCCGCCAGGCCCGCTTATATGAGCAGGCGCCGTTACACACGACGGCCTTGGCGTGGATCGGCCTCGGGCCACCCACCGGGGCCGCCCGTGAAGATTGCGACAACCGCGCGTCCCCCGGCGTGCTGCGGGCGAGCATCGTTGAGCAGTACTGCAGACCGTTCGAAGCTATCCTCCAAAGTCGCGAAGCCCGCGACGAACTCGAGGACTTCGACCCGGAGCTGGTGTTGTGTCAACTCCTCGGGCCGCTGGGGTTCGCACGCATGACCGGACTGCGCAAAATAACCGAGCACGACTGCGTGCGTATCGTCGACGATTTTCTCGCCGCCCACCGTCGCGAGCCGAACTCCGAGCAACAGTCAGCGCCCGCGGACTGACCTCGCGGCTTCCAGGAAAGCAGCCAACTCGGCGGCTGTGCGACGGCCCTGCTCGCGGCCCGCAATCGCCGACGGTGCACGGCAATCGGGGTCGAGGGGATTGCGGCCGAAGTTTTCGACCGAAGCGTCGTCAGCGAAAATGCCGAGAGTACGACCGCCGTGGTGCGCAAGCTCGTCTGCAAGACTGCGGCCGAACGGCGACACCCCAGGCTCGGCTGTCGGCGCCAACATCACGACAGTTTCGTGGTCGGCCAGAGCGTCGACGTTGGCGCTACTGCCCACGCCGCCGTCCATATATTGGCGGCGCCCAATCACCACCGGCGGCCAGACCGCCGGCACAGCGCAACTGGCCGTCACCGCATCCACCAGTCCCACCCCGCTGCTCCGCTCGAATATCACTCGCTGGCCGGTCGCCACGTCGATCGCGGTGATCTGCAGCGGCCGCTCGGGCCATTCGTGCGACGGCAGCCGCTTCTCGATCACCGCTCGGCGTACCTGGGGCGCGACCGTCGGTGCGGATATCGCATGTTGGCCGATCCGCCTGCGTTGTTCCGTCACCGTTGCCCCGGTATCTGCGGCGGCCTCCTCGAACAGCATCATCAGTTCGTCGATGTCGACGCTGGGTGTTATCTCGTCGGTAGTTTCCGAAAGCTGCCGCGCGAACAGCTCCTCTAGGCAAGCGCCGCTGCTGATCTGCGCGGCGACGGTCGAGCCCGCAGAGGTTCCCAACAGCACGTCGGCGCCCAGCAGGCGACTCGCGGTCAGCGGCGACTCATCTTGGACGCCGAGCAAAAACCCAGTCTCCCAGGCAATCCCCGCGACACCACCACCGGCGAGTACTAGTGCCAGCGTCATCACAACGCCCTGGTATCCGGGCGCACCCACCGGACCGCGGATCGTCCGCGCTCGGAACGCAGTGCGGTCCAACGCCTATAGCTTCGGCGCAGCCATGGCATCCGTTTGGTGTGCTGCAGCCGCTGTGCCTGACGGACCAATTCGAGCTCGACGTGCTCGAGATCCTCCACGCCGACCTCCTCAACAGCGTCGCCATTGAGTTCGAGCACAAAAGCATCCGGCTCGAGTAGGGCCCGTTGCCACGCCGCGGCATCGTCCACCCGCCCGATACCCAAGACATCCGCGGCGTTTTGCAGCACCTTGCCCAGCTCGCCGCCCAGCAGCTGGCGCATTGCGTCGGCGCCCTGTCGGGGATTGGCGATCATCCACGAGTGGTATGCGTCTGGCACCTTGTACAGGGTGGCGTCGGCGTCGTCGGCCATCTCGACCGCAGAGGCGAACGGCACGATCAAGTCGTTTTCGCCATGCAGCACCATCGTCGGGATCTGCTGATCGCGCATCACGTGCAGCATCGGCGTGTAGTCGCCGGACTGAGCAATCGCGCGGCCCGCGCCCGCGACGGCGCCCGGATGCCGCCCATTGCGGCCCAAGATGGTGGCGAGCATCCGCAGGTAGCTGGCACGCTCCGCCGCGTCGAGCCTCGACGGATCTTTGTGAGTGTCGTAGCCGCCGATGGCGATCGCGCGTAGTGCCCTGGGCGGCGACTTCAGTAGCCCCGCAACGGCCTCGTCGAAGCTCGAGCCAGCCGCGGCGTCGAAAAGCACCGCCGCCAGAACCCGCTCCGGGGCGACCGCGGCGAGCTGGATCGCCATACGTCCGCCCATCGAGTGGCCGGCGAACACCGCTTGCCGCACGCCAAGCGCATCGAGAGTGCGCACGGTCAAGTCGACTCGGTCGGCGAGGTCGGCCCCGCTACGCGGCAGGTTCCGGGTTTCGCCGTGCCCCGCGGCGTCGATCGCAATGACCAAAAATCCGAGCCCGGCCACCCGGCTCAGCATCCGCAGGTACGCGCGCCGGCTCAGCGCCAGGCCATGCATGAAAACCAGCGGTACGCCGGCGCCGCCGACCGACACACCCACCTCATGTCCGTCTTGGAGCTCGATTAGGTGGTGAGTCAACCGGATCCGCCGCTCCGGTGCTTTGGGGGGCACCACCGACAATTGAGTCATCCGCTTCCTCCGGGAAATAGTAAGGCCGTCAAACATTCTGGATCAGACAGATACGCGGCCGCCATTTCTGCCGCTGTGTCGTTGACTACTCCACTCGGCCAATGTGATCCAGCCACCTCTGAGCAACTCTGAGTGTGTTTTCGATGCGGCGATCGGCGTGCCGGCCTTCTTGGGTTACGCGCCACCGCCTAGTTCGCCCGGCGCTAGATGCGGGCATCACCAGCCTGGTCCCGGGTTGGTCTGCGAGACCGTGATGGGGCCCCGTCGCGGGGCGGCCGGCTGGGGCGGCTGGGCCCACTCGGCGCCGGTGGCCTCGAACAGCCGACCGATTTCCGCGATGTGCATGTCGGCCAGATCCCAAACATCGGGAACGAGCTCACGGTCGGCGATGAACCCGAAGTCAAATCGGTCGAGGTAGCTCACCGCGGTGATGTTGAGACCCAACCCGTCGGTGATCAACGACACCGGGAATTGGTGACACATCTTCGCCCCGGCGAAATACATCGGCTCGCGGGGCCCCGCAACGTTCGAGATCACTAGGTTGAACGGCTGGGCGACCCGGTTGGCCAGCGTCGACGCTAGCCGCACGGCGGCGGTGGCCAGCACCGGTGCGGAGTACTGGGTGAGATCAACGAGCTCGGCGGCCGGGATCAAGTCATGGAAGCGCTTAGCGCGCTCCATCGCCTCGTGGCAGCGGGCGACCCGTTGCAGCGGATCGTCGCAGTCGGTCGGCAGCTCGGCGACGATGGCCGACACCCGGTTGGTCCACGGGTCGGCCTCGTCGCCGGTGCGAATTGAGACCGGCACCACGGCCCGCAGCGGGCGGTCCGGCAGGGCGTCGTGGGCCCGCAGGTATTCGCGCAGCCCGCCAGCGCAGATCGCCATGACGATGTCGTTGATGGTTCCTCCGGTGGCGGCCTTGAGCCGCTTGATGTTTTCCAGCGACGCGGTGCGCATCGCGAAGCGGCGGTGCGGCGTGATGGTCTTGTTCCATGGCGTCCGGGGCGCCGGCGTGGTCGGCAGCGGGATGTTCGGCCAGTCTCCTCTACCCAGTTGGGCGATTCGCTTGACCGCATCCCCGGCCACGGCCGCCGCGCTGCTCAGGCCGTGAATTCCGGCCGCATCGGCCAGCTGACCCACGATCCGGGCCTGCACCCGGATTGCCTTGAACGGGTTGCGGACGAGATGGCCCAGCGCGAGGCGCAGCAGGTCGGTGTCGGTTGGGATCGGCTCGGGCTGCCAAGGCGGGCTGGCCCCCGGCGCGGGCACGTCGGGGGTGGTTTCGGTGAGCATCTCCATCATCAGCTGCCCGGAGGCGGCATCGATGGTGGCGTGGTGGAACTTGGTGAGCAGCGCCCAGCGCCCGTCCTGGAGACCGTCGATGACGTACACCTCCCACAGTGGCCGGGTGCGGTCCATCGGCCGCCCGACGATCCGGCAGACCTGCTCGGCCAGTTGATCGGCGAGGCCCGGTCGGGCCAGGTGCAGTTCGCGGATGTGGAAGTCGAGGTCGAAGGTGGGGTCGGCCACCCAATAGGGGTGGTCGAGTCCGAACGGCACCTCGACGGCGCGCCGCCGTAATGGCTCCAGCTCACCGACCAGCGAGGCGAATTTGGCGTACACCGCCGGGTACGGCTCGTAGTCAGGGCCGGGCCGTTCGAAGACCATCAGGCCAGTGACGTGCCCGTACGTCGTCGGTGTCTCCATGTAGAGAAACGCGGCGTCTAGGCCGGTGAGTTGCTTCATGAACGGCTCCTTAACCTAACTGTTCCAGGCGTAGAACGGGGATTCTCACACTGCAAGCAACGTAGCGAGCTCACTGAGGTCCACGCTGAATACATTTACGTGCCACCGTATTCCGGACGCAACGAGCCGGCCAATGCGGACAACGGCACCTGAATCGTCACGGTCCCGCCGTCCATTGACCAGACGAATCGGTCTCGCGGACTTGGGTTTTCACGCACGATCGGCGCATCGGGCATGTACAGGATTAAATGGTCGGCCGTTAACCCGAACGCGCGGTAGTCGCCGGTGTATCCGGGGCCGTCGGGACCGGGTTCCCACTCTTGGACGGTGAACGGGTACGTGTTGGGCGTGTGCGACGGAGGAGCCGCGTCGAGGGCCTGCGGAAGGACCGCTTCGGTAGCTGGCGGCATCGCTTTTTTTGGATCGACGCCGGGTTTGAACAGGTCGGCGAGGGTGAGCCTGCGCCCGTTGGCCATATCGAAGACGAAAGACCGGTAGGCGTTATTGGCTTGTATGCCAAATGGTTCAAAGTTTTCGTGGACGATCAGCGACTGGACCGCACCCGGGCCGAGATAGAGCTTGTAGTCGGCCGATGCGCTGCTGTCGCGTGGGGTATCGGAGCCGGTTTTGCACCAACCGTCCATCAGGCGGTGGTAGTAGTTGCGCAGTGGCGGCCCAGATGTGGGGTTGTCGAGCAGCGGTTGGGGCAGGTCGAGTGAGATGAACATCTCCGCCTTGCGCTGCGAGGTCACCAACCTCGTACACTTCGTCCCGTCCCACGTTGCGTTGAGTTCAGTGCAGAATTGTTCGGCGGAAGCCCGTGCGACCGGCGGTGTCGCCACCAGCATTGTCGAGACTGCCACCATGGCCAACACATTGGCACGTTTCATTGGCCTTTACCTTGCTCAGCGGGGAGTATGACTTTGCTGGCAAGCCAGCGGTCGCCGACCTTTTCCATGGTCATCGTGACAGCGGTGATGTCGGTGCGTGGTTCGGGGCTAGCGGAATTGGTCACCGATTGCCTAACGAACAGCAGAATCTCCACCTTGTTGGTGGTGGCAGACTTGACCGCGGAATCAATGACTGTTCCCTGCGTCGCCACCTTGTTGTCGATCAGCATCTTCCGCAGGCGCGAACTTGCTTTGGTGTACGTGTCTTTGAAATCACCGGTTGCGCCGCTGAGGATGTCAGTGAAGTTCTGGTCGATCGCGTTGGGATCGGTGCTGGTGAGCGTAACGGCATATTTTCGTGCGGCAGCCAGCGCCTGGCCGCCGGCGACGTCGTTCTGGT
>Ga0335074_10015044_pt1 | contig 10861 bp, 5 predicted proteins | sample Lox_Sample_23_FD_206715 | JGI IMG/M metagenome (GOLD analysis project Ga0335074, IMG submission 206715) | Soil microbial communities from Loxahatchee National Wildlife Refuge, Florida, United States - Lox_Sample_2.3 | ecosystem: Environmental > Terrestrial > Soil > Wetlands | place: USA: Florida... | reverse complement strand
GTCGCATCCGCGTCGGGCGTGTTCGAGGATGGAACCCCGTTCGTCATTCCCGGCGAGGCGAACCATCCGCCGCCGCTCGACGTGCCGGACAATGCGCGCAACATCCTGGTGTACCTGGCGCTGCCAATTCGCCAGGCGGGCGCGGTGGAAGTGGCGGACGCCGCCACCGAAGGCCGTTACGTTTCGCATCCGTTCGAAGCCTACGACACGCATTCCGCGTCACCGACACCGGCGGAACTGCAGGTGGGGCGATTGAAGATGCGCTACCTGCTGGAGACGGAGGAACGTGCCGGCTATCTGTGCCTGGCGTTGGCACGCATCAGCGAAGTGACCGCCGACAAGCGCGTGGTCCTGGATGACCGATGGATTCCGCCGGCGCTGGTGTGCTCTGCGGTGTCGCCGCTGTCGGGCCTGGTGGCGGAGCTGTCGGGGATGCTGAACCAGCGCGGGGAGGCTCTGGCGGCGCGCATGACCGCGCCGGGCCAGGCGGGCGTGGCGCAGGTTGCGGATTTCCTGCTGCTGCAATCGATCAACGGCTGGCAGAACGTGCTGGCGCACTGGGCGGACGCGGCGAACGTGCACCCGGAGACTTTGTACACAACGCTGGTGCAGATGGCCGGCGAGTTCGCCACATTCCTGGATACGCGCCGGCCCACGTCGTATCCCGCGTATCGCCACGACGATCTGCAACGCAGCTTCGCGCCTGTCGTGGCGGACCTGCGGCGCTCGCTGTCGGCGGTGCTGGAGGCGACGGCAATCCCGATCCCGCTGCGCGAGGCGCGGCATGGCGTGCGGGTGGGGCCGATCACGGACCGGTCCGTGCTGCGGGCGGCGAATTTCGTGCTGACGGTGCAGTGCGACGTGCCGGCGGAGACGCTGCGGCGCGTGTTCCCGGCACAGGTAAAGATCGGCGCGGTGGAGCATATCCGCGAGCTGGTGAACGTGGCGCTGCCGGGCATTGCGGTGCGTCCGCTGCCGGTGGCGCCGCGGCAACTGCCGTTCTACGCGGGGGCGACGTATTTCGAATTGGACCGCGGCAGCCCGCACTGGCAGCAGATGCAGAACTCCGGCGGCTTCGCGATTCACGTGTCGGGCGATTTTCCCAATCTGCGGCTGGAACTTTGGGCGATCCGGGGATGAGGGCGGCGTGCACGGCGGGGTCGGGGAGCGGCGGCAGCCGGTCGTCGGAGATCGGCATGGGCCGCGCCGTCAACGCCGGGACGCGCGACGGCGGGCCGCCGATGCGCCGGCGGGAACACCATGCCGCCGGTGCTTGTTCGCAATTCAACAGACTTTTTATCACGGAGGAAGAACGGAGGGCCACGGCGAACACGGAACGCGCGTGCCGGTATGTCGCTGTGTGCGTACCCGGGCCGAGGGTTCGCTGCAACATTCCCCAGCCGGAAAGACGCTCCGTGGCGTCCGTGGTTCTGCGTTCTTCCCATCGTGAAAATAGCACAAGCCGCTTTCCGGCAGGTGGTACTTGCGCATTTGCTGCCTTGGTGGTTTGGCCGGGGCCGCTGGCCAACGCCGTGATAAAAGAATTTGAATGCCGCCCGCCGCCGGGTGACCACCCGGTTCCCAACTTTCCCGCACCCAGCCTCCGCATATTCAAAATTCCTTCTCCCTCCCTCCGCCCCGGTTCGGGCACAGGAGCACGCCCATGAGCGACAATCCGTTCTCCGAACCCGACGATTCCGAGCGCACCGTCATCCGTCCGGCACCCGGAGGCCGCCGGCCTGCCGGTCCCGCGGCGCCGCAGACGCCCGCACCGCCGCCCTTCGGCCAGCCTGCTTCGCCGCCTTTCGGGCAACCAGCGGCGCCCCCGCCCTACCAGCCTGCCGGGCCTGCGTCCTACCAACCGGCCGCTCCGCCGCCCTTCCAGCCCGCCGCGCCGTCCCAGCAGGCCGCGTCGCCCTTCGCCAATCGCCCGGTGCAGCCGGCCATGGCCATGCCAGCGGAAGGCGCGGAGACAATCAGCTTCGGCCTCAATCCGCTCACCGTTGCCGCGGCACCGCTGCTGCAACTGCTGGGCCGGCTGCGCACCACCTTTTCGCAGCCGAACGTCGATGATCTGCGCGAGCGCACCATCCAGCAGATACGCAGCTTCGAACGCGAGGCGCGCGACGCCGGCGTGCCGATGGAACAATTGCGTCCGTCGCACTATGCGCTGTGCGCCAGCATCGACGACGTGGTGCTGAACACGCCCTGGGGCAGTACGGGCGCCTGGGGTTCGCGCTCGCTGGTCGCGACCTTCCACCAGGAAGTCCGCGCGGGCGAACGCTTCTTCGTCTTGCTCGGACAGATGCGCGAGCAACCCGGCACTTTCCTGGCCGTGCTGGAGCTGATGTACCTCTGCCTGAGCCTCGGCTTCCAGGGCCAATACCGGCTGTCGCCACGCGGACCCGGCGAACTGGAACGCATTCGAGAGGACCTTTACACCGTCATCGCCCGCCAGCGCGGCCAGGCGCCCGATCCGGCCCTGGCGCCGCACTGGCAAGGGGTGAACGCGCCGTACAAGCCGGCGCGGGCGGTGGTACCGAGCTGGGTGATGGGCGTCGCCGCGATCGCCCTGATCGGCATCCTGTTCGTGTGGTTCTCGTCGGGACTGAATGCCGCGTCGGATAACGCGTTCGCCGCGATGATCGATGCGCCGCTGTCGCACATGCCGAACATCCAACGCGCTGCGCCGGTGCGGCCGCCGCCTCCGCCGCCCGTGGTGGAGCCGGACCCGCTCTATGTGTTCCTGAAGCCGGAGATCGACCAGGGCCTGGTCACAGTGCTCGGCACGCACGCCATGCCGATCGTGCGGATTCGCAACACCGGCTTGTTCGCCTCCGGCAGCGCCGTGGTGTCGCCGAAATACGTGGGCCTGCTGAAGCGCATCGGCGAGGCGCTGAAGCGCGAGAAGGGACCGGTGGACGTGATCGGCTACACCGATAACCAACCGATCCACACGGTGCAGTTCCCGTCGAATTACCAATTGTCGAAGTCCCGTGCCGAGGCGGCGCGTGCGATCATCGTGGAGGAGCTCGGCGATCCGGGCCGCGTCAGCGCCGAAGGCAGGGCCGATGCCGATCCGATCGCGTCGAATGCCACGGCGGCAGGACGCGAGCAGAACCGGCGGATCGAAGTGACGCTGCGGAGGCAGGGATGACGCGCTGCGAGCCGAAGAATTCCCCCTCCTCGTGCGGGCCTGGGCCGCGAAGCGGACCAGGAAAAGGGGGAGGAGCGCGAGCGTCGATGGCTGTCGTTTGGACGGACCCCTCCCCCGTTTCTTGGTCCGCTTCGCGGCCCAGGCCCGCAACGGGAGCGGGAGGGAGTCACTGAACCATGCGCTTCCTTCTCTCCCGCTGGTTGCTTTCCTTCATCGGCGTCGCACTGCTGTCGCTGCTGCTGTGGTGGTTCGGGCCGTTCCTAAGCTTCCTCGCATCCTGGATCGTGCGCGCCGCCGTCATCGTGGTGATGGTACTGATCTGGGCCGGGGCTAATTTCTGGCTCGACCGCCGCCGCAAGAAGAACGACGACGCGCTGGTGCAAGGCGTCGCCGCCGCGCCCACCGTCGATCCCACCGCCGCGGCTTCCGCCGAGGAAGTCGCGGCCATGCGCGAGAAACTCACCACCGCGCTGACGCTGCTGAAGAAAGCCTCCGGCAGCCGCGGTTATCTTTATGAACAACCGTGGTATGCGATCATCGGTCCCCCCGGGGCAGGCAAGACGACGGCACTGCTGAATGCGGGCCTGAAATTCCCGCTCGCCGCCGAAATGGGCCAGAGCGCCGTCGCCGGTGTCGGCGGCACGCGCATGTGCGACTGGTGGTTCACCGAAGATGCGGTGCTGATCGACACCGCCGGCCGCTACACCACGCAGGACTCCGATGCCGCGGTGGACAAGGCGGGTTGGGATGCGTTCCTGGGCCTGTTGAAGCGCACCCGTGCGCGACAGCCGCTGAATGGCGTGCTGGTCGCCATCGCGCTGTCCGACATCGCCGCCGCGCCGCCGGCCGAACGCCTGGCGCATGCCCGCGCCATCCGCCGCCGCATCAAGGAACTGTCGGACCAGCTCGGCGTCAAAGTCCCGGTCTATGCCTTGTTCACCAAGGCGGACCTGATCTCCGGCTTCATGGAATTCTACGACGACCTGGACCGCGAGAGGCGCGGCCAGGTCTGGGGCATGACGTTCCCGCTGAACAAGTCGGAAGCCGGCGCATCGGGCGGCTTCGCCGCTGAGTTCGGCGTGCTGGTGCAGCGCCTGAACGAACGCCTGGTGGATCGCCTGCAGGCCGAGCGCAGCCCCGACCGCCGTACCGCCATCGCCGGCTTTCCCGCGCAGGTCGCCAGTCTGCAGGCACCGCTTGCGGAATTCATCGGCGAGGCGTTCGGCGGCTCTCGCCTCGACCCGGCGCCGTTCCTGCGCGGCGTCTATTTCACCTCGGGCACGCAGGAAGGCACGCCCATCGATCGCCTGACCGGGGCCATGGCACGCAGCTTCGGCATCGATGCGCAGCGCGCGACGACGCTGCGGCCGGAGCAAGGGCGAAGCTATTTCCTGACGCGCCTGCTGAAGGAAGTGATTTTCGGCGAGGCCACGCTGGTTTCCCGCGATCCGGCCGCGGTGAAGCGCAACCGGCTCGCCTATATCGGCGTTGCCGCCGTGGCTGCTTTGGTCGCGATCGTCGGCGCGGCGGCGCTGATTCAAACACGCGCGGTCAACGCCAACGCCGTGGCGGAGTCCAATGCCGCGATCGCCGCGTACAACAAGGCGGCATCCGCGCTGCCGCTCGATCCGGTCGCAGACGGCGACCTGCCGCGCATCGTACCCGTGCTCGACATGGCCCGCACGCTGCCGTTCGGATACGAGGCCAAGCCGGCACCGATGCAGTGGTTCCCCGGTCTCGACCAGACCGCCAAGCTCGGCGAGGGCGCAAAGCAGGTCTATATCCACGCGCTCGACAACATCTTGTTCCCGCGCCTGATCTTCCGGCTGGAAGGCCAGATGCGGCAGAATTTCGACAACCCCACTTTCCTGTACCAGGCGACGCGCATCTACCTGATGCTCGGCTCGCTCGGGCCGCTGGACCGCGGAACGGTAAAGGCGTGGATGCATTATGACTGGGCGGCAGCCTATCCCGGCCCGGCCAACGCCCCGTTGCGCACGTCTCTGGAGCAACACCTCGCCGCGCTGCTGGACCAGCCGCTGCCGCAGGTGACGCTGGACGGCGCACTGGTCGAGGACGCGCGCCGCACGTTCAGCCGCATTTCGCTGGCCGACCGGGTCTACTCCGCGATCGAGCAATCGCCCGAAGCCGCGGCGCTGCCGCCCTGGCGGCCCTCCGACGCGTTGGGTGCCACCGGCGTGCGCGTGTTCGTGCGTGCATCCGGCAAGCCGATGACCGACGGCATTCCCGGCTTCTTCACCGTCGATGGCTTCTACAAGGTGCTGCTGCCGCAATTGCCGGCAGCGGCGAAGCAGGTGGCTTCCGAAAGCTGGGTGCTGGGCAAGCAGTCGGAAATCGATCCGAACAGCCCGCAGGTGCAGAACCTGCAGCATGACGTGGTCGGGCTTTATACCAACGACTACGCCAGGCAGTGGGACTCCATGCTGAATGACCTGCAGGTCGAGCCGCTGTCCAACATGTCGCAGGCGGTGCAGGATTTGTACGTGCTGTCTTCGCCGCAGTCGCCGATGAAGGAGCTGCTGTCGAGCATCACACGGCAGCTCACGCTGACGCAGCCGCCGGCGACGCCGGGCGCGGCGGGCGAGGCGGCATCCCAGGCGGCCGGCGCGCTCGAGAAGAAAGCATTGGGCGGCGTGAACGATGCGTTCAAGAAGATGTTCGGCACCACCACCGGGCCGGCGCCGGAACCGCCGGGCAAGGCGATCGAGGACCGTTATGCCGCGCTGATCGCCTATGTCGGCAAAGGGCCGGGGGCGCCGATCGACGCCGCGCTGAAGCTGCTGAGCGATTTGCAGCAGCAGCTCGCGCAATTGGCGAATGCCGGTTCGGGAGCCGCTGCACCGCCCGCCGCCGGCGGCGATCCGGCGCAGTTGCTGCAGGCGGAAGCGGCGAACGCACCGCAGCCGGTGCAGCGTTGGCTGGTCGCTTTGGCCATGAGCGGCAATGCGCAGCGCAGCGGCGGCGCGAAGCAGGCGGCCGCGGCGGCGTTCAATGCGCCCGGTGGTCCGGCGTCGCTGTGCAAGGTGGCGGTGACGGGACGTTATCCGTTCAGCCCCAACGCGCCGGAGTCGATTCCGCTGGATGATTTCTCCCGGCTGTTTTCGCCGAGCGGCATGATCAACACTTACTTCAACACGCAGCTTCGGCCGTTCGTGGATACGTCGGGTCCGGTGTGGCAGGCACAGGCGGTGGCGGGCGTGGCACCGCCTGTCACGTCCGGCAACCTCGCCGAGTTCCAGCGTGCCTGGAACATCGGCCAACTGTTCTTTGCCAACGGGGGCGGGCAGCCGAGCGTGCAGTTCGAAATCACGCCTGAGACGCTGGATCGCGGTGCCAACGAGGTGACGCTGGAACTGGGCAGCCAGGTGGTCACCTACGCCCACGGTCCGCAGGTTGCGACCTCGGTCACCTGGCCGGGAAGCGGCATGAACACGGCGCGGCTGGTGTTCCAGCCGCCGCCGGCGGGCGGCGGGGTGCTGCAGGCAACCGGCCCGTGGGCATTGTTCCGGTTGTTCGATCAGGGGACTTTGCAGGAAGAGGGCTCACCGGACCGCTACAAGTTGACGTTCCACGTCGGCAACAGAGAGGCCAGCTTCGAGATCCGGGCAGGTTCGGTGCTGAACCCGTTTGCGCCCGGCATGCTGCATGGCTTCCGATGCCCCGGGCTGTGACATGCCGACCCGTTATGGCTGGGCTTGACCGGGCCATCCGCGCACGATTGCCGGTGCGCAGATGGCCGGGTCAAGCCCGGCCATGACGGGACGTTGCAGCCATGCCCGCCGTACTCGCGGGGTTTTATGGCAAGCTGCCGGCGCGCGGCGATTTTGTGCGCGGCGGGCTGCCGCGTGATTTCACCGATCCCTGGGATGCGTGGCTTTCCCGGGCCATTGCCGGCAGCCGTGCGCGCATGGGCGAGGACTGGCTGCCTGCGTTCCTGGAAGCCCCGGTCTGGCGATTCGTTCTCGCGCCGGGGCTGTGCGGGGAACGGGCGGTGCTGGGATTGATGCTGCCCAGCGTGGACCGCGCCGGCCGCTATTTCCCCCTGACCTTCGCGGCATTGTTCGACACGGGGTTCGACACGGGGTTCGACGCGGGCGCCGCCGCAATCGACACCGCGTGGCTGGATTGCTGCGAAGCGGCCGGACGCGCGGCACTGGAGCAGGATGCTGCGCCGGAGCAGATCGCGGCGATGCTGGGCGTGCCGGCCGCTGGTCCCTCCCCTCGCCCTTGGTCCGCTTCGCTGTCCGCGCCCGCAACGGACGGGGGAGACCTTCCCGGCGAAACCGGACCGTCGCAAAGCCTGTGGTGGACTGAGGGGGCACCGCGCGTCCCGGCGACGCGGCTTGTCATATCGGGGATGCCGAATGCTTGCGTTTATGCCACGATGCTGGACGCGACGACGCCAGACGCCGCTTCGGCGGCGGAGGCTGACCAGGCTGCCGGAGCAATCCAAACGACGAAGGAATGGGGTCCGGTGTCGGATACACCAACAGGGGGAGATCCATGGGAGCCACCGTCATGAGCGCGGTTCGCCTCCGCTCCTGGGCGATGACGCATCCGGGCCCGAAACGCAAACACAACGAGGACGCCTATGTCGACCGCCCCGACATTGGCGTGTGGGCGGTGGCGGATGGTGCCGGCGGGCATCATGCCGGCGAGGTCGCCGCCGGCATGATCCGAGAGGCTCTGGAGGCGATTCCGCCCGAGCTGTCGGCCTCGGAACTGCTGGCGCAGGTGCGCGGGCGCATCGTGCAGACGCATGAATGGCTGCGTGCCGAGGCGGAACGACGCGGCCCGGACGTGGTGATCGCCTCTACGGTGGTGGTATTGCTTGCGCGCAACGAGCATTTCGCCTGCCTGTGGGCGGGCGATTCCCGCGCCTACCTGTTGCGCGACGGGGCGTTGCAGCAGATCACCCGCGACCACAGCCTGGTGCAGGAGCTGGTGGATTCCGGCATGATCCGGCCAGAGGAGGCAGAGCACCATCCGCGCGCCAATGTCATCACGCGCGCGGTGGGCGCCGAGCTGGATGAGTTCGTGCTGGACAAGGTGAGCGGACCGATCCGCCCAGGCGACCGGTTCCTGCTGTGCAGCGACGGTCTTTCCAAGACCTTGCCGCCGGCCGAACTCGCGGCCTTGCTCGGCGAGACCGACGGCGTGCCGCCGGCGGAGTCGCTGATCGCGGCGGCACTGGCGATGAACGTGTCGGACAATGTGACCGCCGTCACCATCGAAGCCGCATAGGCGGAAAATTTCTGCTTGCCAAAACGCCGGGTGCCGCGAGGGATGAGGCGGTTGCGGCAGCAGCGAGCAAAACGATATGTTGCAGCGCGTCTTCCCGATGGTTCCCTCCCGCACCAGCGGCGGGAGGGAACCGAATGGAAGTGTCAGCCCTTCTTCTGCTGGGTCATATCCCAACTCGCGGACTGAGGCTTGCTGCTGGTCTTGGCGTCAACGACGCCGTATTTCCAGGTCACCTTGGCGAAATTGAGCGACAGGCTTTCCTGCGGCGGATCGTCGGGGCCGGCCATGACGCTGTAACCGCTCAGGCCGGTGTCGGTGAATTCATATTCGAGGTACGATTCCACCTTGTCCTTGGTGGTGGTGGTGAACTTGATGGTCACCAAATTGCTGAAGTCGCCGCCGACGGCATCCTGCCATAGCTGGATCGACGCCTTCTCCATCCGCTTGGTGACCGAGACTTCGCTGATCGATGGCTCGGATCCTTCACGGGTATCTTCGCCGCCATGCGGGACCGATACGCCGCGGCCGACGCCCCAACTGAACGAATTCAACTGGATCCACTCCTTGAATCCATCGGTCGTCACCGACCCGGCGACGGGTCCATATTTCATGTAGATGGCCACGCTGATGCTCCTCCTGTTGCCATACCCAAGGCGATTCAGCCGATATGGTACTGAAACGAGCCAGCCGTGTCCACGCCCACGGTAATGGCCTCGATCGTCCCCCCCTCGGCAAGACGGGACAGTACTTCCGCCGACAGTTCAGGCAGCAACGTGCGAGACAGGATCTTCTCGACGTTGCGTGCCCCTGACGACGTTTCTGTACAACGGTCGGCGATGGTTTGCACGAGCGATTTATCCCAGGCAAATTTCGCCCCATAAGCCTCCTGAACTCTCCGCCGTACCCGGTTGAGCTGGAGTTCGACGATCTGCTTGATGATGTCCGGCGACAGCGGGAAATACGGTACCAGCGTGACGCGGCCCAGGAAGGCCGGCTTGAAATGCTTCATCAACTCCGGCATCAGCGCGTCGGCCAGCCCGGCCGCATCGGGCGCCGTTTCCGGATCGGCGAAAAGCTGCGTGATCAGGTCGGTGCCGGCATTCGATGTCATGATGATGACGGCGTTCTTGAAGTCGATGTCGCGGCCTTCGCCGTCCTTCATGTTCCCCTTGTCGAACACCTGGAAGAAGATGTCCTGCACGCCGGGATGCGCCTTCTCCATCTCGTCCAGCAGGATCACCGAATAGGGCCGCCGCCGGACCGCTTCGGTCAGCACGCCGCCCTCGCCATAGCCGACATAGCCGGGCGGGCTGCCCATGAGCAGGCTGACCTTATGTTCTTCCTTGAACTCGGTCATATTGATGGTCGTCATGTTCTGCTCGCCGCCGTACAGCAGATCGGCGAGCGTCAGCGCGGTTTCGGTTTTGCCGGTGCCTGATGTACCGACCATCAGGAATACCCCGATCGGCTTGCGCGGATCGGTGAGGCCGGCGCGCGACGTGCGGATCGCCTGCGACACCGCATCCAGCGCATGCGGCTGCCCGACGATGCGCTGGCCCATCATGTCCTTCAGATTCAGTACCGTGCGGATTTCATTCGACTGCATCCGCCCGGTGGGGATCCCGGTCCAGCCGGCGACCACCTCGGCGACCGCCTGGCTATCCACCACCGGGAAGATCAGCGGCTCCTCGCCTTGCAGATTGCGCAGCTTCGATGCCGCCGCGATCAGCTTCTCGCGCAATTCGTCCTTGTCGGCGGTGCCGGCGGGATCATCAAGCTGGGCGCGCGTCTCCGCCATTTCAGCGGCCAGCGCCTTCTCCTGCTCCCAGCGTGCGTGCAGCGCTTCCAACTCCGCCGCTTTCTGCGCCCGCTCGGCGATCAGCGCCTCGCGGCGGTCGGCGTGCTTCTCGCCGGCGGCGATTTCGCGATCGACGATGCCGAGCTCGGTGTCGATCAGGCTGATGCGACGCTCCCGGTCTTCGATCGGCGCGGGGATGGCCGACTGGCTCATCGCGACGCGCGCGCAGGCGGTATCCAGCAGGCTAACGGATTTGTCCGGCAACTGGCGCGACGGAATATAGCGCGCCGACAACCGGACGGATTCGCTGACGGCCTGATCCAATATGCGGACGTTGTGGTGCTTCTCCAGCGTTGCAACCAGGCCGCGCATCATGGCCGTGGCGATCGGCTCGGGCGGTTCGAGAATCTGCACCGTCTGGAAGCGCCGGGTCAGGGCTGCGTCCTTTTCGAAATATTTCTTATATTCGGCCCAGGTGGTGGCCGCGATAGTGCGCAGCTCGCCGCGTGCCAGCGCGGGCTTCAGCAGATTGGCGGCGTCGCCCTGGCCGGCCGAGCCGCCGGCGCCGATCAACTGATGCGCCTCATCGATGAAGAGGATGATCGGCTTCGGTGAAGCCTTGACTTCGTCGATGACGCCGC
>Ga0335074_10015042_pt1 | contig 10862 bp, 6 predicted proteins | sample Lox_Sample_23_FD_206715 | JGI IMG/M metagenome (GOLD analysis project Ga0335074, IMG submission 206715) | Soil microbial communities from Loxahatchee National Wildlife Refuge, Florida, United States - Lox_Sample_2.3 | ecosystem: Environmental > Terrestrial > Soil > Wetlands | place: USA: Florida... | reverse complement strand
CAACGAGTGGGTCCTCACCATGCTCGACCTGCGGCCCGCCGCTGCGCGGCTCTGTGCGTGGCTCTGGTCCCGTGCAGAGCACGCCGTTGTCCCACTCCTCCGTCAGGTTCCCAGGGGCCGCACACCAGAGGACGCTGACGGCACTGGCCTGATGCCTTCTCTCGGTGAAAAGAGAGAGACAGTGACATGGCTGGTTCAGTGAACAAGGTCATCCTCATCGGCAACCTCGGCAAGGACCCGGAAGTCCGCACGACACAGGCCGGCAGCAAGATCGTCAGCTTCACGCTGGCCACAAGCGAGACCTGGAACGACCGGGCATCGGGCGAGCGCAAAGAACGCACGGAATGGCACCGCGTCGTAGTGTTCAACGAGGCGATCGCTGATATCGCCGAGAGATTCCTGACGAAGGGCATGAAGGTCTATGTCGAGGGCCAACTGCAGACCCGCAAGTGGACGGACCAGGGTGGGCAGGAACACTACACGACCGAGGTCGTGCTGCCACGCTTCAAGGGCGAGATGACCATGCTTTCCCGTGCCAACCCCGGCGAGCGTTCCGAGGTTGATGGCACGAGCGGCGGTGGTTATCTGCCTCGCGGCGGGGCAGGCGGAGGTGGTTCGGATGATGAGATCCCGTTCGCACCACAGGTGCTCTGAGGGGAAACTCCCCTAGCCGGCTTCGTGCGGGCGACACGTAGATTTCCAACCCACAGCGAGCCCGTCGCACGAAGTTATCGCGTGACGGGCGTCTCTGCACACAACCAGGCGGACAAACTATGATCCGACGGTATGCGAGATAGCGTCGTCGGCACGCGGTCGCCGTTGCCACCATTGCGGTTCAATTCCTGCGGCCAGCACATCTGGGGGCACTACCGGCCGGGCCCACGATCGCCGACCCTCTTCTACAGGGAGACCTTACATGATGGAGCTTCGCGAGAGACTGCGGACGTTTGACGCTGTAGTCGGATGTGCCCTATGCCCGCTCGCCACGACGGGATGTCGATCGCCGCTCGGGAGGAGCTTTTGGGCAAGACCAGCGCAACTGGGATTTGGCAGGAATTCGAGGACGGTGACGCTGAGCCGATCAGTGTCAGCGACCTAAAGCAATTGAAAATCTCGGGCATGCCCGAGAATGTCGTTGTGCGCGTGGTCGATAACTACTTTCCAGAGACTACCATTCGGCGCTCCGGTGATCAATTTGTCTGCGGAATCGAGGAGCACCTTTATACTAAGTATTGGGAACACAAGTTCTCGGCTTATGCCTTTGCCGAGGCAATGGAGCGCGCCGTCAGGCGCCTCGCGCACGAGGGCCATCCGCTTTCCGATCCAGAGCGGGACGACGACGACGTCCATATATTCGTGCGTTGGCAGCTACGGCTCCCACGCGACGTGAGTGCAAAGGCTCTTGCGAAATCGATCAAGTTAGCGTTCGAGCTAGTCTGGCATCGAGCAGGCTCAATCCTCGAAAACTCCGACTCCGTTTTGGTTCTTGGCAAGGACACAGGCACTGCGCTCGACCGTCTGAAAAAGATCGCCGCACGGCTGGAGGAGCTCGGCTACTACACATACATCATCAAGGAGCAGCCGGACCGGCCCGGCGAGAGTGTCGTGCAGAAGGTCCTGCGCTACGCGCTGACGTCGAAGTTCGTGGTGATCGAGAACACCGAGCCGTCGGGGCACTTGTACGAGATTCCACACGTTGCCAAGGCTGCTGAATGCGTAACCGTTGTCCTGCAGGAAAAAGGCAAGGGCGCTACCTGGATGTTCGAGGATGCCTATGCCAAGCACAGACACTGGCGCAAGCTGGCATATCGAGCGGACAAGCTGGATCACGCCGTCGAGAAGGCAGCAGCATGGGCGGAGAAGTTCGTTGCCGAGTTCGCTGATTATCAGGTTACAAGACTACCCTGGATGAAGAAGTAGTGCAGAGCGGGGTCAGGACACAGGACGAGGCACGTAGTTGAAGCGCCGGCGGCAGGCGGTTCGCCTGTTCGGCCGGGATATTGCGGTATTGCACGCGGATGACGGCGCCCTGCGAGCCGGGGACGACGGCAAGCCCGGAGCGTCCAGACCCACGTCGCGCGGTCGTTCGGCAATCAGCGGGCCGAGGCCCGCGCGGCGACCGAGGCGATCGCCGCGCTGATCCCACACGATGACCGGCGAACCGTCTGTCGCGTCGGGCTGCCTACCGGAGGCCGCGAGCCAGCTGAGCGCGATGTGAACGGCGGTGATCCGGATACAGCTCGACCCCACTGGTAGCTGAAGACCAGTGCCTCGAGGAGGCACGGAATTGCATCGGCTCTCCCCTCATTGGAAAAGACACGGCTACGCTGGCGTTCGCCGGTAGATTCTGGCATACCTTGCCATCCTATCCAGACGAGGGATGCCTGGATGCTCGATGAGATCCTTACCCTGCCCGAGGTGGCACAATTGCTGAAGGTCGCGGAAAAGACCGTCTACACGATGGCGCAGAAGCGTGAACTCCCGGCCTTCAAGGTCCGGGGGCAATGGCGCTTCAAGCGTGTGGATCTCGACGGGTGGATCGAGGGGCAGAAAGCGACGTCTGGTGAACCCGGAGCAGAGCCGAGATGACCACCTCGCTCTCGTCCCGGGTCATGGACGCCATCCCGACCATTCAGGACCAGTATTACAAGCTGATCCTGGCCGTTGGACCTGCCCGCTGCGGCAAGACGGCCGCACTTGCCATCGTGGCGGACCAGCGGGGGTGGCCAAGGTTAAACATCAACCTGCGCCTCGCCGAGCGGCTCCTTGACCTTACACAGAAGCAAAGGAAGGTCAGAATCGCAGCCATTCTCGACGAGACAATTCGAGGCGAGAACTCTTCTGCCGCGATCCTCGATAACATAGAGATGCTGTTTGCACGCGAGCTGGAGCAAGATCCGCTGCGACTTCTACAGGGCCTCTCTCGAAATCTAACGATCATCGCGGCCTGGCCGGGAACAGTCGATGGCAACTACTTGACCTACGCCGAGCCCGGCCATCCCGAAGCTCGGCGTTACAGCAGCCCGCAAGCATGCATCATTCCCGCGGATATGACGAAGACGCCTGACTTCATATCGGTTGGCGGTGACGGACAATGAAGTACTCGGAGCTCCTCCAATTCGAACCGATTGAAACCGTCGTTCAGCTAAGGGAAGCCGATACGGCATCCGAGGCGCGTCGACTCGTCGAAACCTTCGTCATCTCCCAGCGGATGGCGGAACTTCTTGGTGACCTAGTCTTTCCCCAGCTTCAATTCACCAAGCCGGCTGACAACAAGGGGCTTTTCGTCGTCGGAAACTACGGCACCGGCAAGTCGCACATGATGGCGGTGATCTCTGCCGTCGCCGAAAGCGCCGTTTTGGCGAAGGCGCTGACTAACCCGGCGGTCGCCAAGCATGCCGCAGAAATCGCTGGTCGCTTCTGCGTCATTCGGGCCGAGATCGGCTCGACGACTATGTCGCTTCGGGATATCGTGTGCTCCGTCCTCGAAGACGGCCTCAGTAGGCTCGATGTCATTTTCGAGTTTCCGTCAACCGCCGATCGTCACGAGAACAAGTCATCTTTGGAGGAGATGATGGCCGCGTTCGAAGCGGTCCATCCTGAAAAGGGCTTGATCCTCGTCCTCGACGAACTGCTTGACTACCTGCGATCTCGGGTCGATCAGGCCTTGAGCCTGGATCTGTCGTTCCTCCGTGAACTTGGCGAAGTCTGCAAGGGCACGCGTTTTCGCTTCATCGCGGGCGTGCAAGAGAGCTTGTTTGACAACCCACGATTCCAATTTGTCGCTGACACGCTGCGCCGGGTGAAGGACCGCTTCGAACAGGCACGTATCGGCCGCGATGACGTTGCCTTCGTTGTTGCAGAACGCATTCTCAAAAAGAATGCAAAGCAGCAAAGCCTCATCCGCGACCACCTGAAGCAGTTCGCCCCATTGTACGGTTCGATGAACGAGCGCATGGAGGAGTTCGTTCGGTTGTTCCCGGTTCATCCAGCGTATCTCGACACCTTCGAACGCGTCTACGTCGCCGAGAAGCGCGAAGTGTTGAAGACCTTGAGCGGAGCCATGCGCCGCATAATCGATCAGGAAGTGCCCACCAACGACACTGGCCTGATTGCCTATGATTCGTACTGGCCGGTTCTGCGCGATAACCCGTCATTCCGTTCCGATCCTGATATCAAAGCAGTCAGCGATCGCAGCGACGTGTTGATCGCGCGGGTGCAGCAGGCCTTTACACGGCCGCAGTACAAACCGGCTGCAATCCGAATTGTGCACGCACTCTCCGTCCATCGACTGACCACCGCCGATATCTATGCACCGATGGGTGCAACCGCCGAGGAGTTGAGGGACGACCTATGCCTCATGCTTCCGGTCCCTGAGAAGGACGCTGGTTTCCTGCGCACCCTGGTCGAGACGGTTCTAAGGGAACTGCTGCGGACCGTTAGTGGCCAGTTCTTGAGCTTCAATAAGGAGAATGGCCAATATTATCTCGATCTGAAGAAAGACATCGACTTCGACTCGTTGATCGAGAGACGGTCCGAAACCCTGAGCGACGCCCAGCTTGACCGTTACTATTTTGATGCGCTTCGCCGGGTGGTATTGGAAGACCCCGAAGCTCCGGCATACGTCACCGGCTACCGAATTTGGGAATACGAGGTCGAGTGGCGCGAGCGGCGAGTCACGCGGAGCGGCTATCTCTTTTTCGGAGCGCCCAACGAGCGTTCCACGGCGCAGCCACAGCGCGATTTCTACCTATATTTCCTTCAACCCTTCGATCCGCCCTACTTCAAAGACGAGAAGAAGGCGGACGAAGTCTTCTACAAACTGAAGGAGCGGGACGACAGCTTCGATCGCGCCCTGCGACTATATGCGGGTGCACGCGAACAGGCCTCCACAGCGTCCGGTAGCAACAAGAAGATCTATGAGGACAAGGCGGGGGACCATCTGCGTATCCTGACGGCGTGGTTGCGGGAGCACATGCCGACTGCGGTCGAGGTCGTCCACCAGGGTCGCTCCAAGACATTGCTGGAAGTCGTGCGCGGCAAACTGCCGTCGAACGCCACGGTCCGGGATTACGTCAACACCGCCGCCTCTGCTCTCCTTGCGTCCCATTTCACCGACAAGAGCCCTGAGTATCCGATCTTCAGTGTCCTGGTGACCCGACAGAATCGGGAGCAGGCTGCCCAGGACGCCCTCCGCTGGATCGCGGGCAGCCTGAAGAGCAGGCAAGGGGCAGCGATCCTTGACGCGCTGGAACTGTTGGACGGAGACACGCTCAGACCGCGCAATTCGCGGTACGCGAAGCAAGTCCTGGATGTGCTGAGCCAGAAAGGGCAAGGCAAGGTGCTCAACCGGTCGGAGCTGGTCGGCTCCGACGCGGATGTCGACTATTGGACGAAGTTCCGGATCGAACCCGAGTTCCTGGCGGTGGTGTTGGCTTCGCTCGTCCATAGTGGCGACGTGGTACTGAGCCTGACCGGCAAGAGGATCGACGCTGCCGGCGTAGACCAGTTCGCCAAGCTTGGCATCGCAGAGGTCGCAGAATTCAAGCACATCGAGCGACCTCGGGATCTGCCGCTCGGCCCTCTGCAGGACCTTTGTGAACTGCTCGCCGTGCCAAAGGGGTTGATCGTCAATCCCGCTAATCGCGACGAAGGAGTCGTTCAAATCCAGCAGCGTGTCGCCGAGTTGCTGGGAAAGGTGGTCGCCTCGCAGACGCGCGTTCCGGAACTCGTCTTCTGGGGTAGACCCGTTCTCTCAGAACAGGAGCAGACCGACTGGAAAGGTCGGCTCGCGAGCTTCAAGGCCTTCCTGGAGTCCGTGCAGCCGTTCAACACCTCGGGCAAGCTGAAGAACTTCCCGCACGATTCCACGGCTGTACTCAGCCAGCGGCCAGCCATCGAACTCTCACGCGAGATCGACGAGCTTGCCGGCCTACTACACCAGACTGGAGCGCTCACCTCCTATCTCGGGAAGGCGGAAGCGCTGCTTGACGCGAACCATCCCTGGCAAGACATGGTCCGCACGGCGCGAACCGATCTGATGGGCAAGATTGTAAGCCCGAAGCACCGCAGTGTCCCTGACTTCAGGCGGCATCTGGTGCAGACGCTCGGCGACTTGAAGACGAAGTACCAAGATGCATACCTTACTGCCCATGAGCGGGCGCGGTTGGGTGCCAACGACGAAAAACGAAAGGCAAACCTCACCAAGGACGCCCGGCTTGCCCAGCTTCAGAAGTTGAGCGGCATCGAGATGATGCCGACCCAACAGCTACGCGATTTTGAGAACAGGCTCTTCGCGCTCAAACCCTGTTTCAGCCTCGTGCGACCAGATTTGGATGTCGATGCGCTCTGTCCTCATTGCAGCTTCCGGCCGGCCGAGGAGCCAACCATCGCGGTGGCGGCCAAGAAGGCTCTCGGCGACCTGGACGAGATGCTCGACAGCCTCGTTCGCGGTTGGACGGACACGCTGGTGACGAATCTCGAAGATCCAACCGTGTCAGGCAATGTCGATCTTGTGAGCGACACGGCCAGCAAGGCCGAGCTCAAGGCGTTCCTGAAGGCTCGGCAGCTACCCGACACGATCGGTCCCGGCTTCGTTCGTGCGCTCCAGGAAGTGCTGAGTGGCCTCGAAAAGGTGATTGTTCGGACGCAGGGGATCCTGAACGCTCTCTCTGACGGCGGGGTGCCGTGTACGCTTCCGGATCTGCATGAGCGGTTTGACCGCTATGTCGCTGTTCTGACCAAGGGCAAGGACCTGTCCAAGGTTCGCGTGGTGATTGAATGAGGTTATCCCGATCAGAGTTGCTTGCCCGAATCGAGACCTACGAATGGTCGGATCTCGAGGTGAAGGCGGCGCAGCGTGAGGTTCCGCGCGATGCTTATGAAACGGTATCTGCGTTCGCGAACACGGGTGGTGGGCATTTGATTTTTGGCGTTCAACAGCAGGGCGACCAGTTCGAGATCGTCGGCGTCGTGGCTCTCGACAAGGTTCAGAACGACTTCCTCACCGCGCTGCGCTCGCGCGAGAAGATCAGCTATCAGATGGCAACCAGCGACGACATCATCGAGACGGAGACCGGCAAGCTGCTCGTCTTCTACATCCCCGAAGCGCCGCGTCAGCATAAGCCGGTTTACCTCAATGGCGACATCCGACGGAGTTTCATCCGGCGCGGCGCCGGAGACCAGAGATGCAATGAAGACGATATCCGTCGCTTTCTCAGAGCGGCCAGTGGTCCGTCGTATGAGTCTGAGGCTGTCGATCTCGATCCTGAAACTAGCATCGATGCGGCCACTCTTGGCCGCTACCGGCAGCGCTTTCGGACGCAGCATCCCAGCCACGACTGCAACGCGTTCGACACAGCCCGCTTCCTGGAACATTGGGCACTGGCCAGTGCAGGCGATGGAAGGCTTCGACCGACGCGGGCCGCGATCTTGCTGTTCGGTACCGGCGCCGCCTTGCGCACGATGATGCCGCGCCCGCTCGTTGATTGCCGGTGGGCGGACTACCCCTGGGATGCACCTGCTCCCGAACGACGTTGGCTCGACCGACTGGTCTGTGAAGAGAACCTCTGGACATGCTGGGAGCAACTGGTCGATCGCTACGCCCAGAATGCGAGCAAGCCCTTTGCGATCGAGATGCGGACCATGGAGCGACAGGAGCGCCCGGAAGACTTCATTTCATTCCGAGAGGCGGCCATCAACCTCTTGATGCATCAGGACTTTGAAGAGACGGCAAGGCCAGCGACGATAGCGTTCCACCCGGACCGCGTGGTCTTCGAGAACCCCGGGACTGCTCGTGCGAACAAGGCCGACCTCCTTGAGCCTGGCGCCAAGGGCGTCCGCAATCCCCTTATTGTCTCCATGTTCCGTCGTGTTGGTCTGAGCGAGCAGGCTGGCACCGGCATCGCGGCGATCTTCACCGACTGGCGACGGCGCGGAAGGGTGCCGCCCGAGATCATCAACGATATCGCCTCCTACAGCTTCCGCCTGTCCCTGTTGTCCAAGGAGCTGATGTCAGAGCGCCAACTGCTGTTCCAAGCGTCGCTGGGCGCGCGGCTTTCGGACCCGGAGGCGGGCGCCCTGGCCATCCTCTGCGGTCAGCCTCAGGTCTCCTTGCCCGAGTTTCGGGCGTCGCTCGGGATGGGCACTGCTGATGCCCTGGCCGTCCTCGGCCGGCTGGAAACCCAAGTTCTTGCGAGAAGGGTCGAGCGGCCAGACGGGGCGTGCTATGAGCTCGCCTCACATCTCCGCGACCGCTGGCCCCTCTCCGGTGCGACCAAGGATGCGTCGCGGAGCTTGGTCACTGACCAAGCTCCGAAGAAGGTGGAGAACTTGGTCAGTGACCAAGTTCTGGGGCGGGGCGATGGCGGCCGCCGGGTTCCCCGCCCAATTGAGGACCTTACCGACCAACAGCGCCAACTCCTGGCCGCCTGTGACACGCCCCGCCGCCAAACAGAGTTAATGGCATTGCTCGGCGTCACCCACCGCACCCAGTTTCGTACCTTCCACCTCCAACCGCTGATCGACGGCGGGCTGCTGCAACCGCAGTTTCCGGACAGCCCAAGGCATCCAAGACAACGCTATTCGCTAACCCCTGTCGGGGCCGAGATTGTCGGCCGGCAGATCAAGACCGACGGAGCCCCTGGACGATGAGCAACAGCAAAGCGGCTGGGAGTAGAGACCTCTTTATCGAGGGTTCGGGACAGCTACGGCTGATCGATAAATCGGCGGAACAGCAGGCATTGGAGAGGGGCAAAGTCGAGTGTCTCGGCATGAGGTTCAATAGCGAGGACGCACGGAGAAGCTACTTCACCCAGAAGTTGATCGAGAAGCTTGCTGACCCTGAGTTTCGGAAGACGCCTGGCTTTCCTAACGGCTCCGACGACGACATCATTCGGATGTCCGACCCGCCCTGGTACACGGCCTGTCCGAACCCCTTCCTGGCGGACTTTGTCAGAGTTTACGGGAAGCCGTACGACCCGAAGCAATCCTACGAGCGCGATCCGTTCGCAGTCGACACAAGCGTTGGCAAGACCGACGCGCTCTACAAGGCACATGGTTATCACACCAAAGTTCCACACCTCGCGATCGTCCCGTCGATCCTCCACTACACAGAACCAGGCGACATCGTCCTTGATGGGTTTGCAGGCTCCGGAATGACGGGCGTCGCTGCCCAGTGGTGCGGTTCAGCACCTGCCGAGTTCCGCAAACAGCTAGAGGCAGAGTGGTCGAAACAAGGATTGCCGAAACCCAAATGGGGTGCCCGGCGCGCCGTCCTGAATGATCTCGGTCCGGTCGCCACCTTCATATCCGCTAACTATACGGTGCCATTCGACGTACCCGCATTCTCCAAGGCGGCGCAGAAGATACTTGCCGAGTTGAAAAGAGAAATCGGATGGATGTACGAAACACTCCATACCGATGGGAAGACTAGAGGCCAGATCAATTTTACCGTGTGGAGTGAAATCTTCACCTGCCCGGAATGTGCGGGGGAAGTGAACTTCGTAGCAGAGGCGTTGGATCGAGAAACGCAACAGACGCGAGACCGGTTCCCGTGCCCACATTGCTCAGCGGAACTTACCAAAGACAATCTTGAGCGGGATTTTGAAACGTTGGTTGATCCGGCGACCAATCAACCTTGGAGGCGCGTTCGCTTTCGTCCCGCCACGATCAACTACTCCATCGGAAAGGCGACGTACTGGAAAACACCCGACGCGGAAGATCTGCGAGTAATCGAGCGGATTAGCAAAGAGGCGTTGCCGCGGGAGGTGCCGACGAATGCATTTCCAATCGCGAAGATGTCCCATGGATCGCGGCTCGCCCCCAAGGGATTTACGCACGTCCACCATCTATTTTTGCCACGTCCGTTGCAGGCGCTCGCCGCTCTCTGGCGCCGGGCCTCCGTGGAAAGTGATCGCCGCTTGCGTAATGCTCTGCTGTTCTTCGTCGAACAGGCGATTTGGACGATGTCTCTCCTGAATCGGTATCGCCCGACGGGCTTCTCTCAGGTCAATCAGTACCTCACGGGTGTTTACTACGTCGCGTCCCAGAACGCTGAGCCGAGCCCATGGTATGTACTCGAGGGGAAGGCAAGAAGACTAGAATCAACATTCGCGAACCTACAGCGTAGGGGATATTATGTGTCAACACAGACCGGAACGTGCGCGAATATCCCTATCCAGGACGGTGTGGTCGATTACATCTTTACAGACCCTCCGTTTGGGGAAAATATCTATTATGCGGACCTGAACTACCTCATCGAGTCCTGGCACCATGTCATAACGGAGTCAGGGCTAGAAGCCATCGTTGACAGCGGAAAAGATAAGGACGTCCTCGACTATCAAGGGTTGATGCGCTCTTGCTTTGCCGAATACGCCCGTGTTCTAAAACCTGGCCGTTGGATGACGATAGTCTTCAGCAACTCTGCCAATGCGATTTGGCGGGCGATACAAGAATCACTTGGTACGGCCGGCTTTGTCGTTGCTGACGTAAGAACACTTGACAAGCAGCAGGGCTCCTACCGCCAAGTGACAAGTACCGCTGTAAAGCAAGACCTCGTTATCTCGGCCTATAAGCCAACGGAGGCTTTGTCGGAGCGTTTTGCCCTCGGCACATCTTCGCCAGACAATGCCTGGGCCTTCGTGACTGAACATCTCCACCATGTTCCCGTTTTCTCCAGCGCCAATGGGGTCGCTGACGTCATTGCCGAGCGCACCGCTCAGGTGCTCCACGATCGCATGGTCGCATTCCACGTTCAGCGGGAGCTATCCGTGCCACTCTCGACCGCAGAGTTTTTGGCCGGCCTGAACCAACGGTTTCCCGAGCGCGACGCAATGTATTTTTTAGCCACCCAGGTCGCTGAG
>Ga0335074_10015040_pt1 | contig 10862 bp, 20 predicted proteins | sample Lox_Sample_23_FD_206715 | JGI IMG/M metagenome (GOLD analysis project Ga0335074, IMG submission 206715) | Soil microbial communities from Loxahatchee National Wildlife Refuge, Florida, United States - Lox_Sample_2.3 | ecosystem: Environmental > Terrestrial > Soil > Wetlands | place: USA... | reverse complement strand
CGTACTTCTCAGTGAGCGTCTCCGCATCTACTGCCAGACGCTTGGGTTTTTGAAATCCTCTCCAAAGCATATCGATTCGCCTCTCATGCGCAGCGAACGCCGCGAAGCATTCTGCAACGGCTGCGCCTGTTTCTCCTTCGTTGAAATTAACTGCCTTCTTACTACTTGAGATTCCAGCATCCGAAAACTCCGGAATCTCAAACTTGCACCGTCCGGCGCGAAGCGCGATTGCCTGGACGGCTAGTCCTATTTGCTGTACAACTCGACGATCAGCTGCTCGTTGACCGGCAGGTTGACATCTTCGCGCTTCGGCAGCGCCAGCACCTTACCGCTGTGGTTCGCGTGATCGACCGAAAGCCACGCCGGAGCCGGCTGATGGCTCGCAAACTCGCTCGCAGACTCAACCACTGTGAGCTTCTGGCTGTTGGGACGAACCTTGATCTCGTCACCGATGCTGATCTGGTAGGAGGGTATATTCACCTTGCGGCCGTTCACCTCGACGTGGCCATGGCGGACAATCTGGCGGGCCTGGCGGCGCGAGCCGGCAAAGCCGAGCCGGAAGGCAACGTTGTCCAGACGGCACTCGAGCTGCTGCAGTAGACGCAGACCGGTTACGCCCTTGGAGCGCGACGCCTTCTCGTAATACTCGCGGAACTGGCCTTCAAGGGTGAAGTAAATGCGCTTTGCCTTCTGCTTTTCACGAAGCTGCAGGCCGTAACCGACGATTTTCGCCTTACGATCGCGGCCGTGCTGGCCGGGGGCGAAGTTGCGCTTCTCAATCGGGCACTTGTCGCTGAAACACTTTGCACCCTTCAGAAAAAGCTTAATGCCTTCGCGGCGGCAAAGACGGCAGACTGCTCCTGTATAACGTGCCAATTCAATCTCCTGGTCCGGTTTTCATCCGGACATGTTCTTCAGAGGCCGACCGGTTTACGGATGGCAATCCTTCGTCCCGGTCCATCTGTTAGTTTACCAACATTCGGGCTAAACTGCCCGAACAAACTGACTTCAAACCTTCACTCGCGGCCTGCGCACCAGCTCTCCGCCGCAATTGGGACAAATTTGTTCCATTGCAACAGCGCAGTCCGGGCAAAACGTGCACTCAAGGGTGCAGATAAACGCTTCGGACTGCGGTGTGAGCGGTGCCGAGCACCGCTCCAAGATCCGACGCATCTCGAGCGTCATCAGACGCGGCGACGCTTGGGCGGACGGCAGCCGTTGTGCGGAATCGGGGTGATGTCGCGGATGGATCGCACCTCGATGCCAGCGGCAGCCAGCGCACGCACAGCAGACTCACGGCCCGAACCCGGACCGCTGACACGCACGTCAACCGAGCGCAGACCATGATCACGCGCCTGATTGGCAGCGTTGATGGCCGCCTGTTGCGCGGCAAACGGAGTGCCTTTACGCGACCCGCGGAAACCGAGCGAACCCGAGCTCTTCCAGGAAATGGTGTCGCCCTTCCCGTCGGTGATGGTCACGATGGTGTTGTTGAACGACGCTTGAATGTACACCAGACCATAGGGAACATTCTTGCGTTCGCGCTTCTTGAATTTCTTGTTTTTGGCGGCCTTTCCGGCAGCGCCCTGCTGTGCTTTTGCCATTAGGTCTTCGCCGTCGCTTTCTTCTTGCCTGCTACCGTGCCCCTGCGCGGTCCCTTGCGGGTGCGCGCGTTGGTGTGCGTGCGCTGTCCCCGCGTGGGAAGGCTGCGGCGATGCCGCAGTCCACGGTAGGACTGAATGTCAATGAGGCGCTTGATGTGCATGCTGACATCCTTGCGGAGGTCGCCTTCGACATCGCCCTCGTTCTCGATAACCTGACGGATGCGGTTAACCTCGTCTTCGCCGAGATCCTGGACCTTCTTGAATGGGTCAACATTCGCGGCCCCAAGGATGCGCAGCGCACGCGGATTGCCGATCCCGTAGATGTAAGTGAGCGCAATCCGAGCCTGCTTTTGGCGGGGCAGATCGACGCCGGCTATACGTGCCATGCTAATGTCCTTCTTGGTTGCCCTCGGAAGCTTCGCCGCCGGGAGCGGTTATGCCGGATCAGAATCCAGCAGTGATTGAGTCGGGGTTCATCGCAAGCCTCTCTACGGCTAACTAGCCCCTGCCTTAAAGTAGGCCGACTCAGTTGATTCGCAGCCAAGCTGCGCCAGACTTAGCCCTGGCGCTGCTTGTGCTTCGAGTTCTCGCAGATCACGCGCACCACCCCGCGGCGGTGGATGACCTTGCACTTGTCGCAAATCTTCTTTACTGATGCACGAACCTTCATGACTGCTCCTAACCTTGTTGGCTACCTACTTGTACCGGTAGACGATGCGCCCGCGAGTCAAATCGTACGGGCTGAGTTCCACCGCTACGCGATCGCCGGGAAGAATGCGGATGAAATTCTTCCGCATGCGGCCCGATACATGCGCCAGCACCTGGTGCTTGTTTTCGAGCTCCACCTTGAACATGGCGTTTGGCAAGGTCTCCAGGACCGTTGCCATCACTTCAATCGCGTCTTCCTTCGACAAACCTCATCCTGATTCCGCCGATTCCTGACCGGCTCTGCTTTTAGCAACTTACTGGGTCAAAATTGTTGCGCCTTCGGCGGTCACCGCGACCGTATGCTCGAAATGCGCGCTCAAACTTCCATCCTGGGTCACTGCCGTCCAGCCATCGCTCAGCACCTGAACGTCCGGCTTGCCGGCATTCACCATGGGCTCGATCGCAATCACCATGCCTTCACGCAGCTTCTGACCCTGACCGCGGCGTCCATAATTCGGAACCTGCGGATCTTCGTGCAGCCGCGTGCCGATGCCGTGCCCGACGAACTCGCGAACCACGCTGAAGCCTTCGGCTTCCACAACTTCCTGCACCGCTGCTCCTACATCACCCAACGTCGCTCCGGGCTTGATGGCCTCGATGCCGCGTTCGAGCGACGCCTGAGTAACTTCCAGCAGACGCTTGGTGCGCGGTGAAACCTTCTCGCCTACCGCAACTGTGATCGCCGAATCGCCATAGTAGCCGTCGAGGATCACGCCGGTGTCGATCGAAACAATGTCACCGTCGCGCAGCACACGGCTGGCAGACGGAATTCCGTGGACTACTTCTTCATTTACCGAGGTGCACAGCACGCAAGGGAATCCACGGTAGCCCTTGAATGCCGGCTTCGCACCCAACTCTTTAATCTTCCCCGCGGCCGCATTCTCAAGGTCCTGAGTCGAGGCCCCCGGCTTTACAAATTGCCGGACGTGCTCAAGCACCTCGCGAACTGCCTGGCCGCTGCGCCGCATCTTTTCGATCTCCAGCGGCGTCTTGATCATGATCGGCATCGGACTACTAGCTCCTCAACCGCAGAACAGCCTTGGTCACTTCGGCCGTCACTGCGCTGACCGGCTGCTCCCCGTTCACCTGCTCGAAACGACCCAGCGCGCGATAATGCTCCACGACCGGAGTCGTCAGCGAGTTATAGGCCCGCATGCGCTCCTCGAAGACTTCTTCGGTGTCGTCTGAACGCCGCGTCAGGGGCGTACCGTCGAGGTCGCACAACTCATCGACCTTGGGTGGCTGCAAGTAGATGTTATAGCTCGTCTTGCAGACTGGACAGATGCGCCGGCCGGTAATACGGCGCAGTAATTGATTATAACTGACTTCGATACTGAGAGCAATTACCGGCAGCGACCCGGAAATCGCGCCCAGATACTGGTCCAGCCAGTCGGCCTGATTCAGCGTGCGCGGGAATCCGTCGAGGATATACCCAGCCGCCGTGTCCGGCTCCTTCAGCCTTTCGGCGACCATCTCGTTCACCAGGTCGTCAGAGACAAGCTCTCCCCGGTCCATGACCTCTTTGGCTTGCTTGCCGAGGACTGTGCCGCGACTGACGTTCGAGCGCAGCAAGTCGCCGGTCGAGATCTGCGGAATCCCCCATGCCGCCACTAGCTCCTTGGCCTGCGTGCCCTTGCCAACGCCGGGCGCTCCCAAAAGAAGGATCGGGCCAGGCGTGAACTTCAGGCTTTTCTGAGCTCCAGATTGAGAATCAACGGCAGACAAGGCCACTTACCAGGCTCGCCTTCCGCGGATGCGTCCGCTGCGGGGCGAAAAGCCCTCGTAGTGGCGCATGATGAGCTGCGATTCCACCTGATTCACAGTGTCCATGGCGACGCCCACGACGATGAGCAACGATGTTCCGCCAAAATAGAAGTTGAAGCCGAGACCGTTGGTCACCCAGAGCGGCAGATGCTCGAAGAAGCCTCCGACGAGCCACAGGTGGTTCAGGTGAATACCGCTGATCAGCAACTGCGGGATGATCGAGATAATGATCAGGTAAAGCGCGCCCACCAGCGTAATACGCGTCAGGATGTCGTTGATGAAGTCGGAGGTGCGGCGGCCGGGCCGGATGCCGGGGATGAATCCGCCGTATTTACGCATGTTGTCGGCGATGTCGTCCGGACGAAAGACAATCGAAATATAGAAATAGGCGAAAAAGACAATCGCCACCATGTAGATGAACTCGTACCAGGGCTCACCCGGACGAAGCCATTCGAAGATGTGTGTAAGGCTGGCACTGTTACGCACAATCGCAGCCTGCGAAAAGAGGAGCGGAGCCGAAAGCACCGAGGCCGCGAAGATGACCGGCATAACACCACCGGAGTTGACCTTGAGCGGCAGGTGGGTTGACTGGCCGCCCATCAGGCGGCGCCCCACGATGCGCTTGGCATACTGCACAGGAATTCGGCGTTCGCTGCGCTCGACGAATACGATGAAGGCAACCACCGCGATCATGCAGACAACCAGCAGGATGAGCGCCGGAACCGTGAAGGCTCCGAACTTCTCGGTCTTCGCGGTATCTACCAGTTCGGCGATGGCGCGGGGCAGGCCGACAACGATACCGGCGAAGATCAGCAGGCTCATTCCGTTGCCGATGCCGCGATCGGTGATCTGCTCACCCAGCCACATAATGAAGGCAGTGCCCGCGGTCAGAGTGAGCACGGTCATAAAGATGAAGCTGGGACCGGGGTTCAGCACCATGCCGCCCGAGGCGTGAGACAGCGCGATGGCAATGGTCATCGACTGGACGACACCCAGAATTACAGTCAGATAGCGGGTCCATTGGGTGATCTTGCGGCGTCCCAGTTCGCCTTCCTTCTGGAGGCGGGCCAGCGGTTCATACACAACGGTTAGAAGCTGGAAGATGATCGACGCTGTGATGTAGGGCATGATGCCCAGGGCGAAGATGGTCAGACGGCGAAGGTTTCCTCCGCTGAACATGTCGACCAGGCCGAGCGACGATCCGCTCTGCGAATTGAAGAACTGCTCGAGGGCGGCAGTGTTTACGCCGGGCGTGGGGATATGGCCTCCCAACCGGTAAACCGCCAGCATGGCCATGGTGAACAGCACACGCTTGCGCAGGTCGGGGATGCGGAAGATATTCGCGAATTTCTCAAACATGGGACTGCTTCCAATCATAATGCCTGGCTCCTCACCGGACGCCAGGCATTCGCGAAAACGGGCTAGCCGATCAAAACTACCTTGCCGCCGGCCTTTTCGATCTTTTCCTGCGCGGCCTTGGAAAACTTGTGCGCGTGCACCGTGATAGCGGTCGTGATCTCGCCGTTGCCGAGGATCTTGAGCAGCTCGCCGCGGCGCTTCAGATAGCCCATCGAATGGAAGGCGTCGAGCGTGAGCTCAGTCTCGCCCAGTTCTGCCAGCCGATCGAGATTCAGCACGGTGTATTCGGTACGGAAGATGTTGGTGAATCCGCGCTTGGGCAGACGGCGGTGCAGCGGCATCTGGCCGCCTTCAAAGCCGCGCATCATGCTCGAACCGGAACGGGAGCGCTGTCCCTTATGCCCACGGGCGGAAGTCTTGCCGGTGCCGGAGCCCATACCGCGTCCGACGCGCTTCTTGTTGCGGTTGGCGTTCTTGGGCGCCCTGAGTTTCGATAAATTCATGATTTCCTCGCTAAACGCCGGTTAAGTCTTTGCTCAGCCGACTCGCATTTGTTTGGCGCCAACGGCGCGTTCGCCTAAGCGGCTAGTTCTCGACTATTCGGACGAGATGAGGAATGGTCCGCACCATGCCGCGAATCGACGGGGTGTCCTCGCGCTCGACAATCTGGTTGAGCCGCGTGAAGCCCAGGCCCTTGACGACCTTCTTATGCTTCACCGGCGCCTGGATCATCGACCGGAAGTACTGAATCTTGATCTTCTGAGGTTCCGCCATGACTATAGCTCCTGAGTCTGCTTGCCGCGCAGGGCAGCCACTTCTTCGCGGTCGCGCAACTGCACCAGCGCATCGAAGGTGGCCTTGATTACGTTGTGCGGGTTGGCCGAGCCGAGGCTCTTGGTAAGCACGTTCTGCACGCCCGCCGAGGTCATCACCGCGCGCACCGCGCCGCCGGCAATCACGCCCGTACCTTCCGGAGCCGGCTTCAGCATTACCTGTCCCGAGCCGAAGCGGCCCAGCACCTGGTGAGGAATGGTGGTCTCCGTGAGGTTGATGCGGACGAGGTTCTTCTTCGCCGACTCAATGCCCTTGCGGATCGCCTGCGGCACTTCCTTCGCCTTGCCCGATCCGTACCCAACCACGCCCGCGCCGGGATCTCCGACAACGACCAGCGCTGCAAACGACATATTCTTGCCGCCCTTGACCACCTTGGTGACGCGGTTGATCGCGACCACCTGATCCTTCAGGTTGTACTGACCGGCATCCAGTTTTTTCTTCAGTGTTGCCATTCGCTTCCTGATTCCTTTCGGACGGCCTTGATGCCGCCCTGGAACTTCAAAACCTTAAAACTCAAGACCCGCTTCGCGCGCGGCATCCGCCAACGCCTTGATACGGCCGTGATAGAGGTACCCGCCGCGATCGAAGACGACCTTCTTAATGCCCTTCTCCTTCGCGCGCTCGGCCACCAGCTTGCCGATCTCTTTGGCCGCTGCCACATTGCCGCCGGTCTTGATCTTCGAGGAGACGGTGGACGCCGACACCAGCGTTACGCCCTGCGAGTCGTCAATCACCTGCACATAAATGTGATTGAGCGAGCGATAAACGTTCAGACGCGGACGCTCCGTCGTACCCTGCATCTTGCTGCGAATGCGAAAATGCACGCGCTGGCGGATCTCATTTCTTTTTCTCTGCGGAATCATCTTTTCTTCCTTCCTAACAGCGGAACCGCCCTGCGGCCCCGTTCGGTTTTAACTAGCGATTACTTCGCTCCGGTCTTGCCGACCTTCTTCTTCAGCTTCTCGTCGGAGTAGCGCACGCCCTTGTTCTTGTACGGATCGGGCTTGCGCAATGAGCGCATATCTGCCGCAACCTGGCCAACCTTCTGGCGGTCGATGCCGGACACGGTTACCCGCGTCTGCTTGGGATCGATCACCGCAGTGATGCCGGTGGGCAGCGGGAACTCGATCTGGTGCGAAAAGCCGAGGGTGAACACCACAGTGTTCTTGCCCTTCAGCTCGGCACGGTAACCGATACCGACAATGTCGAGATCCTTCGACCAGCCCTTGGTCACGCCCTCGATGGCATTCGAGACAAGGGCGCGGGTCAGACCATGCACGGCTGCCTGCGAGTCGTTTTCACGAACGGCGTGGACCTCGCCATCTTTTGTCTCGAGCTTGATGCCGGCAGGGATCACCTGCTCGACCTTACCCTTGGGGCCTTCGACGACGACTGTGTTGCCCTGAACCGTGTACTTCACTCCGCTCGGCAGCGGAATCGGCTTCTTTCCTATACGCGACATACTTCGAATCCTTTGTGGCTTGCGAGTCCCGACTGGATGTCGTTCCACTGCAGCCCGGGCCAACTTTCCGCCCACTTCCAACTCTTATTCCATGCCAACGGCATGGCCAAAACCTTTATGCACCGGCCAAAATGGCGCCGAAGGCGCGTATCGCCGACACGCGAAGGGTCACCAGACTTCGCAGAGGATTTCGCCGCCGACACCTTCGCGGCGCGCCTGGCGACCCGTCATCACCCCGCGGGGCGTGGTGAGGATGCTGATGCCCAGTCCGCCCTGCACGCGCTTGATCTCATCGCGGCCGACGTAAACGCGACAGCCGGGACGGGACACGCGGGCGAGGTCGCGGATGGCAGCCTCGTTGTTGGAGCCGTACTTCAGGTACACGCGAAGAACGTTGCGGCCATTCTCTTCCGTCGGCTTGTAGTTCGCGATGTAGCCCTCTTCCTTGAGGATGCGGGCGATTTCGGTCTTCAGCTTGGAGGCCGGAACATCCAGCTTCTGGTGACGCGCACGAATCGAATTGCGAATGCGAGTCAGAAAATCTGCTACTGGATCGGTCAAACTCATCGTTTCTCCTTCATCCCCCGTTCGTCCGCCGTAACGGAAACCAGCGGGGATGGTAAAGCGTGAATCTTTCTCACGCGAAATTTGTCTTGCGCCGCAAGGCGCGGTTGCCTGGACGCGAGTCCTCACCAGGAGGACTTGACGACGCCGGGAATCTCTCCCTTGAGCGCCAGGCCGCGGAAGCACAGGCGGCAAACGCCGAACTTGCGCAGGAAGGCGCGGGGGCGGCCGCAGAGCTTGCAGCGGTTATGCTGCCGGCTCTTGAACTTGGGCTTACGGGCGTCCTTGACTCGTTTTGCTGTAGTTGCCATATCTTCTGTTCAGTCCTTATCTCGATACGTTATGCGGCCTGGCGGAACGGCATGCCGAACTGCCGAAGCAGCGCGCGCGCCGAGTTGTCGTCCTGGGCCGTGGTCACGATCGTGATGTTCATGCCTTTCAGCTTGTCAACCTTCGCGTAGTCGATCTCCGGAAAGATCAGCTGGTCGCGAATGCCGAGCGTGTAGTTGCCGCGGCCATCAAAGCTCTTTGTCGAGACACCACGGAAGTCGCGCACGCGAGGCAGTGCGATCGCGATCAGGCGATCGAGGAACTCGTACATCGTGTCGCCGCGCAGCGTGACCATCGCGCCAATCGGCATGCCTTCGCGAACCTTGAAGGCGGCGATGGACTTCTTCGCGCGCGTGGTGACCGGCTTCTGTCCGGCAATCGCTGCGAGGTCGGCGACCAGCGGATCGAGCATCTTCGAATTCTGCGTCGCTTCGCCGAGTCCCATGTTCACGACAATCTTTTCCAGGCGCGGCACGGCCATCGTGTTCTCGAGGCCCAGCTCCTTCTGGAGCGCCGGCTTGATTTCCTTGTGATACTTCTCTTTTAGTCTTGCTGCCATTGTCTTCTGTTCTTTCTCTCCGGGCTCGGGGTGGGTTTAGACCCGTATACCGTTACGGAGGGGACTGGCCGTCCAGGCAATCGCGCCTACGGCGCCAAAGCCCTTCAGGCCGGGTTATTTCTTTTTGCTCTTCGTGGCAATCACGTTGTCGCACTTCTTGCAGACGCGCACTTTCGTGTCGCCTTCAAACCTGTGACCGATGCGGGTCGGCCCGCAATCGGGGCATACCAGCAGAACGTTCGAGATGTGAATCGGCGCTTCCTGCTCGGCGATGCCGCCCTTGATATTCCGCTGCGGATTGGGGCGAACATTCTTCTTCACCATCCGCACGTGCTCGACCAGGATGCGGCTCTTGTCCGGCAGCACGCTTAGCACGCGTCCCTGCTTGCCGCGGTAGGCGCCGGAGATAACTGCCACCTTGTCGTTGCGCTGTATGTTCAGACTCATAATCTTTCCTTTGCGGCTCGAACCCGGTTACAGAACTTCGGGAGCGAGCGATACGATCTTCAGAAATTTCTTCTCGCGCAACTCGCGGGCAACCGGCCCGAAGACGCGCGTTCCAACCGGCTCGCCGGCTTCGTTGATCAGCACAGCGGCGTTCGAATCGAAACGAATATAGGTTCCATCACGACGGCGGTACTCCTTGCGGGTACGCACGATGACGGCCTTGACGACCTTGCCCTTCTTGACCTGCCCATCCGGAGCAGCTTCTTTCACCGCCGCGGTGACGATATCGCCCAGGCCGGCCTTCTTGCCGCTTGCTCCGCCCAGGGGAAGAATCATCTGCAGCTTGCGGGCGCCGGAGTTATCGGCAACCTCGAGCATGGTTCTCATCTGCACTGCCATAGCGCTCTCTCCTCAAATCCTCTTCTTCGGGCCTAGTTCCCGGCGGCGGCCACTTCCACCTGCGCGAGCGCAGAGCGGCGGACAATCTCTTCCAGGTTCCAGCGCTTCAGCTTGCTCAACGGACGCGTCTCACGGATGCGAACCATGTCGCCCACGCGGGCAGTGTTCTGCTCATCGTGCGCGTAGAACTTCTTGTTGGTCTTCATCACGCGCTTGTACTTGGGGTGCGCCTTGCGCATCTCCACTTCGACAACGATGGTCTTCTGCATCTTGGTCGAAACGACCTGGCCGACTTTCTCGTTGCGGCGCGATTGCGTTGCGGTCTGCGTGGCTTCACTCATGACTTAGCGAGCCTCCTTCTTGGTCTTTGCGCTCTTGGTCTTTGCGCTCTCGGTTTTCGGGGTCGGCTTCTTCGTCTTGGCAGCCTTCACCGGCACTGTCGACTCAGCCTGAGGCTTCTCACCGTAAAGTCCAAGCTCACGCTCACGGGCAATCGTCTTAATGCGCGCAATGTCTTTCTTCAGCGCGCGGAGCTTCTTGACGCCCTCGCTCTGGCCAAGCTTTATCTGGAAGCGCAGGCGGAAAAGCTGTTCAGCCGCCTTCTTCTCTTCCGTGACCAGATCGCCATCGCCGAAGTTACGAATCTTTTCGAGTTCCATCTCTTCTTCTCTCCAGAACTTGCGGAATCGACTTGGGTTCTCATGCGATCCCGCGTATTCCTTGAATCAAAAACTTACTTCGCCGCCGCGACTACCTTGGCGTCGTGACGCTGCACAAAACGCGTCTTCAGCGGAAGCTTGTGCGCAGCCAGGCGCATTGCCTCCTGCGCCAT
>Ga0335074_10015039_pt1 | contig 10863 bp, 9 predicted proteins | sample Lox_Sample_23_FD_206715 | JGI IMG/M metagenome (GOLD analysis project Ga0335074, IMG submission 206715) | Soil microbial communities from Loxahatchee National Wildlife Refuge, Florida, United States - Lox_Sample_2.3 | ecosystem: Environmental > Terrestrial > Soil > Wetlands | place: USA: Florida... | reverse complement strand
GACTGCACGACGAGGTCCTGGACGTGAACATGGTCCAGCGGATGACCGACTCCGGTCGCCGGTTCAAGTTCGCCGTCACGGTCGTGGTCGGCAACGGCGACGGCTTCGTGGGGCTCGGACGCGCCAAAGGCCGCGAGGTCGGGCCGACCATCCGACGCGCGATCGACCGTGCGAAGCTCGAGATCGTCGAGGTCCTCCGCGGTTGCGGCAGCTGGGAGTGCGGCTGCGGCCGCTCGCACTCGCTGCCGTTCCAGATCCACGGCCGGTCGGGCTCGGTCGTCGTCACGTTCAAGCCGGCCCCGCGGGGCGTGGGCCTCGCGGTCGGCGATGTCGCCAAGCCGATCCTCCGGTTCGCCGGGATCACCGACGCCTGGGGATACACCGACGGCCACTCGAAGACGACGGTCAACTACGCCCAGGCGGCGTACCAGACGCTCGTCGCGCTCTCCGAACTCAAGGTCCCCCCCGAAGACGCGGCCCGGCTCAAGATCGTCCGCGGCGCCGTCGGCACGTCGATCCTCCCGCCGAAGGAGGAAGGCGCCCGACCGGTGCGGGGCGGTCGCGGGGGCCGGCGGCCGGGCGGTCGCGGCGGACCCCCGGGACGGGGCCCGCCGGGACGCGGACCACCGGGCCGTGGAGGTCCGGGCGGAGCGCCCGGCGGCGGTCCGGGCCGGCGGCCTCCGGGCGGGGGCGGTAGGTAGGCACATGGCGTGGATGGTAGTGCGGGTCCGAGGGTCGATCCATGCGCGGCACGATATCGTCGACACGTTGCAGTTCCTGCATCTGACGCGTCCGAACCACGCGACGGTCGTGCCCGAGGCGGCGGCGTTCCGCGGGATGCTGAACAAGGTCCAGGGGTACGTCACCTGGGGCGAGGCCGAGCCCGACACGGTCGGCCTGCTGCTCGAGCAGCGGGGCGAGACGGTCGGCGGTCACGCGATCACCGCGTCGGTGCTGGGCGACGAGGTCCGCGCGAAGGACCTGAGCGAGCTGACGCGCGCGGTCGCCGAGAAGGGGCTGCCGTCGGTGGCGGGCCTCCGGCCCCTGTTCCGGCTCCGGGCGCCGAAGGGCGGCTGGCGATCGACCAAGAAGCCGTTCTCGCTCGGCGGGGCGCTGGGGTACCGCGGACGCTCGATCAACGACCTCGCGCGCCGGATGCTGTAGGCGGGAGGAACGATGCCGAGTCGCACGCGGAAGTTCCGGGGACTGCGCACCCACGGCCGCGGGATCAAGGCCGGCCGCGGCGCGGGAAAGCAGGGCGGCCGCGGGAACGCCGGGCTCCACAAGTACAAGTTCAAGTCGATGCTGATCTACGCGCCGGACCACTTCGGCCGGCACGGGTTCAAGCGCCCCCAGGAGATCGTGGCGAACCCGACCTCGATCAACGTCGGCGACCTCGACCGGTTCCTGCCGCAGCTCGAGGCGCAGGGCGCGGTCTCCCGGGACGGCGAGGCGTACGTCGCGGACCTGACGAAGGCCGGGATCGACCGGCTGCTCGGCAAGGGGTCGAGCGAGCGGTCCTGGAAGGTCATCGTCGCCCACGCCAGCCGCCACGCCCGCGAGAAGGTCGCGGTGGTGGCGCCCGCTGCCGCGTGATCCTCGGGCGCAGACTATATAATCGGCGACCGGGGTCGAACGGCGCCCGATGGCCGACGAGGAGATCCCCCGCGACAACCGGTGGGCGATCGCGCTCGCGGTCGTGGGGATCGCGCTCCTCGCGCTGATCTGGTACTGGGGCTCGCCGACCCCGATCGCGTTCGCCGTCGCGGCGGTCGTGATCTTCGTCGTGATGGGGCTGCTGTACCTCGGCCTCTCCTACGCGGGCCCGAAGTCGCGGCTGTACGGTCTCAAGCCGATCACGTCGCGGATGCCCGCCGTCGCCCAGCCGAAGGGCCACGTCCACTTCCGCACGAAGATGGCGTGGACCATCGGGATCCTTCTCCTCTACTTCCTGCTGACCAACATCTACCTGTTCGGCGTTGACCAGGCGACCGTCATCGACCTGTTCGCCAGCTACCGCGCGATCCTCGCCGGCGCGCAAGGGACGCTCATGCACCTCGGGATCGGCCCGATCGTCACCGGGTCGATCATCATGCAACTGTTCACCGGCGCGAAGATCATCAACCTCGACCTGACCGACGACGAGGACAAGGGTACCTACCAGGGGACCCAGAAGGTCCTGGTCGTCGCGATGATCTTCATCGAGGCGGTCCCGCAGGTGTACGGGTACCTGACCCCGTCCTCGGGCCTCGTCACCAGCCTCGGGAACGCCTCGCCCGGCAACGGGCTGCTGCTCGCGAACACGATCATCATCGCGCAGCTGGTGTTCGGCAGCTACCTCGTCTTCCTGATGGACGAGGTCGTCTCGAAGTGGGGGATCGGCAGCGGGATCTCGCTGTTCATCGCCGCCGGGGTCTCGCAGCAGATCGTCCAGGGGACGATCAACTGGATCCCCGAAACGCCGACGTCCGCGGTCTCGGTGAGCAATCCGCCGAGCGGCACGATCCCGAAGATGATCTACGTCTTCACGCACTTATCGGCGAGCCAGATGGCCAGCGGAGGCTGGGAGATCGTCCTCCTGCGCGCCCCCAACCCGCTCATCGCGCTGATCGGCACGGCCGCGATCTTCTTCCTGGTCGCGTGGACCGAGTCGACGCGCATCGAGCTGCCGCTCTCCCACGCGGAGGCACGCGGCGCCCGGGGCCGCTACCCGTTGCGCCTGATCTACGCGTCGAACATCCCGGTCATCCTGATGAGCGCCCTGCTCGCCAACGTCTCCGTCTTCACGATCCTCCTGTGGACCAACCCGACCCTGATCCACTTCCCGCTGATCGGACACCAGTGGTGGATCGGGTCGTACCCGACCGCGACGCAAGCGACGGCTTTAGGGGTGAGTCAGACGCAGCCCCTGACGGGCGGGGCCTACTACTTCTCGACGGTCAACGGCCTCGAGTCGTGGTTACTGCCGATCCTGAATTACCAGCAGTACGGCGGCTACCTGGTCGGCCATACGTGGTGGCAGGGGCTGGTCCACGTCGCCGTCTACTTCGGCGCGATGGTCGGCGGGTCGATCCTGTTCGCCAAGTTCTGGATCCAGACGACCAACATGGGTCCCGAGGCGGTCGCCAAACAGATCGAGGCGTCGGGGATGCAGATCCCCGGGTTCCGTAGAGAGCCACGCGTCCTGCGACGTGTGCTCGAGCGGTACATTCCGGTGATCACGGTCATTTCGGGGGCCGCGGTCGGCGCCCTGGCGGCGGGAGCCGACCTCATAGGGACGCTCGGCAATGCCAGTGGTACCGGGGTGCTGCTGATGGTGGGGATCATCATCAACCTCTACGAGGCGATGGGCCGCGAGCAGCTGATGGAGATGAACCCGCTGCTCCGCCGCTTCCTCGGAGGAGAGTCGTAGGCGATGCCGACGGACGAGGAGCCCCTCCCGTCCACCTCGACCGCGCTCGCCGCCGACGACGGCGAGGAGGAGGAGGAGACCGAGACGGAGGCCGCGACGCCCGCGCCGTCGACCCCGGCCCGCCCCGCGCCGCAGTTCAAGATCTCGACCTTCATCTACGTCTTCCTCGGGATGCTCGGCCTCCTGATGATCATCGACACGAGCGCCCGCAACGGCGTCGCCGGTGCGTTCGGGGTCGGCCCCGGGGGCCCGGCGCTGGGCCTGCCGGCCAACGGCCCGTTGTACTACGCGATCGGCTTCGGCAGCAACCACATCCTCGCCACGATGGCGATCGCCGGCGCGATCGAGATGCTGATCACCGCGTTCGCGTACAACTACACCACCGACTGGATCAAGGCCGCCAAGGTCCAGAAGTGGGGCTCGGCGTTCCGGAAGGTCCAGATGGAGGCGATCCGGTCCGGGAAGAAGGACCGCATCGCGGCCCTGAAGCCCCACCAGGAGCGCCTCACCCGGCTTTCCAGCGAGGTGTCGATCGCCCAGTTCAAGGGGATGGCAATCACATGGTTCTTGCTGATCCTGATCTACACCTGGATCGGCCTCGTCATCGAGGCCGCGACGGTCGCCCAGCAGACCGTCAGCATCGGCGGGACGATGATCAACCTCTACACGGACAAGATCTTCGGCTACTTCCCGCTCTGGTTCTTCATCTTCAGCCTGTACACGGTGCCGCTCTCGCTCGTGTTCCGGCGCATCCTCAAGAACTACTGGCTCCGGCGCCACATGGAACGGTCGCCTTCGGACTCCGGCTCGCCTCCGGCCCCTGCGGCGGCCGGAGGCTGAGGCGTGATCGACCGGGTCGTCGCACTGGGCGGGCCGCCGGGCAGCGGTAAATCGACCGCCGGCCGCCGCGTCGCCGAGCAGCTGGGACTCACCTACACCTCCGCGGGGGATGTCTTCCGGGCCGAAGCGACCCGCCGCGGGATGGACGTCGAGGCGTTCAACCAGTACGCCGACACCCACCCCGAGGTCGACCGGGAGCTCGACCGTTCGATGCAGGCGCTCGCGGAGCCCGGGCGCCTGCTCGATGGGCGGATCCAGGGTATCCTGTGCCGCCGCGCCGGCACCCCGGTCGCCTGCGTGGTCGTGACCGCCGACCGCGAGGAGCGGATCCGCCGGGTCGCGCGCCGCGACGGGCAGAGCGTGGCCGAGGCGGCCCGCCGGGTCGAGCTGCGCGAAGCGAGCGAGCGCGCGCGCTACGCGGCGACGTACGCGATCGACCTCGACCGGGAACCGGCCGATCTGACCGTCGACTCGACCCATCTCGACGTCGACCGCGTGGCGGCGAACATCGTCGCGTTCCTCTCGAGCTTCGCCCGATGAGCGCGCCGCCGGCGGACGACCCGGTCGCGGCGCGGATCGCGGACGGCGCGTTCCTCTTGCTCGACAAGCCCCGCGGCCCGTCGTCCCACCAGGTGACCGCCTGGGCCCGCGACCTCCTCGGCATCGACCGCGCGGGCCACGCCGGCACGCTCGACCCGAACGTCTCGGGCCTCCTGTGGGTCGGGGTCGGGCCGGCGCTGAAGCTGCTGCCGCTCGTCCTCGAGTTCCCGAAGCGGTACGTCGGGGTCGTCACGCTCCACGGCCACGTCACGACGGGCGACCTCGACCGGGTCCTCGCGGAGTTCGTGGGACCGATCTACCAGACGCCGCCGGTCCGCTCGGCGGTCCGCCGCGAGCGCCGGGTCCGAACGGTGCACCGGCTCGCGCGCGTCGAGACCGAGGGGGAGCGGTCGGTGCTCGACGTGGTGGGGGACTCCGGGACGTACATCCGAACGCTCGCGGTCGACGTCGGCGAGGCGCTCGGGGTCGGGGCCCACCTCGAGGAGCTGCGGCGCATCGGCACCGGCCCGTTCACCGAGGAGGATAGCGTTCCGCTCCAGGCGCTCGCCGACGCGGTGGCGCGCCGGTCGGAGGGCGATCCCGCGCCACTCCTCGCCCTCCTCCACCCGATCGACGAGGTCTGGAAGCACTTTCCGCGCATCGTCGTCAAGGAGTCCGCCGCGAGCGCGATCGCCCACGGCGCCGGCCTCGCGCGCGGCGGGATCCTCGAGATCCCGAAGCCGTTCTCCGCGGACGCCTCCGTGGTCCTGGTGCGACGTTCGGGCGAGCTCCTCGCCACGGGCATCGCCCGGCACGACTCCGACGAGCTCGCGCGGGTGAAGCACGGATGGGTCGTCGATTCGACCCGCGTGTTCGTGTCGCCGGAACGGTTCCCTCCGGGCTGGCACCGACCCCGGCCGTCGGCCGGCCCCGGCGCGATGACGTCGACCGCGCCCGGGTGATCTCGCGGGACCGAACCGCTCCCGCCGCCGATGCGGTATTATCGCGCCGGCGGGTGGGGGACGTCGGCCCGTCGTCGGGTCGGAGGTGGGACGTGCCGGTCTACCTGGACGGGACCCCCTACGAGTTCGCCCCCGGCGACCGGCTCGTGGACGTGATCGCCCGTGCCGGCCTGCCGGTACCGCGGGTCTGCTACCTCCCGTCGTTGGGCCCGATCCGGACCTGCGACACCTGCCTGGTCGAGGTCGACGGCCGGCTCGTGCGGTCGTGCGCGACCGAGGCGCGGGAGGGGATGCGGGCGGCGGTCGAGACCCCGGGCGCTCAGGCGGCGCGCCGCGAAGCGGTCCGGCGCCTGGCGGTCAACCACCACTTCCGCTGCACGATCTGCGACAACAACAACGGCGACTGTGCGCTCCACAACGCCGCGCTGACCGTCGGGCTCGACCGGCAGGAGTACCGGCCGAAGCCGTACCCGATCGACGACTCCAGTCCGTTCTACCGGTACGACCCGAACCAGTGCATCCAGTGCGGTCGGTGCGTCGAGGCGTGCCAGGACCTGGTCGTGAACGAGGTGATCCGGATCGACTGGAAGCGAGAGCGCCCCCGCGTCGTCTGGGACGCGGACGTGCCGGTCGGCGACTCGACGTGCGTCTCGTGCGGTACGTGCGCCACGGTCTGCCCCGTCGACGCGCTGCTCGAGCGTCCGTTCATCGGCCGTGCCGGGCTGTTGACCGGCCTGCCCGCGGCCGCGAAGGACGTGCTCGTCGAGACGACGTCGGACATCTCGGGAAGCTTTCGGCCGCTGCTCGCCCTCAGCGACGTCGAAGCGCATCTGCGGACCGGGGTCGTGCAACGCACGAAGACCGTCTGCACGTTCTGCGGCGTCGGCTGCAGTTTCGACGTGTGGACGCGCGGCCGCACCGTACTCAAGGTCCAGCCGCGCGAGGAGTCGCCCGCGAACGGGCTCGCCACGTGCGTGAAGGGGAAGTTCGGGTGGGAGCACCTCGACAGTCCGCGTCGACTCACCCGCCCGCTGATCCGGGAGGGACGTCGTTTCCGCCCGGCGAGCTGGGACGAAGCGATCGCGCGGATCGCCCGGCGGCTGACCGAAGTGCGCGCGGCCACGGGGCCCGACTCGATCTTCGTGATCGCCTCCTGCACCGACACGAACGAGGAAGTGTACCTCACGCAGAAACTGGCGCGCGCGGTGCTCGGGACCAACAACATCGACAACTGCTCGCGCTACTGCCAGTCCCCGGCGACCGTCGGTCTGTGGCGGACGGTCGGCTACGGCGGCGACGCCGGCGGGATCGGGGATCTCGCTGCCGCGGACCTCGCGATCACCTTCGGATCGAACACGGCGGAGTCGCACCCCGTCATCGCCGCGCGCCTGAAGCGCGCCCACAAGCGGGGGACGCAGCGGCTCATCGTCGTCGACCCGCGGCGCCACGAGATGGCCCGCCGCGCGGACCTCTGGCTGGCGCCGAGGTCGGGAACGGACCTCGTGCTGCTGAACGCCGCGGCCCGGTACATCGTCGACCAGGGCTGGGAGGCGGCCGACTTCCTCGCGGGCCGGGTCGACGGGGTTGCAGAGTTCACGGCGAGCCTCGCCCCGTACACGCTCGAGCACGCGGTCGAGGTGACCGGGCTCTCCCGCGAGGAGATCGTCCGGTTCGCGACCATGGTCCACGAGGCGAAGCGGGTGGTCGTGGCGTGGGCGATGGGGATCACCCAGCACCAGGACGGCAGCGAGACGTCGACGACGATCTCGAACCTCCTCCTGCTCACCGGGAACTACGGTCGTCCCGGCACCGGCGGCTACCCGCTCCGAGGCCACGCGAACGTCCAGGGAGCGAGCGACTTCGGCGCGCTGCCCAACTACTACCCTGGGTACCAGAAGCTCGACGCGCCGGGCATCCGCGAGGGACTCGAGGCCGCGTGGGGCACGACGCTCCCCCCGAAGGCCGGCCTCACCAGCGTCGAAGCGGTGGACGCGGCCCTCGACGGCCGGCTCCGCGCGATGGTGATCTTCGGCGAGGACAAGCTGCTGGCCGACGCGCATCTCGCGCGCACCCAGCAGGCCCTCGAGAAGCTCGAATTCCTGGTCGTCGTCGACGCGTTCCTCACCCGCACGGCCGAGTGCGCGGACGTGGTGCTCCCGGCCGCCCTCTCGTTGGAGAAGGAGGGGACGTTCGTCAACACGGAGCGGCGGATCCAGCGGCTGTACCGCGCGATGGAGCCGCTCGGCGAGGCGCGACCGGACCAGTGGACCGTTACTGCCCTCGCCCGCGCGCTCGGCGCCGACTGGGGGCACCGCAGCGCGTCCGACGTGATGGACGAGATCCGCACGGTCGCTCCGATGTTCGCCGGGGTGACGCACGAGCGGCTCGCCGGATACCGCAGCCTGCAGTGGCCGGTCGCCGCGGACGGGACCGACGCGCCGTACCTGTACGCCGACCGGTTCGCCTTCCCGAACGGCCGGGCCCGCCTGGTCCCGACGACCTGGGTCCCCCCGCTGGCCGCCGATGCCGAGTACGACGTGCTCGTCGACAACGGGCGGCTGCTCGAGCACTTCCACTGGCGCAACCTCACCTCGCAGACCGCCGGGCTCGAGGCGAAGGTCCCGGCGATGTTCCTCGAGGTCTCCCCCGAGCTGGCGCGCGAGAAGGGGCTCCGCGACGGTGACTCCGTGCGGATCTCCTCCCGGACGGGAGCGATCACGACCCGCGTGTGGGTCACGGACCGGGTCCGCGGACGGACGGTGTTCCTGCCCGAGCACGGTCGCGGCGACGATGCCGTGAACCTCCTCACGGGGGACGCCCGCGACTCCATCGCCCGGACCCCGGCCTACAAGGAGGTCCCGGCGAAGATCGAGAAGATCGGCTCCGCGTCCGAGCCCGAACCGCCCGTCCCTCGGTCCAACTTCCGTCGAGGGACGCCCGCCCCGCCCCAGGTCGGGGTCGCCGTCGAGGAGAAGTGGGCGCGACCGGACTACCGGTCGCCGGGGTAGGGCGATGGCCGAACCGATCCAGGAGGTGGCACCGCTCGGGGACGAGGCCGCCCTCGTCGCGGAGCTCCAGACCCTGTGGAGCGTCCCCGGAAGGGCCGAAGCGGCCGCGCATACCCTCGACCTCCTCCGGGCCCTCCACGAACGGGGCCTGCTCGACGCCGGCCGCGCGCTGCTGACGGACGACGCGGCCACGACGTCCGCCGTCGTCGAGTTTCTGCGCCAGAGCCGGAACCTCCGGGTCGCACGGAACGTCCGGGCGCTGTGGGAGGTCCTCGCGTCTGTCGACCTCGACCGGGTCGTGGCCCGACCCGGCCCGAACGTCGGCCCCGGCGGAGGGGTCCGGCCGATGGGACTGCTCGAACTCCGCCGCCGCTTGCGCGACCCGGACGTCAGCGCGGGCCTCGCGATGGTGCTCGACGCCCTCGCGGCCGTCGGTCGCTCGCGCCGGTCCGGGGCGGGGACGGACGCCCCGTGACCGGGCCGGAGCCGACCGTCGACGGTCTCGACCGACCGGGCCGGACGGTATCACTCCCGGTCGTGCGGTGGGGGAGCGCGACGCGCCGGGGCGAGGGGCCCGATGAGGTCGTCGCGGAGGAGCCCCTCGAGATCCGGGTCGCGACGGAGGGCGCCGACCGGTCGGACCCGCTGGCGGTGACGATGCGGACTCCGGGCAACGACTTCGAGCTCGCCGCGGGGTTCGCCCTGACGGAGGGCATCGTCCGCGCCCCGGGCGAGATCCGTGGGATCCGGTACTGCGCGCCCCCGGGGGAGGAGCAGCAGTTCAACGTGGTGACGGTCGACGTCGCCCGGTCCGCCGCCTTCGACCCCGACCGGTTCCGGCGGAACACCTACACCACGTCGAGCTGCGGGGTGTGCGGACGCGCCACCCTCGAACAGCTGCGCGTGGCCGGACTGCGCCCGCCGGCCCGGTCGCTTGGGGTCGACCCGTCGCGGCTCGCGCAGCTACCGGATCGGCTGGTGGCCGCGCAGACCGTCTTCGCGCGGACCGGCGGCCTGCACGCGACCGGGATCGCCGACCGGGACGGTCGGCTGCTGTTCGCCCGGGAGGACGTCGGTCGCCACAACGCGTTCGACAAGGTCGTCGGACGGCTCGCCCTCGACGATCAGCTTCCGGCCGCCGCGCGGATCGCCGTCGTGAGCGGGCGGGCGAGCTTCGAACTCGTCCAGAAGTCGGTGGTGGCGGGGATCCCGATCCTCGCCGCTGTCGGAGCGCCGAGCCATCTCGCCGTCGCGCTCGCACGCGAGTACGGGACGACCCTCGTGGGGTTCGTCCGGTCGGACGGGTTCACGGTCTACGCCGGGGCCGAGCGACTCGGGCTCGCGGACGCCTCGACCCCGACGACGGTGGCCCTGCCGTCGGCCCGTCCCGCATGAGTCGCTGCACGCGCACGGTTTGCCCCCGACGATAGGCGCGCCCATGGCCAAAGTAGCCGAACGACGTCGCCCGGACGAGCACGTGATACCTCGTGACGCCCCATCCGAGCGGTCGGATCCGGTTGCCCGCCTCCTCGAACAGCACGGTCGAGTCCATGCGATGATCCACGGTGAACCCCTGTGCGAGGCGACGGGACTCCCCGGTCCGCAGACGGGACCGGCGGAGTCGCTCAATCAACCGCAACCCGAACTCGTGGAAGGCGACCACCGCGCTCTCGACCTGGCCGGGCAGCATCAGCACCGGCCGAGCTCGGACCCAGCCCACCCCCGCCCGTTTGAGGACGTTCACCCGAGTACCTCCGACCACGACTCGGCCGGCGGCGGCGACCGACGGTTTGGTCCGGTCCCGAGGACCGACGGAGGTGCCGCCGATCGTGATGACCAGGTCGCTGGAGCGAGCCGCCCGCTCGATCCCGCGGCGGAGCGCCCGGTCGTCGTCGGGCAGCGGGGCCCCGCGACGTATCGTCGCCCAGGGTCGGGCGACGGACGCGAGCCAGGGGCCGATCGAATCGGCCGGCGGCCGCCCCTTCGGTCCCCTCCCGACGAGCTCGCTGCCGGTGGCGAGCACGGTGATCCGCAGGTCCCGCACCGGGACCCGGCGCACATCGGCGGCGAGCAGGGCAGCCCAGGAGTAGCCGTCGATCGG
>Ga0335074_10015037_pt1 | contig 10863 bp, 7 predicted proteins | sample Lox_Sample_23_FD_206715 | JGI IMG/M metagenome (GOLD analysis project Ga0335074, IMG submission 206715) | Soil microbial communities from Loxahatchee National Wildlife Refuge, Florida, United States - Lox_Sample_2.3 | ecosystem: Environmental > Terrestrial > Soil > Wetlands | place: USA: Florida... | reverse complement strand
CCGCATATCGCGGGTGGCCTCGGCACCAGTTACGACGAGGCGACATGGGTGCTCACCAGCTACCTGGTATCGAACGCGATTGTGTTGCCGATGAGCGCGTGGCTCAGCCGGGTGTTCGGACGCAAGCGCTATTACATGATGTGCGTCGCGTTATTCACCGCGACCTCGTTTCTATGCGGTATCGCGCCTTCGCTCAGCATTTTACTTCTTGCGCGCGTGCTGCAGGGCGTGGGCGGCGGTGGCCTCGCACCGGTCGAACAGGCCATCCTCGTTGATACTTTCCCGCCGGAAGAACGCTCGTCGGCGTTCGGCCTTTACAGCATGGCGATAGTGATCGCGCCCGCGATCGGCCCGCCGCTCGGCGGATGGATTACTGATAACTTCTCGTGGCGCTGGGTTTTCTTCATCAATATCCCGATCGGGATATTGTCGTTGGTCTTGTCCAGCCGCCTGGTCAAGGATCCTCCGGCGTTCGCCGAAGAAGTCAAGGCTGCGCGCCGCGCCGGCAAGTTGCGTATAGACCACATTGGGATTGGCCTGATCGCCCTCGGTCTCGGATGTCTCGAAGTGGTGCTCGATCGCGGTCAGCGCGACGACTGGTTCGGTAGTCATTCGATTACTACTTTCTTTGCGATCGCCGTCACTGCGCTGATGCTCGCAATTTGGTGGGAGTGGCGCCATCGCGATCCGGTGGTGGAATTGCGGCTGTTGCGTGATCGCAATTTTGCGATCGCGTGCGCGATGTTTTTCCTCTTCGGCTTCTTGATTTTCGGTAGCACCGCTTTGATTCCCGAGATGCTGCAATCGATCTATGGCTATGACGCAACCAATGCCGGCCTTGTGCTGATGCCGGGCGCGCTCGTTGCTGCATCGATGGCGCCGATTGTCGCGAGGCTGACGCGCACAGTAAGCCCAAAGACCCTGGCTGCAATCGCGTTCATCACTTTAGCTGCCTCGATGTGCCATTTTGCTAATCTGAGTCTCGCCGCGAGCTATCGAATCGAGACCTGGGCGCGCGTTTATCAAGGCTTTGCGCTGGCTTTTCTGTTCATTCCGGTAAGCCAAATCGCCTACTCGTATTTGCCACCCGATAAGAACAACAAAGCCTCGAGCATCATGAACCTATTTCGCAACCTTGGCGGCGATTTCGGTATCTCATTCGTCACCACGATGCTCGAGCGACGCGAACAATTCCATCAGCAGGTGCTGGTCAGCCACCTGAGCGCGGCTGACACTCCGGTGCAGGCGATGATCAGTTCCCTTGGTAGCTATCTGGCCAATCAAGGCGTGAGCACAGCAGATGGGATCAAGCAGGCTTACGGTGAGATGGCGAACGTCATGAGCCAGCAGGCAGCGATGCTCTCGTTTCTCGATTGTTTCTGGATGCTTGCTGTCGTCGCGATAATCGGCCTGCCGCTGGCATTGATGGTCAAGCGCTTTGCGGCGGCGAAAGCACCAGTCGGTGCTCATTAGTCATTTGAGCGCGAAGCCAGAATCGTTATTCGCGGGCTAGTACGGACGAGCTAATAATTAAGAGTGAACGGCAACGACCGAATGACTCCGGCGACCGCACCGAGCGCAACCATCCAGACCGAGTTCAACTGGAAGCCGATAAGGGCCACCGCCGAAATAATCGCCAACGCGACGCTCGGCCAGTCGATTAGTGCAGCTTGGCTGAGACTGATTGTGACGACCGCCATCAGCGCCAGTGAACCCGCAATCACGCCGTCAAGGAAGGCGCCGGCGATCGGCGCCCGGCGGATGTGAGGAATCAGCCGACCGCTGAGCGCAACGAAAATGAAGGACGGGAGGAAGATGCCGATTGTCGCGACAGCCGCGCCGCGCCATCCACCGAGCACGTAACCGATGAACGTTGCAGTGGTGAACACGGGTCCTGGCGTGACCTGCCCGACCGCGACAGCATCGAGCACTTGTCCTTCGTTCAGCCAATGCAGACGGGTTACCAAGTCTCCTCGCAGAAACGCGAGCAATACGTAGCCGCTGCCGAACAGCACCGCTCCGATTTTCAGGAAGACAAGGAATAGTGTCGATAATTTGAGAGGTACCGTGCCGGCAGCGCCGGCTTTTGCGGTCGGAGGGATTGCGGAAATCGCGGCCGTGACAGCACCGCTGCTCCTCGCTCGGCGGATCATTTCAGGTGCGATCGCAGCAAGACCGCATCCGCCCAACACGGCGAGTGGAGATGCGCCGACGAAGTTCGCGATCACCGCGGCGAGTGTGATCAGGCAGAGCCACCGTCCTTTTATCGCGGTTTTACCCATGCGCCAGAGCGCTTGGACTAGTATCGCGATTATCACTGGCTTGACGCCGTCCAAAATTCCGACGACCTGCGAGAGTTTGCCGAATGCCACGTAGGCCCAAGCGATTACTGCCACGATCAGAGCGGCGGGCAGAATGAAGCACAGACCGCCGATCATGAGACCGCGCCATCCCGCGCGCCGGTAGCCAAGCAGGATCGCCAGTTCAGTGGAACTCGGCCCAGGAATCAGGCTGGTCACTCCGAGCAGATCGAGAAATTGATCGCGAGACAGCCAGTTCCGCCGACGGACGGCCTCGTCTTCCATCATCGCGATATGCGCAGCAGGTCCACCGAATGCGGTAAAGCCGAGGCGAAGGAACAGGCTGGTGACCTCGCGCAGGGCACTTTGAGGTTTCGCGGGCGCGCGGTCGCCCTCGCCGACTTTCTCCAAGTCCGCCATGCAGACACCGATAGCATGCGAACATATCGCGGTTGAGGATGTGCCGATTAAATCTTCAAACTGCAACTGAACAGCGCGAAATGCCAGTCTGGCATAGCTAGTGCTCGATCACGGCGTTGTTGGGTCGTGCCATCCGCCGCATGGAGCTTGGGAACGCACCCTAACCTCAAACTCATGGAAAGCTACGCTTCGCCATCGATGGCCAATGCATCATCAACCAAGCCTCGGAGGCGATCGAGCGATTTCAGAACGCCATCAGCCGCTGCAAATAGGCCACTGGATTGGCTGAATTTTTTTCTCGCCGACGTGCGCAGCGGATTGGGACCGTTTCTAGCAATCTTTCTGATGTACGCTCATCAATGGAAGCCAGGGCGAATTGGACTGGTCATGACTATCGCGGGAGTGGCGACAGTAATAGCTCAAACGCCCGCCGGAGCACTGGTCGATGCGATTCAATGGAAGCGCGGCCTGATCGCAGCCTGTTCCATATTAGTCGCCGCGGGTACCCTCGCGATGGTTGCGTGGCCGACTTTCTGGCCGGTCACGATCGCGCAAATACTTAATGGCGCCGCCGCCGCCTGCTTCGCACCGGCAATCGCGGCAATCAGTCTCGGCATTGTGGGTCGTGCTGCCTTCACCCGTCGGATCGGCCGCAACGAATCGTTTAACCATGCGGGCAATGTGGTTACAGCAATTCTCGCTGGGGTAGGAGGCTATCTATTCGCGCCGGCGGCGATGCTATGGATTGTCGCGATGCTCGCCGTCGCCAGTCTCGCGGCTTCGGTGTTCATCGACGCCGCGGCAATCGACTATGTGCGCGCACGGGGCGCCGACGATGGCGATCAGGCCTACGAGGCATCGGGCTTAAGCGTAATTTTCGAATCGAAGCCGCTGCTGATCTTTACGGCTTCGATTACTATGTTCCATTTCGCCAACGCTGCGATGCTGCCGTTGCTCGGCGAAAAACTGGCGCTGAGCCATCGTCAAACTGGCACGCTTTTTATGGCCTCGTGCATTATCGTGGCGCAGGCCGCGATGGTCCCGATGGCGCTGCTCGTCGGTCATAAAGCCGACACTTGGGGACGCAAGCCACTCTTCCTCGCCGCTTTCATGGTGCTTCCAATCCGGGGAGTACTCTACACTTTATGGTCGAATCCCTACTTTCTGGTCTCAATTCAACTACTGGACGGTGTCGGAGCAGGTCTTTTCGGTGCACTGTTCTTCCTCGTGGTCGCGGACCTGACCAAAGGCACGGGACGCTTCAACCTAGCACAGGGCGCGGCGTCGGCATGCATCGGCCTGGGCGCCGCGCTGAGTAATGGCGTCGCCGGTTATATCGCCGACTGGTTTGGCTTTCGCGACGCATTCCTTTTTCTGGCCGCTTGCGCTGCCGCCGCTTTTATTCTGTTCTGGCTGGCAATGCCCGAGACTGCTACGATGCACGAAGCTGGATCCTGAGGAGATCAGAACCTGCCCAGACTGCGATCCGGCGTTACTGCCGCCGCTACCCTGATCGTCACTGCGAGTGTCATGTTCGCCCTGAGGGCGTTCGGCGATTCCTCGCAAGTCGAGCATGCTCGTGCAATCGCGCTGGTGCGCGCACTTCAGGAGATAGCGGTGGCAGTGTTGTTCGCCGCGACTTATCTTGCGGTCGCGATCGGACGCTTCCCCGGGTCGCATCTAGATCGCAGCGGCGCGGCGATGGCCGGAGCAGCGCTGATGGTCGCGATCGGTGCACTATCGCTTGGCCAAGCACGCGACTCGGTCGACTTCAACACACTTATACTGCTGCTGGGAATGATGATCGTGGTCGCTCATCTGCGGCTCTCCGGATTCTTTGCAGCGATCAACGATTTGATAGTTGGACGTGCACATCGCCCGTTAACCCTGCTCATCTTTATTGTTGCGGTCACCGGCGTGCTCTCGGCCTTTCTCGTCAACGACGCGGTATGCCTGGTATTGACACCTCTGGTGATCGAACTGGTGATGCGGCTTGATCTTGATCCGGCGCCCTACCTGCTGGCGGTTCCGATGGCATCGAATATCGGCGGAGTCGCGACGCTCACCGGCAATCCGCAAAATATGATTATCGGCAGCCTGTCGCACATTCCCTACGTGATCTTTGCCGGGGCGCTGACACCGGCGGCTGTAGCGGGATTGATGATCTTGGTTGCGGCTATCGCGATCGCGTACCGTTCAGAGTTTTTCTCCGGACGGCGACTCAGTGCAGAGTTGATCCCGAGGGCGGTTTCGCCTGCCGTGTCAATCGGGACCAACGTTACCGGACACGAGCTCTTGAATTTGCCTCTGATCTATAAATCGCTCACCGTATCAGTGGGAACGATCATCGCTTTCTTTTGCGGCGTCACGCCGTCGCTCGCCGCGATCGTCGCCGGAGCGATTCTGCTGATAATCGGGCGGGTCGGCAGCGAAGATATATACCGCAAGGTCGATTGGACGCTACTGCTCATGTTTGCCGGCCTTTTTGTCGTCGTCGCGGGGATGGAACATACGCTGCTTTCGCCACGGGTCGTCTCCGCGATCCTCGGCCTCCAGCTTGAGCGCCCAGCGGTTCTCGCAACTGTCACGGCAGTCCTGTCGAATCTCGTGAGTAATGTTCCGGCGGTGCTTGTGCTGAAACCGTTTGTAGCCTCGCTGCATGATCCTCAGCGTGGGTGGCTGGTGGTCGCGATGGCCGCGACGCTGGCGGGCAACTTCACGCTGCTCGGCTCGGTTGCGAATCTGATCGTGGTTCAAATCGCGCGCACCGACGGGATCACGCTCAGCTTCTGGGATTACTCTAAGATTGGTGCGCCACTGACGATCATCACGATCGTGCTCGGCGTCCTTTGGCTCTGAGATTGTCGGGGGGCTGCGGCTCGGAGCTTTACAAATGTGCCCTATCCGCGCTAGCGGATTCGTCTGGCAAGTCCCAACCCGCATCGCGGAGCAAATCTATGGCTGAAGCATCAAATCGTTATGCAGAAACTGGCGGCGCACGTGCGTCCGCCGGATGGAATCTCACAGCGCTAACTACGCCCAGCACGCTGTTCGGCGCGAACGGTATGCGCGTCGGACCGGACGGGCGACTTTATGTTGCGCAAGCGTTCGGTAGTCAGGTCAGCGCGGTTGACGTCGCGAGCGGCGCGGTCAGCACAATCAGCCGAATTGGCGGCGCGATCGTCGCTCCTGACGATCTCGCATTCGACTCACACGGTACGCTCTACGCTACCGAGGTGATGAGCGCACGCGTATGCGCGCGCACTCCTAACGGCGAAGTGCGGATCATTGCCGATAACGTCCCTGCGGCCAACGGTATCACTGCCTATCAGGATCGCCTGTTCATGGATGAATGCCGTCCCGACGGCCGCCTCTTCGAGCTATTCGCCGACGGCCGTGCGCCGCGCCTGCTCGCGGAGCATCTGCCGCTACCTAACGCGTTGTCGGTTGGCCCTGACGGCTTTATCTATTTCCCGGCGATCGGCGCCAACGAAATCTGGCGCGTGCCGCTGGCGGGTGGCAAGCCTGAACGGTTTGCGGGTGACCTCGCGGTCCCTACTGCGGTCAAAATCAACAGCAAAGGGGCAATTCTGTCTACGCAAGGCGCAAGCGGCGAAATCCTCAAGATCGATTTGCAAAGCGGCGCGCGGAGCGTAGTCGCGAAAGTTCGGCCTGGTCTCGATAACCTGGCGCTTACGGCAGATGATCGCTTGTTCGTTTCACACTTCGTCGATGGCGGCGTGGCCGAAATTCTCGCCGACGGCAGCGAGCGGCGACTGGTTGCTCCGGGTTTCCTCGGCCCGATGGACCTCGCAGTTGCAACCGATGGCATAATCTACGCTGCTGATGGAATCAGCATGGCGGCGGTAACGCCTGATGGTTCGGCGAAGCGGATCGGGCTGCTGTTTGACGGTCACTTCCCCGGTTTCGTCCGCGGCCTGGCTGCAGGCACCAAGGGCAATGTTATCGCGACCACTTCGGGCGGTGACGTTACGACCTATCACCCAGTCACCCACGAAATGACCGAGCACGCCAAAAGTCTCAACGAACTCTACGGCGTGTCGTTGGGCGCCGACGGCACGATCCTCGTCGCCGAGGGTGGGGAAGGACGTGTCCTCGCGATCAAGGGCAGCGAAGTTAAAGTCAAGGGAGCTGGACTTGCACGGCCGACTGGTATTGCCGCAGCGGCGGACGGCTCGTGCTATGTCGCGGAAGCCGGGAAGGGACGCATAGTGCATTTGAATGGAACAGCGAGCACCGTCATCGACGGATTGAAAGATCCGCAAGGCGTATTGTTGGCGGGCGACGATCTTTATGTACTCGACGCAGGGGCGCGTGAGCTGGTCAGCTATTCACTGAGAAGCCGCACACGCGCAACCGTCGCCTCGAACCTGCCGGTTGGTGCGCCTCCGGGCGTCACACCCAAGTTACTAGCGGGAATAGCGGGACTGCTGCCAGGACCTCTGCGGCCGTTCGCAGGTCTCGCCGCCAGTCCCGATGGCGCAATCTATATAGCCGCTGACGGGGACGGCAGCGTGCTTGCTCTGCGAAAAGCGTAATCGTAGCAGACCTAGTCCGCGTAGCCTCAGCTGTGTCCATCATGGCTGAGGCTGTGCTTTCCAGCCAAGCGGGACTTTTTGTGGAAGCGTGATCTTTGTGCGATTCTCCCCAGCAGGAGTCGTGATGCCTCAGGAAATCGAAGCCGCTAACCTCGATCTCGCTACGATCATCCACGACGGTGATCGTGTGGTTTGGGGGCAAGGACCCGGCGAGGCGCAGACACTGGTCGAAAAGATCGTCGAGCAGCGCCATCAGATCGGGCACATCGCCGCGTTCGTCGGGGGCATTTCCTACAGCGGAATTCTCAAGCCCGAGCACGCTGATAATATCGAATTTACCGCCTATGGCGCTGTCGGCGAACTCCGCAAGCTGTCACAAGCCGGGGTTCTGCGGCTGATCCCGTGTCATTTGTCGCAGCTCTCAAATTATTTGCGCAGCGGCCTGATCGGTGCGGATGTCGTCTTCCTGCAACTGAGTCCGCCCGATAGTTCCGGTGAGTATAGTTACGGAACCGCCAATGACTATATGCAGGCGGCGCTAACGCGCGCGCGGGTCGTTATCGCCGAAGTCAATGATCAAGCGCCATGGACCTGGTGCGACAAGTTTCCGCCGCGCGATCGCATTGACTATATCGTTCGAGTCTCACGTGCGCCGGTGATGCTGCAGGCACGGCCGATCGCTGAAGTTGAAGAGGGTATTGCGCGACATGTCTGTAATTACATTGAGGACGGCACGACGATCCAAATTGGCATCGGCGCGATTCCCGACGCAATCCTGGCTGCGGTCGGCGATCGTCGAGAGCTCGGGTTTCACTCCGGATTGATCAGCGATCGCGTCGCCGATCTGATGGAACAAGGTGTAATCACCAACGCGCGAAAGCCAATCGATCCGGGTCTCGCGATAGCGGGTGGGCTGCTGGGCACCCGGCGTTTGTTCGACTTCGCGGATCATAATCGGTCGGTCAGGATGATGAGCTTTGACTATACGCATAATGCGGGGATCCTCGCGCGGCAGGGGAAAATCCTCGCGATAAATTCTGCCGTCGAAGTCGATTTGACCGGGCAAGTGAATGCGGAGGTGGCCGCCGGACAATATATCGGAGCGATCGGCGGCCAGGGCGACTTCGTTCGCGGGGTTCAGCTTTCGCCGCAAGGCCGTTCGGTGATTGCGTTACCCTCGACCGCACGCAAGATCAGCCGGATCGTTACGCGTTTAAGCGGTCCGGTCACGACGGCGCGGGGTGACGCCGACCTGATTGCGACGGAACACGGGATCGCGGAGTTGCGCGGCCAGCCAATTGCCGAGCGCATCCGCCGCATGATCGCGATCGCTCATCCGGACTTTCGCGAGTCGCTTGAGCGTGAAGCCCGCGAGATTCACGGGGCGGCTGATTAGTCTTTTCGGCTAATGTTGTAATCGGAATAGCAAATACTAAGGAGAATCGCGCCGATGGCATCCGCTGGTGAAATAGTCAGTGAACTGGAGACCTTCTATAAAGGTTACATTGATGCGTTCAATCGCGAAGATATCGATATGTACACGCAGACCTTTGCTTTTCCCTACGCGTTTATAATTGGCGAGAAAGGGCTGGCATTGTGTCATGACGAGACTGCGCATCAGCGCTTTTACACGAATATCTCGATCAATCTTAAGGAGCGCGGATGGGCGCGCTCGGGCATCGATCAGATGAAGGCGTGGCCCTATGCGGAAAATCTCGCGATGATTCTCGCGGACGTCACCCGCTACCGCGCCGATAATTCTGTGATCGAAAAGGTGCGTGCTACATATACTGTTCGCCGTGACGGTAAGAACTGGAAGATTGTCGCGCTCAGCGAAGTTAAGCCGCCGTTCCTCGGCCCTGGCGACGTCTCGCATCCATAATCGATTGCTGATGTTCGCCAGCGCTATTTCTGTGAGCAATGCCTGTTCGTTAGCGAACGCCTCTCATTAGCGGAGCATCCAACACCATAACGAGCAGGTGTTAGTCGGGGCTGGTTTCGGCTCCGGCTTTGCGCACACCCATAAGGTAGGCCTCGATAAATGGATCGATCGCGCCGTCGAGAACCGCCGCAGTGTTGCCAATCTCAACACCGGTGCGATGGTCCTTAACCATCTGATACGGATGCAGGACGTATGAGCGAATCTGGCTCCCCCAAGCGATATCCTTCTTTTCCTTGCTGAACTTCTCAAGTTCCTCGCGTTTTTTCCGCTCTTCCAGCTCGAACAAACGAGCGCGAAGGATCTTCATCGCCATCGTACGGTTCTTATGCTGTGAACGCTCGTTCTGGCAACTCACGACGATCCCCGTCGGGATATGCGTCATTCGGACTGCGGAGTCAGTTTTGTTGACGTGTTGGCCGCCGGCTCCGCTAGCGCGGAAGGTATCGACTCTGAGATCGGCGGGATTGATCACGACCTCGACCTTATCGTCGATGGCCGGAAAGACGAACATTGAGGCGAACGAGGTGTGCCTCCGCGCGTTCGAATCAAATGGTGAGATTCGCACTAGCCGATGGATCCCCGCTTCCGCGCGCAAATAGCCGTAGGCGTAGTCGCCATCGACCGTGAAAGTAGCGCTTTTGATACCACCGCCATCGCCGGGCTGTAAGTCAGCGATTTCGCTTTTGAAACCACGCCGTTCTGCCCATCGCAGATATAGCCGCAGCAGCATCTCCGCCCAATCCTGCGCCTCGGTGCCTCCCGCGCCGGGATGAATCGAGACTATGGCACCTAGGCGGTCGTACTCGCCACCGAGCATAACCTGCAATTCCTGGCGCTCAAGCTCTTCGCGGGCAAGCGCCAAAGCAGAGTCGGTCTCCCTAGCAGCGTCGGAATCATCTGTGCCTTCCTCGTCCGCCATCGTTAGATAGAGGCGCGCCTCGTCAAGGGATTTGCGCAGCTTTTCGTAGCCGCTGAGCTGTTCCTTCAGCCGCTCCTGTTCACGGAGCAGGTTTTGTGCGGCTCCTGGCCGGTCCCAGAGATCGGGTTTGGACGATTCTTCGAGAAGCTCTTGTTGGCGCGCGGTTAGTTTGGGGACGTCAAAGACGCCTCCGGAGTCCGTCGGCTCGTGTTTCGAGATCGTCGAGTTGAAGATGCATATCGCTCAACATTTTGAGTAACTCCGTCACGCCGGAAGCAGTGATCCGCTCCGGCGAAGACCATCATTGTGCCACAAATGAGCGGTGTATTTAACGTTCGACTCCTGCGTCAGCGTGCTGCGGTTCCGTTCGTGTGGAAAAGCGGCTCAGCCTCCTCTGGCGCGGTTTGACGAGGTCGCGGATAGAAAAAGGCCGCGAGCAATCCAATCAGCACGAGGATAAGGCAGCTGATCGCGAAAACATCCCCTACCAAGACATAAACCGTAGAGACTGGTCGAAAAGGGACGGTCTCGATTTCGGTCCCGCGCTTAAACAGCGGTGTGCGATCGTCAATTTCGCCGGTTGGTTGGATTACCGCACTGATACCAGTATTCGCCACCCGGACCATCGGCGCTTTAGTCTCAACTGAGCGCATCGCGGCCATCGCAAGTAGCTGGTAAGGAGCCGAACTGTCGCCGTACCAGGCATCGTTTGTAATGTTCACC
>Ga0335074_10015035_pt1 | contig 10863 bp, 11 predicted proteins | sample Lox_Sample_23_FD_206715 | JGI IMG/M metagenome (GOLD analysis project Ga0335074, IMG submission 206715) | Soil microbial communities from Loxahatchee National Wildlife Refuge, Florida, United States - Lox_Sample_2.3 | ecosystem: Environmental > Terrestrial > Soil > Wetlands | place: USA... | reverse complement strand
CCGAGCTCGCCGCAGCGGAAGGAAGTGCGCATATGCCCTGGCAAAACCAAGGGGGCGGGGGCAGCGGCGGCGGCGGGCCCTGGGGCGGCGGTCAGAGTCCGTGGGGACGCGGCGGCGGACCGCAGCCCAATCTCGAGGAGATTTTGCGCCGTGGCCAGGACCGCTTCCGCCGCGTCTTGCCGGGCGGCTGGGGCAGCGGACGCGGCGTCATTCTCGTTCTGCTGGCGCTCGTCGCCATCTGGCTGATCAGCGGTACCTATTTCGTTCAGCCGGACGAGGAAGGCATCGTGCTGCGCTTCGGCGCCTTCAACCGCAAGACCACGCCCGGCCTCAATTGGCACATCCCTTATCCGATCGAGATGGCGCTGACGCCGAGCGTGACGCGCGTCAACACGATTGAGATCGGCGGGCCCCAGGCGCAGCCCCGCGGCTTCGAGACCGGGCAGGAGCCGCAGGAATCGCGCATGCTGACCGGCGACGAGAATTTGCTCGACGTCTATTTCACCGTCCAATACGTGGTGAAGGACGCGCCGCAATTCCTCTTCAACATCCGCAATCCCGACGAGACGGTGAAAGCGGTTGCCGAGAGCGCGATGCGCGAAGTGATCGGCCGCACGCCTGCGATCGACGCGATCGTCGGCGGCCAGGACAAGATCGTCAAGGATACGCAAGACCTGCTGCAGAAGATTCTCGACCAGTATCAGAGCGGCGTCGAGATCACGACCGTCAACCTGCGCCGCATCGACCTGCCGTCGCAGGATGTGATCGCCGCCTTCACCGATGTGCAGACGGCAAAAACCGAGCGCGACAGCAAGGTCATCCAGGCGCGCACCTACGCCAGCAACGTCGTGCCGCGCGCCAAGGGCGATGCGGCGCAGATCGTCCAGGCGGCCGAAGCCTATCGCCAGCAGGTGGTGCGCCAGGCGGAGGGCGATGCCAGCCGTTTCCTCGCCGTCTACCAGGCCTACAAGCAGGCGCCCGACGTCACCGCGCAGCGGCTCTATATCGAGACGATGGAGAACATCCTCAAAGGCGCGAACAAGGTGATCCTCGACAAGGCGGCGACGCAGGCGGGGGTGGTGCCCTACCTGCCGCTGCCGGCCTTGAAGCCGCCTTCAGCGGCGCGCGCGGCGGCACCACAGCCGCCGCAGCGGTGAGGCAGCCATGAACCTCCGTCTCGCAGTGGGCGGCGCCGTCGTCATCGTGCTGGCGCTCGTCGCGCTCACCATGCCGTTCATCGTCAACCAGACCGAGCAGGCGATCGTGCTCGAGTTCGGCAATCCGATCCGCGTCATCGCCGATCCCGGGCTCTACCTGAAGCTGCCCTACGAGAGTGTCGTCGACTACGACAAGCGTGTGCTCGATTTCGACCTGCCGGCGGCGCGGGTCACCGCCGCCGATCAGAAGCCGATGATCGTCGACGCCTATTCGCGCTTCCGCATCGTCAATCCGCTGCTCTTCTACCAGACCGTCGGCAGCGAGCAGGTGGCGCGCACCCGGCTTACGCCGATCCTGAGCGGCGCCATCCGCAACATCATCAGCACTGTCGCCCTTGCCGATGTCGTCTCCGGCAAGCGCGAAGAGACGATGCGGCGGATCCGCGACCAGGTGAACGACCAGACCAAGGGCTTTGGCATCTCGATCACCGATGTGCGGCTGCGCCGCGTCGATTTGCCCGAGGCCAACGCCCAGGCGATCTATGCGCGGATGAAGTCCGATCGCGAGCGCGAGGCGACGCAGTATCGCGCCGAAGGCGATCAGCAGGCCGCCGAGATTCGCGCCGATGCCGACCGGCAGCGCACCGAGATTCTCGCCGATGCGCACAAGCAGGCGCAGATTCTGAGCGGCGAGGGCGATGCCGACAGCATCAAGATCTATGCCGACGCGTTCGGCAAGGATAAGGAGTTCTTCGCCTTCTACCGCTCGCTCGAGGCTTACCGCAACGCGCTTTCGGGCAAGGACACGACCTTCCTGCTGACGCCCAACGATCCCTTTTTCCGCTATTTCGAAGCGCCGCCCAAGGAAGGCGCCGGGGCGGCTGGCGCCCCGGCGCAACGCTGAGGGGCTTGATGAAGGACTTCGCCACCGCGCTCGCTCTCGTCTTCGTGATTGAGGGCATCCTCTACTCGGCCTTTCCCGAAGGCATGAAGCGGATGGTCGCCCAGGTCGGCATGCTGCCGGCCTCGGCGCTGCGCGTCACCGGGCTCCTCGCCGCCTGTCTCGGGGTCGCCGCTGTCTGGCTCATCCGCCATCACTGAGCGCTGGTGCCCGAAGACCGCGGCTAAGCGCCTCAATTTGACCGCATTCCTGCCCTCTCCTCGGCGCCTGGCCGAGCCGGCGGCGGCGGCGGCGGGAAGTTGCTGGTTTATCGCGGCGTTCTCCCGTAAAATCCGCCCTTCCCCTTCTGTCCTAGGGAGTTGCTTTCGTGAGTCGACTGAATAGTCGGATGCAAGGCCGGCGCGCCATTGCGCTTGCGTTGACGCTTTTCGTCGCCCTGCTGCTGCCGGCGGGCGTCACTCTGGCGAGGCCGGCGCCGGATGGGTTTGCCGACCTTGCCGCCAAGCTGTTGCCGGCTGTGGTCAACATCTCGACGACGCAGACGATCAAAAGCGACAAGACCGGCGGCGGCTCGGACATGCCGCAATTCCCGCCGGGCTCGCCCTTTGAGGAGTTCTTCAAAGACTTCCTCAACAAGAACAAGCCGGAGGCGCAGCCGCGCCGCGCCACCTCGCTGGGCTCGGGCTTCATCATCGATCCCTCGGGCCTGGTGGTGACCAACAACCACGTCATCGCCGATGCCGACGAGATCACGGTGACGCTCCAGGACGACACCAACTTCAAGGCCGAGGTGGTGGGGCGCGACACCAAGGTCGATCTCGCGCTGCTGCGCATCAAGTCGACGAAGCCGCTGCCGGCGATCAAATTCGGCGACAGCGACGGCACCCGCGTCGGCGATTGGGTGCTGGCGATCGGCAACCCCTTCGGCCTGGGCGGCACCGTGACGGCGGGCATCCTGTCGGCCCGCGCGCGCGAGATCAATGCCGGCCCCTATGACGATTTCCTGCAGACCGACGCGCCGATCAACCGCGGCAATTCCGGCGGGCCGATGTTCAACATGAACGGCGAGGTGATCGGCATCAACACCGCGATCTACTCGCCCTCGGGCGGCTCGATCGGCATCGGCTTTGCCATCCCCTCGAACCTGGCGAAACCGGTGGTCGAGCAGCTGCGCGAATATGGTCACGTGCGGCGCGGCTGGCTCGGCGTCAACATTCAGAGCGTCACCGACGAGATCGCCGAAAGTCTCGGCCTCGACAAGCCCAAGGGAGCGCTCATCGCCAGCGTACGCGACGGCGGTCCGGCGCAGGTCGCCGGCATTCAGCCGGGCGATGTGGTGCTGACCTTCGACGGCAAGGACGTCACCGACATGCACCGCCTGCCGCGGCTCGTCGCGGAGACGCCGATCGACAAGTCGGTCAAGGTCGTGGTCTGGCGCAAGCGCAAGGAGCTCACCTTCGACGTCAAGGTCGGCGAGCTCAAAGAGGAAGAGCAGCAGGCCGCGCTCACGCCCAACAAGCAGCAGCCCCCGGCAGAGCCGCCCGGCACGGTCAAGACGCTCGGCCTCTCGCTCGCCAATATGACGCCGGAGCTGCGCGAGCGCTTCTCGCTGCCCGAAGATTCCGCCGGCGTGGTGGTGATCGATGTGGCCAAGGACAGCGCCGCTTCCGACAAGGGTATGCGGGCCGGCGACGTCATCGTCGAGGTGGCGCAGGAGGATGTGAAAACCCCGGGGCAGATCACCGACAAGATTGACGAGGCGAAGAAAGCCGGCCGCAAATCGGTGCTGCTGCTGGTCGACCGCCAGGGCGACCTGCGCTTCGTCGCCCTCCGCATCGATCAGAGCTAGCGCGACGCTTCGCGTCGTCGCTGGCGGGCGACAGCGGTTGCGTCAGCAACCGCGAAAGCCCGCACCGTGCCGGCAAGCCCCCACCTCACCCTAACCCTCTCCGCCCCGCGGGGGCGGAGAGGGGATGATCTTCCATCCGCGCCCCGCACCGAAATAGCGAATCCCTCCCACCCGCTCTCCGTTCCGGTCGGTTTATTGCGCGAATATTGCAAATGTTGCGCTTTCGCCTTGCCTCAACCCTGAGCGGATCGGAGGATAGGGGTAACGAACCGGCCCAGGGCCGGACAGGAGGTGGGGGATGGGTCCGATCAAATGGTTGGCGCTGTTGCCGTTCATCGGCATGTTGGGGGGCGTCTTCTTCGTCAATCAGGTAACGCCGCTGGTTCTGGGCATGCCGCTGCTGCTCGCCTGGATCCTGCTCTGGGTGCTGCTCACCTCTGCGATCATGGGCGTCATCTATCTCGCGGATCCCGCTAATCGCGAGGGGACACAGCAATGAGCGCGTTGATCCTCATCTTTGCCACTATGGCGATTGCGCTGTGGCTCGGCCTCCAGGCGCGCCGCGGCCGCGACATGAATCTCGAGCAGTGGACGGTGGGCGGCCGCGGCTTCGGCACGCTCTTTGTCTTCCTGCTGATGGCGGGCGAGATCTACACCACCTTCACCTTCCTCGGCGCCAGCGGCTTTTCCTACGGTCAGGGTGCGCCAGCCTTCTACATCCTGTGCTACGGCTCGCTCGCCTATATCATCTCGTACTGGCTGCTGCCGCCGGTCTGGCGTTACGCCAAGGCGCAGCGGCTGTTCTCGCAGCCCGATTTCTTCGCGCGCAAATATGACAGCCCGGCGTTGGGCGTCCTCGTCGCGCTGGTCGGCATCATCGCGCTCATTCCCTATCTGGTGCTGCAGCTCAAAGGCCTCGGCATTATCATGTCCACTGCCTCCTACGGCGCCATCAGCTCGACCGCGGCGATCTGGATCGGCGCTACGGTAGTGACGATCTATGTCATGGTCTCCGGCGTCCATGGCTCGGCCTGGACGGCGGTGGTGAAGGACACGCTCATCGTCCTCGTCGTGGTGTTTCTCGGCATCTACCTGCCGCTCCACTACTATGGCGGGCTTGGGGCGATGTTCGAGGCGATCGATGCCGCGAAGCCGGGTTTCCTGGCGCTGCCGGCGAAAGGCCAGAGCATCTCCTGGTTCGATTCCACGGTGCTGCTGACCGCCCTCGGGTTCTTCTGCTGGCCGCACAGCTTCGCCTCGTCCTATACCGCGCGCGATGAGCGCATTTTCCGCCGCAACGCGATCATCCTGCCGCTCTATCAGCTCATCCTGCTCTTCGTGTTCTTCGTCGGCTTCGCCGCGATCCTGAAGGTGCCGGGGCTCGCCGGACCCGCGATCGACCTGTCGCTGCTGCGTCTTTCCACCGCGACCTTCCCGGCCGGGGTGGTCGGCATCATCGGCGCGGCCGGCGTGCTGACCGCGCTGGTGCCGGGCTCGATGATCCTGATCACCGCGGCAACGCTCCTTGCCAACAACATCTATCGCGTGTTCCACAAGACGGCGGAGGAGGGACACGTCTCCCGGCTCGCCCGGCTGCTGGTGCCGGCGGTGGCGCTGGTCGCGGTCTATTTTACCTTGGAGGGCGGCGAGACCATCGTCGCGCTGCTGCTGATGGGCTACAGCTTCGTCACGCAGTTCTTCCCGGCGCTCGTCTGCAGCCTGATGCAGCGCAATCCCGCGACGCGCGAGGGCGCCTTTGCCGGCATCTTCGCCGGCGCCGCGACGGTTGCGGTGATCTCGCTGACGCATACCACGCTGGGCAAGCTGTTTCCGTCGCTGCCGCAGGCGGTGCAAGACCTTAATGTCGGCATCGTGGCGCTGGGCGTGAACATCGTCGTGCTGGCGGCGGTGAGCGCCGTGACCCAGCCGGCCCGTCACGCGCCGCGGACGATCTCGCCCTCGCGGTAGCCCTGGGCATAGAGCAGCGCCGTCAGATCGGCGTGGTCGATGCGGCTGCGCGCGCGTTGGCGCAGCGCCGGTTTCGCGTGAAAGGCGACGCCGAGCCCGGCCGCGGCCACCATGTCGATGTCATTGGCGCCGTCGCCCACCGCGAGCGTCGCCGCCAGCGGCACGGCCTGATCGGCGGCGATGCGTTTCAAACTGTCGAGCTTGGCGTTCCGCGCCAGGATCGGCTCGCGCAGCGTACCGGCGATGCGGCCGTCCTCGATCACCAGCTCATTGGCGATGTCGAGGTCGAAGCCGAGCGCATCGCGGATGCGGCCGGTATAGAGGCGAAAGCCGCCGGAGACGAGCACGGCATAGGCGCCATGAGCGCGCATGGTGGCGACGAGCTCGCGCGCGCCGGGCGTGATGCGGATGCGCTGGCCGGCCTCGGCGAGCAGGCTCTCGGGCAGCCCCTTCAGCAGCGCCACGCGCTCGCGCAGGGCCGTGGCGAAATCGATCTCGTCATTCATCGCCCGCCGCGTGATCTCGGCAATGCGCGGGCCGATGCCGGCGAGATCCGCCAGCTCGTCGAGCATCTCGTTGTCGATGATGGTCGCTTCCATGTCGGCGACGAGCAACCGCTTGCGGCGCCGCGCTTCCGGCTGCGCCACCAGGTCGATGCCGGCGAAATACGCCAGCGCCGTGCGTGCCGCCGCATCGGCCTGATCGGCGTCGAGATCGTCGAAGGGAATGTCGCAGGCGATGCCGGGCGCGAGCCAGAACGGCGGCGCCACGCGAGCGCCGAGCCGGCGCAGCGCCGCGACCGCCGTCTCCACCGCAAGCGTCGCGTCTGCGGCGGTTGGGAGGGCGATGAGCGTGAGCACGGCGGCGGCCATGCGCGCGCTTTATCCGCGGCGGACGGGAAACGCAAGGCTTCTTCTCAGCGCCACGGTACGGGTTGCTCGATCGCCTGTTCCCAATTCCTGCCGTCGAAGGGCTGCGTCTCGATCGCGGCGAGATCGATGCCCTCGAGGCAGCGCAGATTGACGTCGATCTTGTCGGGGTCGGAGCGCGGCACATAAAAGGGCTGGATGCCGCAGAAGCGGCAAAACATGTGCCGCGCCGTCCCGGTGTTGAAGCGGTACTCGGCGAGCGCGTCGGCGCCGCTCACGAGCTCGAACTGCTCCGGCGGGACGATGAGATGAAGGAAACCCTTCTTCGTGCAGATCGAGCAATTGCAGTCGGTGACGCCCTCGAGCTCGGCGGTGACGCGGAAGCGGACGCGGCCGCAATGACAGCCGCCGTCATAGGTCTTTGGCATCGAGCGATCCTTTCCTGTGGGCTGGAAGCTATCATGCCGCGGCATGGAACCGACCGCGGCAACGCCGCTCGTCATCGTCGCGGGCCCGACCGCGAGCGGCAAATCGGCGCTGGCGCTGGCGCTGGCGGAGGCGCTGCGCGGCACCATCATCAACGCCGACAGCATGCAGGTCTATCGCGATCTCGCCGTGCTGACGGCGCGGCCCGGCGCTGCCGAGCTGGCGCGGGCGCCGCATCGCCTCTATGGCATGATCGACGCCGCCGAGGCCTGCTCGGCCGGGCGCTGGCGCGATCTCGCCCTGGCCGAGATCGCTGCCGCCCGCGCCGAGGATCGACTGCCGATCCTGGCCGGTGGCACCGGGCTTTACCTCCGCGCTGTGCTCGACGGGCTGGCGCCGGTGCCGCCGGTGCCGCCGGCGATCCGCGCCGCAGCGCGGGCGCTCCACGCCGAGCTCGGCGGCCCGGCGTTTCGCGCGGCCCTCGCGGCGGTCGACCCTGAAGCCGCCGGGCGGCTCGCTGCCGGCGACACGCAGCGCCTCATCCGCGCTTACGAAGTGGCACAGGCCACCGGCAAGACGTTGGCCGCCTGGCGGCGCGGGCAGAGCGCGCCGGATTTCCGCGCCGCGGCGATCCTCCTGCTGCCGCCGCGCGAGGTGCTCTATGAGGCTTGCGACGCCCGCTTCCTCGCCATGATGCGCCAGGGCGCCGAAGCGGAAGTGGGGTCGCTGCTCGCGCGCCAGCTCGATCCTGCGCTGCCGGCGATGAAGGCGGTCGGCGTCCCCGAGCTGGCGCAGCTCATCGCCGGCCGCCTGCCGCGCGAAACCGCAATCGCCGCCGCTCAGCAGGCGACCCGGCGCTACGCCAAACGGCAATATACCTGGTTCCGGCATCAGCTTCGGGAGGGCGCCGGCCTCAGCAAGCAGGTCGTCGCCGAGCAATTTTCGGAAAGTTTGCTGCCGGAAATATTGTCATTTATTCGTCAGTTTCTGTTGACCATTAAAGTCTAGCTGTCTAGGGTCACCCTTTCGCGCGGGACGAGTCGTTCCACCGAGCGGCGGGCAAAATCGCGCGCTGCGGCGTAACCCTTTCGTCTCGTTTCGGTTTCAGCCAGGAGAGGTGTCATGGCGACGGAGCACATGGTCGGGGCGGAGATGGTCATCAAGGCGCTGGGCGACCAGGGCGTTGATGTCATTTTCGGGTATCCCGGCGGCGCCGTATTGCCGATTTACGACGCGCTCTTCAAGCAGAACCACGTCCGTCACATCCTGGTGCGGCACGAGCAGGGGGCAGTCCATGCCGCCGAAGGCTATGCCCGCTCGACGGGCAAGGTCGGCGTCGTCCTCGTCACCAGCGGCCCTGGTGCCACCAATGCGGTGACCGGACTCACCGATGCGCTGATGGATTCCGTGCCGCTCGTCTGCCTCACCGGGCAAGTGCCGACGCATCTTATCGGCAACGACGCCTTCCAGGAGGCGGATACTACGGGGATCACGCGGCCCTGCACCAAGCACAACTATCTGGTGAAGGACGTCAACGACCTCGCGCGCATCATGCACGAAGCCTTCCATGTCGCGCGCACCGGCCGGCCGGGCCCGGTGGTGGTCGACCTGCCGAAGGACGTGCTTTTCGCCACCGGCGTCTATCGCGCCGCCGAAACGGTGCAGCACAAGACCTACCGGCCGCAGCTGAAGCCGGATCCGGCGCGGATCGACGAGGCGGTGGCGCTCATCGCCGCGGCGAAGCGGCCGCTCTTCTATGGCGGCGGCGGCATCATCAACTCGGGCGAGCGCGCCTGCGCGCTCTTTGGCGAACTGGTGCGCCTCACCGAATTCCCTTGCACGCTGACCCTGATGGGGCTGGGCGCGCTGCCCGCGTCCGACAGCCATTTCCTCGGCATGGTCGGGATGCACGGCACCTATGAGGCGAACCTTGCCATGCATGGCTGCGACCTCATGGTCGCGGTCGGCTCGCGCTTCGATGACCGGGTGACCGGCCGGCTCAACGCCTTCTCGCCGCAGTCGAAGAAGATCCAGATCGACATCGATCCCTCGTCGATCAACAAGAATGTGCGCGTCGATGTGGCGGTGGTCGGCGATGCCGCCAACGCGCTCGAGGGCATCCTCGCCGGGCTGAAAGCGCGGCGTTTCAAGCCCGATCGCGAGGCGCTCGGCCATTGGTGGAAGGAGATCCAGGGCTGGCGCGCGCGCAACTGCCTTGCCTATGCCCGGAACGACAAGGTGATCAAGCCGCAATATGCCCTCGAGCGGCTCTACGAGCTGACCCGCGGCCGCGACATCTATGTCACCACCGAAGTCGGCCAGCACCAGATGTGGGCGGCGCAATTCTTCAAGTTCGACAAGCCCATGCACTGGATGACCTCGGGCGGGCTCGGCACCATGGGCTATGGCCTGCCGGCGGCGATGGGCGTGCAGATCGCCCATCCCGAGGCCCTCGTCGTCGACATCGCCGGCGAGGCGTCGATCCTGATGAACATCCAGGAGATGTCGACGATCTGCCAGTACCGGCTGCCGGTCAAAGTCTTCATCCTCAACAACCAGTACATGGGCATGGTGCGGCAGTGGCAGCAGCTGCTGCACGGCGGGCGCTATTCGGAGAGCTACACCGCCGCGCTGCCGGATTTCGTCAAGCTCGCCGACGCTTTCGGCGGGGTCGGCTTGCGCGTGACGCGGCCGGACGAGGTCGACCGCGTCATCAAGGAGATGCTGGCGGTCGACCGCGCGGTGATCGTCGATGTCGCCGTCGACCCGATGGAGAACTGCTTCCCGATGATCCCCTCGGGCGCGGCTCATAACGAGATGCTGCTCGGGCCGGAGGACAAGCAGGCGAGCGGGCCGGTATCGGAAGAGGGCATGGTCCTGGTCTGAGCGATACCGTCCCTTTGCGGAGTCCGCCTGTGAGCGCCATCGAGAAGCACACCATCGCCGTGCTCGTCGACAACGAGCCCGGCATCCTCGCCCGCGTCGTCGGCCTGTTCTCGGGCCGCGGCTACAACATCGAGAGCCTGACCGTGGCCGAAACCGACCGGGTCAAGGGCCTGTCGCGGATCACCGTCGTGACCTCGGGCACGCCGATGATCATCGAGCAGATCAAGGCGCAGCTCTCGCGCCTCGTCCCGGTCCATGCCGTGCGCGATTTGAGCGGGGAGGGGCCGCATGTCGAGCGCGAGCTCGCCCTCATCAAGGTCGCCGGCACCGGCGAGAAGCGCATCGAGTCGCTGCGCCTCGCCGATATCTTCCGCGCCCGCGTCATCGACAGCACGATCGAGAGCTTCGTCTTCGAGATGACCGGCTCGACCGAGAAGCTCAACGCCTTCATCAACCTGATGGAGCCGTTGGGCCTCGTCGACGTGTCGCGCACCGGCGTCGTTGCCATCTCGCGCGGCTCGGCGCGATTCTGATTGTCGTTTACCGAAGGAGCACCACCATGCGTGTCTATTACGATCGCGACGCCGACGTGAACCTGATCAAGGGCAAGAAGGTGCTCGTCGTCGGCTATGGCAGCCAGGGCCATGCCCACGCGATGAACCTGCGCGACAGCGGCGTCAAGGAGGTGCGGGTGGCGCTGCGCCCCGGCTCCGCCTCGGTGAAGAAGGCGGAAGCCGCGAAATTTCAGGTGATGAGCCCGGCCGAAGGCGCCAAATGGGCCGATGTGGTGATGATTCTCACCCCCGA
>Ga0335074_10015034_pt1 | contig 10864 bp, 9 predicted proteins | sample Lox_Sample_23_FD_206715 | JGI IMG/M metagenome (GOLD analysis project Ga0335074, IMG submission 206715) | Soil microbial communities from Loxahatchee National Wildlife Refuge, Florida, United States - Lox_Sample_2.3 | ecosystem: Environmental > Terrestrial > Soil > Wetlands | place: USA: Florida... | reverse complement strand
GGGCGACGAGCTTCAAGGCATTAAGCGCGGCGTCATGGAACTGGCAGACCTGGTCGCCGTCAACAAGGCCGATGGAAGCAACCTGCCCGCCGCCGAGCGAACCCGCGCGGAACTCCAGAACGCGCTCCACTTCTTTCCCCTTCCAGAGTCTGGCTGGGCGCCGCGCGCGCTCACATGCTCGGCCGTCACCGGCGCAGGAATCTCTGATATTTGGCATTGCATTGAGGAGTACGTCGAACTCACTCGCGCCAGCGGTTGGTTCGCCCGTGCCCGCCGCGAGCAGCAGAAAAGCTGGATGCTTGAAATGATCGAGCGGGCGTTGCTCCACCGGTTCGAAACCCATCCCGCCGTCCGTCAAAGTCTGGAGCCGTTGCAGATCGATGTCGCCGCCGGTCGCACCACATCGTTTCGCGCGGCGCGCATCCTGCTTGAAATGTTTTCCCGCACCTCAGATGACGGCGCCGGTTCCACAGTCGGCGTACCGCGAAGCCACAAAAAATGAGTGGCTTTTCACTCGGGAAAATCCACCCCGGTGAAAACGAAAAACAGGCACATTCACTCTAAACCCGGCCTGAGCAGCGAGAAACATGAGGATTCTCGGCTTCGAGACCACCGAAGTTCCGCTTCCGGGCCTCGGAACGAATTGAATTCCCGTCCTCGCGCCGTCAGTTCCGCAGCGCGTCGCCCGCTCGAAATTGGTTTTCTGGCTGGCCCGCAACATCCGTCTCAATGGCAAAGAGTCCCCCCGCCAATCGGTCGCCCGGCGCTGATTCCAACCGCGCGGTTGTCACATAAAGTGTCTTACGGTCGCGGCCGCCAAACGTGCATGTCGTAATGTTCTTCACCGGCATCTCCACCACCTGGTCAATCCCTCCGTCCGGCGCAACGCGAACGACGCATCCTCCTCCAAAACGGCAGTTCCACAGGAATCCCTCTGCGTCGACGCATGAACCATCGGGAAGTCCGCGCGCAAATCCAGTCAGAAAAGGCCGTTCGTTGGCAATCGACCCATCGTCCGGACTGTAGTCATAAGCCCAAATCGTGTTGGCAAGCGAATCGGCAAAATAGAAACAGCGCTGTCCGGGGCTCCATGCGACGGTGTTGGCGACCCCAATCTGTTCCCGCCAGATGGTCACGGTGCCGTCGGGATCGAGCCGGAACAACTTCCCGTCGCGCCCGCCAACAGCGCCCGCTGAGCCGTTGGCATCCACGTTATTGCGCATGGATCCCAGCCAGAGTGACCCGCGTGTGTCAGGCCGCGCATCGTTCAAGCGCACCTTCGGCCACCCTTCAAGATGGAAGATCGCGTCGCTGCGCTTGTCTCGTTCCGGCTGCCACAAAATCACGCCGGATCCCAGCACCTGAACCAGCGTTTCTGGCCTGTCTGTCAGCGCGACCGCAGTCACCGGCTCATCAAAAAACCAGCTCCGCACGCATTCATCTTCGAGAGTGTAGCGGTGCACCAGGAAGCGATTGATGTCTACCCAATAAACCGCCTCGTGCGCCGCGTGCCATACTGCGCCTTCTCCGCAGGCATCGCCTGTGGGCGCAACGCAAACCGGCTCGCTGGTCATTGCACGCCGATCCCGGCCAGCAGACCGCCATCCACAAGATAATCCCCGCCGGTGCAGAAGCCCGCTTTCTCTGACAGAAGGAATGCCGCCAGTTCCGCCACCTCCTCCGGCGTGCCGATGCGCTGCAACGGATGCGCGGCCCCGAATCGCTGAAAGACAGCTTCCACCGGCAGGTCAGCCCCAAAATGAGCCGCCGACCGTGCCAGCATCGGCGTGCGGATGCCTCCCGGACTGATCGAATTCACGCGAATCCCGTCCACCGCATGATCCAGGGCCAGCGCGCGGGTCAGGCTGTGAAGCGCGCCCTTGGTTGCCGCATATGCGGCCACTCCCTTCTGGCACGCGCGGCCCTGCACTGACGAAATGTTGACGATCGCCCCTCCGCCCCGCTTGCGAATCTCTGGAACGCCAAAGTGCGCCAGCAGGTACGTGCTGCCCACGTTGACCATCATGCACCGGTTCCACGTCTCCGGGTCGGTCTCGACTACCGTCCCGAACGGATGAATGGCTGCCGCGTTCACAATAAAATCCAATCCGCCGAATCGCCTCACCGTCTTCGCGACAACCTCCTCCACCTCGTCCGCCTGGCTCACATCGCAAAGCTCCACCTCGAGCGCAACCCCGCTCGTCGCCGCCTCTCGCCTCAAATCCTTGTTTGCATCGGCATCGATACCGCACGCGGCCACGCTGCATCCTGCCGCAGCCAGCCGCCAGGCAATGGCTCTTCCAATGCCCGTCGTCCCCGTGACAATCGCCACTCGATTTTCAAATTCCTTCATCTTTGCCGTTCTCCAAATCCTTCCCTCGCTCACCGCAAGCCATTCTCTTAACCACCCGCCTTCAGAATCGTCAATGCCTCTTCCAGCGCCGGTTGCCAGTCGGCCAGTTGCTCTCCAAAGCGCGCCTGAAGCTTGGCATTCGACAGCACTGAATTGGCCGGTCGCGTTGCGGGCGTAGGATACTCCTTCGTTTCTACCGGCGTCAGCTCCGGCGATCGCGTTCCCAGAATCGCCGCCGCGCGCTCGAATATCGCCTGGGCAAACCCGAACCACGACGTCGAGCCCGCACAACTCATGTGATAAATCCCGGAGCACTCTTGCATGCATCCGAAGCGATCGGCCAGCAGCCCCGCCACGATCCTGTGCGTGGCGCGCGCCAATTCAATTGAAGTGGTGGGCGCTCCAATCTGGTCATCGACAATGGAGAGTCTCTCGCGCTGCTTCGCCAGCCGCAACATCGTCAGCAGAAAATTCTTCCCATGAGGCCCGTACACCCAGCTCGTTCGAAAAATTAGATAGTTGCCCCCAACCTCTTCAATCGCCTGCTCGCCCGCCAGCTTGCTCGCGCCATAGATATTCAGCGGCAGCGGCTTATCCGTCTCCACCCACGGCCCCGCCTTCTTCCCGTCAAAAACGTAATCCGTCGAGTAATGAATCAGCACTGCCTTCTGTCGGCGCGCCTCTTCTGCAAGAATCCGCGGCGCCATGCCGTTGATGGCGAGAGCCACGTCGCTCTCGCTCTCCGCTCGATCAACCGCAGTGTACGCCGCCGCGTTTAGAATCACGTCGGGCGCTTCACGGCGCACCACCGCGCGGATCTGCTCCGCAACGGTGAGATCCACCGACTCGCGCCCTATCGCAACCACCGCCCCGAATCCGTCGAACGCATGCGCGAGTTCTCTGCCCAGCTGACCCGTTTTGCCCACGATCAGAATGCGCGGCGCTTCCCTCCCCTTCAGGGGTTCTGTCGAATTTGGCTTTTCTTGCATCTGCGCACGCTCCAACAGGCGGCCGGCGTGCTGTCCGCATTCTAACCGGCTCGCCGCGCAGCCGGCCTCCCAACTCGCGCTGCGCCGCCATTCCCCGTACAATTTAGAGGGGAGGTTCGTTCGCGTGCTCCGGGTCTATTGCGATGCCAATGCCACAACGCCGCTTCTGCCCGAGGTGATAGAGGCGATGCGTCCTTTTTGGACCGAGCAATTCGGCAACGCCTCGTCGATTCATCAGGAAGGCCAGAAGGCGCGCAAGGCCATTGAAGCCGCTCGTGAAGTTCTCGCCCGCTTCTTCCACTGCCATGAGGCTGAAGTGGTTTTCAACTCCGGCGGTACCGAGGGCGACAACACCGCCATTGCCGGCCTGGTTCGCCGCGGCGACCACATGATCACCACCTCCATCGAGCATTCTGCCGTATTGCGGGCCGCGGAGCGCGCGGCAGATCGCGGCGCCCTCGTCACCTTTGTCTCCCCCAGGGCCAATGGCATCATTGACCCCGGCGATATCCGCAGCGCATTGCGGCCCGAGACCCGCCTCATCAGCATCATGCTCGCCAATAATGAGACAGGAGTCCTCCAGCCGGTGGAAGAGATTGGCAATATCGCCGAAAATGCCGGCGCATTTTTCCATATCGATGCGGTTCAGGGCGCCGGAAAAGTCCCCTTCGACGTGCGGCGGTTCGGCTGCCATCTCTGTTCGATCAGCGCACACAAGGTGCACGGGCCCAAGGGCATCGGCGCAATGTATGTGCGCCGCGGCACGCCCATCGAGCCCCTGATCGTGGGCGGAAGCCACGAACGCCGCCAGCGTGCGGGCACTGAGAATGTCGCCGGCATCGCCGGGCTCGGCAAAGCCGCAGAGCTTGCCATGAAGACCCTCGAAGACGGCGCCATCCAGCGCCTCGCCGCCCTTCGCGACCGCCTCGAGGCAGGCGTCCTTCGCATTTCCGGCACGCGCGTCAATGGCTCCGGCGCGCCGCGCGTCGCGAACACCACCAACATCCGCTTCGAACAGGTTGAAGGCGAAGCTCTGGTGATCGCTCTCGATCTGAAAGGCGTCGCGGTCAGCGGAGGTTCTGCCTGCCACTCGGGATCGACTGAACCCAGCCACGTATTGATGGCCATGGGATTAGACAGGCACGCTGCACTCGCCAGTTTGCGATTCAGTCTGCTGAAAACGGCCACTGATGCTGACGTGGATCACGTACTGCGCGTCGTTCCCCAGGCTGTCGGCCACTTGCGCGCGCTTTCTCCTGAAGGGGTCGGAACGCTTGGATAGAACCGTAGCCGCGCAGGCAGATCTCGTGATTTGAGCGTGCCGCGGGCATTTTAGACACCGGCTTCGCTCACTCCCTGGCGCCGCTGATTTGAAGGAAGTATGACTACAGAACGCACCACCATCGCCGTTGCCATGTCCGGAGGGGTCGACTCCTCCACCGCGGCGGCGATCCTCGTGCATGCAGGCGAAACCGTCGTCGGGCTCACCCTTCAGCTTTGGGATCAGACGCGGCTCGCCGGCAAGCATGGCATTCCCGATGCGCCGAAGGCCGGCCGCTGCTGCTCTCTCGACGACGTCTACGATGCGCGGCGCGTGGCCGAGACCCTGGGCGTTCCCTATTACGTCGTCAATCAGGAATCAAGGTTCGAGCGCGACGTCGTGCGCCCGTTTGTCGACGAGTATCTCGCTGGACGCACGCCCATTCCCTGCTCGCTCTGCAACAACCACCTCAAGTTCGACCAGTTGCTCATGACCGCGCGCAGCATCGGGGCTGACCGCATTGCGACCGGCCACTATGCAGTCAACGAATACGACGCCCACCGCCGCCGTTGGATTCTCAAGCGCCCCGCAGATCTGGCTAAGGACCAGACCTACTTCCTCTTCGGCCTCACTCAAGACCAGTTGGCGCGCACCCTTTTCCCCCTCGGGCACATGACAAAGCCGCAGGTACGCGAAACCGCCCGCCGCCATGGACTGCGCCTCGCCGAAAAGCCCGACTCACAGGAGATTTGCTTCATCCCCGGCGGCGACTATAAGCAGTTCCTCGCCGCATACCTTGAAGAACAGGGCGAGCCGATCCCTCACACCACCGGCGAGCTCGTTGCTTCAAGCGGCGAAGTCGTCGGCCATCATCAGGGCATCTTCAACTTCACGGTCGGGCAGCGCAAGGGTTTGGGCGTGGCATCGCCATCGCCGCTTTATGTGCTCAACATTGACCCGGCGAGCCGTCGCGTCACCGTCGGCGCCGATGCGGAGCTCGCAACTCGAACCCTGCGCGCGCAAAATCTCAATTGGATTTGCATTCCGTCGCTCACCGGTTCCATGCGCGTCAAGGCAAAGATCCGTCATCGTCACCAACCGGCATGGGCCACCCTCCAGCCGGCCGGCGCCGGCGAAGCCATCGTCACCTTCGACGAGCCGCAGCGTGCCGTCACCCCAGGTCAGGCTGCCGTCTTCTACGACGGCGACGAAGTGGTCGGCGGCGGCTGGATCGTCTGATTCAGCCGGCGTCCCCCATGAAACCTCGCCGCAATCTTGGCCGGCCAACCTGTCCGGCTCGCTCCAGCGGCCATCGGCAAAGCCCGCTCGCCTATTCCGCCGCCCACGCCATCCCGTCCGGGTTTCCTCCGGCATCGATGTGACCCACCACCGACAGCGTCTTCAGGTCGATCACTGCCACATAGCCGTCGGGGCTGCACGCCTCGAATGCCCGCGCGCCATCCGGCGTCACCAGTACGCCACCGGAGCCATGTCCGGTCCTGATCCGCTTGATCTCCTTGTGCGTCGTGGCATCGATCATCACAAAGTCAGGGCCTGCTGAAACCAGAGCCATTTTTCCGTCAGGCGTGAATTTCAGCCGGTTGGCTCCGGGCACGTTGGCCGCAATCGTCTCCGTCACTCTCTTTGCCGCGATATCGATCACTGAGATCGTGCCGTCACCCGCATTGGCTACCCAGGCTTCCTTGCCGTCAGGCGAAACATCAAAGCCCTCTGACCCCCGTCCTACTGGCACCACCGTCAACTGCCAATCGCCTCCCGTGGGCGGAGGCGGTCCCGGCGGCGGACCACCCGCTGCCGGCGGCGGCATCGCCCCACCCGGGGGCGCCATCGGCATCGCCATCCGGCCCTCCGTTTTTTCCATAATCGTCACCGTCCCCGAGCTCACGTTGGTGGTCAGAATCTGTTTGGCGCCCTCAAAAACGTAGATCATGTGGGTGCGATTCTGCCCGGTGCCCATGATCCAGTCGATCTTTCCTGAGGCGGGATCGTAACTGCCGATCGCCTTGGCAGCCTCGGCGGTGAACCAAACCTTGCCGTCGCGAAAGATCAGGCCGTGCGGACCGCGCAGCGCGCCCAGATCGATGGCCGGCAGCGCTTTCTGCCCGACCAGGTCCACCACCGCCAATGTGTGATAGGCCCCGAATCCGTAATTCGAGACATATGCCGTTTTTCCATCGCCAGACGCAGTCACCTCATGCGGATCGTTGCCCACCGGAACGCGCGCCACTACTTTGTATGTGCCGGGATCCACGATCGCCAGCGTGTGGTCCTGCTTTGAAAGGATAAGCAATGCAGGATTGGGTGTGGACTGCGCGCATGCCCAGCTCGCAGATACCGCAATCGCGGCCGCTATCAATCGGCGAAAGAATGACGTCATGTTTCTTCTCCCTGTTGCGTCCCCTGCGGGATGCGACGACAAACGGCGCGCATCGGGAAGTCGCACGGTTCTCGAAGGATCTTTTTTTTTGAAACCGTCACTTCGGGCGTTGCATGTCAAAACGGTCGTGCGTGCGCACGTAAGTGGGACCGCCCATGCGGCCGATGGCTTTGAGCTTGTCCGGATCGACCTTATAGCCGTCCAGCATCGATTCTAGGACGTGAAAGCGAAGCACTTGTCCGATCACCAGAACTCCGCCTCCCGGCTTGTCGCTCACTCTCACGATCTGGTGCAGGCGGCATTCCATCTGCGCCTTGCTCTCGCCCACGCGAGGCGGCTTTACCAGGTCGCTCGCCACGGGCGTTAGCCCCGATAGTGCAAATTCATCCACGTCAGGCGGCACATTGGCAGATGTCAGGTTCATCGGCTCGGCAAATTCCTCTGAAACGATGTTGACCACAAACTCGCCCGTGGCCTCGATGTTCCGCAAGGTATCTTTGTAGGGTTGCGCGCCGGAACGGACGGCCGCCGTGAAACACACCATCGGCGGATCGGAACTGCATGCCGTGAAATAACTGAACGGAGCAAGATTGCGAATGCCCGCCGCGTCCACCGTCGACACAAAGGCGATCGGCCTCGGAACGATGATGCCGATCATGAGTTTGTAGATGTCGTTATACGCGTGTTCGGCTGGGTCGATGAAGCGCATTCCTCACCCGATGCGCGGTGGCGCCGGCTGCTCACCGCGGCCTCTGCAATGCATCCCCTAAACAAACATATCGCCGTCGCCTGACGCGTGATTCGACTGCGAACGGGGCGTCGGTACAGAGTTGCGGAACGATTCGATCGCGGCTCTCACTGAGGCCAGCACCGCCGAAAACTGGCGCATCGGCTTGTTGATGCAATCGGCCATAAATCCCCCCGCGCGATCCATGGCGTCGAAAACATTGCTGAACATCGCGTCTAACCGGTTCGCCTGCGCCCGGGCGCGCTCCACCATCTCATTTGCCGCCGACTCGAAGTCGGCCGTCTGCGCGCGCAGCGAATGTGCCATCGCGGCCACATCCTCGCTGGCGGCGTCAATCCTGGGCGCCAGCTTGCCGATCAAATTGCGCGTGGTTTCCACGATCGGGGTGACCGATGCAATGATCGGCACCAACGACGATCGCATATCCTCTAGCTTTTCATTGATCGATTGAGCTGTCTTGCGCATGGCCAGGAATGCGGCGAGCAAAACAAAGGCCTGCACCATCATCGCCAATGCGACGAGAGCAAACAGGGCAAGCTCAAGTGTTTGTGGGTTCATTTGCATAGGCTCGATCTCGCGCAGATACCCTGCGGGCTTGCATCAAAACTCGTGAGGCCGGCTTCCTCTTTTGAAGCGGCGCTTTCGCCGGCGCTGGCGCTCGAACCCCAAATCGGCCGCTCGCTTCCAGCGCCACATCGGAATCGGAAAAGCCGAAGGACCGGAAAGGAACCTGAATGAAAGCCGTGGGCCCTCAGTATTCGTGGGTTTCCGGCTCAGTGGCTGCGGCTTTGTATGCCTGGCGGCCGGCATCGACTGCTGCCCCTACGCGGTTACCCTGCTCGGCGACCATGTTCTTGCCTCGCTCAACGAACTCTTCCCACTGAGCGCGCCCCCGATCGATGGCATCGCGGCCGCGATCCACGTATTCGCTCACCTGCTCCTTGCCTTTGTCCACCATTGCGCTGATCTGCTCCTTGCTCTTATCCACCAGCGCGCTCACGTTCTCGGCCGCTTCCCGCGTCTTCGCCTTCAGGTACTCGGAGCCTTCTCGTGCGCTGTTGGCGATGTCCTCGCGGGTCTCTTTGCCGCTCTTTGGCGCGTACAAAATCCCTACCAAAGCGCCAACCCCTAACCCAGCTAAAAACCAGGCCAATCCGTAGCTCTTACTTTCATCTGCCATGACCAATCCTCCAACTCCGTTCTGCTTCAAGGCTGCCTGAGACTACCAAACACCTTAATTCTAACGCAAGTGAATCCGCGCCTGCCGTTCGTCTTCCCCTCTCGCTTCAGGTCGTGCCTCGGCGCAAACCTTCACGCCTTGGACGCGGAAAGCCTTCGACAAGTTGCACGAGGCCGCTCCTCCCATGGTGGCTCACCCGCCCCCGCTCAGCTCGCGAACCTGCGGCCCGGCCCGCCGGCCGTCACTTCCCGCTTTGCAGGCGCGCGCGAAAATCTCCGCAAAATGCATCGCCTGCCGGTGCCCCAGCTGCTCGATCTGCTCCCGGCAACTGAATCCGTCGGCGACAATGATGTCTGTCTCGCTCGCGCTCCGCACTCGGGGTAGCAGCTCCTGGCTGGCGATGGTGCGCGACACTTCGAACTTGTCGGCTTCAAACCCGAATGGGCCGGCCATCCCGCAACATCCGGCCTGGATCGGCTCAACCGTCGCTCCCGCCTTGCGCAGCAACTCCATCTCCTTTGCCGCTCCGCCAAACACCGCCTTGTGGTGGCAATGTCCGTGCACCAGCACGCGCGCGCCCTCTAATGCACGCGGCGCGAATCCCGGGGCGTTCTCGGCAATGAAATCGGCAAGAAGCCAAACCTTTTCGCTCAGCCGCTTCGCTCGCCGATCGCCGGGAAATAACTCCAGAAGCTCGTCTTTGAAAACGCTGGCGCAACTAGGCTCGAGAAAGATGATGGGCAAACCGGCTTCGATGTGCGCCGCCATTCGATCCAGCACCTGGGCCAGATACTTGCGCGCTGCAGAAAGCAGTCCGAAGTCGTAAAGCGGGCGCCCGCAACAAATGTGCCCGCCCGGTACCTCCACCTTGAATCCCGCCGCGGCCAATACCGTCTCGGCAGCCGCCAGGGTTTGCGGGTGGTAGTAGTTGTTCCATGTGTCGGGCCACAGCAGGACCCTCCGTCCGGTCGGCTCCGCTCCGTCCGGCGGAACATCGGCTTGAGCCGCCCTTCGCGCCCTCTGGTAGCTCCTCTCCGCCAGCCGCGGCAGTTGCCGCTCGGCCGCCACGCCGGCAACATACTTCACCAGCGGGCTGCTCACCGGGCCCGTGAGAATGGCATTCGTCAGCCCCGGAGCCAGCGATCCGTATCGCGCCAATCGATCGGCATATCCGAAAATATAGTGTTGCAGCGGATGCAGCCGTCCCTTATATCTCTGCGCCAGAAACTCGGATTTATAGGCCGCCATATCCACCTGCACCGGGCACTCCGATTTGCACGCCTTGCAACTCAGGCAAAGATCCAGCGCCTCGTGAACCGCCTCCCCCTGAAATCCTTCCCCGCGCAGCGCTCCCCCCAGCATCTCCCAAAGCAAATGCGCCCGGCCGCGCGTCGAGTGCCGCTCCTCGCCCGTTGCCCGATAGCTCGGGCACATCACCCCGCCCCGCGTATTCCGGCACGTTCCCACCCCAACGCATCGCTCCGCCGCGCGCTCCATCGATCCATTGTTCGCGGCGAAAGCAAAATACGTCTTGATCCCTCGCAAGTGCGATTCCGCCTGATTCCCGCCCGGTCCGTGCCGCAGATTCTCCACCGGATCGTATACGCGGACGGCATCCGACAGCTTCCCCGGATTCATCCGGTTATCCGGATCCCATATCTGTTTGAACTCGCGAAATGCCTCAATCAACTCGGGCCCAAACATCTTCGGCAAAAGCGCCGCGCGCGCTTGCCCGTCCCCATGCTCGCCTGAAAGCGAACCGCCAAATGAAAGCACGACCTCCGCGGCGCGCTCGATGAACTCGCGAAACCTGCGGACCCCTTCGTCGCTCCCGAAATCGAAATTGATGCGCATGTGCACGCAGCCCTGCCCGAAATGGCCGTAGAGCGGGCTGCGGTAGCCGTACTCTCCCATCAATTTGCTGATGGCGCGCAG
>Ga0335074_10015033_pt1 | contig 10865 bp, 11 predicted proteins | sample Lox_Sample_23_FD_206715 | JGI IMG/M metagenome (GOLD analysis project Ga0335074, IMG submission 206715) | Soil microbial communities from Loxahatchee National Wildlife Refuge, Florida, United States - Lox_Sample_2.3 | ecosystem: Environmental > Terrestrial > Soil > Wetlands | place: USA... | reverse complement strand
CATGGTCGAACAATTCGGCCAGCCGATTGAACACCCACCGCCGCGACGGGTAGCACGCTGCTCCGCTGATCGAATTGGTCGGGTCAACCGGGTCTTCGGAATGAAAGACAACTTCGTCATCCTCCACGCCGTAGGCGACCGCGGTTTCCACCAGCAGCAACTCCGTGCACAGCCGGGCAATGTTCTGCAACGCACGCTGCGGCTCACCCAAATGATACAGCAATCCATAGCAGAACCCAATCTGGTGCGGCGAAATATCGGTGCGATCGGCCAGCGAATACACATCGCTCTCTACGATGCGCAAATGTGCCGGCGGCCAGAACGCGTTGTTATGGTATCGTTCACGGAATGCTTCGATGTTCTCGCGGCGCGGTTCCACGCTGGTGACCGTGCAGCCGCGATCGAGGAAAAACGCGGTCAGGTCGCCGATCCCGGCGCCGATCTCCAACACGGTCTTGCCGGACAGCGGCAACATCAGCGTCGCCAGATGTTCCAGCCGCCGCGCGTCCATCCGAAGATAGCGAAGATTATGAAAAGCGCTTTCGGCGGCCACGATGTCGGACTTTCGGTTGGCGCGATGCCACGGTGTCGAACTTTGGTTGGTGCGACGCAGAATCCGGACGCCGGGAGGCGTGGCGCCATCATCTCATTGCGACACCTGCCTGGCCAAGGCAACCTCAATCCGTTGCGCGCACCACCGTCGATGCAAACGGCCCGCCCCGAGCGCGACCTACCCAAGCCCCCAGAACCGCACGATCTCCGTTACCGCATCCACCTTCCCCGCCACCGCGAATTGCGATGGCCGGCCGGTGTCTTCGCCGATCGCCCAGGCATGCCCCAGCCGCGGCAGCATCCACAACTCAACCGCGTCACCCCACCGCAGATGATGCGCGGCTTGCCGGGTCGGCGTGTCGGACACGCCATGCAATGCCCGCCATTGCGCCGCCAGGTTCGCGCCGTTCTGCGGCACGACCACCTTGTCCGACTCGCCCTGCCAGATCGAAAGCCGCGGCCACACCCCGCTATAATCCGGCGGCGCCACACGGCGCGCCCGGGACACCCATTCCCCCGGCGTCACGTCCTTGCCGCCATGCGCCATCGTGGTCAGCGCCTGCACCATGGACGTGGCCTCGCCCACCGGCAGCCCCGCGAACGACGCGCCGGCCGAAAACAGTTCCGGATAGGCAATCAGCAGGGCGGCGGCCATCGCGCCACCGGCCGATAGTCCCGCCACGAAGACGCGGCCGCGATCCGATTGCAGGCGGGCGGTCATGGCCGCAACCATGGCCGCGATCGAGGCAGCCTCGCCATGCCCGCGCCGGGTCTCGGCCAGGTGGAACCAGTGGAAGCACCGCTGGCGGTTGTTTGCCTCCTGTTGCTCTGGCAGCAGCAGCGGCAGGTGCAGGCGATCCGCCAGGTCCGTCCAGCCCGCCTCGGCGGCGAAATCAGCGGCGTCCTGGCCGCAGCCATGCAGCAGCACGATCAAGGGGGCGCCAGGCCGTACCGCCCGCGCCGGCAGATAGGCCCGCAGTCGCAGCCGGCCCGGATTGGCGCCGAACTCGCGCATCACCACGAACCGCCCCGGCACCGGCGGACTCGACTCCCGCACCGCAGGGCCATGCTCGCGCACCCGCGCGGCCATCGCCCGCGATGCGATCCCAACCCCACGCCGCAGCGAGTGCAGACCCGACGGCCAATCCATGCGCAGCCTCTCCGTGACCGACCTGGGCCGATATGCTGCGACGCAGCATCAAATCAACCCGGATCGCGTCACGGTGTGGCTGCGCCCCACGAGGCGCAGCCCCGCTCCACCAGGTTACCTGCTCACCTTGATGTGTTGATGCAGGAATTCGGCGACCTTCGCCAGCGGCGCCGCGCTCGCCCGTTCCGATTGCTCCACGATCATCAGGTCGATGTTGCCGCCTGCCTTGCGGTAATTGGCGGTGAAGCGCTCCGGCTCGGTCCCGGAGAAGCTGGAGTCCGCATCGTGGTAGTCGTGCACCGGGTCGGGCCGGCCTTGCAGCCACAGCGCCGGCGGAAGCTGCACCTTCTCGCCCTTCTCCAGCGCCAGCATCGGATTGCCCTCGGCCATGGCGGCTTCTGTCTTCCAATACGTGTCGTGCCGCTGCGGGATGCTGCCCACCCAGGCCGGCGGATTGGCGCTGTCGCGTGCCCGCAGCGCATGGCGATAGCGGGACAGCGGGTTGATCACCGGCCACAGCATGGCGACGGCGCGCACCGATGCATCGTGCCCGCCGGCCAGCGGGATCGACGCATACCGCGTATCGTTCGGCCGCATGGCCGCCAGCATCGCGAGATGCCCGCCGCTCGACTGGCCGGCGACGCCGATCAGGTCGGCGCGCGTGTCCAGCTCGCCCGCGTTCGCCTTCACCCAGCGGATGGCATAGTTGATGTCGATCAGCGAGGTCGGATAACCGTCGGCGGCATGGCGGAAATCGATCGCCGCCACCGCGAGACCGGCGCGCGCGAAAGCTTCCGCATAGGTGTTGCACTCATTCAGATCGCCGTTGCACCAGGCGCCGCCGTGCAGCTCCACAATGGCGGGGAACGGCCCCTTGCCCTGTGGAATGTAAAGGCGCGCCATCATGCGGCGGTCGCCGTGGCGGAGATACTCGACGTCGCGCGTAACGAATTCATGGACCTGCGATGGCATGTAGATTCCTCCTGCTGCGTTGGTTCTGGTAGCCGATCGAGCGGTATGCCAGGGAAGGCTACGCCATTTTCCCGCGTACCGAAACAGGGAGCGACACACGGAGCGACCACCGGCAGCCGGCGGAGATGCAGGGCGATCGCATTTGGCTGCGACCGGGGCAGCGCACCTCCTTCAGCGGGCTGGCCCGCCAGGCCGGTGCGGCGTGCAGCAAAGATATTATAACACAGAGCCCACAGAAAAAGCTAAAGCCACAGAGCACACAGAAAAGCCTTGGCAGAAAATTATTATTCTCTCTGCGCCCTCTGTGGCTTAAGCTTTTTCTGTGCGCTCTGTGTTAAAATAACTTTCTTGCTAACGCACCAATCATCGCGAGCTACTCGACGAAAGCCACAGCCCCCCTCGCCAAACATGCGACAAGTCACAGGCGCCCGCCCCGGGCAGCAACGGCGATCGAGCGATCAGCCTGATTGGCCGGCTGGCTGCGTACTACCCAGACCGCACCGCCAGCGATTCGAACCGCACCGACACCGCCGCACTGGCGATCACCGCCACGTCGCCCGATGTCTCGTCCGGCACATCCAGCCCGCCTTTCACCACCTTTACCGTCGCCCGGCCATGCGGCAGCGACGCTTGCACCGCCGCCGCGTCCACCCGCTCCGGCCGTTGCACGCCGATCGTCACGTCCACCAGCATCGTCCGCGACTCCAGCCCCAGCGACCGGATCAGGCTGAGCGAACTGTGGTGCAACGCGTCCTGCACGGCACGCAGTGCGGCCTTGGTATAATCGCCGCCGTGCAGATCGTTGCCGGCGCCCATCTCCAGGATCACCCGCTTGGATGGCATGTGACTCCCCCTTATGCAACGTCCAGCCGCACCACCGCGGCGGCATGTGCGAGAACGGTGGAATTGGTCCCCGCATCGTTGGGGATTTCCAGGCCGCCCTCGACCACGTGCACTGTCCCGGTGCCATGCGGCAGCACGGCCAGCACCGCCGCCTTGTCCACTTTCTCCGGATGCGGCACGCCGATGGTCACCTCCACCTGCATCGCATCGACATCCTGGCCGAGCGCATCCGCGACGCTCAACGAATTGTGCCACAGAGCGTCGCGCAGGGCGCGCACCGCCGCCTTGGTGTAATCGGCGCCGCGGATATCGGTGCCCATGCCGATTTGCAGCACCATGCGCTTCAGGGCCATGTCATGCTCCGTGGGAAAAGCGAGCGTCTCGCTATCTGTCCCGGAACTATGCGAGGCTTTGCGGCAGGTATCAACGGCCCGCCGCGCAACCTTCTCCGTCAGGATCGAGCGCCGCATCAGCAGCACCGTCACCACGTGCGCGGTGGCGCAGAACGATCTCGCCGCGTAACCAAGCGCACCGGCAATAACGGACCCCCGGGCCGCATCCGCGCCAGCGGCCCCCGGGACACGGCGCGTCTCATCCGTTAGCATGGCCGCCATAAGCAGCCGGCATCGGAAAGAACCTGCCGGACCATGAAGGAGCGCCGAATGTTCGAACTTTCCGAAGAACACCGCATGCTGCAGGACCTGGTGGCGAAATTCGTCGACCGGGAACTGATCCCGCTGGAAAAGCCAATCCTCGCGCGCGAAATGTCCGGACAGAAGGCCGCCCTCAGCGCGGAAGAAGAAGACCGCCTGCTGGCCCAGTGCCGTGAACTCGGCCTGTGGGGTCTCGACGTGCCCGAGGAATTCGGCGGCGCCAACCTGCCCACGGTCGCACTGGTCGGCGTTTACGAGGAGCAAGGCCGCACCTGCGTGCCGTTCACCTTCCCGCCGGACAGCCCGAACCTGCACATGCTGATGGCGGTCGCGAACCAGGAGCAACGCCGCAAATACCTGGAACCCTACGCGCGCGGCGAGGCCCACGCAGCGATCGCGATTTCCGAGCCCGGCGCCGGCGGCGATCCGGCCGGAATGACCACGCGCGCGGTGAAGAACGGCGGCGACTGGGTGATCAACGGACGGAAGATCTGGGTCAGCCGCGTGCCGCAAGCGGATTTCGTGATCGTCATGGCGCGCACCGGCGAGGGGAAGCGCCACGAAGGCGTCACCGCCTTCATCGTGGACCGCGGCACCAAGGGATTCATCATAGAACGCGAGATCCCCATGCTCGGTGGCCAGCGGACCTATGAACTCGTGTTCGAGGATTGCCGCATCCCCGCCGGACAGCTTCTCGGCACGGAAGGCAAGGGTTTCGCGCCGATGCAGTTGCGGCTGACGGTGCGGCGCGTGCAGATCGGCGCCTGGTGCGTCGGTATCGCGCGGCGCGCGCTGGACATGATGGTAGAGCATGCGAAGCAGCGCGTCACCTTCGGTGCACGGCTGGCGGACCGGCAGGCGATCCAGTGGTGGATCGCCGACGCCGCCATGAAAATCCACGCCTGCCGCCTGATGGTCTACGATGCGGCGGCCAAGACCGATGCCGGCCAGGACGTCCGCACCGAAGCCTCGATGGTGAAGTTGTACGGCACCGAGATGGCCACCGAGATCGTCGATCATGCCATGCAGACCTTCGGTGCCATGGGCGTCGCGAAGGAGCTGCCGTTGCAGCTTCTGGCGCAAAAGGTGCGCACGATGCGCGTCTACGAGGGACCTTCGGAAGTGCACCGAATGGCAATCGCCCGCCGCATCATCGGGCGCTGACACCCGCCGCCAAATCAGCCCCTCCCGTCAGGACCGGGTCAAGCCGCCAAGGCCCCGCCATGCCATCCGCCCGATCGGCGCGGCAGGCCGGCCCGGCCGCCCCCGTCCATGACGGCACCGGCACGACTCTCGCCATCCCCGCAGCCTCGCGAGAATCACCGCAAGTTCCGGAGTGCGCCGCGGCTTGCAGCGGCTATGTTAGGTGAATGCACGCCCCTTACACCCCTGCCATCCCGGCCGATCAGCTTGCCGCCAGCCTGGCCGAGCATGGCGCCGCCACGCTTTCCTTGCTCAAGCCCGCGGTCTGCCGCGAACTCGCCGCGCTGTACGACGATGACTCGCGCTTTCGCAGCCGGGTGATCATGCAACGGCACAATTTCGGCCGCGGCGAGTACAAGTATTTCGCCAATCCCCTGCCAAAACCCGTCGCATCGCTGCGAGCTGCTCTCTATCCCCCGCTCGCCACGATTGCCAACGCCTGGCGGGAGGCACTCGGGGAAGACGGGAACTTTCCGCCGACGCTGGATGCGTTCCTCGCCACATGCCACGCCGCGGGACAGACGCGCCCGACACCGTTGCTGCTGCGCTACGGTCCCGACGACTACAACTGCCTGCACCAGGACCTGTACGGCCCGTTAGTGTTCCCGCTGCAGCTCACGGTGCTGCTGAGCGAGCCAGGTTCGGACTTCACCGGCGGCGAGTTCGTGCTGGTGGAGCAGCGCCCGCGCGCGCAGTCACGCCCGATTGTCGTGCCGCTCGGGATTGGCGATGCGGTGGTATTCCCGGTGCATCACCGGCCAGTGAAGGGCACGCGTGGCACCTATCGGGTCACCATGCGCCACGGCGTCAGCCGCGTGCGCACCGGACGGCGGCACACGCTTGGGATCATCTTTCACGACGCAGCGTGACATCGAAATTCAGTCAACAGGCCGCGCCACGCCGCCGCGCGATAACACGGACCGTGCGTCCGGCCGCCAAACGGCCAGCACCCACGCGATCTCCCGAAGACCAAAACAGGGGCTGTGCCGGCCGCAAAAAAAATCTTCTCGCGGCCAGTTATGGGGGTTGACAGGTGTTAGTTAGTGCCCGATAATGGGCGCCATGGTCACTGCACACGAAACTTCTCACCTTGCTGCCCAACCCCCCAAAGGGATTGGTGCGCGCCTCCTCCGCCGGTTCGGCGGTGCGGTGCGCAACGCTATCACCGGCGGCCTGGCTCTCGCCGGTGCTCTGCGACGCCCCGCTGCGTCGCAATCCGCAATCGGCCACGCCGTGGGCCGAAATGCCGACGCGTGCCCCGCGTCCGGGCAGGCGCCCCGCGCGCGCCGGTCGCACGCTGATTCCCCTGTCGCGGCAGTCCAGTCGGTCCAGCGCAACGGCGTCACGCAATTGCCCGGCCGCAACCACACCCCGCCCGCGCCGGTCAGCCGCACACTGTTCCCCAGCGACCGCAACGCCCGCTTCACCCCGAAGACAGTTCCCGGCCTCGGCCCCGAACTCTGCGCAGCCCTCAACACGCCGCTCGAGAACCTTGATCCCGCGATCCTGCGCGTGCTGCTTGCCTCGTTCGCCCAGGCGATGGCGCAGTCCATGCCGTCCGAGTCCGGCATGGTGGATGCGCAGGAATTGTATGCCGCGCTGTGGGGCCGCCTGGCGACCGTGCTCGACGAAGCAAGTCCGGATGCGTCGCGGGCCGATGCACCGATGACCTCGATGGAGGCACTGCCGGACGCGCCAGTCGCGCCGCCGGATCCGCTGACCCAAGCATCACCCTTCGCGCCGCCCGATTCGTTACCGAACGTCCCCCTGGTGTCGCCGGCGCCTTCGCCCGAGGCAGAAGCGGCAGTCCTGCCGCACCACGTCGAGATCGCCACCGTCGCACCTCCGAATATTCCAGAAACCGTGGCGTTGCCGGGACCTGCCGCGCAGCGCCGCCGCCCGATCTCCGCCCGCACGTCATTCCGGATAAGCATCTTATCGGTTTTCCGCCGCTGCGTGCGACTCTCGCCCGGCTTCATCTCACTTGTCCGCTGCGGCTCACTGCAAACTCCGCCGCCGCGGCACTGGTTCTACGCCGCGCGCGCCAGTCCCGCCTGATCTTGTGAGATCCTGCGCCTGGTCGGGCGCACATCTGAGGCAAATGCACGGGGCCGCCGCACGGCAGTCCCGCCGTCCCGATTCGTGCCAGGCCAATCTCTGCATACGGGGGACGCGCCCTGGTGTCCGCGACCAGGTGGTTGGCCATTTTGTGAGCAAGTCGGATTGCGCGTTGGCTGAGACGGCGGTGCCTGGCAATGCAACCGGCTCGGAAGGCCAGGCAGCACCTCTGCACTGAGGTTTTGACAGGTTCGATGCGGGGCTGCCCTGAACTGCCTGCCCGTCAAGATTGGGCTTGATGCGGTAAAGCCGGTTCCGACCCATTGCAAACATCCCGGGCGGGACGCGGGGCATCACCGGTCGCGCGCCAATCGTGGTGTGGAAGACGTCGGTCCCCGAGCCAGGGCACGCCCGTACCTGAAAACGGATGGTTTTGGACACACCAAGCCGACCGGTGAAAACCACGGTTGAAAGCCAGCTTCCGGCGACGGTCAGCGAGGGGGATTTCTGAACGGTGCAGATGATCGCCATCGGAGTGTCTGGATGCCCGTCTCGGTCACTCTGACCGAGGTGGATCAGGGACCACAGCCCGGTCAAGCCGGGCTGCCGGATGTTGGAACGATGTAATGGCCGGTGCTATAATGGTCGGGACGGTGCAGTCGGGGACGGCGATGACCATCGAGAGTGTGGGGGCTGCCGGACCCTTTTTGGACTCAGTACATCAATGCCGGACGACCACTACATCGCCCAGACATACTTGAAGCACTTCGTCGGGCCGTCCGGGATGCTGCGCGCTTACCGGAAGTCTGATGGCGCGACCTTCCCGTGCCGGCCAAGGGACATTTGCCACGAGCCGAACGGGGACATAATCCCCGACTTCCTTTCGGAGCCGGGATACCTGGGCGATTACCGGGCCGAGTTCGAGCCGCTCTGGAACAGTGGGATCGCAGCCCTCGAAGCGCGATCCCTCGACATGCGCGATAAGCTACACATTGCTGGATATTGGGCGCAACTCTTGGTGTGTACCCCGACATGGACTCGCGTTGCCGCCGAGAAATACAATCACTACGTTGTAAATACCGTCTCTGCCTACAACACGATTTCGGCCGAGAGGGGAGAGCCGAGCGAGACGTTGAGTGCGGCTATTCAGGATGTGGAGCGCGGGGAAATCGTGTTGCAGACGGAAGCAGACTTCGTCCGAGCCGAGAGCGCACGAAGCGTTTTGAAATTCGCGTGGGCGCTCTACAATGCCGACTGGGACGTGTACGAGAACAACACGCATACGGAATATCTAACGAGCGACAACCCAGCATCGTTTGAAGATCAGGGGGATACATGGGAACCTCCTGGGCGCGTTCCTTTCGTCCGGTATTTACCCGTGACGCCGAGGTTATGCCTGACGTGCGACCTCACTCGGAATCCTGAAAGGTTCATACACACGGAGCAGGACTTTGCGCAGGAACCGAAGGGGACAGTCCAAGGCGGGTTCGTAGATTTGGAAACCGTCCAGAAGATAAATACCTGCACCGCCAAATGCGCTGAGGATTTGGTGTTGAGCAGCGTTGAAAGCGACTACGCCCGTGATCTCACCGTTCTTCACTCCAGGTTCCACGTCGAGACAGAATTCAATCGGTTTAGGACAGGCAATGGTTTCGTTATCGCAAATCGCACACGCGCTGTCGAGCGCAAGGTCTGACTCAAGCAAGAGGTGACAATGCAGCGCATTCCGGATTGGCCGCTCAAAACGCTGTTTGCCAAATTTCGAAGGCGATCTTATCGATAGATTCTGCGTCCAACGGCCCAGGGAAAAGATATTCATCTGCTCCTTGCTTTTGCCTTTTCAGTATCCCTTTTTTGATCAGAAAGGAGAGTACGGTAGTTGCAAGACCATACAAATTCTGATCTAACACCATGTATAAGTTAGATTGTTTGAGAATTCTCTTTTCTGTGAAGAGATTTAGTACCTGAAGAAGCGTGTACTTAACGAAAGGTATGAATTCCCTGTCATATTGAGATACACGACGAAACTCACTAGAATCGATGCCATCCCAAGCCTTCATGTGTGCGGGTAGCGTGACACTGTTTGCATAGTGTTGTGACGCCTCTGACTTAGCTTCCCAATTAATCGAAGCATATTCGCCGCGCGATAGCATAAAACGGTCAAATAGCCGGTGATGAGTAGGGCAAAATATTAAAATGTTATTCGGTTCTGAAGACCCACCTAATTGGCTGGGAATAATGTGGCATCGGTCTGTCGAACGGTTTTCCCCACAAACCTCGCACGCGATATTACGCGATTTGATTATGCCTTCAAGTTGAATATCTGCTTTTATGCGCGACATGTGCTGATGAATATCGTCATCGCTAAAGTTCTGGAACTTTCTGTTTTCCAGACCAATGAAAAAGGCATGAAATATCATCTTGTCAATTACGCGATGCGCATTGAATGTCAGAGGCTCAGCAATCTTTGCGAATTCCTCGACACGAGTGGTTAGCTCAGTAAGCTTTTCAAGAAAAAGGGGGACTTTCTCCATGAGATCGAGAATATGTCTTAGCTCGACCTCGTCGTGAGGGACGACCGGATACCGTCCGAATACCTCCCGAATTCCCTTATCAATCTCCATCCGCCGCCCCTCCAACGCCCTAGTTGCCGAAATGCCCGTCGTTTCGGGTTGCACCGCCCCTACCATCGCAGCACTGGCTAGTTCATCGCCACATGAGATGCTCTTCATCCTTAAGAGGACGGCCACTTCGCTGCTGCGTCGCCGTAGAGGTTTGAAAGTCCTTCAAGGCCACTTCCCAACGTCCATTTGAATAGCGGTATGTTCCTGGAGGCTCCTGACCCTTGATCTCGATGACCGTTCCATCTCGTGGGGCATCTTTGATGGGCTTCCATCCCTGCTTAGCTGACATGATCACCTCACAGAAAATAGGACGTTGCGTGGTCGCTTCAGGGGTTTAGCTCCAGGCAACTGTCGATCGCGTTCCGTGCGCAAATGAGCATGATGCGATTGTAAGCATTCACGCATGCTCGTCGGTCGCGGAAGAATACCTGATCCTGGCCGTTGCTGGATAGTTGAGGCACGACAGCGCGGCCATCCGAGTAGCGAGCGTCAGGTAGTCCGCGATCTTGCGCGAATTGCGCTGGTGTCCACGGGGGCTGCATGCAACCGCCATTAAGCCAATACCAGCCTGACGCGTGCGCGCATGGCGCAAACGCTAGAAGCCCAGCGACTATCGCGAGTCGTCGCATGTCACACTCTGCTGGTGGGGCCGCTCCTCGAAATCGTGGCGTGGCTCGCGTTGTAGCTGCGGGCGATCCCCCGCACCTGCTCGTGCGGCGGCGGCAGCCCCCACACTCTCGATGGTCATCGCCGTCCCCGACTGCACCGTCCCGACCATTATAGCACCGGCCATTACATCGTTCCAACATC
>Ga0335074_10015032_pt1 | contig 10865 bp, 10 predicted proteins | sample Lox_Sample_23_FD_206715 | JGI IMG/M metagenome (GOLD analysis project Ga0335074, IMG submission 206715) | Soil microbial communities from Loxahatchee National Wildlife Refuge, Florida, United States - Lox_Sample_2.3 | ecosystem: Environmental > Terrestrial > Soil > Wetlands | place: USA... | reverse complement strand
GGCGCGGCGAGAACACCATCCCGGCAAAGGGTTACACGGTGTCGACAGGCGGTCCGCTGAGCGGGCGATTGACCATTCCCCGATTTACCCACTGCGGGGTAACGGAAAATCTCGATCCCCTGCTGACCGGCTCAATCTCTGGGTCAGGCAACTACGTGCTCATGACCCAGGGGAAGCTGTGCGGGCCGTCGCAACCACAGAACTGGACCTGCCCGCCGCCGGTACCCAAACCTATACATTGACAGCTTTTCAGGAAACGCCCGAAGGTCGATCATCATCGCTTGACCAAGGAGTTCAGTCATGACAGGTGCAACACGATCCATAACGCCGCGGCTTGCGGCCGCAGCCGCGGCAGTTCTGACAGCAGGCGCTGCTCTGGCGGTATCCGCCGGGCCCGCCTCCGCGAGCACCAATGTGCATGTGAGGTACAGAGTCACCGGCAGCACCTACATACAGGCGCCCAACTTCACTCTTAGCCTCGGGCCAGGCAAGCTACGCAGCACGGTGAACCTCAAGACCGGCAAGCTGACGGCCGCTCTCTCACTGCCAGACGCGACTGGCTCGTTCACTGAGGCGGGCATCATCCCGGTCACGGCTACAACGCAGTTCATCAACGACGGCATGACCACGGGCAGGGTGAACCTCACCACCGGCGCAGTGCGGACTAAGTCGAGGATCACCCTGCGGATCGTGAGCCTCACCGTGGCGGGCCTCCCGGTTTCCGTGGGCAACTCCTGCCAGACCAAGAGCGCGGTCGTGGTGCGCCTGACCAGCCAGCCAGGCTTCAACGTCCTGACAGGCGGCCACCTATCGGGCGGCTACACCATCCCGAAGTTCTCTGGCTGCGGCCTGTCCACATTGCTGATAAACCTGACTATTCCAGGCTCTGGCAACACTATTAGTCTCAAGCTCGGCAAGGCGAAGATCGTCTGATGCTCGCTCGCCGGCCGGACCCGCTGGCTGCCCCGGAGGTGAGATGGGCATCGAGGTCGTCGTCGACGGACTGACCAAGTCCTTCGGGCGCCATGTCGTCTGGCGCGACGTCTCGCTGTCACTCCCGGCCGGCGAAGTGAGCGTCATGCTCGGACCTTCCGGCACCGGCAAGACAGTGTTCCTGAAGTCGCTCGTCGGCTTGGTCCGGCCAGACAGCGGACGGGTCCTTGTCGACGGCATCGACACCGTCTCATGCTCCGAGCGGCAGCTCTACCAGGTGCGCAAGCTCTTCGGGGTGATGTTCCAGGACGGCGCGCTGTTCGGCTCCCTGAGCCTGTACGACAACGTCGCGTTTCCGCTGCGGGAGCACACCAAGCTCACCGAGGCGGAAATCCACCGTGTCGTCCTGGAGAAGATGGACATGGTCGGGCTGGCCGACGCAGGTCATAAGTTTCCCGGCGAGATCTCCGGGGGCATGCGCAAGCGGGCCGGGCTTGCCCGCGCGCTTGTACTCGACCCGCAGATCATCCTGTGCGACGAGCCAGACTCTGGCCTCGATCCGGTGCGGACCGCTTACCTGTCGCAGTTGCTGATCGATCTCAACGCGGAGATCGACGCGACCATCCTCATCGTCACGCACGACATTCAGATCGCCCGGACAGTGCCGGACAACATCGGCATGCTGTTTCGCGGCAACCTGATCATGTTCGGTCCCCGCGAGGTTCTGCTCACCAGCGAGCACCCGGTTATTACGCAATTCGTCAACGGCCGGCGTGTCGGTCCTATCGGCATGTCGGAGGAGAAAGACGAAGCCACGCTGGCGCTCGAGCAACAGCGAGCCGGCCAGGACGGGTATGGCGACGATGCCGGGCTCCCGGCGCTGGTGCCGCAGCTCACGCCGTCGCCGGGCCTGCCGGAGCGGCGAGCTGTGCAGCGCCGCACATCGCGGGTGCTGAGCATGCTCGCCACCTTGCCCGACCACGCGCAGCAGGCCATCCTCGCCAGCCTGCCGCCCGATCAGCGCGAGCACTCCGGCAGGCCGGCAGGCGAGCGGACGTGACAAGCGAGCACACCCCGGCGCCCGGTGCCGGAGCCCTTCGGCAGACCGGCAAGCTGTTCGCGCTCGCTGCCAGCGTGCTCACGCTCACTTTCCGGCGCCCGTTCCAGGTCCGTGAACTAGTCGAGCAGTTCTGGTTCATCGCGAGCGTCACGATTCTGCCGTGCATGCTGGTGTCGATCCCGTTCGGTGCGGTGATCACGCTCCAGGTCGGGTCCCTGACGCAGCAGCTGGGGGCAGAGTCATTCACTGGCGCGGCGAGCGTACTCGCGGTGGTCCAGCAGGCCAGTCCGCTCATCGTCGCGCTGCTGATCGCCGGCGCCGGCGGCTCGGCGATCTGCGCGGACATCGGTGCCCGCACGATCAGGGAAGAGATCGACGCAATGGAAGTCATGGGCGTCTCGCCGATCCAGCGACTGATCGTCCCGCGGGTGCTGGCCGCCTCCGGCGTGGCGGTCCTGCTGAACGGACTCATCTCTGTCGTCGGCGTGCTGGGCGGGTACGTCTTCTTCGTCTACCTGCAGCACGGGACGCCGGGCTCGTTCCTGGCTAGCTTTTCCTCGCTCGCGCAGCTGCCCGACCTCTACATCAGCGAGATCAAGGCGCTGATCTTCGGCTTCATCGCCGCGGTGGTCGCAGCGCATCGCGGCCTTAACCCGCGCCCCGGCCCGAAGGGCGTCGGTGACGCCGTCAACCAGTCCGTAGTGATCGCGTTCTTGCTGCTGTTCTTCGTCAACCTGGTCCTCACGGCGATCTACCTGCGGATCGTTCCGCCGAAGGGAGGATAAGCCGATGACGGCTACCAGCCAGCCGCCTGCGACCGGCGAGCCGCCCGCCGCCGGAATCGCGCCAGCCGAGCCGGAGCCACCGGGCCGCGGCGCGCGAGTCGGCGCTGGCCTCGATCGCTGGCTCTCCTGGCTAGACCTGCTCGGCGACCAGCTCGCCTTCTATGCCAAGGCGCTGGCCTGGACACCGCGCGCCATCCGGCGCTACTTCCGCGAGATCCTGCGCCTGCTCGCTGACCTCGCGTTCGGCAGCGGTGCCCTCGCGCTCATCGGCGGCACTGTCGGTGTCATGGTCGGCATGACGCTGTTCACCGGCACCGTGGTCGGCCTGCAGGGGTATGCCGCGCTGAACCAGATCGGCGCCTCCGCGTTCACCGGATTCGTCTCGGCGTACTTCAACACGCGCGAGATCGCACCGCTGGTCGCCGGACTCGCGCTGTCAGCCACGGTGGGCGCAGGCTTTACCGCCCAGCTCGGCTCCATGCGGATCAACGAGGAGGTCGACGCCCTCGAAGGGATGGGCGTCCCCAGCCTGCCTTACCTGGTCACCACCCGCATAGTGGCCGGAGCGATCGCGGTCATCCCGCTGTACGCACTCGGCCTGGTCAGCTCCTACCTGGGCTCGGAGCTCGTGACGGTCTACTTCGAAGGCCAGTCCCGCGGCACCTACCAGCACTATTTCGGGTTGTTCCTGTCGCCGGTCGACGTGCTGTGGTCCTTCGTCAAGGTGCTGATCTTCAGCGTCGTGGTGATCCTGGTGCACTGCTACTACGGCTACCGGGCGAAGGGCGGTCCGGCGGGTGTCGGCGTCGCGGTCGGCCGGGCGGTGCGGACGGCGATCGTGATGATCAACATCATTGACTTCTTTATGAGCCTGGCCATCTGGGGCGCCACCACGACAGTCCGGGTGGCCGGATGAGTCCGTCCGCGGCGAAGGCGCGACGCCGGCTGGGCGGCGTGGCCTTCCTGCTCGTGCTGTCCCTGCTGGCCTGGCTGTCAGTAGCCATCTACCAGAAGAAGTTCACGCCGGTCGCCATGGTCACGCTCTACACCAGCAGCGCGGGAAACGAGATGCATCCGGGCGCCCAGGTGATGGTGCGCGGCGTGCAGGTCGGCGAGGTCCGGCAGATCACCGCCGACGGCAGCGGAGCGCGGCTCGAGCTCGCTATCGAGCCAGGCCAGTTGCCTGTGCTGCCCGCCAACGTCTCGGCGCAGATGCTGCCGACTACCTTGTTCGGTGAGCGCTACGTGGACCTGATCCTGCCTCCCAGGCCGTCCGCTGCGCGGCTGACCAGCGGGAGTGTGATCCAGCAGGACCGGTCCGCCGACTCCATCGAGCTTGACCAGGTACTGGGCAACCTGCTGCCGATGCTCGCGGCAACGCAGCCAGACAAGCTGTCGCTGGCGCTGACCGCGATCGCGCAAGGTTTGCAGGGCCGCGGGCACGCACTTGGCCAGGCTCTCGTGACTCTCAACTCCTACCTGGCGAAGCTGAACCCTCAGCTGCCGCAGATCGACACCGACATCACGAAGCTCGCCGCCCTGGCAAGGACCTATAACCAGGCGGCCCCGGCCATCGTGCAGGCACTCGACGACCTCGGCGTCACCGGACGCACGCTCGCGAATCAGCGCGTGAACTTCGACGCGCTGCTGGCCAATCTCACCACCTCCTCCGACGACCTCACGTCCTTCCTCGACGCGAACTCGGCCAACGCGATCGCACTGTCCGCCGACAGCCTGCCCACGCTGGACATCCTGGCGCGGTACGCGCCGGAGTACCCGTGCGTGCTGCAGCAACTGGCGGACTTCGTGCCCGCGATGAACAAGGTCCTCGGCGCGGGCACGAATGAGGCGGGACTGCACGTGCAGCTAGTCATCGAGCCAGCGCCGTCGTCCGGCGCGTACCTGCCGCGCGTCGACGCGCCGGTGTACGGCGACAACCTCGGACCGCGCTGCTACCCAGTCCCGTTTACCGGGGTCCAGCTGAACGACGGGGCAGGCCGGTCGTCACCCGGCCGCACTACTGACGGCAGCAAGAGCGCCGGCAACTCAGCCACCAGCAGCTCAACCACTGGCAAGACCGGCCAGACCGCCGCTAACACGGCCTCGCTGACTGGCACTGGCCCGGCCGGACTGGCGGGCTCCCGCGGCGAGGCCGAGCTGGTCAGGGAGCTGGACGCGCTGGCTCTCGGCCGGCCCGTTGCCTCGGTCCCGGCCTGGGCCAGCCTACTGACGGCCCCGATCTATCGCGGCACCACGGTGCAGGTCGGGTGACCGGATGAAGCGCAAGGGCATCGCGGCGCCGCTGATCAAGTCGGCCGTCTTCGTCGTCATCACGGTCGTCATCACGGCACTGCTGGCACTGTCCATCGTTTCCACGGGCGTGTCCGGCACGACCAGCTACCGTGCCGTGTTCACTGACGTGACCGGCCTGGCCGTGGGCAGCGACGTGGACATCGCGGGGGTACGGGTCGGCCAGGTCACCTCCCTCAGCGTCTACCACCGCAATCTCGCTCTCGTCGGATTCAACGTGCAGGCGGGCCGGCCGTTGCCGGCCTCGGTGACGGCGACGATCCGCTACCTCAACCTGGTCGGGCAGCGCTACATCGAACTCGGCCAGGGCACCGGGCCAGCAGACCGAACGCTCGCGGCTGGCGGCACCATCCCGCTGTCACAGACCACGCCCGCGCTCAACCTGACAGTGCTATTCAATGGCTTTCAGCCGCTGTTCCAGGCGCTCTCGCCGGGAGACGTCAACCAGCTGTCCAGCGACATCATCGAGGTCTTCCAGGGTGAGAGCCCCAACATCACCGCTCTGGTCGCGGCAATCGGCTCGCTGACCACGGCGCTGGCCACCAGAGACCAGGTCATCGACCAGGTCATCGACAACCTCAACTCGGTCATCACCACAGTCAGCGCACGGAACAGCGAGCTGCGGGGCCTGATCACTTCGCTGCAAGAGCTTGTGTCCGGGCTTGCCGCGAACCGGCAGCCCATCGGCCAGGCGATCTCCGCGATCGGCAGCCTGAGCAGCGCGACGGCCGGTTTGCTGCAGGTTGCCAGGCCGCCGCTGAAGGACGACATCACCCAGCTTCAGCGCCTGTCGGCAAACCTGGCCGGCAACTCGGGCGTGGTGAACACGTTCCTGCAGGACCTGCCGGTCAAGATGGCCGACATCGCGCGGATAGCCTCCTACGGGTCCTGGCTCAATTTCTTCCTCTGCGACGCGACCGCCAATGGCGTGCGCCTTGCCGGCGGTTCCGGCAAGACGCCGCCGGGCGTTCCGCTGACCGCCGCAAGGTGCCTGTCATGACGCGCCCGGCGATGAAGCCGATCAGGGAGCGCAACCCGATCGCGGTTGCGGTCGCCGGACTCGCCATCCTGGCCGCGATCGCGCTGCTCGTTTACTACTCCGGCGACCTGCCGGTCATCGGCGGTGGCACCGGGTACACCGCGTACTTTGCCGAGGCGGCGGGCCTGCAGCCGGGCAACGAAGTCAGGATCGCCGGAGTCACTGTCGGCTCGGTTACCGGTGTATCGCTCGACGGTGACAAGGTCGCGGTCACCTTCGATGTGAAGAACGCATGGGTCGGCGACCGCAGCACGGCCGCAATCGAGATCAAGACACTGCTCGGCGACAAATACCTGGCCATCCACCCAATCGGCAACGCCCCGCAGAACCCGGCGCAGCCTATCCCGCTGCCTCGCACCACCTCGCCCTACGACGTGACGCAGGCGTTCAGCGGGCTTGGCCAGCAGATCAGCCAGATCAATACCGCACAACTCGCGCAGAGCCTGCAGACGCTGTCCGACGCGTTCGCCACCACACCGCCCTACGTCCGCGCCACCCTTCGCGGACTGGCCTCGCTGTCGGCGACCGTCGCTTCGAGGCAGGCCGAAGTCACCAGCCTGCTGGCCGGTGCTAGGCACGTAACCGGGACCCTGGCCAGCGAGGACGCCAGGTTCGCCGCCCTGCTGGGCGACGGCAATCTGCTGCTGGCCGAGCTGCGGCAGCGGCAAGCCGCCATCGCCGCGATGCTGACTGACACCCGCCAGCTAGCCGTGCAGGTCTCCGGGCTGGTCAGCGACGACCAGGCCGAACTCGCCCCGGCCCTCCAGGCGCTGGGCCAGGTCACCAGCGTGCTGCAAAGCAATCAGGCCAACCTGCAGCGAGCGCTCCAGCTGGCTGGCCCCTACTACCGTTTGCTCGGCAACGCCGTGGGCAACGGCCGGTGGTTCGACGTCTACCTGTGCGGCCTCATCACGCACGCCGATGCGCCGGACAACACCCCCGCGACCGGCTGCGAGCCGCCCCAACCATGAGCCGAGGAACGCGACGATGCTGACGTGGCACAAGGATGCCGTGGCCTTTCAGCGGCGGCGGCCGCAGCCCGCGGGCCCGCGTGACTCGCCCGCTGGGCGAGGACTGTCCCGCCTGATCCGGACCAGGCGGGACCGGTGGGTGCTAGGCACCGGCGCGGTGTTCGTGGTCGGAGCCCTGGTAGTCAGCGGCTTCCTGGTCTACCAGTCCCTGCATCCTGCCAAGCAGGTCACCGCCTACTTCGCCGAGACGATCGGCGTCTATCCGCAGTCCACAGTTCGGGTGCTCGGCGTTCCGGTAGGCACGGTCGACTCCGTGCAGCCGGACGGCACCCGCGTCAAGGTCACCATGACGATCGATGCCGGAGTCAAGATCCCGGCGAGCGCTGCTGCGATCGTGCTGGCGCCAAGCGTGGTTTCCGACCGCTACATCCAGCTCACCCCGGCCTACACCGGCGGGCCGGTGCTGTCGAGTGGCGCAGTGATCCCGGAAAGCCGGACCGCGGTCCCGGTGGAGATCGACCAGGTCTACGCCAGCCTGGCCAAGCTGGCGGATGCGCTCGGCCCGACCGGCGCGAACAAGCACGACGCACTGAGCAACCTGATCAAGACCGGCGCGGCGAACCTGAACGGCAACGGCGCGTACCTAGGGCAGATGCTCACCGAGTTCGGCGGGCTATCCAAGACGCTGGGCCGCTCCGCGGGGAACTTGTTCGCCTCCGTTGCCTACCTCCAGCAGTTCACCACGATGCTGAAGCAGAACAACAGCCAGGTCCAGCAGGCCGAGCAGCAACTCGCCGAGGTTTCCGGGTTCCTCGCCAGCGACCGCCAGGAGCTGTCCGCTGCGCTGAGCCAGCTCGCCACGGCGCTAGACCAGATCAAGACCTTCATCGGCAGCAACCGCAGCCTGCTCGCAGCGAACGTCAACAAGCTCGCGGCGATCACTTCGCTCCTCGTCGCCGAGCGCGCCTCGCTGGCCGAAGCTCTGGACGTCGCGCCGCTAGCGGCGGACAACGTGGTGAACGCCTACAACACGACCACGCACACCCTGGATGGCAGAGGCGACCTGCTTGAGTTCGAGCAGGGACAGGGATCTCTGCTCACCTCCGCCTGGCCGGCTGGCTCGGTCGCAGTCCCGGCAGCCGAGATGTCGCTGCTCCCGCCGCTCCCGCTGCCGTCCGCGGGCGGGGTGTACGGGACGCCGGACGCGGTGCCCGGAGGCAAGCAGTGACCATCCCCTGGCCCCACTGGAGACGGCAGCCCGGCGACGGCTCGCGCTGGCTCCGGGCTGCTGTCGCGATGGGAGCGGCAGCAGCGGTGCTCGCCGGCTGCAGCTCCTCGAACGGGTACAGCGGCATCTACAGCATTCCGCTGCCCGGCGGTGCCAGCCTCGGGGCGCATCCGTACCAGGTGACCGCGCAGTTCTCCGACGTGGCTGACCTGGTGCCGCAGGCCGCGGTCATGGTCAACGACGTGGCGGTTGGCCGGGTGACGAAGATCTACCTGCCAGGCCGCAGCTGGACAGCCGATGTCCAGATGCTGGTGAACGGCGGCGTCCACCTGCCCGCGAACGCCATCGCCGAGGTCACTCAGTCCAGCCTGCTCGGCGAGCAGTACGTCGCACTGTCCCGGCCGCCCGGCGTCACGCCAGTCGGCAGGCTCGCCAACCATGCGCTGATCCCGCTGAGCCGCACGACTGCTAACGCCACGGTCGAGGAAGTGCTGGGCGCGCTCTCGCTGCTGCTCAACGGCGGCGGCATCGACCAGGTCCACACGATCGTGACCCAGCTCGACGCTGCCCTCACCGGCAACGCGCCGCAGATCCGCGAGCTGCTGGTGCAGATCCGCACGACACTGACCAACCTGGACGCGCACAAGCAGGCAATCTTCACGGCACTGTCCGGCCTCAAGAAGCTGTCGGCCACGCTCGCGGCAAGGGACCGGCAGCTCGGCAGCGCGCTGGACAACCTCACGCCGGGGCTGCGCGTCCTGGCCGACCAGCGCCAGCAGCTTGTCGCGTTGCTCGACTCGCTGAACAGGCTGTCCGGGATTGCCGTATCCACGATCAACGCCAGCCAGGCCGACGTCGTCGCCGACCTGCGCGAGCTCGCGCCTACGCTGCGTGAGCTCGCTGACGCCGGCCAGAACCTTCCACTGGCGCTCCAGGTGCTGCTGACCTACCCGTTCACCAACCAGGTCCTCGGTGACGTCAAAGGCGACTACCTCAACACCTACCTGTCGCTGGAGGCCAAGAAGGGGACGACGGTCATTCCGCCGGTAAAACCTCCGCGCAGGCACAGGAGGCAGTGATGCTCACCAGGGCCGCCAGGATCAAGCTCGCCGTCTTCGCGGTGGTCGGCGTGCTGGTCATCGCTTACACCGGTATCCACTATGCCGGCCTCGGACGCTTCGTCGGCTTGCGCGGCTACTACGTGGTGCGGCTGGAACTGGCCAACGGCGGCGGGATCTACTCCAATGCCGACGTGACTTACCGCGGCGTGTCGGTCGGCCGTGTCGGCCCCATGCGGCTGACCAGCGGCGGCATCGAAGCCGACCTGGATATCAGCGACTCGGCGCCGCCTATCCCGGCCAGGCTCCATGCCGCCATCGCCGACCTGTCCGCGGTCGGCGAGCAATACGTGGACCTGCGTCCGCAAGCGGCGGCCGGGCCGTATCTGCAGCCGGGCAGCGTCATCCCGGAACAGGACACCGAGCTGCCGATCCCCGTCACCAGCGTCCTGAACAGCGTCAACACGCTAGCAACGTCGCTGCCGCTGTCATCGCTGCGTGAGCTGACCAACGAACTGGCCGCGGGCTTTGGTGGTCAGGGCAGCAACGTCGCGAGCATCGTGGCGGGAAACGCAGCTCTCATCCACGCGGCCAACGCGACGCTGCCGCAGACCACCCGGCTAATCAAGGACAGCCAGGAGGTCATCGACACTCAGGTTGCGGAGAGCAGTGAACTCGACTCCTTCAGCCAGAGCCTTGAGCTGCTGGCGAAGCAGCTCGACAAGTCCAACACCAGCATTCGCAGGCTCGTGGTCGACGGCCCGCAGGCCGCGGCTCAGGTAGCTGACCTGCTCGCGGAAACCAACCCCGGTCTCGGCGATCTCATCGCCAACCTGCTGACCACCTCGGAGGTCACCCTGACCCGGGGTGCGGCGCTGGACGAGCTGTTGTCCGCACTCCCCGCGGCGGTCGCCGTCGGCTCCACCGCGGTCACCTCGAAGGGCGCCACGTTCGGGCTGGCACTCACCTTCTTCGATCCGCTGCCGTGCACGGCCGGCTACGGAGGCACTGTCTATCTGAACGGGCTTGACACCTCGCCAGACGCGCCGCTGAACACCGGCGCCTACTGCGCCGAGCCCGCCAGCAGCGGCGTGGACGTCCGCGGCTCTGCCAACGCCCCGAGCAGCGGCGGCGTGCCGCCTGCCGCGCAACCGGGAATGGCCCGGCTTCTCGGAGTGACGCCATGACAATCGCCGCGACTGCGTACGATGACCGCATCCTGGCGGGATCCCGTCCGGCGAGCGGAGGTGGCCATGGCTAGCGTGACAGCCAACCTGTCTGTGGCCGGCTGGCGACGCAGGCCTCTGGTCGCCACGTCATCCATCCTGCTGGCCGTTGCCATCGTGTTCGCAGCCTGGGCCGGTGTGTCGTGGCTCACTGCGCCGCGAGCGCCCGCGGTTGCCCAGGCGAGAGACGAAGCGCTGCGCGAGGGTGAGCAGGCCGTGCTGAACTTCAACACGCTGAGCTACCGGCATGTCAGC
>Ga0335074_10015030_pt1 | contig 10866 bp, 11 predicted proteins | sample Lox_Sample_23_FD_206715 | JGI IMG/M metagenome (GOLD analysis project Ga0335074, IMG submission 206715) | Soil microbial communities from Loxahatchee National Wildlife Refuge, Florida, United States - Lox_Sample_2.3 | ecosystem: Environmental > Terrestrial > Soil > Wetlands | place: USA... | reverse complement strand
CTACGCCGCCGCCCGCGGCACCCACCCGGTCGAGCTGTCCTGGTTCAACCCGCTCACCGCGCCCTCGGCCAAGCTCGCCGCGACCGGCATCATCTTGTGCGTGTACTGCTTCTGGGGCTGGGACAGCGCGTTCACGCTGACCGAGGAGACCCGCAACCCGCGCGACGCGGCCCGGGCCGGGTTCGGCTCGATCTTCCTCATGCTCGGCATGTTCCTGCTCGCGGCGATCGCCTTCGAGCGGTACTTCTCGCTCCAGACGATGGGCGCCAACGGCGCCGAGCTGCTGCCGTACCTCGGCACCGCGATCGCCCGGCAGCCGCTGGCGGCCCTGCCGCTGGTCGCGATGCTCTTCTCGTCGATCGCGTCGCTGCAGACCGGGGTGGTCCCGAACGCGCGCGGGGCGCTGGCGATGGGCCGCGACGGCAACCTCGGCCGGATCTGGACCCGGGTCAGCCCCAAGTACGGCACCCCCGCGATCGGCAGCCTGCTGATCGCCGCCATCGCTGCCTTGATCGCGGTCCTCGGCATCGGGATCGGCACCCTCAACCAGTTCGTGCTGGCGATGGCGACCTCGGTCGGGGTCCTCGTCTCTGGCTACTACGGCCTGGCCGGCCTCGCCTGCGCGTGGCGGTTCCGGGCCGACCTGCGGTCCGGGGCGCGATCGGCCCTGGCCGCGGTGGTGATCCCGGCCGTCAGCGCCGTGACATTGCTCGCGCTCGGCGGCTTCCTGGTCGTCAGCAGCTGGCAGGAGAGCCCGAACTTCGCCTGGAGCGCGCTCAACGGCCGGTTCCTCGCGCTCGTGCCCGCCTCGATCGTGGTGGCCGGGATCGCGGTGTCGGCCGTGGCCAAGTGGGGGCGCCACGCCCGCTACTTCGCCCCCGGCGGCTCGACCGTGGGCGACATCACCGACGACGCCGGCTCCGAGCGGCTTAGCCCGCTCGACACCGCCCTGGCCACCGACTGAAAGGCAGCACGATGACCAACGCTCCCCAGGCTGACCTGCTGTTCGACCACGGCCCGGTGTTCACCGCCGACGGCGCGCAAGGCCCGGTCGACCAGCCGGTGGCGGTCGGGAACGGGCGGATCCTCGCGGTCGGCCCCGAGGCCAGGGAGCTGGCAGGCCCGCGGACGGAGCGGGTCGACCTGGCCGGGCGGCTGCTCGCGCCCGGCTTCCAGGACTCGCACATTCACGCGGTCTTCGGCGGCCTCGAGCTCGGCCGGTGCGACCTTAGCTCGCTCAAGACCGCGCAGGAGTGCCTGACCGCGGTCGCAGAGTACGCCCGGGCCCACCCGGAGCTCGCCTGGATCACCGGCGGCGGCTGGTCGCTTGAGTGGTTCCCGGGCGGGCTGCCGACCGCCGCCGCCCTCGACGCCGTGGTGCCCGACCGGCCGGTGTTCCTGCCGAACCGGGACCACCACGGCGCCTGGGTTAACAGCCGGGCGCTCGAGCTGGCCGGAATCACCAGGGACACGCAGGACCCGGCCAGCGGACGGATCGAGCGCGATCACCGGGGTGAGCCGACCGGGATGCTCCAAGAGGGTGCGATCAGCCTGATCGAGTCGCTGCTGCCCGCGGTGTCGGCGTCCGAACTCGACGCCGCCTTCGACCGGGCCCAGGCGCTGCTGCACTCGCTCGGCATCACCGGCTGGCAGGACGCGATCGTCGGGGCCGGCATCGGCGGCCCCGACAACTTCTGCGCCTACCTGCGCGCGGCCGAGTCCGGTCGGCTCACCGCGCGGGTGCGCGGCGCGCTGTGGTGGGAGCGCGACCGCGGCGCCGAGCAGATCGACGGGTTCGAAGCGCGCCGGGCGGCCGGCCGGGCGGCGGGCAACGGCCGGTTCGACCCCGGTTCGGTCAAGATCATGCAAGACGGCATCATCGAGAACCGCACCGCCGCGCTGAACTCGCCTTACTTCCGGCCCCCGTGCGCCGAGCACGGGCACGGGCATCGCGACGAGCATGATGAGGCCGGGACCTGCGGCCTGAGCTTCATCGACCCGGGCAAGCTGGGCGAGTACGTGACCGAGCTCGACCGCCTCCGGTTCCAGGTCCACTTCCACGCGCTTGGCGACCGGGCCGTGCGCGAGGCGCTCGACGCGGTCGAGGCGGCGCTGGCCGCCAACGGCCAGCTCGGCAACCGGCACCACCTGGCCCACCTGCAGGTCGTGCACCCGCAGGACGTGGCCAGGTTCGCCGCCCTCGGCGCGACCGCGAACATCCAGCCGCTGTGGGCCTGCCACGAGCCGCAGATGGACGAGCTCGCGATCCCGCTGCTCGGACCGGAGCGGACCGGCTGGCAGTACCCGTTCCGTTCGCTGGCGGCGACCGGGGCCGACCTCGCGGCCGGCAGCGACTGGCCAGTCAGCAGCCCCGACCCGATCCTGGGGATGCACGTGGCGGTCAACCGGGTCGCGCCCGGCCGCGCGGGCGAGCCGCTGATCGCAGGCGAGCGGATCGCGCTGGCGGCCGCCCTCGGCGCGTACACGGCCGGCACCGCGCGAGTCAACCACGCCGACCAGACCGGCCGGATCGCCCCCGGCCTGCTGGCCGACCTGGTGGTGCTCGACCGCGACCCGTTCGCGGGCCCCCCGGAGGCGATTCACCAGACCCGGGTCGCCGCCACCTACGTCGACGGGCAGCCGGTCTTCCGGGCGTAGTCAAGCCCAGGCTCGGCCTAGATTCTTTCTGAGTTCCCGACAACCTTTTCTGTGCGATCCGCCTCTGGATGGGTGTGACCACAGAAAGCTGGCGCCTATGAGCCGGCCCGAAGAGGAATACCGCGAGTTCGTCGGCCACCACGCCACGTCGCTGCACCGCACCGCCTTTCTGCTCTGCGGTGACTGGCAGCTGGCCGACGACCTCGTCCAGGAGACGTTCGTGCACGTCTTCCGCCACTGGCGGCGGGTGCAGCGGGCCGACAACCAGAACGCCTACGTCAGACGCATCCTGATCAACGAGTTCAACCGGCACTGGCAGCGCTACGGCCGACTGCCCGTGCACGCCGACACCGACCGCCCCGAGACCGCCGTCCCCGACGTCTCCACCGAGGTCGTCAACCGCGCCGAACTGCTGCGCGCGCTGTTGACCCTCCCGGCCCGGCAGCGGGCCACCATCGTCCTTCGATACCTGGAGGGGATGAGCGAGCGGGAAACCGCTGCGGTCATGCGGTGCAGCGAGGGCACCGTCAAGAGCCAGACGGCCCGGGCGCTGCAGGCGCTGGCAGGCCGCCTGAACTACAAGGAGTCGCCACTATGAGTTCCCCGACAGAAAGAGACCTGGCCGCGGCGTTCCGCGACCTGGTCGCCGACCAGCCCTTCAGCCCGGACGCGGCCGCGATCGAGAACCGAGCCCGGCTGGACCGCCGACGCCGCCGGATCACCCGCGGCGGCATCGGGGCCGGCGTCGTCGCGGTGGCGGCGGTCGCCGCCGTCGGCGTGGCCGCCGCCGTCCCGTCCGGTCCGGCCCGGACGGCCCAGGCCGGGCCCGCCGCGCATCCCGTCACCAAGACCAATGCGACCAAGTCCAGCGCCGCCCACCCGGCCAAGACCGCCCCGGCGCCGGCCGACGCCCAGCACACGCTGGTCCAGCTGGCCGACGTACTCGCGGCCGCCCCGGCCCCGAAGGGCGACGCCACGCTGATCGAGCGCGAGACGTCCTATCCCGGCCAGGCCAGCATCAACGTCTGGGACCTGTACGCCGACAACGGCGAGTACTTCTTCTCCCGGACCGAGTCGGGCCTGCCCGCCCAGGTCAGCGAGAACAACAGCCAGGGCGGGAGCCTGTTCGCGAACGAGGTCGCGGCCGCGACCTACGCCGAGACCGGCAACCTGGACACCGCCGCGCTCAAGATGGCGTGGGCCGCGGACACCACCCCGCCCCCGGCCTGGATCAGGGACCAGCTCAAGGACATCTCGCAGGGCGGCCTCCAGATCGACAACTACGTCTGGGAGAACAGCGAGGACGCGCTGGTCACCGGGGCAGGCAACCCCAAGGTCGAGGCGGGCGTGCTGCGCCTGGTCTCGATCCTGCCCGGCATCACCGTCACCCACGGCACCGACAACGGCCAGCCCACGCTCACCATCACCGCGGGCCAGGACGAGGTGGGGACGGTCGGCGGCAGCGGCCCCAAGGGGGCCGGCGGCGCGCCGTACCAGGAGGCGATGACGATCAACACAAGCACCGGCATGCCGATCACGATGGTCGGCGGCACGGCCGGCCACGCCGATGTCACCGTCAGCTACCTCCCGACCCGGGTCACCCTGGCCGACATTGAAGCGGGCAAGTTCTGACCTAACCCGCCCACCCGGACGATCCCCGGCCCGCATCACCGCGGCCGGGGATCCTTCATGTCCGCCCACGACTGTGCATGCACGCGATTGAGGGGGTCGGCGGCTGGGAAAACGCAGGATCACGAGCCGGGATCGGGCGCAGCGGGGGGTGCGGAAGATGACTGGCAAGCGGATTCTTGGCATTGTCTTGGCCGGACGGCAGGGGAAGCGGCTGATGCCGCTGACCGAGGACCGGGCCAAGGCGGCGGTTCCGTTCGGCGGGCTGTACCGGACCGTCGACTTCGCCCTGTCCAACCTGACCAACGGCGGCATCCGGCGGATCGCGGTGCTGACCCAGTACAAGAGCCACAGCCTCAACCGGCACCTGGCGACCGCGTGGGGGCTGAGCGGCCAGCTCGGCGACTACGCGATCGCGGTGCCCGCGCAGCAACGGCGCGGACCGCACTGGCAGGCGGGCTCGGCCGACGCGATCTACCAGTCGCTCGGCGTGATCGAGAACGACCGGCCCGACCTGGTCGCGGTCTGCGGCGCCGATCACGTCTACCGGATGGACCCGCGGCAGATGATCGACCAGCACGTCGCGTGGGGGGCCGGGGTGACGATCGCGGCGATCCCGGTGCCGCGGGCGGAAGCGGTGAACTTCGGCGTGCTGCGGACCGAGGCCAACGGCCACTACATCGAGTCGTTCAAGGAGAAGCCGTCCGACCCGGCCGGCCGCCCTGGCTGCCCGGACGAAGCGCTCGCGTCGATGGGCGTGTACATCTTCGAGCCCGACGTGCTGGTCGAGGCGCTGTACAAGGACGCGGCCGACGACGACAGCGGGCACAGCCTCGGCGGCGACATCATCCCCCGGCTGGTCGGCGAGCGGGCCGCCCACATGTACGACTTCCGGCTGAACGAAGTCCCGGGCGCGCTCGCCCGCGACCGGTCCTACTGGCGCGAGGTGGGGACGATCGACGCCTACTTCAACGCTCACATGGACCTGTGCGCGGTGCACCCGGTCTTCAACCTGTACAACCAGCGCTGGCCGATACTGACCCGGGTGCCGTGCGAGCCGCCGGCCAAGTTCCTGGTCGAGGACGGCGACCGGGTCGGGCGCGCGGTCAACAGCGTGATCAGCAACGGCGTGACGATATCGGGCGGCTGGGTGCGCGACTCGGTCCTGTCGCCCGGCGTCCGGCTCGACAGCGGGGCCCGGGTCACCCGGTCGGTGATTCTGCACGGCTCGCACATCGCCCGGCACGCCCGGGTGCAGAACGCGGTTCTGGACAAGAACGTGACCGTGCTCGAGGGCGCCGCCGTCGGGGTGGACAAGGACCGGGACCGGGCCCGCGGATTCGTGGTCTCCGAGGGCGGCGTCACCGTCGTCGGCAAGGGCCAGGTCGTCGGGGTCTGATCTAGACGACGCCGTCGACCGGACGGCCGTTCTCCAGGTACACGCAGCGGCGGCGCCGGGTGCCTGCCCGCACCCGCCGCCTGATCGGCGGCCGCAGCAGCTCGAGCGCGGCCGCCAGGTGCGCCAGCCGGTATTCGGCGACCTCCTCCGGCTGCACGGTGATCCGCGCGATCGCCGCCTCGTCGGCGACCCCGCAGTCGAACAGGAAGCGGAGCCCGCCGGGCCGCCCGTGGCGGCCGGGGCGGAAGTCGACGCAGGCCAGCCGGCCGGCCGCCACGTCGATGCCGCACTCCTCGCGCACCTCCCGCCGGCACGCGTCCCACGGCGTCTCCCCGTCGGCCTCCATCACCCCGCCCGGGATCGTCCAGCCCGACTTGTACGTCGGTTTCAGGATCAGCAGCCGCCCGGACCGATCGAAGATCAGCGCGCCGGCCGACGCGGGAACCGCGGGCAACTCCTCGTCGAGCACACCGCGGTAATGCCCCGAATCAGGTGGACTCACCCGGGACGGCCTCACCATGCCAGGCGCGTGTCGTCCTCGAAGACGGCGCCGGTCGGGCCGTCCGGCCCCAGCGTCGCCAGCCGGATCGCGACCTCGGCCCCCTCCTCCGGGGTGCGAGTGCCGCGGAACCCGTTGAAGTCGGTCGCGACGAACCCGGGAGCGGCCCCGTTGACCTTGATCGGCGTGCCCGCCAGCTCGCGTGCGTAGTGCACGGTCACCGCGTTGAGCGCGGTCTTGGAGCTCGAGTAGGCCATCGACGGCTGGCCGACCCAGGCGCCCTCCTCCCCGAGCGAGCCGCGCTTGCTGGTGACGTTCACGATTCGGCCCGCCGCCGACCGGCGCAGCAGGGGCAGGAACGCGTTGATCATGCGGACGACCGCGAACACGTTGACCTCGTAGACGAATCGCAGGTCGTCGGCGGTCTCCTCGGTCGGCGTGGGCAGATGATCGAGCGGCCGCCGGTTCAGCGTGCTCACGCCGGCGTTGTTGACGAGCGCGTCGAGGCGGCCGAAGTCCCGGTCGACGCGCTTGACCGCCGCCTCGACGTCGGCCTCGGAGGTCACGTCGAGCGGCAGGAAGCGCACGTCGCCGGTCGGCCGCAGCTCCGCCGCGGCCGACTCGCCGCGCTCGGCGTCCCTGGCGGCCAGGTAGACCGTCCAGCCCCGCCCGGCCAGCCCGGCCGCGATCGCGCGCCCGATCCCCTTGTTCGCCCCGGTCACGAGCGCGATGCGGGCGCCTGATGTGTCTGTTGTCATGACAACAGGTTAGGCGAGCCTGTGTTGTCGTGTCAACACAGCGCTTCTATGATGGGCTCGTGCGGGAACTGAGCGGCGAAGAGATGGCCCTGTGGCACGCGTGGAAGCGAGCCACCGATAGCGTCCGGGCGCGGGTGGCCGCAGATGTCGCGGCCGAGACCGGGCTCTCCGACCCCGACTTCGGCGTGCTCACCCGGGTGACCGAGATCGGCGGCGGCCGGATGCGGCAGAACCAGCTGGCGGAGTCGATGGGGTTCCACCGCAGCCGGCTGTCGCATCACCTGAGCCGGATGCGAGAGCGCGGGCTGATCACGACCGAGCCGGCCGGCGGCGGGGTCGAGGTGATCGTCACCGAACGCGGGCGCGACCTGGTCGGGAAGGCGCGGCCGGCGCACGCGGCGGCGGTGCGCCGCCATCTGCTCGAGCCGCTGGCCGGGCTCGACGCGGTCGATGTCCGTCGCGCGCTTGAACGGCTGGCCGGCTAGCCGGCTGCGCTGGCCGGCCTTCTCGATGACGGAATGGTCACCTTTGTGTCCGTTTCTGGTCCGGCGCTCTGGCGGCGCTTACCGTGGGGGTTAACGGCATCCGGCCTGACCAGCTGCCGTACGGCGGGAGGCGGTAGCGAGGTGTGCGGGTGAGCGGCGGCCTGATCATCGGTACGGGCGACGCGGCCAGCGCGCCGGGCGGGCTGACGCGGCGGGCGCTGCGCTGGGCGCGGTCGTCGTGGGTGGACATCGTCTGGGCGGTGTTCGTCTTGGTGAACCTGATCGGCATGCGCGAGATGGGCGCCTGGTCGACGATCCCGTTCCTGGTCATCTGGGTCAGCCTGACGCTCGTCTACGGCCTGCGGATGTGGCGGCTGCAGCCCGCCATCCTCACGGTCGCGGTAGTGACGCTGGCGACCGGGGGGATCATCGTCGGGCAGGTGGTGGACGGCCAGCAGGAGGCGGACTACCTGGTCGAGGTCCCGCTGGTCGCGCTGATGTTCCTGGCGATGGTCTGGCACGGGCGGCGGCGGCAGGCGGCGCTGCTGGAGCGGCTGGCGGCGATGGAAGAGGTCCAGCGCGTCTCCAGGGAGAACCTGCGCCTGCTCGAGCAGCAGCAGCTCTTCCTGGTCGACGCGTCGCACGAGCTCGGCACGCCGATCACGGTGGCGCTCGGCCACGCGGAACTCATCGAGCGGTCGGTCACCGACGGGTTGGTGGTCGAGGACGCCCGGGTCGTGGTCGGCGAACTGGCCCGGCTCCGCCGGCTGTCGAGCCGGATGCTGCTGCTGGCGTCGATCGGCAGCCCCGGCTTCCTCGACCTGTCGCCGGTCGGGGTCGACTCGGTCCTGATCGAGGCGCTCGACCGGTGGGGCTACGCGCCGCGCCGCTGGCGGCTGGGCGAGGTGGCCGAGGCCACCGTCCACGGCGACTCCGACCGGCTCGCGGTGGCGCTCGACGCGCTGCTCGAGAACGCGATCGCGCACACCGGGCAGGACGACCTGATCGAGCTCAGCGCCCGGGTCGAAGACGGGCAGGTGGTGCTGGCGGTGGCGGACTCCGGCTGCGGGATCCCCGAGGCCGACCTGGAGCGGATCTTCGCCCGGTTCTCCCGCGCGACCCCGTACCTGAGCCGCGAGGTCGGCGGGTTCGGGCTCGGGCTGCCGACGGCGGCGGCGATCGCCGAGGCCCACCGCGGCTCGGTTCGGGTGCACAGCACGGTCGGCCAGGGCTCGACGTTCGAGCTGGTGATCCCGGCCGGTCCCGGCCCGGCCGGCGCGAGCTAGAATCGGCCGGTCATGGACGTTCTCCGGTTCCCCGGCCGCGACGGCGCGTCGCTGGCCTACCGCGAGGCCGGGTCGGGCCGGCCGCTGATCCTGGTGCACGGCTTCATGGGCTCGGGATCGCACTGGCTTGACTTCGGCACCGTCGGCGCGCTGGCCGAGCGCGGCTACCGCCTCATCCTGCCTGACCTTCGCGCCCACGGGCAGAGCGCGCGGCCGCACGACCCCGCCGCGTACCCGCCCGACGTGCTGGCCGACGACGGGCTCGCGCTCATCGACCACCTCGGGCTCGCGCCCGGCGACTACGACCTGGGCGGCTACTCGCTCGGCGGCCGGATCGTGATGCGGCTGCTCGCGCGGGGGGCCGCGCCCGGCCGCGCGATCGTGGCCGGGCAGGGGCTGGCGAAGGTGGCGGGCCCGCAGGGCGGCGGCGCCACCCGCCGGGCGCTGGTGGCGCTGGCGGACGGGCTCGACCTGCCCGCGGGCTCACCGGAATCGCAGCTCGCGCGGTGGGCCAGGCAGCAGCAGGCCGACCCGGTCGCGCTGCTCGGTCTGCTCGACTCGCTGGTGCCGACGCAAGAGGCGGACGTACGCCTGATCGCCGTGCCGACGCTGGTGCTGATCGGCGACCAGGATGAGCGGGCCGACGCCGACGAGCTGGCGGCGCTGCTGCCGGCCGGACGGTTCGGGCGGGTCCCTGGCGATCACGTGGGCGCGCTGGGGTCGCCCGAGCTCGCGGACGCGATCGGCGCGTTCCTCGCGGGCGACGCCTAATCCGCGCTCTTGCTCAGTAGTGGCCCTTGATCACGAAGAACGAGCCGCGGATCACCCCGGCCAGCTTTGACTTCTGCCGGGCGAACTTGAAGCCGGCCGCCGCCAGCTCCTCGGGGATCTCCATGCCTTCTGAGAGCTTGAACCCGACCGCGCGCTTGCCGTTGTCGTCGATCGCGTACATCACGTTGACGGCCAGCCCCGACTCGTAGAACACGTAGGTCATCCGCAGGCCGTCCACCTCGAACTGGGTCGCCTCGAGCGGGCGGGCGGCGATGACCAGGCCACGCTCGTCGGCCAGGACGCGGGTGAGCAGGTCGACCGCCTCCGGCGCCTCGCCGGCGGGGCTGACGGTGAAGACGTGCCCGTACTTGTTCTTGTAGTAGCGCGCCTCGTTGGCGCGCAGCCCCGCCAGCGCCTCCGCGACCGGGGACGACTCCAGGCCGACGGTGGACACGTTCTCGAAGTCGACGATGTACGGCATGCGTCCTCCCGGTGTCAGTCGTTGTGGCCAACGCTACCGGATCCGAACCCGTCACTATCTGTTGCTCAAATGTATCGAGATGGTTAAGAGAGTGTCGCTCGGGAAGAAATCAGCCAGTTGCGACTACTGATGGTCACAACCGACCGAGAGTCAACCAATGGGGGGAAACGAAGTGGCACTCACGGATATCCTCAACAAGCTCGGCGGGCAGAACGGGGAGCAGGGCGGCATGGCCGCCATCTCCAAGCTTTTCGACGGCGACGGCATGCAGGGCATTATGACCAAACTGCAGGCCAGCGGCCTGGACAAGCAGGTCATGTCCTGGATCGGGCACGGGCAGAACGAGCCGGTGACCGGTGACGACATCAAGAACGCGGTTGACCCGCAGCAGCTGTCTCAGGTGGCGCAGCAGTCGGGGATGACCCAGGACGAGGTCGCCGATCACGTCGCCCAGGCTCTCCCGGAGGCGGTCGACAAGGCGACGCCGGGCGGCGCCGTGCCCCAGCAGGGGTTCAGCATGGACACGCTGATGGGGCTGTTCAAGAAGTAGCGGTCGGCCGTAGGCGAAGGTCTGGTCAGGACGCGGACCAGACCTCGCCCGGCTCGCCGTAGCAGTCCTCGAGCTCGAGGCGGGTGCTGTTGGCGGCGCTGTTGCCCGGGATCGCCAGGCACTTCTGCGCCTGCTCGTTCTCCAGCTGCCCGTACGCGGTCAGGTACCAGAGGTTGGCGCCGTACGCGTCGCCTGCGCCGTTGGCGCAGCTGAAGAGCTGGATCGGGGTGCCGTCGACGGTGCCGTTGCCGACCGCGTTGAGGCACTTGCCGTTGAGTTCGAGCAGCGCGTACGGCCCGGCCGACCCGACCTGGAGCTTCTCGTCACCCTGGCCGGTGCAGGCGTGGCTG
>Ga0335074_10015029_pt1 | contig 10866 bp, 12 predicted proteins | sample Lox_Sample_23_FD_206715 | JGI IMG/M metagenome (GOLD analysis project Ga0335074, IMG submission 206715) | Soil microbial communities from Loxahatchee National Wildlife Refuge, Florida, United States - Lox_Sample_2.3 | ecosystem: Environmental > Terrestrial > Soil > Wetlands | place: USA... | reverse complement strand
GCGGTTTTCCAGAACCTGCTCAGCAACGCGCTGAAGTTCAGCGGCGGCAAGCCGCCGCGCATCGTGGTCACCGCCCGCCGCGACGAGCCGTCCTGGCTGTTTTCCTTCTCCGACAACGGCATCGGCATCGACCCTGACTATGCCGAGCGGATCTTCGTGATCTTCCAGCGCCTGCATGACCGGGCGGCTTATCCGGGTACCGGCATCGGCCTGGCCATGAGCCGCAAGATCATCGAGTACTTCGGCGGCAAGATCTGGCTGGACACGTCCTACACTGACGGCGCGCGCTTCCTGTTCACCCTGCCGATGCCGGAGGAAACCCTGGGCCCAGAACCAGCCGATCTCCTGGAAGTGCCACAATCTGACATGCCCGAATGGCCGCTAGCCGAGGAAGCCAATGGCTGATTTCACCGACGCTGATCCCAGCGTGATCGACGTGCTGATGGTCGAGGACGACGAGGGCGACGTCCTGATGACCAGGGAGGCATTCGAGTACTACAAGATCCGCAACCGCCTGCACGTGGTGACCGACGGCGAGCAGGCTCTGCAGTTCCTGCACCGCACCGGCCCCTACGCCGACGCGCCGCGTCCCGGGCTGATCCTGCTCGACGTCAACCTGCCGCGCCGCAGCGGCCTCGAGGTGCTCGCCGAGGTGAAGCAGGATCCGGAGCTGCTCGTCATCCCGGTGGTCATGCTGACCACCTCCCGGGCCGAGCAGGACATCGTGCGCAGCTACGCGCTGCACGCCAACGCGTTCGTCAGCAAGCCGGTCGACTTCGAGCACTTCATCGACGCGATCAGGCAGATCGACAACTTCTTCCTGACCCTGGTCTGCCTGCCCACCTGACCTGCTAACGTGCTCCTGCCGGATTGAAAGGGGCGCCGCCGTGGCCGGGATGATCTTCTTCACTGACAACTATCAGGATCGCAGCACCAACGACGGATACCAGTTCGAGTTCTTCTGTCGACGCTGCGGCAACGGTTATTCGTCCTCGTTCCAGCACTCCGCCACCGGTTTCGGCGGCCGGATGCTCCGGCTGGGCGGCGACCTAGTCGGCGGCAACCTCGGCGAGAAAGCCGCGCAGCTCGGCTGGGACGCCGAGTGGATGCGCGACGGCAGCCGCGGCTCGACTCGCGACAAGGCGCTTGCCAAGGCCGTCGACGAGATGAAGCCCTACTTCCACCAGTGCCACCGCTGCGGCCAGTGGGTCTGCGAGCAGGTGTGCTGGAACGCCCAGCGGGGCCTGTGCGCGACCTGCGCCCCCAAGCTGGACCAGGAGATCGCAGGCATGCAGGCCGCCGCCCAGGTCAGCCAGCTGAACCAGAAGATTCAGGGCCAGGACTGGACCCAGGACATCAACTACCGCGACCAGGCCACCGCCATGTGCCCGTCCTGCGATCAGGAGAGCGGCGGCGGGAAGTTCTGCCAGAGCTGCGGCCACCCGCTTGCCGCGGCCGAAATGGCGAAGAAGTTCTGCGCCAACTGCGGCACCGCCCTGAACGGCGCGAAGTTCTGCGGCGAGTGCGGCACCCCCGCGGGCTAGCCCTACCGTGAGCTCCGCCGTTTACCGCATCCTCTCTCCGGCCGGCGAGCAGCGCGAGGACGGCTCCGCGGACGTCAAGGTCGCCGACGGCGCGCTCGTGCTCGCGCCCACCGTCGGCGCGGTGCTGCGCGTCCCGTTCGGCCAGATCGTCGCGGTCAGCGAGCCCGAGCCGTTCACCGTGCGGGTCACCCTCGCCGACGGGAACGCGATCGACCTGAGCAGGCTCGGCGTGATGCGCACCCAGCTGCTCGCCGAACTCCGCGACGGCCGCGGTGACGACGCGGCGTCGGCCGCCGCGGCGGTGGGGGAGGCGGCAATGTTCTCCGGCCTGAGCGGGGGAGAGCCCGCCGAGATCAGGGTCTACGACGACCTGCTGCTCGTCCTGGGTTCTGCCGGGAGCGACCGGATCAGCTTCTCTTTCGTCGACGAGGTCCGGACCCAGGATTACGCGGTCACGGTCAAGGTGGCGGGCCGCTCCGCGGTGGTCCTGTCCAGGCTCGGCCGCCGCACCGACGAGCTGGCCAAGCTGCTTGCCGACCGGCTGACGCAAGCGCGTGGCCGGACCGCGGCCTTCCTCGGCTCGCTGCTGCCCGGCCTGGATCCGATGGCCCTGCGCCAGGCCGCCGACCTGCTCCGCGACGGCATCGCAGTCCCCGCGGCCACGCTGAACGCCATCCACCCCGACCTGGCAGGCACCCTGCTGCAGATCGTCACCCTGCCCGCCCGCCGGGACTCCCTCGCCGAACTGGCCAAGCGCACCGATCTCGCCATCGGCTTCAAGCAGCTGGCCTCGGTCCACCGCCCCGCGACCGGCGCGACCCCCTGGCACGACCACGCCGCCACCCCCCACATCGGCCAGCACGACTCCCCAGGCGGCACCTTCCGCCCCGGCCTGCCGGGCATGCTAGCCGCCGAGGCCATGTCCTCCGGCCCCCAGCTAGGCCCCGCCGCCTTCGCCGGCCCCGGCGGCTTCCCCGGTGCGGGTGGTTTTCCCGGCACGAGTCCCGGCGGTTTCGCTGGTCCGGGTGATTTCCCCGGCGCCGGTCCCGGTGGCTTCCCGGCCGGCGGCGGCTTCCCCGGTCCCGGCGGCATCTTCGGGTTCGGTGAGGGGTACGCGGCCTACGGCAACTACTGGGCCTTTCGCGCCCTGGGAGCTGGCCTGAATCCCGGCCAGCAGCAGCGGCAGATGGCCCAGCGGCCAGACGTCACCCGCGGTCTGCTCACCCCGGAGACCGAGGATCTCTCGGCGCTGACCGCCACCGGCCAGGAGCCCACCGTGCTCGCGTTCGTGCTCGGCTGCCACCCCGGCCGCGTCGTCTACGAGGTGCTCAACCACCCCGAGCCGGTGACGTACGTCTACCAGGCCGACGGTGCCGACGCCCTGGCCGCGTTCAACCGGGCGCTCGACGACGCCGGCTTCCAGCCGGCCGCCGTGCACGCCGAGGGCCCGGCCGCGCCAGCCCGCCCGTCCGCCGCCTCGTCTCCGCTGACCGCGTCGCTGCTGGCCCAGGTCCCCCACGACCCCCAGTGGCGCGACCGCATCGCCGAACTGCTGACCGACTAAAGGATCACGATGACGCAGCCGTCCGAGGGCATCCTGGCCTCCGACGCCGACAGGGACGCGGCGGCCAGCGCGCTAGCCGACGCCGTGGCGGTCGGCCGGCTGTCGCTCGAGGAGCACAACAGAAGGCTCGACGCCCTGTTCGCCGCCCGCACCCAGGACCAGCTATCCGCGGTCACCGCCGACCTGCCCGCGCTCCCCGTCAAGCGCGGCGCGCTGTACCGCGCGGTGGATCCCTACCGGTGCGTGGTGATCGGCGGATCCGCCAGCCGGGTCGGCCGCTTCCCGATCGGCCGGTTCTGCGCCGTGACCGCCGCCTTCGGCGCCTTCGACCTGGACCTCCGCGCCGCGGTGCCCAGCCAGCAGGAGATCACCCTGACGGTCTGGAGCCTCGCCGCCCGCATCGCGATCACCGTCCCGCCCCGCTGGCGCGTCACCAACCAGGTCCTCGTCCTCGGCGCCCGCGAGGCGATGCCCGACCGCGACGGCCCCCCGAGCGAGCCCCTGCTGCGCGTCCGCGGCACCTGCCTAGGCGGCTCCTTCCGCCTCACCCAGGCCTGACCCGCGAGCACATCTCAATGCCCAGCCCCAAAAGCCTCACCCGTCATCTCCGTCACCGCCGCCCCGCGGCCGCTCCGAAGCGAGCCGGCACAATGTCACATCGTGCCGGCTATAGCCGGCTCAGTGCCACATCGTGCCGGCACCGAGCCCTGAGCCCAAGGCGACGGTGGGGCTAACCCAACCCCCGATCCGGGCATGGCCACCAATGCGCCGCCGCCCGCCGACGCGACCTTCGGCGGCGCCAACCACGCGATCACCCTTCCCGGCACCGACCCGCACCTGCGTCTAGGGATACTGCCACTTTGGCCGAATCCGGTAAGGGCCCAGAACTTGCCGGATTCATCCGGTACGTGACCGGTCACCCGGTGGACCCTGACATCCACGCCGCCTTCCAACTCGGATAGCGTAGGTTGTTTTTCGCGCAGTATCGCGCACCGTATGTGTCGTAAACTGCGCGCAAACGAGCCAGGAGGCGTCCATGACCAGGTACCAGCGGTGGAACGCGCTGCTCGATCAGATGGCCGCCGACGGGCAGCTCACCGTGGCCGAGGCAGCCCAGGCGCTGGGCGTCTCGCAGGCGACCATCCGCCGGGACATGGATCAGCTGGCCAGGCAGCAGCTGGTGACAAGGACACGGGGCGGCGCGATCGCCGGACAGGTCTCCTATGACCTGCCGCTGCGGTACAAGACCGCACGGCACGCGGCGGAAAAGCAGCGCATAGGCCGCGCCGCCGCCGTCCTGGTCGACCCGGGCGCCGCGGTGGCGCTGAACGGAGGCACCACGACAAGCGAGGTCGCGCGCGCCCTGGCCACCCGCCCCGACCTGGTCGAAAGTACCGGAGCGCCCTCCGTCACCGTGGTCACCAACGCCATGAACATAGCCAACGAGCTGGCCGTCCGCCCGCACGTCAAGATCGTCGTGACCGGCGGCGTCACCCGCGGTCAGTCCTACGAGCTGATCGGGCCGTTCGCCACCCTGGTACTCGCCGAGCTGACCCTGGACTGGGCCATCCTCGGCGCGGACGCGTTGGACGCGCGCGCCGGGGCGACCGCCCATCACGAGGGCGAGGCCAGCATCAACCACCTCATGGCCGCCCGCGCGGAGCAGGTGATGATCGTCGCCGACCACTCCAAGCTGGGCCAGCGCGCATTCGCGCGGATGTGCGCCGTTGACGAGATTGACGTCATCGTGACCGACGCCGACGCCCCGCCCGAATTGCTCGCCCCCTTCACCGAGCGCGGCATCCGCATCATCACGGCCTGAGGCTCATCCGGCCGTGCCACGTCAGCAGAATCGATCTATAATGCTCGTATACAGCTCCTATCGAGCAAAATAGTGCAACACGAGTGATGACTTGGAGCAGCGGTGAGCCACTTGACGGATGAGATAGCCAGCCAGCCCGAGTGCTGGGCCAAGGCGGTCGAGCTCGCGGAAGCCGCCGCATTGCCCACTCCAGGCGAGCGGGTGGCGGTCATCGGCTGCGGTTCCTCCCTGAACGTCGCCCGTGCCTACGCCGTTCTCCGCGAAACCGCCGGCCAGGGCGAGACCGACGCCTTCCCGGCCTCCGAAGTCCCCGGTACCCGCCGCTACGACCACCTGATATACATTTCCCGCACCGGCACCACCACCGAAGTGCTCGGCGCGCTCCGGCACGCTCCCGAGGGGGTCAGAACGACAGCGGTGACAGCCGACCCAGATGCGCCGCTCGCCCGTGAGGTCGGTCACGTGGTGCTGCTCGGCTTTGCCGACGAGCGCTCGGTGGTGTCGAGCCGGTTCATCACGGCGGCGATCGTCCTGCTCCGCGCCCACCTCGGCGCGGACCTCACCGCCCTGCCCAACGCGGCCGCAAGGGAACTGGCGAGCCCGCTCCCGGCCGGGCTCGCCGACCACCGAGAGTTCACCTTCCTCGGCCGCGGTTGGGCAGCCGCGGTGGCCGACGAGGCGGCGCTGAAGCTGCGCGAGGCCTCGCAGACCTGGGCCGAGTCCTACCCGGCGATGGAATACCGGCACGGCCCGATCAGCGTCAGCGACCCGCGCACCGTGGTGTGGGCGCTCGGCGAGGTGCCGTCCGACCTGATCGCCGAGGCCCGCCGGACCGGCGCCACGGTCATCACGCCGGACGCCGACCCGCTCGCCGCCTTGATCGGCCCGCAGCGGCTCGCCGCCGTCCTCGCCGAGCGCAAGGGCCTCGACCCGGACCGCCCGCGAGCCCTTGCCCGCTCGGTTGTCCTGACTTGACTCACCAGCAGGCCGGCCACCTGCTGACCGGCGGCCGGGTGGTGACGCCGGATGGCGTCCTGACTCCCGGCTGGATCCAGACCGAGGGAACTCAGATCGCGGCCGTCGCCCGCGGCGACCGGCAGGGACAAGCCGGCAACACGACGGACGTGCACGGCCGGTGGATTCTCCCCGGCTTCGTCGACATGCATGTGCACGGCGGCGGCGGCACGTCCTTCACCGAGGGCACCGCGGAGGACGCCCGCGCGGCCGCGGCGTTCCACCTGGCCCACGGCACCACGAGCATCGTGGCCAGCCTGGTCACCGCCCCGCTCGGCGAGCTGCAAGAGCGGGCCGCCATGCTGGCCCCGCTGGCCGCCGACGGCGCCCTGGTCGGCCTCCACCTGGAGGGCCCCTTCCTCTCCCGGGCCCGCTGCGGCGCCCAGGACCCCCGGCACATGCTTCTCCCCGACGTGGCCGCCTTCGAGTGCCTGCGCGCTGCGGCCGCCGGCCACCTGAGGGTCATCACGATCGCGCCGGAACTCCCCGGTGCCCGCGACCTGATCACGGCGGCCGCGAGCGCGGGGGTGACGGTAGCCGTGGGGCATACCGACGCCACCGCAGAGGTCACGGCGGCCGCCGTCGACGCGGGCGCCACGCACGCGACCCACCTGTTCAACGGCATGCGCCCGGTCCACCACCGCGAGCCCGGGCCGGTCGGCGCCTTGCTCGACAGCGAGGAGGTGAGCTGCGAGGTGATCGCCGACGGCGTGCACCTGCACGACACGATCATCCGGCTGACCGCCCACATCGCAGGCCCCGGCCGCCTGGTCCTGGTCACCGATGCCATGTCCGCGGCCGGCCTGCGCGACGGCCGCTACCGGCTCGGTTCCAGGCAGGTGAGCGTTTCCGGAGGAGTGGCCAGGCTGATCGATGACGACGGCCGACCAGGCGCCATCGCCGGCTCCACCGCAACCATGGCCGGCGTGGTTCGCCGGGCCGCGGCGGCCGGCCTGCCCGTCCCCGACGTCGCCGACGCGGCAAGCACCACGCCGGCCCGCGTCCTCGGCCTTGCCGACCGCCTCGGTGCCCTCCGCCCTGGCCTTGCCGCGAACCTGGTCGTCTGCGACGACGACCTCGCCGTCCGCGCCGTCATGCGCCGCGGCCGCTGGCTACCGTCCGCGCAGTGAACCTGACGCCGGATGCGGACGTACTCCACATGTGGGACTAAATGCGGTCCAACTGGTCACGGAGACGACCGGACCGGTTACCGGGGCGGCCCGGCGGGTGAGCCGGGGACTCTACCTGCCGACGCTCGTTATCACCGGGCTGGCCGTCTGGCTGACCTGGCGGGGCTGGAACGCCCTGGCGCAGTTCGGCATCGCGCGGGCGGTCAACGCGGGCCGGTTCGAGCTTGCCGGGCCGGCGGTCCTCGGCTTCGTGCTTGCCGTCTGCGTCACCGAGCAGATCTGGCCCGCCGAGCGCCGCCGGCTGCTTGCCCGCGGGCACCTGCTCGATTTCTGCTATGCGGTGTTCTACGCACTGCTCGTCATTCCGCTGATCGTCCTGCTCGGCGCGGGCTTCTCCGGGCTGCTTGCCAGGCTTGAGCCATGGCTGGTGCTGCCGCGGATGCCGGGCGTCCCTGCCTGGTGCTTCGTGGCGCTCGCGGTGCTCGGCATCGACGCGGTGGACTGGCTGACCCACCTGGCCAACCACCGGCTCAACGCGCTGTGGCGGCTGCACGCGGTGCACCACTCGCAGGAGGAACTGAGCATTCTCACCACCTACCGCGCGCATCCGCTGGTCCATGTGAGCTTCCTGCTCTCCGCCGTGCCGATCCTGGCCGTCGAGGCCAATACCGCCACGCCGGCCGTGGTGCTCACCGTCTATGCCTGCCTGGGCGCGCTGCCGCACGCGAACGTGCGCTGGACCTACGGGCCGGTCGGCCGGATCATGATCAGCCCCGCCTACCACCGCATCCACCATTCGGCCACCGGACGGCTGGACATCAACCTCGGCACCGTCTTCGCGATCTGGGACGCGACGTCCCGGCGCGCGGTGTTCCCGGCCCGGTCCGCCGCGGATCGGACGGTCATCGAGACCGGCCTATCCGGCCGCCCGGTGCCTGTCGAACAGGCCGACTCGCGGCTGCGCCTGGGCCGAACCATGCTGAGCCAGCTGGCTGAGCCGTTCACCTCGATAAAGACGGAGACCCGGTGAATACCATCCAGAGCACTCGCCAGCCCGGCCAGGGCACCAGCAACGGCCTGATGTGGCTGCTATATCTATGCGACGCCGGCCTGCTCATCGCGTCGGGCTCCATCCACCTCCACCTGTGGTTTATCGCCTACCGCCACGTCAAGACGCTGGATGTGCTCTTCCTCATCCAGGTAGCGCTGGCCTTCCTGGCCGCTCTCGCCCTGCTGGCGACCAGGCACCTGCTGGTGGTGCTTGCCTCCGCCGCGCTGATGGCCGGCACGATCGCCGGCTTCCTGCTGGCCCGCACCGTCGGCATCTTCGGTTTCCGGCTCACGTTCTCCTCTACGGAGGCTTACATCGTCCTGGTGGTGGAGGCGGCCGCGGTGATCCTCCTGCTCTGCACGGCCTGGCTGCTGTTCAGCCGGCCCCCCAGCCGCTCACCCGGGCACGCGTGATTCGCGGGATCAGTCTTACTTGCTAGCCCGCAAACTTTCTCACTAGCTAACTGAACCATCTCACGTCGCCTGGCGTACCAGCTGCCAGGAGACACGGCGACGAATAAGAACGCTGCCGGCCGACGTCGGCCTCCCGGGCAGGCCTGCCACCGCCCGACGCCAGCTGAACCCATTAGGTGGCTGGTACGTAATTCAACTGGGAGATAAAGAGCACGTGAAGGGGAGAATTCCATGCGAAAGATACTGGGTGCGGCCGGAGTCGCCGCCCTGGCTCTGGCGGCGTCGGCGTGCGCAAGCTCGAGCACAACTACGTCCTCGGCGCCCCCAGCCGCGGCCGGCGGCGGCAGCAACTCGGCCCCGGCCTCGAGCGGCAGCGGGACCACCCTGGACATGACGACCATCAACGGCGTCCAGGTCCTGACCAACTCCAAGGGCTTCGTCCTGTACTGGTTCGTGCCGGACACCTCGACCACCTCGAAGTGCACCGGATCCTGCGCGACCTACTGGCCGCCGGTTACCGGCCCGGCGACCGCCGGCTCCGGAGTCAACGGCACGCTGGGCACCATCACCAGGTCCGACGGCAGCACGCAGGCTACCTACGACGGCCACCCGCTGTACACCTACGCCGGTGACACCGCCCCCGACCAGGCCAAGGGCAACGGCCTCAACGCCTCAGGCGGCGTGTGGTGGGAGATGGAGGTCTCCGGCGCCACCCCGGCCCCAGCCCCGGCGGCCACCCACAGCAGCGCCGGTAGCGGCGGCTACGGATACTGATCCCCGCCCGGCGCCAGCCGCGCCGATCCCGAAGCCAGAGCGGAGCGGTCCACCCCCGGACCGCCCCGCTTTCGCGTCACCAGCGGTCCGATATCCCCGGATGCATCGGCATGTCCGTGGCGACGGGAATCCCGCCGCCCGTCCCGCTCCTGGGTGGCTTGGGGAGGAGCTTGCCTCCAGGCGGCGGGTCGGGGCTCTCGAAGACATCCCGGAGCCCCGCGTCGGCGATACCGCCGATACCCAGCACGGCGACCCTTCGTTCGCCACGCGTCTGCGCGAGAGAACTCTCCAGCTCCTTGCGTGCCCTCCGGCCGGCGGCCGAGAGGTGCGGATGGCCCGCCAGCACGTGATGCCCCACCAGGCCGGCGTCCCTGAGACCGTCGACCAGTTCCTTCACCGCAGCCGAGCCCGCGACCTGGAGTAGGAGCGGTCCCAGTACCTGCCCCGACTCCGGTACCGCGTCCAGCACCGCACGCTCGACCGCATGAGTCGCCCTGCGGCGGATAACCTGTACCCGGTGCCTGCTGCGGGAAATCTTGAGCCGCCCGTCCGTTGCCATGCCCGCCACTGCGGCAACGGCCACCCGCTCCGGACCGCCGCACAGGTACGCGGTCTCATACAAGCCGAGCTTGCCCACAGCCGACATGGCGCATGCCGCCTTTCCCTTAGCCACGACCGCCAGTCAGCTGAGGTCGCGGACCGAGCCGGTGAGCTGTCCGGTCGGCGCGCGGACCTCGCAGACAACCGTGCGGGTGCCGGCCTTCCAGGCCTCCTGGTCCGGATAGAAGAACTCCTGCTCGAGCCCGGCGTTGGCGAGTTGCGGGTTCAGGTAGCCGCCGAGCCTGCTGGCGCAGCCACTGCTCGCGTCCTGCTGGACGGCGCCGCCGCCGGGCCAGGAAGATGCCGGCAACGGGAACGTAGCGAACACTTCCGCATCGTGCGGTGTCGCACAGGACAAGACAGTCACGGACTGTCCGTTCGGTCCAAAATTGACGCATTCACCCGGCCGCAGCTTGAATACGGCGGCCTGCCGGTACGTGACCTCGGTCTTCCTGTGGAAGCCGTGGGTGACCACCGCGAGGCCGCCGGCAGCGCCCCCGACAAGCACGACGATAACAAGGACAAAGACGGCGACGCCAAGGCCCCTCCCGCGCCGCCTCCGTTCCGCAGGCTCTTCCCACTGCGCCTCAGGCTCTGCCGCTGTCCACTGCATCGCTGCAGGCTGCTCCGCGACCCATCGTGTTGCCTCAGGTTCCCCTGTGGCCCCCCGCGTCGCTTCGGTTGCTCCCGCGGCCCACTCGGTCGCCTCGGCTTCCGCCGCCGTCGTCGGGGCCGCCCCCCCTTCCGCCGCCGGCTCCGTGCCGATAGGCCCGGCCGCCATTACCTCAGCCGTCGCGGCCCCCGCGCCGGCCGGATCTATTCCCGCCGGTGCTGCCTCCGCCGCCGTCGACCTGAGCGGTTCCGAGGGCTCTGCAGGTTCCGGATCGGCCGGTTCCTCGGTGGATCCCTCGTCAACCCCCGCCGGTGCGACCATCCACCCTCCAACGCGCGCAG
>Ga0335074_10015028_pt1 | contig 10866 bp, 6 predicted proteins | sample Lox_Sample_23_FD_206715 | JGI IMG/M metagenome (GOLD analysis project Ga0335074, IMG submission 206715) | Soil microbial communities from Loxahatchee National Wildlife Refuge, Florida, United States - Lox_Sample_2.3 | ecosystem: Environmental > Terrestrial > Soil > Wetlands | place: USA: Florida... | reverse complement strand
CAGCAGCGCCCGGGCCACGGTCAGCGGCGCCGTGACCACCACGACCAGCAGGTCGCTGGCCCGCGGACCGCGCACCGAGCGGCGCGTGGTCAGGGCAGACTGCGCCTGGTCGGCCGCGCGGAGCAGGGTGATGACGGCCAGCGACACGACCAGGCCGGCTACAGGGAGGATCAGCGTCAGGCCCATGGCGGCGATCATGATGGCCAGGCCCGCCCTCGTGGCCGCGCCGTGCGCGGCGGGCCGGGCGGCCGGGGCCTGCGGGCTTGCGGGCCCGGGCCCGGCTTGCGAGCCCGGCGGGCCCAGGGGGGCCTGCTGGGCCGCCGGCGGGGGCGGGACGTAACCGCGCGGCGCGTAACGGACCGGGGGAAGCAGGTCGGCGACGTCCCTGGCGGCTTGCCTCGGCCCCGGAGCGGCCTGCCTGGACCCGGGATAGGCCCGACCGTTATGGGCCCGCCCGGGGCCAGGGGGGACGGCCTGCGCCGTCCTGGTGGGCACGTAGGGCACGGCCGAGGTCAGGTCGAGCGCGCTGGCCCGGGAGCTCAGCATGCTGGCGGTCGGACGGCGGGCCGGGTCCCTGGCCAGCGCCGCGGTCAGCAGCGGCACCAGCGGGGTGGGGGCGCCGGCCAGGTCGGCGTTCCCCGAGACGATGCGGTAGAAGATCGTCTCGTAGGAACCGCCGCCGAACGGCGGCCTGCCGGTCGCGGCGAACGCCATCGTCGCGCCCCAGCAGTGCACGTCAGACGCGGGACTGCTCGGCTGGCCCTCGATGACCTCGGGCGCCAGGTACCCGGGCGTCCCCATGACCAGCCCGGTCTGCGTCAGCCTGGTGGCGTCAGGGGACTGCGCGATGCCGAAGTCGATCACGACCGGGCGGTCGTCGCTGAGCATCACGTTGCCCGGCTTGAGGTCGCGGTGTACCACGCCGGCCGCGTGGATCGCGGCCAGCGCCTCGGCCATGCCGTGGGCGAGCAGGCGCAGGCCCGAGCCGGACAGCGGCCCGCGACCGGCCACCATCGCCTCGAGCGTGGGCCCTGGCACGTACCGGGTCACGATGTAGGGGAACGGCCCGGCCACGTCGGCGTCAAGCACCTCGGCCACGAACGGGCTGCGCACCCGGCGCATCGTCTCCACCTCGCGGGCCAGGCGGAGGCGGGCGTTGGTGCTGTCGCCACCGTCCGCGTTGAGCACCTTGACCGCCACCAGGCGGCCTTGCGGATCGCAGGCGAGATGAACCACCCCCATACCGCCTTCCCCTAGGCGGTCCTGAAGGCGATACGGGCCGAGAGTCCCCGGTAGTCGTTCGGTCGCAGGCATCGCGGATTCCAGAGTACGAAACCGACGCAAGCTTGGGGAAGGATCAAGATGTTGCCTGTCGATAACGTCTGCCGGAGTACCCTCCGCCGAGGCCCGCCTCCGCGGAAGCCCACTAGAATTTCGAGCATCTGCTATCTATGGGGTTGGCCGATGAGTGAGCAAGATGACGCGCTGTCGCTGGATATGGTCACCGCGGCGCTGCGTGCCGACAGCACGGACGTGGCCATCTACGCGCGCGTCCTGACCCAGTCGCTGGGCGAGGCGCTCCCCCCCGACGTCGTCACCGTGGACCGGCAGCAGAGCATGTCGGACCGGCTGCACGGGCGCCCGGGAGAGATCTCCAGGATCGCGGTACAACTCGGCGACCAGCAGATGACGCTGTCGGTGCACAAGGGCCGGGCGGTGGCGGAGATCTGCCAGGCGGTGCGCGGCGTGGTCCTGTCACGTAAGACCGTTCCCCTTCACCAGTGGGCCGCGGCCCTGGCCCAGGGGCTCGTCGCCTACGCCGAGCAGAACGCCGAGGCCGCCCAGGCCCTGCGCCGCCTGGTCGCCGGCAACTAGCTTCAGCGGCCGGTGAACGTGGCCTTGCCCGGGCCCTGCTCGATGAAGCTGCGCATCCCGGTCCGCTGGTCCTGGGTGCCGAACAGGGCGGCGAAGTGGACCCGTTCGATCTCAAGGCCGGTAGCAAGGTCCACGCCCAGGCCCTGGTCGATGGCCTGCTTGGCCGCCCGCAGCGCGAGCGCGGGCCCGGTGGCGTACCGCCGGACCAGGTCCAGGGCCGCGGCGTACACCGAATCGTCCGGCGCGACCTGGTCCACCAGGCCGATTGCGTGCGCCTCGGCCGCGTCGACCATGCGCCCGGTGAAGACGATGTCCTTGGCCCGGGCCGGCCCGACCAGGCGGGACAGCCGCTGCGTGCCGCCTGCCCCGGGGATGATGCCGAGCTGGATCTCGGGCTGGCCGAGCCGGGCGCCCGCGCCGGCGACCCGGAAGTCGGCGGCCAGCGCGAGCTCGAGCCCGCCGCCGAGCGCGTAGCCGGTGATCGCGGCCACCACCGGCTTGCCGATGCCGGCCACCAGCGACAGCGCGGCCTGCAGCCGCCCCGACCTGACCGTCATCGCGGCGTAGTCCGCCTCGGCCATCTCCTTGATGTCGGCGCCGGCCGCGAACACCTTCTCGCCGCCGTACAGGATCACCGCGCGGACATCCCCGGAATCGTTCGCGGTCGCAGCGACGGCCGCGAGCTCGGCGGTCAGCTGGTCGTTCAGCGCGTTGACCGGCGGGCGGTCCAGCCGGATCGTGCCGATGCCGCCGGAGACCTCGAGCCGGACGAACTCTGCCATGATCGTCCTCCAGGTTAGCGAAGGTCGCCGTTGGTCATGCCGGCCGGCGCCTGCGGGTAGGTGACAAGCCCGAGCTCGGCCCGGCTGTCGAGCAGCGGATGATACGGCAGCACGCGTACCGTGTAGCCGAACGGTCCCGGCCGGTCCAGCGGCACCCCTCCGGAATACCTGACCACCGTGTCCTCCGCGTCCCCTGGAGCCTCGGGGGCTTGCGGGCTCAGCGTGGCGAACGCGGGCCTGATGATCTCGTCGTCCTCGTCGGGCCGCCCGTAGACCACCTCGACGGTCACGTCGCGGGTGGTCAGCTCGCCAAGCGCGACCGACACCCGCACGGAAAGCGCCGAGCCGAGGTGCTGGCCCACGGCTCCTGACCCGCCCGCGGAACCGGCCGCCGCCGACTCCACGTGCTCGATGCGCACCGCGGGCCAGGCGGCCCTCACGCGCTTCTTCCACGCGGCCAGCTCCCGGGCCGGGCCGAACCCTCCCTCGGCGTCTCTCAGCGCCCGGGAAGAGGTGGCGGCCGGCACGTACAGCTCGGTCACGTACTCCCGGACCATCCGCTCGGCCTGAACCTTCGGCCCGAGCGACCGAAGCGCATGCCTGATCCTGTCCACCCAGCCCTGCGGGATCCCGTCCGCGTCCCGCTCGTAGAACAGCGGCGCCACCGACTTGCCGAGCAGCTCGTACAGCGCCTGGGCCTCGAGCTCGTCGCGCCGCCCGGCGTCGGCCACGCCGTCGGCCGACGGGATCTCCCACCCGTTCCCGCCGTCGTACCACTCGTCCCACCAGCCATCAAGCACCGACAGGTTCAGGCCACCGTTCAGCGCCGCCTTCATGCCCGACGTGCCGGAGGCCTCCTGCGGGCGCAGCGGGTTGTTCAGCCACACGTCGCAGCCCTGCACCAGGTAGCGCGCCATGTCCATGTCGTAGTCGGGCAGGAACACGATCCGGCGTCGCACGTCAGGGGCGTCGCTGTACTGGACCATCTGCTGGATCAGCGCCTTGCCGCCGTCGTCGGCGGGGTGCGCCTTGCCCGCCACGACGACCTGGATCGGCTGCGAGGGATCCCTCAGCAGCTGGGCCAGCTGGACCGGGTCCTTCAGCATGAGCGTGAGCCGCTTGTACGACGGCACCCGCCGGGCGAACCCGATCGTGAGCACGTTCTCGTCGAACACGTCGTCGATCCAGGTCAGCTCGGCCTCGGAGGCGCCGCGCTGGCGCCACGAGGCGCGCAGCCGACGGCGGGTATCGGCCACGAGCCTGGCCCGCAGCGCATGCCGGACGGCCCAGATCTCCGCGGCCGGGGCCGAGGCGGCCCGGTCCCAGTCCCAGCCCCCCGCCTCCCCCGGCGCGCGGCCGGCCAGCGCCGCGACCTCACACGACACCCAGGTGGGCGTGTGCACGCCGTTGGTGACCGAGCCGATGGGCACCTCGCGGGTGTCGAACCCCGGCCAGAGGCCGGCGAACATCCGCCTGCTCACCTCGCCGTTCAGCAGCGAGACGCCGTTGACCCGCTGGGCCAGGCGGATGCCCATGACGGCCATGTTGAACACCGCGGGGTCGCCGCCCGGATAGGTCTCCGCGCCGAGCGCGAGCACCCGGTCGACCGGCAGCAGCGGATCGTTTTCGAAGTGCTGGCGGATCAGGTCGCGGGGGAACTGGTCGATGCCGGCCGCGACCGGCGTGTGCGTGGTGAACACCGTGCCGGCCCGGCAGACCTCCAGGGCGTCGTCGAAGCTCAGGCCGCGCTCGACGTACTCGCGGATCCGTTCCACGCCAAGGAACCCGGCGTGCCCCTCGTTGGAGTGGAAAACCTCGGGCGACGAATGGCCGGTCAGCGCGCAGAACGACCGCACCGCCCGCATGCCGCCGATGCCGAGCAGCAGCTCCTGCCGCAGCCTGTGGTCGCTGCCGCCGCCGTACAGCCGGTCGGTGACCTCGTGCAGGTCAGGCTCGTTCTCCTCCACGTAGGAGTCGAGCAGCAGCAGCGAGATCCTGCCTACCTTCGCCACCCATACCTGGGCGGCCAGCTTGCGGCCCTCGGGCAGGCTGACCGCGACGTGGACCGCGGCGCCTTCGGCGTCACGCAGCAGCTCGAGCGGCTGGCCGTTCGGGTCGTCGCTCGGGTAGCGCTCGGCCTGCCAGCCGTCGGCCGACAGCGACTGGGTGAAGTACCCGTGCCGGTAAAGCAGGCCGACCCCGATCAGCGGCACGCCCAGGTCGCTGGCCGACTTCAGGTGGTCGCCCGCCAGGATGCCCAGGCCGCCCGAGTACTGCGGCAGCGCGGCGGTGATGCCGTACTCGGGAGAGAAGTACGCGACCGCCCTCGGGCCCTCGACCGCCTCCGCGTACCAGCGCGGGCCCGACATGTAGTCGCGCAGCCCCTGCTCGGCGGCGGCCAGCCGGCCGAGGAAGTCGGGGTCGTCGGCCAGGGCGGAAAGCCGGTCGGGCGGCAGGGCGCTGAGCATCGCGATCGGGTCGCCGCCCGACGCCTGCCACGCGGCCGGGTCGATCGAGGCGAACAGGTCGGCGGTGGGCGCATGCCACGACCAGCGAAGGTTCAGCATCAGGCCGAGCAGCGGGGCCAGCGGCTCGGGCAGGGTGATGTGGACGGTAAACCGGCGAATCGCTCTCACGGGCAGACCATATTAGGTCCGCGCCCGCCGCGCCGAACCGGCCGGCGTAATAGGGTCGGGCACCGGCTCTGAACAATAGGGAAAATCAATTCAAATTATACCTAACGAACAGTTGTGCTTGCCCCCGGCAGCGGTTCACCTTACGCATTGTCACGACACGGCGTGTGATCTCCTCCCCGCTGTGGCATGAAGGGGTCCGCGATCGGTAGCGTAACCAGCGTGATTGGACGAATCCCGATCCTAGACGTCGAGCCGGCGGTGGACTGCGGCACCCGGCCGGCCAAGGCAGTGGTGGGCGAGACCTTTGAGGTCAGCGCCACGGTCTTCCGCGAGGGCCACGGCAGCATCGGCGCCGGCGTGGTGCTGCGAGACCCGTCCCGTAATGCGGGACCCCTGATACCGATGCGCGAGCTGGCCCCCGGGACCGACCGGTACGGCGCGGACGTGACCGTGACCTGCGAGGGGCTGTGGCGGTTCCACGTCGAGGCGTGGGCCGACCCGATCGCGAGCTGGCAGCATGACGCGGCGATCAAGATCCGGGCCGACCAGGACGTGGAGCTGATGCTCACCGAGGGCACGCTGCTGTTCGAGCGGGCCGCGCGGCGTATCCCCCAGCCGCCCGGCGCCAGCCGCCCGGCGGCGGCCCGCGCCGTGCTGCGCGCGGTGGCCGCGCGGCTGCGCGACAAGAGCCTGACGCCCTGGGAGCGGTTCACGGGGTCGCAGGACGAAGCCGTGGCCGACGTCCTGGCCCGGTGGCCTCTGCGCGAGCTCGTCACCAGGTCACGGGCGCTGACCGCGCAGGTCGACCGGGAACGGGCGCTTTACGGGGCGTGGTACGAGTTCTTCCCGCGGTCCGAAGGGGCGCAGGTCGATCCCTCGGGCCAGCGGCCGCCCGTCTCTGGCACGCTGCGCACCGCCGCCCGGCGGCTGGACGCGGTGGCGGACATGGGCTTCGACGTGGTGTACCTGCCGCCGGTGCACCCGATCGGCACCTCGTTCCGCAAGGGCCGGAACAACACGCTGGTCCCGGTCGAGGGCGATCCCGGCTCGCCGTGGGCGATCGGCTCCGCCGAGGGCGGGCATGACGCGCTCAACCCGGACCTTGGCACGTTCGAGGACTTCGGCGCGTTCGTGGCCCGGACCAGGGAGCTCGGCATGGAGGTCGCGCTTGACCTGGCGCTGAACGCGTCGCCCGATCACCCGTGGGTGAAGAAGCACCCGGAGTGGTTCACCACCCGGGCGGACGGCACGATCGCCTACGCCGAGAACCCGCCCAAGAAATACCAGGACATCTACCCGCTGAACTTCGACAACGACCCGGAGGGCATCTACGCCGAGGTGCTGCGGGTGGTGCGGCTGTGGATCGACCACGGCGTGCGGATCTTCCGGGTGGACAACCCGCACACCAAGCCGCTGCGGTTCTGGGAGCGGCTGCTCACCGAGATCCGGGTCTCCGACCCCGACGTGCTGTTCCTGGCCGAGGCGTTCACCCGCCCGGCCATGATGGCCACCCTGGCCAAGATCGGGTTCCATCAGTCCTACACGTACTTCACCTGGCGCAACAGCGCGGACGAGCTGACCGAGTACGTGCGCGAGCTGGCCGGCCCCGCGGCCGCCTACATGCGGCCCAACTTCTTCGTCAACACCCCGGACATCCTGCACGCGTACCTGCAGTACGGAGGGCTGCCCGCGTTCAGGATCCGGGCCGTGCTCGCGTCCATGCTCGCCCCGTCCTGGGGCGTGTACTCCGGGTTCGAGCTGGGCGAGAACGTCCCGCTGCGGCCGGGCAGCGAGGAGTACCTGGAATCCGAGAAGTACCAGTACCGGCCGCGCGACTGGGCGGAGGCCGCCAGGCGCGGCCTCGGCATCGCCGACTACATCACGGAACTCAACCGGATCAGGCGCGCCCACCCGGCCCTGCACCAGTTGCGCAACTTGCGCTTCCATCACGTTGACCAGCCGGAACTCATGTGCTTCTCCAAGCGGGCGGGTAATATCCCGGACACCGTGCTTGTGGTCGTCAACACCGATCCGCACCGGACCAGGGAGGCGACGGTCTGGCTCGACCTGCCCGCACTCGGCGTGGAAGGCGAGTTCATCGTGACGGACGAGCTGACCGGCGAGTCCTGGCGGTGGGGGCGGGCGAACTACGTCCGGCTCGATCCGCAAACGCGGCCCGCTCACATCTTTACCGTGACGCCTGACCTGTAGCACCTTTGTAAGAAAACGGCCTGAACCAGGAGATTCGGCAGTGACGGAACACCACGAGACGGCAGCCGGCTCGATCTCATTCGACCAGCCGCGAGATCGCGATTGGTATAAGCGCGCGGTGTTCTACGAGGTGCTCGTCCGGGGTTTCCAGGACTCCTCGGGGGACGGCGCAGGCGACCTGCGCGGGCTGATGTCCAGGCTTGACTACCTGGAGTGGCTCGGCATCGACTGCATCTGGCTGCTGCCGATCTACCCGTCCCCGCTGCGCGACGGCGGCTACGACATCTCCGACTTCATGGCCGTGCTGCCCGAGTACGGGAACATCGGCGACTTCGTCGCGTTCGTCGACGAGGCGCACAAGCGCGGCATCCGGGTCATCGCCGATCTGGTCATGAACCACACAAGCGACCAGCACCCGTGGTTCCAGGCCTCGCGCTCGGACCCAGACGGCCCGTTCGGCGACTTCTACGTCTGGTCCGACGCCGACGACAAGTACTCGGGCGCCCGGGTGATCTTCGTCGACACCGAGCAGTCCAACTGGGCCTTCGACCCGGTCCGCGGCCAGTACTACTGGCACAGGTTCTTCACCCACCAGCCAGACCTGAACTACGAGAACCCGCGCGTGCAGGACGCCATGCTCGAGGTGCTGCGGTTCTGGCTTGACCTCGGCATCGACGGCTTCCGGCTGGACGCGGTGCCCTACCTGTACGAGCGGGAGGGCACCAACTGCGAGAACCTGAAGGAGACGCACGAGTACCTGAAGCGGATCAGGGCCGAGATCGACAAGCTGTACCCGGACAAGGTGCTGCTGGCCGAGGCCAACCAGTGGCCTGCCGACGTGATCGAGTACTTCGGGGATGCCGAGGTCGGCGGGGACGAGTGCCACATGGCGTTCCACTTCCCGCTGATGCCGCGCATCTTCATGGCCGTGCGCCGGGAGCAGCGCTACCCGATCTCGGAGATCCTGGCCCAGACCCCGGAAATCCCGGCCGGCTGCCAGTGGGGCATCTTCCTGCGCAACCACGACGAGCTGACGCTGGAGATGGTCACCGACGACGAGCGTGACTACATGTACGCCGAGTACGCCAAGGATCCCCGGATGAAGGCGAACATCGGGATCAGGCGGCGGCTGGCCCCGCTGCTCGAGAACGACCGCAACCAGCTCGAGCTGTTCACCGCGCTGCTGCTGTCGCTGCCCGGCTCACCCGTGCTTTACTACGGCGACGAGATCGCCATGGGCGACAACATCTGGCTGGGCGACAGGGACGGCGTCCGGACGCCGATGCAGTGGACGCCCGACCGCAACGGCGGCTTCTCCGCCAGCGACCCCCAGCGGCTGTACCTGCCGCCGATCATGGACGCGATCTACGGCTACCAGGCGCTCAACGTCGAGGCCCAGCAGCGCAACGTGGGGTCGTTCCTGCAGTGGAGCCGGCGCATGATCGAGATCCGCAAGCGGCACCCCGTCTTCGGCTCCGGCATCTACGAGGAGCTGACCTCCTCCAACCCCAGCGTGCTTGCCTTCGTCCGGCTGCCGACATCCCCCGAGGACCCGGAGACCGACGGGTCGGACCGCATCTTGTGCGTCAACAACCTGTCCAGGTTCCCGCAGCCGGTCGAGCTCGACCTGCGCCGGTTCATCGGCGTCACGCCGGTTGAGTGCATGGGCGGGGTGACCTTCCCCAGGATCGGCGAGCTCAGCTACCTGCTGACGCTGCCCGGCCACGGGTTCTACTGGTTCCAGCTGCCTGCCGCCCGCTAGGCCCCAGGGCCTCAGCTGTACCATGGCTGGCGCCGCATGCCGCGCGGGCTACGGGGTAAGGCAGGAAAATGAGCTTCGAGGACGTACTGGCCGCGTGGCTGGTCAGGCAGCGGTGGTTCGCGGGCAAGGGACGGACCGTCCATGACCTGGCGATCGTGGCCGACACCGAGATCATCCCGGGCGATCCGGGCCTGCGGCACCTGCTTGTCACGGTCTCGCACGGCGCGACGTCCGACTGCTACCAGCTGTTCATCGGCCAGCGTGCCCGGCTGCCGGCCCGGCTGCGGCACGCCAGGATCGGGTCGGAGGCGGGGATGGTGATCTACGACGCCCTGCACGACAGCGACCTGACCAGGACGCTGCTCGACGCGATCGTGGCCGACCGGACCGTCGGCGCGCTTCGGTTCCGCCGGATCCCGGCGGTCGATTTCTCCTGGGGCCCTGACCCGGCTGGCACTGATCCGGCTGGCACTGATCCGGCTGGCACTGATCCAGCCCGCCTGGACAGCCTGGTGCTCACCGGGGAGCAGAGCAACACAAGCCTGGTGTTCGGCGAGTCGGCCATCTTCAAGGTGTTCCGCCGGGTCGCTCCGGGCCCGAACCCGGACCTTGAGGTCGCCGCGGCCCTGGCCGAGCTGGGCTCGACGCACATCGCGGAGCCCTACGGCTGGGTCGAGACCAGGATCGACGGCGCGACGACCGTGCTTGCCATCTTGTCCCGCTACCTGCGCGCGGCCTCCGACGGCTGGTCGCTGGCCGCCACCAGCGTCCGCGACCTGTACGCGGACACGGAAACCTCGGCGGCGCAGGCCGGCGGGGACTTCGCGGGCGAGGCCGAGCGGCTCGGCGTGGCGACCGCGCAGGTGCACGCGGACCTGGCCGCCGCGTTCGGCGCCTCCGAGCTCGGGCCCGACGCCGTCGGCGAGCTGGCCGAGCAGATGTTCCGGCGTCTTGACCTGGCCATCGCGGCGGTCCCCGAGCTTGCCGGGTACGCCGACAAGATCGGCGACGCCTTCTCCAGGCTGGCCAAGCTGACCGAGCCGGTGGCGGCGCAGCGGGTACACGGCGACTACCACCTGGGCCAGGTGATGCGCACCCAGTCCGGCTGGGTGGTGCTCGACTTCGAGGGCGAGCCTGCCAGCCCGCTGGCCCAGCGCCGGGCCCGTTCCTCGCCGCTGCGCGACGTGGCCGGCATGCTCCGCTCGTTCGACTACGCGGCCCGCCACCAGCTGCTCACCCACCCCGACCGGGCCAGCCTGGCCCCCGTGGCCAGCGACTGGGTCAGACGCAACGGCGAGGCCTTCTGCGCGGGCTACGCCGAGGCCGGCGGCCTTGACCCGGAGCGGAACTCCGTGCTGCTGCGCGCGCTGCTGCTTGACAAGGCCGTCTACGAGGTCATCTACGAGGCCAGGAACCGCCCGAACTGGCTCGCCATCCCGCTAGAGTCCATCGCCGAGATATAGATATAACGTGCAGCCATGACAACAGACAGTAAAGAAGTGAGCCTGGGCGAGATCGAGCGGCTCGTCTCCGGTCAGCACCACAACCCGCACTCGATCCTGGGCGCCCACCCCGGGCCGGACGGAGTCGTGGTCCGGGT
>Ga0335074_10015027_pt1 | contig 10866 bp, 4 predicted proteins | sample Lox_Sample_23_FD_206715 | JGI IMG/M metagenome (GOLD analysis project Ga0335074, IMG submission 206715) | Soil microbial communities from Loxahatchee National Wildlife Refuge, Florida, United States - Lox_Sample_2.3 | ecosystem: Environmental > Terrestrial > Soil > Wetlands | place: USA: Florida... | reverse complement strand
CCGGTATAGGAACAACAATTGCCCAGATCAGCTGACCCAACCCAACTCAACCTCGCCTAAATCATGTGATTTTGTAGGGGACCACGGAACCCCACCACATTATAAGTGCACCTTTAAAATGTTGAATAAGAATATTTATTGTTTAAAGCACCTTATTAATTGTTGCAGAGTCTCCTTAAGTCTTAAGAGTTGCTTAGTAGAATGGTTGAAGAAATTCCTTAATCGTATAAAGCTGTTTCTAATGTTGTAAAGTGAGATAGTCGACTTTAAGTATAAGGAAGTAATTCTTAGTATAAGTATTAATAGCCCTTACCTTTTCAACAGCTATAACAAGCATTAGAAACTAGCTATTCCATCTTGTACGATTATCAAGTAGAACCTTTCTTCTTGCAAGCTCTAAGAACTTGTTCGTACAAGCAGTAGAGCCTTAAATGTGCATAATAATATTGTAAAGCTGGTTAAGGGGGCTTATAAGCTGGAACTTTACCCTCTTCTCTCCTTCGTCTTCTATTTCTCCTTTCTTCTCCTTTTTGTTGTACAACTCAAGTTCATCTATTTTAATAACGCTTTAAAATAGAAAGGCTTGTACAGCAAGATTGATAATATAGCTGATATAACAGATTTGCTAATATGTAGTATCCTATTCAATCTCTTCCTTTTTAAGCAGATGCTCTTCTACTATAACACAAAGAGTATTGTTTGTACTAGCATTATTGTTAACAATAGCCTTAAGCTTTTATATGATGCTATAATCTTAAAGGATAAGAAGAAGAACAGAAAATTGCTTGTTTTCATTATAGTTTGCTATTGTATGAAGCGCAATAAGGGCCTTAAAATGCTTTTTAAGATAATTAACAATATGTGCTATAATCCTTAAAAGAAGGAGTCTATTCGATAAGGTTTAAATATTAAGTGAAAGATGAACACTTAAAATTGCTAATTAAAGCTTTCGTCATACAATGTCTTTGTAAAAAGTAAAAGACTCCTTAATTTTCTTTCTAACTTAAGAATGTGCTATTATAATAAAATCAGACGATTTTGGATTTAAGACTTAACAAAAGGTATAAAACTCAGCCTATTTAACAGTTTGGAAAGGAAGGTTTTATACGACAATTAATAAAACTAAAGCTTTATTAATTGTATCTTAATTAAGATGTTTCTAGAAGACTTAAGCATTAATTTCTTCTGTCTAGCCAGACAAGCCTGCTTGGAGGTAGAGTTGCTGTAATTGCTAAGCTGTTATTGCTTGAATTGGACTAGGTTCTTGTTTAATAACAATAATATGCTTTGTTTGAAGATGGGCCTGCATATTCGTAGTAACTAGAGTCTTATAGATTGGTGTTGTCGTATAATAGATATAATATCTCAACTTAGAATCTTCTCCATCCTCCTTATACGCCGTACGACTGTGAATCTATGTTGTATAAGCAGATCGACCCTTAGTTTTAGATTGAGTAGAATCTTACGTAGCTAAACGCGCAAAAAGAGATGAATCTGCTTTAAAAGCTATATTTTAATTAAAACAATTAAAAATAATTGTACGAAGAGTAAAAAAAGGGAAAAAATCAAAAAGTTGGTAAGAATTATCAATTACTATTAATAGTAATTGATAGGTCTGATAACGATTAGTAATCGATTCTTATTGATAATATTTTATTGAAAACCATACTGCTTGTAGTTATCATGTTAATACTATAGTCGTACGGCGCCAGATTCTAGCTATAAAGCTAGAACAGCCCGGCTGACTCTACTACACCTTCTTTGCATTATATGCTAGCTTGTAACTAAGTAATTTGTAGTTTGAGGGAAAGGTCTTAGTACTAATAAGTCCTTAAATGGTAATTGTAGTTTGTAGTTGCACGTTGATGTTATACCTGCTACAATAAAACTACTACTACAACTGCTATTCTATTAATTATATAAGTAATAAGCCCACCCAAGCTGCTTATTTGTAAGAGCTAGCAAGCTTTATCCTTTAATGTCAAACTATTATATTGTACGGGGCGTGCCCTAATATTATTGTAAGTGATAAGACTACATCGTCAAACTTTTACATTGTAAGTAGCATACTATAAGATGATTATAAGAGGTAATAGCTATATCTCTCAAACTTTTACATTATAAGTGGCGTACTATAAGATTATTGTGGGAGGTGATAGCTATGTTTAAAGTAGTAGTGTACTAAGCTGTTACTTGCTAGAAACTCTTTTTAGCCTTAAAGGTGTATAAAGTCCTTAAGTTTTATTACGGACTGCAAACTAAGTAACAGTCCGCAACGGCCTAGGTAGGGGCTTAGAGCTGCCCTTATAGATAGGGGTTTATAGGCGGCTAGCTATAGCCTGTTAGCACTTAGTTTACAAACGGCCTATAAGCAACATGTAACTTGTAAGGGGCATATAAACCCGCTTGTAAACTAGTATCTTCTTCTTCTTCTTCCTTTAGCTTTAAATTCTTGTATTATAAGACTACTAATAGTATTAGCTTTACTACTCGTAGCATCCTAGTGCTACTTATTAACTAAGTTTGTAACATTATTTAAAGCTCTACCTTACATTACAGTTCTTAAGAAGGAACTTAAAGATATCTAACTAGACAACTCAAACTAACACTTATATAGAATACGGATGCTGCAAGTTAAAGACTCAGTTTGACCCTAACTAAATCTTATAAACAAAACGTACAAACTATTACCCTTAAACTTTGCCCTTAACAATTAGGGCTAACATGCTAGCAATTTCCTGGAAATTAAGGGCTATTGTTGACTATAGTGCTAGGCGCAAAATCGACAGCTAGTAGGGCTGCTGCTAGTACGTCTACAAATCAAACTTTAGCCCAAACGGATTTACAGGAAGAACTTTTAGCCGTACAAGCTGAAATTGAGCTGCTATAAGCCTAGCTTGCAGCTCAAACTCTTAGAGACACTTCGCCGAGCAATATAGGACTAGTTGTAGTCCTTGAAATACTTGCCTAACAGTTAAATAGGCCGTTATCCCTTACAAACTGTCTGTAACAGTCTGTGAAAGTTGCTGACCCACTTATTTTAACAAATAGGGCGGACTCAAGCTTTAACAACTAGAAACTATAAATCTAAGACAAGTTAGAAGTTAATGCGGACTACTTCCTTAACGTATAAGCCTAAATGGCTTACATTTTTAGCCGTATTAAAAGGGACGCTTAGACCTATTTGAAACTTTAATACGCAAAAGAGTTTGCAGACGCTTTTAAAACAGATAAGGAAATAGTTGCACACTTAGCCTTTATTTATAAAGACTTATACAAGGTTTAAAACGCTTAACTTGCATATTAAAGTTTGATAATAAAGCTGTTAGAGGTATTTACAGATTTTCAAATATGGTTCTTACACCTAGCAGGCTAAGCTAAGATCCTAGCTAACAATTTCGTCTTTAACTTGTTTGACAAACTAACTGTAAACTTATAATAAGCTGTGTTGCTTATATACTTAAACCTTTAAACCTTAAAAGAGCTAATATAATAATATTAAGCTTTAAACTAAGAACTTTAACGAATTAAGGCCTATATAAAGCAAATAAAAGCTAAGAACCTAACTAACAAGCTAGCCTCTAACTAAATAGCGCTTGTACGTACTACAATAAGCTTAGTCTTATTTGCAAACCTTATATACGTTAACTAGTTAACTTGTAAAAGCACCCTTATAGCACTCACACTCCAAAAACGCCCCCCTTATAACAACTTACTATAATAAGCACTTAGCAACTAAAGAGCCTATTTCTCTTACAAGTAGAATGACTACTTCATAAAAGACTACCTATTTAAAAAAGTAAAAAGGGTAGATGTAGGGCTAATTTAGGACTTAAAGGACTTAAAAGACTTAAAGGACTTAAGAAAAGAGGAACCTTAAGAAGAAACTCTGCTTTAAAGTCTAACAGTAAGGTTAACATGTTTAATGTTAACTTAAATTAGCTAGTAGGAGGGAAGAGCTGCTTTATTTTATATATAATATTTTGTAATAGATTTTAAGTTTTCTTTTTTATACTAGCTAACATTAAAGCAAATGCTTTTACCCTTATAAACATAAAGTGTGCTTGCAAACTATTTAAATATCTTGCTACCCCTTTTAAAAAGCTTCTTTGCCTAATTTAAGTTTAAAAATATAACAGATTAAGTGTACAGTTAATTATAACAGTCTTATAGATGCATATTTATATTAACAGATAAAGGCAATATAATACCTTATTCCTTATAGTAAATTTAGGCTATTTTAACTTGATTCTTAGCTGAAAATAGCTCTTATACTTTAAGTTACAGCTTAATATATAAAGCTAATAGCTAATATAGCTAAAGGACCTACTACTTACACCTTGTTTTATTAAGGAAGCTGGTATTATAATAGAAGCCCTCTTACAGCTTGCTTGCAAGCTAGCCTATTAGGCTGATACTAACTGTAAAAATGCTGCTTTTAAGAAGGACGCCTAGTTAGACTTAGAACGAGTTTGAATCTTATAACGCCTTTAAGATAAAAGACAGCTAGTAATAACAGCTACTACTAAAAACTTATTGCTACTACTATTTACAGTAAGATCCTAATAACCGTAGTAGACCTTAAAGGCTATTAAGCGTTATATAAAACTTGCAGACTAAAAGGACAATTTACAAATAATAAAATGCGAGTTATAGTTGTTAAAGTTACTTGTAAAGCTCCTTTAAATTAGAAAACTGCTTGTAACAGTTTGTAAATCCCTTTTACATATAAATATTTGTAGTATTAAAGCTGCTAGGTTTTATTAGAACCTTAAGAGACTAAGGGCTGTTATGTTTGTTACTAGCTTGTACGAAATTAACTGCTTAATTAAGAAGAAACAGCAGCTTCTATTAGATAAGGATCTTATAAACAAACAGCTTTTCAAATTAAAGCTCTTAGCCTTATATTACAACTTTTAAGATGTCTTCTCTTAAGCTGCTTTAAACATCTTGCCATCTTACTAGCTGTACAACTACAAGATTAAGCTAGAAGGTGATAGGGAAGCAGGCTTAAGCTATAGCTTGTTATACTAACAATTTGTAGAAGAACTACTAGTAACAAAGTAGTACGTTGTAAAACACTTAGGAAAGGGTTTTATTAAATTAAGTAAGACACTATTTGTAGCCCTAATACTATTTGTCTATAAAGCTAATAAGTCGTTATAGTTTTATATAGATTTTTATAAGCTAAATGCTTTAACTTGCAAGGACTATTACTTGTTGCTCTTACTTAAAGAGACTTTAGCACAAATAAGTAAGGCTAAAATATTTATAAAGCTTAACATTTACTAAGCGTTTTATAAGATATAAATACACTTTAATTTAAAGGACCTTATAACATTTCAAACTTGCTATAACACTTACAAATATAAGGTCCTACCTTTTAGACTTACAAATAGACTTGCAACTTAATAGTAGTATATAAATAACACCTTATTCAACTATTTAAACAACTTTTATATAGCTTACTTAAATAACATTATAATCTACTTAGAAAATAAGCTAGAACATGTAGAATACGTTTATAAAATGCTTATATAACTTTATAAAGCTAAGTTACAAGTAGACATTTAAAAGTTAGAATTCTATGTAAAACGTATAAAGTACTTAGGCTTTATTATTAGTACAAATAGTATTATAATAAACTTAGAAAAGACGTTTGTTATCTAGTAATAAGAGCCCTTACAAACTATAAAGGGCATATAGTCTTTCTTAAGTTTTTACAACTTCTACTAGTATTTTATTAAGGATTACAGACAAGTTGCTTAGCCCTTAAATTGCTTTGTTTATAAAAACTAACCTTTTATCTTTAACAGCAACTGCTATGCAGCTTTTTGTAACAGTTCGTCTTATATATGCAACAACTACTATATCAAACTGCCCTTAAAACTGCTAACTGCATTAAGCGTTATTTACAGTTGCACTATCACAGAATACAGCTGGTGTATATAGATAGTTCTCTTCTCCTCTTCTGTCCTTTTCTTCTCTTTTTAGCTTAGTATCTTCAATAAGTGCAATTTACAGAGCTCCCTTTATCCTTTGTTGAATAGCATTCTGTACGTGCTGTCACATTATACTAAGCTCTCCTTCACTCTACCTGGGAAGGCCTTTATAATATCCCACCCTCTTTCTGCGCTATTCATTTGGTGTTTAGCGTCCTTAACTGCTTAGCTGTAAAGCTTTATAGAGAGTTAAGAAGATCCTTCAATTTCAACTGCAAGCGCAGTCTCATACAAGTAGTTAAGGATACAACCCTATTTGAATCTATCAAACAATACTACTAAAAGGAGCTAGAAACGCTCTGCCAACCTATACGTCTAGCGCAAGCTAAACGCAGGCTAATGCGCAAATAGACCCCTTACTTGATTCAGACGACAACGATGTCTTAGACGGAGCAGACGTTGCTTAATTGAGAGAGCAGATACGTATGCTAACCCAGGCTTAAAAGGATGATTAGGAGACTTTAAGATAGGTCTTAAAGCAACTTGCTACACTAACTGTAGCACAAGCAGCCCAGCTAAACACCTACCTAGTCCGTTCTATTAAGCGGGATGACACCTCGACTACTAGATCCTAAAGATATTTGAAGAAACTGCTTGACTTAGTCTTTCTATCTGATAGAGCTAATCCCACCTTTAAGAGCTAGAAGCTTTAAATGCAAGGCAAATTCCAAGTGAACGCTAACTACTACGAAGACGAGGAGGCCAAAATGCTTTACTTCTTCAATCGTACTACTAGCAATACTAATAAGCACTTACAGCCCTAATACGATGACGAGTCTCTAGTGCGTTTCACCTGTATTTAGGAGATGTTTAAGCACTTAGAATCCATCTACGTCAACCCAAATAAGTTGCGCGATGCTAAATATGACTACAATCGCCTTACTATAAGGACTAGCTAGACATTTATAGAATTTTAGACATAGTTCTTACACCTTGTAGGTGAAGCGCAAATCCCTACTAAAAGCTTACAATTAAACTTATTTGATAGGCTTACAGCCTAGCTCTAAGAGAAGCTTGCAGCCCAACTTCGTACCTTAAATACATTTGTAGAGCTGTTAGCTAGTGTGGTGGGGTTCCGTGGTCCCCTACAAAATCACATGGTTTAGGCGAGGTTGAGTTGGGTTGGGTCAGCTGATCTGGGCAATTGTTGTTCCTATGCCGGGGCACCTTGATGTATATAGCTGGTCCGGAGGACATTGTGGAGGCATCATCCAAGGAATCCGGGGAAGGATCATCATCGGACGGAGGATCAGTGAGGAACTTACAGACGGACGTACGAAGCTGTCCACGGCAGGTTTGGGCAGTTTTACGGACGGTTTTACAGATATGGACTGAGCTTTACGGACATCCGCATGGCATTTGCAGGTTGTTTATCAGGCTTTACGGACACAGTGCAGTTGTTTCTTGTGTTGGCTACCCATTGTGTGGTTTTGGGTCCATTCCTTCTGCTGAGCACCTCATTGAGCGCACGTTGACCCACCTATCGCCCTGACGATCGTGCACTGCGACGGCACACCCACCCTAGCCCTCTACACTAGCTGCTTGTCTTTAAACATAGAATTAAGGAGGATTATAGCACAAAAGGAATAGTAGAAACGCTTCTAAGACAAGCTATTAGCTTTAGCTGTTTTAGCATTTATAGGAGTAAGTTCGTTCCCCCTTAATTTAGCGCTACGCACCCAAATTGCATTCAAAGCCCCTTGCAATCTAGAACCATGCTAGAAGACACTTGCTCTTGTCCTTCTTAAAGCTGTAGTCACATGCTACAACTGCCACAAACTAGGGCACTTTGCTGCGTCCTATCTGGAACCTTAAAAGACTAACTTTAAAGAGATAGAAGCAGACGAAGACGTTGCTGAGTTGGAGTTGGAAAAAGAAGAACCTTAAGAGAAGACTCCGTCTTAGGGTGTAGCACTAATTTGCATATAATTAATTTAAGTTAGTTGATAGGTGGAAGGCACTTTACTATCTTATATACAATATTGCGTAATAAATATAAAATTGATTTATATGCCCTTACTAACATTAGAGCAAATGGATTTGCTTTTATTAACACTACATGTGCTATTAACACAGCTAAGTTCTTAAACATTAAAGCAACTCTACTTAAAGAGCTTATTGCTGTAAAAGGGTTTAACAGCAAGTAGGGGCATGTAGTAACCCACATTCTTATCTTACACCTCTTAATTGATAGACACTAACAAACTAATATCCCATTTTACATTTTAAACCTTGAGAATTATAATATCATCCTTAAATTAAAATGGATGGACTACTTTAACGTCTAGCTGGACCTATATAGAAGGACGCTTGTCTAGCCTAATAATAAGAGCAGACTATCGCCCCCCTTATTCTAAAAAGAGATTTAGACGTAGAGACACGCCCTTATGCTTAAAGGAGTAAATATGATATACTAATAAGATGTAGAAGCTTGGGACTAGGCCTTAAAGTAAGAGGATGCTTGACGTAGCAGTAGAATACGCGTATAGCTGTGCGTAAAGGTCCTCTCTGTTAGGCGCTAAAACGTACAGCGTATAGTTCAAGCTGCTACACATATTAGAACGCTATAAAGCGTGGTTTCTCCAGCCGGCTGACGCTGGTCATACTTAAAGAATGACATTCCTAGAAATGGAAAAGGTAGCAAGTAGTTCCTTAAATATCACTGTTATTTTAGAGACCTATTTTTGCATCTTATAATTACCTATATGACACTAGTATATCGTACTATAACCTGTATTAATTCCCTACTAGAGACCCTATGAGACTAGCAGTCTTACAAGCTACTTGCTTTACGCCTTGTTAAGGTAGTAGTTTGTCAAGCAGTTGCTATAGTACTAGATACTTAATAAGAGGTAGCTCTAAGTGGGTTGTTGCTCCACTTAGGTTTACTACTACTAGCAAGACGGTCTTGTACTACTACTAAGACGGGGTTCTTGCTACTAGAACTACTAGCTTCTTCGCTTAAAGGTCCAACTGAGGCTATAACCCAAGGAGGTTTAGGTAGCTTGTTGCAACCCCTCTTAGACGATAGCGATTTAGCAACAATAACCGCCTGCCTTGTAGCTGCACGATATAAGGCTAAACGGCTTTAAGCCTTAGTAGAGTTGCAGGAAGCAGAGAGGGAGATTTAATCCCTTTAAGCAAGGTTGAAGGGAGGAACCCTTATAGTATAGCAGGAAGACGTTATCCCCCCCTCTCATATTAGTAGTAGTAACAATTACTCCTACAACGAGAACGATTGTTAGGGCCGCACTTAAAGGGCAAGCAAGCGCTTTAAGCGGTATCGCCCTACTACCCCCTCTAACCCCTCTATCAACAAAGAAGTTGATGAAGATGTAACACTTAAAGAGAAGCCTTAAGGTCATAATAATTTAGCCTTAAGGGTAAAAGCAGCTATAAAGGTTGCTAACCTATCACGTTATAAGGGCAAGACAATTATAAAGCACACTAAGTTCTTTTAATAGTACGAGATAGTGTTCTAACTTAAACCTGTTACATATAAAGGACATGCTAAGAAGGTTACTTAAAGCGCCTCCTACTTCAATTAGAAGCTTATAGGGTAGTAGGATTGTTATAAGAAGTCTGTTAGGAGGGATAAAACTATATGGGAAAAGTTTAAGACTCTTATACTAAACTAAGTGCAATCACCTGCAAATTAGTATACTTCTACTACTAAGAAGTATGAAAGGGCTATATAAGGCTTAAGTTAAAACATTTGTACTTTTACTGTCTACCTCCAACAACTTTAAGATGAGTTGTTAGGGTATACTAAGGAATAATAGAAGATGCACCTTCTAGTTAAAATAAGGCTGAAGCTTTATTGTAGGGTTACTACCTTAAAGACGTTCCCAACTACTATAAATAAATTAGTAGATGCTACTTCCTACATTAAAAAGAATGTTTGTGTAAAACAAAAAGAAGTAGAAGCAAAGAAGCAGCTAAGGACTAGCAAAGGAATACTGCAAGCATCAAATAGTAGCTAGAAGCATATGGAGGGTAAGGGGAAAGGGGTCTCAAACACATTCTCATACTCCTCTTAGTCTTTTAAGCCTTAAAATAGTATTACTACTATTCTAGCAATAGCCCCTAACAATATACTTGTATTACTAAAAGTTCCCTTAAGCAAGTTAGACTTAAGCAAGGTTAAATGTTATAGATGCTAAGGGTTTAGCTATATACAAGCTAACTGCTTAAGTGTTATAGTTCGTTCTGCAACTGCTACTAAACTAAAAGCAGGAAAAGGCTAGGGCTAATAGTTTGTCCCTTTAAGGCTAAAAGTCCTTTAAGAATAAGAAGGAGAATAGAGGTTTAAGCATCCTTCTATTATAATAGTAAAAGCAAGGTGAAGGCTAAGTGTCTATTAGATACAAGTAGCCAGCTCAACTTAGTAAGGAAGGAATTCGCATTTGTAAATAGATTCCTACTTATAAGTTGTATACTGCCTTGCACATATAGCGTTAAAGGTAGGGATATCCCTTTAACTGTAAAGTTTCTCCTTACCTTGCAGGTAAGGGATAATATAAGGGAGGAACAAATAATAGACTAGTACTTTTATTTATGCAGTCTCTCTAAGTATAATGTTATTCTTAGCACGCCCTAGTTGGAGTCGCACTAGGCAGGATACTACGACTAAGTCTTAAAGTAGTAGCAGTATGCTCCTACATGGAATATGTCTGTAAGGATTAAAGTTGTATCTTTTAACAATTTTAATAATGTCTTAAAAGATAATAAGGATGTTGCTACAGCTAGTGCTTGAAATGTGTATATAATGTATTGGTAAGTAAGGATGATGATCAAAGCTAATCTACAATGCGCAGAGCAGTATATATATAAGGGAAAACGGGTCATGTGACGGGCCCGAACA